>Ga0334898_1000022_pt1 | contig 331976 bp, 346 predicted proteins | sample GraSluR3_MG_10_FD_207228 | JGI IMG/M metagenome (GOLD analysis project Ga0334898, IMG submission 207228) | Sludge microbial communities from methane-producing bioreactor in Wageningen University, Netherlands - Granular Sludge_3_08-R3 | ecosystem: Engineered > Bioreactor > Anaerobic >...
TAAACTGGACTTAAAAGAGTAGGATCAAAACCACTTGTGGTATAATGAATAGTTGCACCAGGATTTGAATTACTTAAAGTAATATTTTGTATTGCAGAATAATCTCCTGCAGGAGGAGTAAAAATAATAGGATCTAAAGGCACAAAGAAACTATAAGTAAAAGTTGAAACTGAACTATCATTATAATTCTCTCTACAAGCAATTGCTTTTATAGTAGAGTCTGTTGAAACAGTTATTGGAGAGGTATATTCTGAAAAAATACCTGAACAATCAGGGGTGGAAGAATCTAAAGTATAATAAATAGTTGAAGAAGGAGTTGCACTTGAAAGCACAACATTAATTGGATCTTCTAAATTAATAGAACTATCAGGAGTTGCAGTTACTGAAGATACTGTATCATAAGAAACTGTATAAGTTCCAGAAGCAATATTAGAATAAATAGAACCTTTTAAAGAAACTGCTTTTATAGTAGTATTTGAATTAATTGAAACAGGAGAACTATATAAATAAGATGATGAATCAGGATCACTACCATCTAAAGTATAATAAATTAAAGAACCAGACTCATTAGAATTTAAAGAAACAGACAGAGGAAATTCAGAAAAATTAAAAGAACCAGGTACAGGATTAAAAACTGGTCTTGAAACAATTGAAGTTTTAGCCCCACTATCTTCCCAACTAAAAGAATATCTAGAAGATGTTTTGGATTGATTATTTTTTGAAACTTCTATAGATAAATAATAAGAATCACCACAAGAACCATTACCTAAATCAATATCTGAAACAATTAAATTATTTGTAACTAATGGATTTAAATTATCTTCAGGAATAATATTTCCATCTAAAATAACAGTATAATCTCCTTCATTTAAAACATCATTATCTTTATTTTCAATAATTAATTTATAAGTACCTTCTTTTGATAAAGGCTTCCAAGAAAAAGACAAAAGTCCAATTTTTCTTAAAGTACCTCCAACATCAATAGTTTCACAATCTAAATAATTAGCTTTAACAGAAGTAATTGTTGGGGGTAAAGGACCATCAGTTGAAGAAGAAACATTATCAACTTGTTCTGATGCTGAATCTCTAGATTGTCCACCTAAAGAAACTAAAATAGTTACAATAACAACAGCTACTAATACACCACCACCTATTAATATTAAAGTTTCTAAATTACCTTGACCTTTTTTAGATTTAATAGAATTTATCATTTTTCCCAAATTAAATAATTGTATATAATTAAAAATAACATACAAAACATTTAAAAAGGAATTTAAAAAAATAATTATTTCAAAAATTATCTATTAAATAGAAAAAGGATCTAAATTTAAAAATAAAATTAATAACTTTACTCCAAGAAACAATAATAGCTACTAATATGAATGAAACAATAACTAATAAAATAATTGTTATTAATGGTGATAAAGATTTTTTATTCATAGTTAAATATTTTTTTAAAAAATTAAAAAAAAATAAAGGTTATTTTTTAAAAAATCACCTACTTTCTTCTTCTAACTTTTAATTTATCCCTGCTAGATTTGTTCTTTGATTTTTCTTTTAAAGCATCTCTTGGTTTATTACCTATAGCTCTACTAAGCCTTACAAAACCACTTGATTTTCCTTTTGTAACCCCAAGTTCAGCATACATAGAAAACTTACCATTAGCATTTGGTTTTAAGAAAAAACCAACATTAACATCAGGAACTTTTTTACCTTTCTGACCAAAAACACCTATATAAGGAACAAAAATTTTATCTTTTTTACTTAAATCCATATACCCTTGTAAACCAAAATATGCATTCTTAAGTTTACTATTAGTTTGATTAATAACTCTTAAAGAGCCAGTTAATTTTTTAGACAACTTAAACTCTTGAATAATATCATACTGAGATAATTTTTTACCATCAGGGAAAGTTAAAGAAACTCCTGTAGAAGTTTTTTTAGTTGAAGCAGTTGCTTGTAAAACTATATCTGAAAGCACAAAAGAATTTAGTTTTTGATTATAACCAAGTCTTAAGTCAATAGGAATATTTAAAACCTTTGAAAGATTCATAGCTAAATATATCTGTTCATATGCTTTTTTACTGATAGGCTTATTATCTATTATAAAATTATTACTACCTAGTTCAACACCAACATTATAAGTTCCTTGAAAAAGTTTATTTGAAACATCCTTACCATATCTATATTCAAAATTTGACATTAAAAAATCTAAAGAATTCTTATCCATGTTTTGTATTATAAAAGTATTTGAATGAACAGAATGTCCTGCTGCTTCAATAATTGGAGTTATTGATTTATCTCTAATTCCAGAAAGTTCTTGAGCAGACAATTTACTTGAACCTACAGAAATAGAACCTAAAGCGACAGCTGTTGCTGTTACTTTTTTTGGATCTTTTAAAAAAGATTTTAATAATTCTAGTTTACTATTAAATTTCATTTTTATTTACCTCTTTTTTCTTTGTTTGCAACTAAAATTTTTGTCTTAATTAGAGTATCTGGATTTAAACTCATAGAATCAATACCAATAGATACTAAAAACTCAGCAAAGTCAGGATAATCAGAAGGTGCTTGTCCACAGATACCTATATACTTCTTTTTCTTTTTTGCAATCTTTACAACATTTGTTATAAGTTCCTTTACTGCAGGATTTCTTTCATCATAAATACTTGCAACAATTTCTGAATTTCTGTCAAGACCTAAAGTTAATTGTGTTAAATCATTTGAACCTATTGAAAAACCATCAAAGATATTTAAAAATTCTTCAGCTAAAATAACATTTGAAGGAATCTCACACATACCAATAACTTTAAGACCATTTTTACCTTGTTCTAAACCATTTTTCTTAAGTTCTGCAATTACTTTTTTAGCTTCATCAAGTGTTCTACAAAAAGGTATCATGACTTCTAAATTTGTAAGACCCATATCTTCTCTAACTTTTTTAATTGCCTTACACTCTAAAGCAAAACCCTCTCTGTAGTTTCCTTGATAGTATCTTGAAGCACCTCTCCATCCAAGCATTGGATTTGATTCAATTGGTTCATATTCTTTTCCACCAATTAAATTTGCATACTCATCTGTCTTAAAATCAGAAGTTCTTAAGATAACTTTTTTAGGATAAAAAGCGGCAGCTATTCTTGCAATACCTTGAGATAATTTATCTACAAAATAATCTACTTTATTACTATACCCTATTGTTAACTTATCTATTTCTTCTTTTACTTTTTTATCTTTTATTTTATTATAGTTAATTAAAGCTAAAGGATGTATTTTTATCCAAGAATTAATAATAAACTCTTCTCTTGCAAGACCTACACCATCTGAAGGTAAGAAAGATTGCTCTAAGGCTTGTTCTGGATTTCCAACATTTAACATTATTTTTGTTTTTGTTGAAGGTATTTTTTTAATATCTTGAATTTCTTTTTTAAACTTTAAAGTTCCTTCATACACAAAACCATAATCTCCTGATGAACAATCAATTGTTATTGGAGACTTATCTTTTATTTTTAAAGTAGCATCAATTGTTCCTACAATACAAGGAATTCCAAGTTCTCTTGCAATAATTGCAGCATGACAATTATTAACTGCTATTGGTGTGTAGTCGCTTGTAAATACAAAGTAAGTATGATTATCTTTTACTGTTATATTGTATACTTCTTTTAAACCTAATTTTGCATTTAATTTAATTCTTTTTTGTCTTAGTTGAGAATCTATTAATTTTTGAATATTTTTCTTAAGAGATACATCTTTAATTTTTGATAAGATTGATTTAAGATATTCTACATCAACTAATAAATCTTTATTTTTTCTATTATTAATCTCTGAATTGAATTTTTCTGAAAATAATTGCTTTGTATTAAAAAACCTATAACCTGTTTTTCTTAAATCTTTACAATTTACTCTTTTTGTATATTTGTTTAAAACATCTAATTTTTCAATAACTTGTATATTTTTAATAGATCTATTTTTTGTAACCTGAACAGAAATTCCAAGTCTTAAGAAAGCAATAATTACCGCTTGATAAAGATCTTCTTTTGAGATATATATGCTAATTCTACCTTTTGAATAAGTTCCATCTCCATCTATCACACCTGCTAAAAAATTATAAACATATTCTTTGTCTGAAGAAAGAATTGTTGAGATTAAAGACTCTCTTTCTTTTAATATTTTTTTAGCAATATCTTTTATATAGCATCTATATACATTTGCTTTTCCAACTACTTTCTTTCCTCTAATCATCCCAGAAGATTCTTTTTTTTCACTTTCTTTTAAGTCATAATTATAGACTTTTTTAAAAGATTCTTTAAAATAATCAATAAAAACTTTTTTTTCTTTAGTTGGTTTTTGTATAAAAAATATACAACCATGTCTATTATCTAAATGAACATGTCCATCTGTAAAAAGCGCACCTAAAACATATCCTTCTTTTGGATTCTTTTTAATTTTACTTAATTGAGGAATAGTTTCAGTAACTAAAACAGACTCATTATTTTTTAACATATCTTGTATTTCAGTATCAACTAATTCACTGTTTCTAATATTTATCATTTTATGATCAGGAGTAACTTTTAAAATATTAGACGTAGCTCTATTTGTTTGAGTACAAGAGACAGATATTAATTGGTCTTTCTTTTTCATTACATCTGTAATAGTTTTCCATTCTATTTTTAATGTTTTTTTATTAAGAGAAGGAGTTTTTAAATTTTTAAATCTATTTTCATAAATTTCTTTAAAAGTTAATAAACCTTTATCTGTTAAAATTTTTGTATCTCCTGAAAAACAAGTTTTTCCTCCTTTGTTTGTAACAATACCTGAAGCAATTTTCATAATAGGTACCCAATCAGGATCTGTCATTTCTGTAATTAAGATATCTCCTTTTTTAAATTTATTAATATCTTTTACATCTTTAATAATTGAAGCATTTCCTGTTGCTATTTTTTGACCAATTGAAATACCTGTAACTATTGCTTCTTTCTCTTCTAAAATAGAATAGGTTTCAATTTGACTTAAATTTTTATTTGATTGAACTGTTTCAGGTCTTGCTTGAACAATATATACTTTTTTTGTAACACCATCAATTGCCCATTCCATATCCATTGGTTTATAGTGTCCTGCTTTTTGAGAATAATAATCTTCAATAATACAAGCCCATTTTGCTAAAGTAATAACATCTTTATCAGTTATACAAAATTGATTTCTATGATTAATATCAACATTTATGTTTTTAACAGGTTTATTACCTTGAGTATCATAAACCATTTTTATTGCTTTTTCACCAAGTCTTTTTGAAATTATAGCATTCTTTCCTTGTTTTAATGTAGGTTTAAAAACCATAAATTCATCAGGATTAACAGCACCTTGAACAACATTTTCTCCAAGACCATAAGCACCATTAATAACTACAGCATCTCTAAAACCAGTTTCTGTATCTATTGAAAACATAACACCTGAAGATGCTAAATCACTTCTTACCATTTTTTGAACAGTTATTGAAAGAGCAACTTTTGTATGATCAAATTTCTTTTCAACTCTGTAAGCTATTGCTCTATTTGTGAAAAGTGAAGCAAAACATTTTCTGCAGGCATCTAAAAGCTCTTCAGGGCCTCTAATGTTTAAATAGGTTTCTTGTTGTCCAGCAAATGAAGCATCGGGCAAATCTTCTGCAGTTGCAGAAGATCTTACAGCAACATCAAGTTCTTTTGTTTTTTCTTGTTTTGATAAAGAATAATAAGCATCAATAATTTGTTTTTCAAGATCTTGAGGGATTTCTGCAGTTCTAATCATTTTTCTTATTTTAGAACCTTTTTCTGAAAGTTGTTGTAAATTATTTACATCTAAATCTTTTAAAGTAGATTTTATCTCTTGTGAAATTTTATCTTTTTCAAGTAAATATCTATAAGCATCAGCAGTTATTGCAAAACCATTAGGAATTGAGACTCCTTTTTTAGTTAAATTTCTATACATTTCACCTAAAGATGCATTTTTTCCACCAACAATAGGAACATCTTCAATTGAGATTTCTTTAAACCACAAAATATATTTATCTTTATTCATATTTTTTCACACCTACATTTATTTTTAATAATAATATATACCTTCTATTTTAAAAGGTTTATCTTCCACCGGCACCGCCACCACCACCACCTCCACCAAAACCTCCTCCTGAACCTGAAGAAGAAGTTGATGAAAGAGTATTTAAATTTGAAAAACTATTTGAAACAATAAATGAAGAATATACACCAAGTCTTGAATTATTATTAAAACTTTCTAAATTTAAAGATTTAATGTTTTTTAAAACTGTTCTTGCAATACCAAAAGAAGTTGCATAAACTAAATATTCTTCCCAAAGAATAACATGCTTTGGAGGATGGTTTTTAATATCTGAAAAATCAGTAATATATTTTTTAAAACCATTCCATTTAAGATTAATTATTCTTCCTTCTTTTGTAAATCTACCAAATATTCTTGAATTAATTAAAAATAAAGTAGCAACAAATACTAACATAAGAAAAATAAATAAAAGTGGCATTCTATTTATAATTATCATAGTATATATAAAAATACCAATTAAATAAAATCCTGAAAAAATACTTGCTAATTTTTTTCCTTTCCTATTATAAATTTCTTTATTCTTATAGAATTTAGTATCATAATCCTTTTCAATTTCTGTTGCCATTTTTCTAAAATCATTTAACATTTGAGTAGATCTTTTATAATTATCTATAATATTTCCATTTAAAACATTATGACCTTTCAAACTCTTAGAAATATCTAAAACATTAAATTTTTCATTTTTAAAATATTTAAAAATAAATTGATCAATCTTTGAAACATATTCTGGTAGAGAAATTTCTTTTTCTGTTCTTGTTAAAAAATAACTTTCATCTTCCTTATCAAGTAAATATTTTTCTTTCCAAACAAGATACATTATTCCTGATGAAAACCAATTTTGAGAAAATTTTTCATTTACAAAATAATTTGCAAATAAAGGATCTTTATTATCAGGAAGTTCTCTATAATATTCTTCAAAGAAACTAACCTCTTCTCTGGAAAATTCTTTTGAATGTTTTTTCCAAATTAAGAAAAATACAATGAAAGGTATTAATAAATATAAGAAAATTATAATTATTTGATTAAATGTAGATAAAGGAGTTATTGATTTTATATATTCATCATACTCATTTTCCCAATCTTTTTCAAGATTTTTAACATTATTAGAGGTTGTTGAATCTAGTTTTATTTTATCAGATTTTACAAGATAATTACTAGGCATTAAAAGATTAATCTCAACTGGTTCTTTTGGCAAAACTTTCTTTGAAAATAACATTTTATTATTAACTATATCTAAATTATAGTTTTTTGAATGAAGAAAATATTCTGTATTATCAAAACTATTAGGAATTGTTAAAGAAATATTTAAATTTGTAGAATAATCAGTTTCTTTTCCATAAAGTTGATAATAAAATTGAAATATGCCGTCTTGTAATTGATTTATAACATTTACAATATCATAAGAAAAACTTACATTAATAGTTTCATCACAATAATTACTTTTTAAAACAAGTTCTTGATCTCCTGAAGGAGTATCTTTTTGATCATGTCTAAAAAAACATTCTTTTCCATCACAAGAACCACTTGCATTTAGTATTTGTAGAGAGGTTGGTCTTTGAAGATAAAGTTCTGTATAACAACCTTCTAAAGTATAAGTTAATTTTTCTGAAACATTTACTTGTCCATCTGTATTAATCACATAATCTATAGAATAATTATCTATGGATAAAGACCTTGCAAATGTAAAAGAAGGTAGTAAAAGAACTACTAATAAAATTATTAATAATATTTTCCTCATAATATAATCACTTTATTTATTTCATTAAAATTTATTTGGATATAATTTCTTTTTTAAAAAGATTATATCTTCTATAATCTTTTGTTTTATTTGACTTATAGTTAATAGCATTTACAGGACAAAGATTATAACACCTTGTACACATTATACACTTATCTGAAAACTTAACTTCTCTTTTTTGTTTTTTAACAGTAATGTTTTGAGTAGGGCAATTTTTAGAACAAATCTCACAAAAAATACATTTATTATAATCAACAACCCATTTATTCTTCTTTAAAGAATTTTTTAAAAAATAAAAAACAATATTTGAAAATAATCTTTTAAAAATATTAGACTTAATAATCTCTTCTTTACCTGAATAAAGATTTGTAAAATCTTTGAAAGCTTTATCTTTTGCAAAAGCAATTTTATTCATAATTTCTTTTTCAGAAACTAAATCTTTTGAAAACATGAAAGAAACATTATCAGGCATTGAATAATAAAAATTAGATGCAACATGATAGCCTTTCTTTAAAAGAATTTTATTTAAAACACTAAAAGATGCTCCTGGCATACCACCACAACTTGCAAGTAATAATACTGGTTTTTTAGTTGTTGAAGATGGAAGATTATTTACAAACTTTTCAACTAACTTAGGGGCCTTAAAAGCATGAACAGGAAAAGCAATCACAAGCATATCATATTTACCTTGACTTGAAACAATTTCTATCTTTTCAATAGGTCTTAAATCTACTGATTTACTTTTAAGTAAAAAATATTTATTATAAGTCTCAGAAATAAATAAAGTATTTCCTGTTCCTGAGAAATAATAAATTGCTATGTTTTTTATTTTTTTAAAGTCCATAATAAAAATATTTTTTTATTTTTTAAAAACATTACTAATAAATTTTTGTCCTAGATAATAATAGGTGTATTTTTGAGCTTGATCCATTTCTTTTAAAGCATTAAAAACTTTTTCATTAAAAAATCCTTTTTCTAAAGCTTCTATTTTATAAGCTTGATAGTTTGGAATTATTAATCTATTTGTATTTATTTGAGCAATATCTTTATAAAAAGATCTTGTTAAAGGTTTTTGAGGTGACATCTTCTCTCTAAAAGTACTTTTACTTATAAATTTATTACTTTTATTGTATTCAGAATTTATTATATCTAATAAATTTTTATTATTATTAATAATATTATAAGATTCAAGATCTATCCTTGATTCTGGAGAATTAACTCCAATTAAATCAAACTTAGGGTTAATTTCTTTTAAATTATTTTCAATTAATCTTAAGGTACTACCTTTTTCAAAATAATCAATCACACAAAATAATTCATCATATTTATTAATTGACCTTTTAAGATTTACTAAATCATAGCCAGGAACATTTCTTCGATTTTCAATAGTTTTTAAAAAAGTAATTCTTGCCTTAGGCATTAATTGTTCAATAATTCCTTTATAAAAATACCCTACAGGACTCATACCTGAAAGAGGAAGAATAAAATGTAATTTCTGACCAGAATTATTAAAAATATCTATATTTTTTTCTTTAAGTTTATTTTTAAGAGAAACAAAAGATTTAGTTAATTCTTGTTTAGTTGCAAAAGGATATTTTTTTATACCTGATCTTGAAGTTAAATTTAATTTTCCTATATAAAGTTGATAAATATACTTTACAACAGATTTGGAAAATTTACCTTTAAATAACTCACCAGGAGATTTCATTTTTTTAAAATTAACTGGTTTTTTTAAAGGTAGCTTTTCTCTATATCTTCCTTGTGTTAAAGTTCCTTTTAAAGTTTTATTTTTATTTTTTAAAATTGGCATAAAATTTCTTTTTTATTTCTTTTTACCAGACAAATGTTTAGAAAAAATAAATTTATCTTCTTAAAAAAATATGTATGAAAATTAATTTATTATCTTATATTATTCATTTTAATTTACACCTTAAAATAAAATATATTTGTATATTTTACAGATAATTAATACATTAGAAAGCTTTATAAACTATTTTATAAAAGCCAAGAACCTACAAAACATATATATTACTTTAGAAACAATATATTATATCTTCTTTTAATTAATAAAGGAAAAATTAAAAACAAAGAAAAAACATGCCACTTAAAAAAATATACTTTAGACATTCATCCTTTAGAGAAGGACAAAAACAAATCATCATAGACATACTTGAAGCTTTTGAAAATAGAAAAAACATTATTCTACATGCACCTACAGGAACTGGGAAAACAGATGCCTCTCTTTCAGCAGCCATTAGTTATGCAATTGAACATGATAAAAAAATACTTTTTTTAACACCAAAAACCTCTCAACATAAAATTGCTTTAGAAGTTATTAGAGAAATAAATTTTAAGTATAACTTAGGAGTTAAAGCAATTGATTTTGTAGGAAAAAGAAACCTTTGTATTGAACCTGGAATTTCACAAGTAAAGGCTGGATTTTATGAAGTTTGTAAAAATGCATGTATGAATAAACAATGTCCTTTTTATAATAATGTAAGACCTGCAAATAAAACAGAAAGAGAAATTACAGAACAATTAATTGAAAGAGAAAATAGAAGTCTTACAATTCTTTCTGCAGAAAATTCACGAAATATCTCATATGATTTTAAAAATTTACATGGAAAACCAGCACCTCTTTGTCCTTATGAGTTTTCAAAAATATTTGCAAGAACTTGTCAAATAATAATTGCAGATTATAATCATTTATTTTCAAAGAAAATATCTTCAACTTTCCTTGCAGAAATAAATGTGGATATTAAAGATTGTATAGTTATTGTTGATGAAGCACATAACTTAGAAGAAAGAATAATTAAACTTCTTTCAAAAACAATTAATCTTAATATAATTAATAGAGCTATTAAAGAAGCAGAAGAAATTGATGAAAAAAATGTTGAAAGTTTCTTAAAAGATTTTGTTTTAAAACTTGAAGAAATAGCACACACTAAATTTAAAGATAAAAAAAGTCTATATGAAAAAGAAGAATTTGTAAAAGAAAATGAAATAATTTCTGAAAAATATATAAAAGATATTGAAGAGAAAATAATAGAAATTGAAGAAGCTGGAATTAGCTATATTGAAAAGAAAAATGAAACTAGATCTTCTCTTGTAACAGTTGCTCTTTTTCTTGAAAGTTGGTTTTTAATAAAAGAAAAAGATTTTGTAAAATATATAAAAATTGAAAAAAATATAATAACTCTTAAAAATAATGCTTTAGATGTTTCAACAATTACAAAAGAAGTTTTTAAAAATTGCTTTTCATCTGTTATAATGTCAGGAACATTAACTCCTCTTTCTATGTATGAAGAAATATATGGAATTAAAGATAATTCTGTTTTAAAAGAATATGATTCCCCTTTTTTAAAAGAAAATAGACTAGATATTCTAATTAATAATGTTACAACAAAATTTACAAATAGAAATATTGATGAATATAAAAAAATAGGAGATATTACTTCACAAATAGTTAACTCCATACCAGGAAATACAGTTGTTTTCTTTCCAAGTTTTGAAATGATGAGAGATATTGAGAAATATATTAAAATAAATAAACCTAAAATATATCAGTTAGAAGAAAGTACAACAGATGATTTTGAAAAAATGATTAATGATTTTAAAGATGGATCTAGACTTTTAGGATCTTGTTTATTTGCAGTAATGGGTGGAAAAGCCTCAGAAGGAATTGATCTGCCTGGAAATTTACTTTTAGGAGCTGTAATAATTGGAATACCTCTTTCAAAATTAGAAATATATACTAAAGCAAGAATTGAATATTATGATAAACTTTATAAAAAAGGATGGCAATATGCATATATTCAACCAGCAATTCAGAAAGTAATACAAAGTGCAGGTAGAGTAATTAGAAGTGAAAAAGATAGAGGAGTTGTTTTTTATCTAGATTCTAGGTATGAATGGGATAATTATAAGAGACATATTCCTAAAAATATTAAATTTATAAAAACAAAAGAATACAAAGAAGAGATTTTAAAGTTCTTTTCTTAAAAAGAAAATATTTATATAATTTTAGACTTATCTATCAGAAAGATTCTTTAAAACAATCAATTTCATCAAATTAGAAAATTCCAAATCATTTCTAACCTTAGACATTTTTGTTTGTTTCATATATATATCAAAATATCCTACAGGAACATTAATTAAAGGAAGATTTTTTTTCACAAGATATATTGAAAATATAGCTCTTGAAGTCCTACTATTTCCATCAATAAAAGGATGTATCCTTTGAAATTCATTATGAAGGTAGGATGCATTTTCAATAATTTCTGGGATTTTTTGTTTTTTTGAAAAAAAAGAAATTAATTTATCTTCAAAATTATTTAATAGTGTAGGTAATTCTTTATAATCTGGAATACTAAAATTAGGATTTCCTTTTATTTTTACATTTTGAGATCTAAATTCTCCAGAACCAAAATTTAATGAGTTCATAGCTATACTATGAAAGACTAGAATATTTTCTAAATTTAGTTTATTTTTTAATAAATAATCAATTGCTTTTTTATAATCAGTTGTTTGTTGTATGTCTTTATATAAAGGAACATTTGGAGAAACATCTTCTTTTAACAACTTTTCAGTTTGAGGTAAAGTTAAGGTTATTCCTTCAAGAGATAAACTAGTATATACAAATTTAATCTGATCTGAGATTATATTTTTTTGTTTTTTTTTAAATATAGAATATTCTTTTTCTAATTTTGAATCTAAATTTTCAATATTATAATTAAATTTTTTATTTTTAACAATATTTAAGAAGTATTTAATAAGTAGGTTTGTAAAATTTGAAGGTATTAATATAACTTTTAAAGGTTTTTTGGATTCAATATATATAATCCCTGCATTTGATAAATATTTATTATATTTTTTTATAGTCTTATTATTATAAATAGAAGTGTCTAAATAATCATTTTCATATCCTGTTAAAATATATTTTGATACTTTTTCTAAAATTACTTTATTGTAATCTATATTATTCTTAAAACAAAAATAAACTAATGAGAATAATTCATCAGATTTAGTGTTTTTTGATATATAAAAATAATTTTTATCTTTCTTTATTAATTTTTCATCTTTTAATTGATTTATATAATTGTATATTGATAAATAGCTAGATGAAGATATTTTTTTGATTATTTCTTTAATTGTTAATTTTTGATTTATACCAATAATTAAAAATACATCTAACTTAGAAGGCATATGATATTTAAGTATAGATAAGTTTAAAAATAGTGTTATTTGGTAGTAAAACTATACTTTTAATATACTTTTAATACTATATAGTATTAAAAATAAATAATAATTATATTATCTGTTTATAAGATCAGAAGTATTTTTAGGGTTTAACTTTATTATTTATAGAATTTTCTTTTTATGTTTAAAAAAATAAGTTTATAAATTACAAAATAATTTTATTTTAGGCAATCAATTTTTAGTTATAATTTAAGAATATTAAAGAGTATTGCCCTATTATTTAAAACAACAAGTAAACAGTTGTTTTTTTTGAAAAAACAATTTGTTTTTAAAGCTTGCTTATATATATTATATAAGAGTAAGAGTGAACAACTTATTTAAAAATTAAAATTTATAAAAAAAAGAGTGAATAATTATGAACCTTCCAAAAACAGTAAAAGGATATTGTAAAAAATGTAAAAAACATACAGAACAAAAATTAAAAGCATTCAAACCTAGAAAAGCAAGAGCTATGTCTATTGGTACAAGAAAAAATGAAGCTAAACATAAATCAGGTTATGGTGGAAAAGCAAAATTAATCAAACCTGTTAAAAAACAAAATAAAAAACCTGTTTATACAGCTGAATGTTCAGTTTGTAAAGCTAAAAGTTATTTTGTAATACCAAAAAGAATGAAGAAAACTGAAATTAAACAAGAATAGTTTTTTTTTCTCTTTTTTTTTCTTATTTTTTTAAAAATAACTTATATTAGTTGATAAAAAATCTACATTATAATTTTTTTGAAAATATATTCTTGCTTTATTGGTACAATCCATCAATATATTTAATTTATTCTTCAAAGAAGAATCAACTTTATTTGGAGACAAATTATTTTTATATAAATAACTTATTTTTTTTTCAATATTTGGAGGAACTAAATTTATATTGTTATGATATAATTGCAAATCTTTATTTGAATATCCTACATTATATTTTTTTCCTTCAGTAGAAATAGTGAAATTACTAGTATGTGCATGAAATAAATTAGGTAATTTATCCCTTACATCTAGATGAATTAAAACTAAATTCCCATCTAAATTAAATTTTCCTTGTGCAGTTAAAATAATGTGTTTATTAACTGCTAATTGAATTTTTAATAATTCTTTTTTTTTCATTTTACGAACAAATTCTTTTTTTCTATAAACAAGTCCATCATAAATATTTAAAACTTCACCACCTGCTAAATGAACATGAGGTACACCATGATCTTTATTATGATCTGGATCATATTTATGAACTTTTGCATTAGCAGGTAATTGTCCTAATGTTTTTACTTGATCTAATCCTTCATCAGTATTTTTAGTTTTTAGTAAAATTTGGTTATTTATTTCGTCACGTTCTTCAGAAGTTCTATTTCTAAGTATAATTTCATTATTTTCTTCAGAATAATAAGGATAAACATTAGCTTTATCATAAGAATCATATAATTTTTCAGACATTTCATGTATTCTTTGATCATTAACCATTTTTTTTAAAACATAAGAATTAACTTTAACTTTCTGAGAATGATTTAATTCATTAAATATAATTACTTTTTTAGGATCTTTGGAATGTAATTTTTTAGACATTTTTGTAGTGTTAGATAATTTAGGTTTTTTAATGTCATGTTTTTTAATGTCATGTTTTTTTACCATAATAAACACTATTTTAGTTAATTTAAAATTTAATTATAATAGATAGTCATAATTTTCTATCTTTATACTTCTTATCATTGTAAAAATAATATCTTTTCTTTCTTTTTCAGAGATATTTTTATTATATATTTTAGAAACCATAGAGTTTATTTTTGTAATATTAAGATTAGGATTAATACTTGCAATTAATATATTTTTTATAACTTCTGGAGAATCAAGTTTTGGATATTTTTTTAAAATTTCAACTGCTTGCTTTCCAGTAAAATAAATTAATTTATTTTTTTGTTTATACTCTAAAATTTTCTTAATCCATAAACATCCTTGTTTATATTCAGATTTATATTCCATAGCAAGAGGTTTTTGAGAAGCTATTGCTTTTTTTAATATAGATCTTTCTTTTTTAAGTTTTAAAACTCCAGAATGTTCTTCAGCAGATTTTTGTCTACTTCTTAAATCAATTATTTTTCTTTTCATAAATATTCCTTATTCTAAATATATAAAATAACCATTCTAATTAAAAACCATAGCCTTTTAAACTATTTTCATAAATATATTTAGTAATATGGTAAAGATAGATAACTATTATAGAGTAATTGCCTCAACTTTTGGGATTTCATATATTATTGGAATTATTATTGCTTTTATTTATGCCTCAAGAGGAGATATCTTAATTACAGAAGGTTCAAACTTTATACAAAATTTATCTCTTACAAGTGCAATTTATTTTAAACAAACAATTTATGAAATATTTAATAATTCATTAGATCTTTTTTTCACACCATTTGCTTATTTAACAATAGGTATACAATATGCATATATTCATGTTGAACTATTAACATCTTCATTTTTAGGTCAAGTTAAATTATTAGTTCAATTAATTCCTCAATTTTTATTTTTCATATCATACATTATATTTTCAACACTTGGAATAAAAACATTATTATTAATTGTAAAAATATTTTTAAATAATTTAATTATTAAAGAAGATAAATATAAAATTAGAACAATTTTCTTTACAAAACAAGATATTAAATTATTTTACATAGGTTTAATTTCAATAATGCTAGGTGCAATTATACAAACACACTTAATTAAAATATTATTTATTTTCTTTATAAATTTAAGATCAATTGCATATGTACTTATAGTTATAATATTTGTATTAATTGTATTAGCATCAGGGTATATTACAATAAAAACAATTAAAGAATTTTTAAAAAAATATAAAAATGAAAAAATATGAGTTTAGATTTTACAGAAAATATTGTTGTTGGAAGAAAACAAAGCGATCTTGATAAATATAAAGAAAAAGCAACTGGATATTTAGGAAAAGTAGTTGTTTCTGGAGGAGATGATCCTGTTTTAGGTAAAAAAGTATTAATGGACCTTTCAAGATCACATGTAATGATTATCTGCGGAAAAAGGGGCGGCGGAAAATGTGTAACTGGAGACACTTTAATAGCTTTAGAGGATGGAAGAGAAATTGAAATAAAAGATTTAGAAAATACAAATCTTAAAGTAATGTCTATTAATGATAATTTAAAAATAGAAAAAGCTAAAAAAGAAAACTTTTTTAAAAGAAAAGTAAATGAACTCCTAGAAATTAAACTTAGAAGTGGAAAAGAAATAAAATTAACTTTAGAACATCCATTACTTACTTTAGAAGGTTGGAAAGAAGCAAAAGATCTCAAAATAAAATCAAGAATTGCAACACCTAGAAAATTAAATAATATAGGTAAAGATAAATTAAAAAAAGAAAATATTAAATTAATTGCATATCTTCTTGCAGAAGGGCATCTTTCAAATAGAGTTGTACTTTTTTGTAATAGTGATGACAAAATTGTAAATGATTTTAGATCTTCAATAAAATTATTTGATAAAGAACTAGACTTAAAAGAAATAGGAAAATATAATTATAAAGTTATATGGAAAAAAGGAAAAGAAAATCCATACCAGAAAGGAAGTTTAAAAGAATATATTAAACAAATAGGAATGTATAATAAATTATCATATCAAAAAGAAATTCCAGAAATTATATTTAAACAAAAAAAAGAAAACCTTACTTTATTTTTAAATAGAATGTTTAGTTGTGATGGAACAATTTATTTTGAAAAAGAAAAAAGATGTAGGATAAGTTACTCATCTTCTTCTAAAAAAATGATACTACAGATTCAAGGAATCTTATTAAAACTAGAAATACTTTCAAAAATTAGAAAAAAGAAAACTAAAAAAAGAGATAGTTATGAACTTGAAATATTAGAACAAGATGTAGAAAAATATATTAAAGAAATTGGATTTATTGGAGAAAAAGAAAAAAAAACATTAAAATATAAAAATAAAATTAAAAATCCAAATATTGATACAATTCCTAAAGAAATTTGGAATAATTTTAAACCTTTAAACGGATGGAAAAATATTGGTGTAGAGTTTAATTATAAAACACCAAAAGCAATTAGATCATCAATAAATTATGCACCTTCAAGAGAAAAATTATTAATTATTGCAAAAAAAGAAAATAATAAAGAACTTGAAAAAATAGCAACATCAGATATCTATTGGGATGAAATTAAAGAAATTAATCATTTAAAAGGAAAATTTGAAGTTTATGACATAACAGTTTTAAAAAACCATAATTTTATTGCAAATAATATAATAATACACAACAGTTATACTCTATCTGTTGTTATGGAAGAATTTGCAAGACAACCTTTTGATGTAAAAGATAGGCTTTCTGTAATTGTAATTGATACTGTAGGTATATTCTGGACCATGAACTATCCAAATAAAGAGATACCTAAAGAACTATTAGATAAATGGGATTTAAAGGCAGATGGTATTGGTATTAGAAACATGATTCCTGCAGGAAAACAAGAATTCTATAAAGAAAAAGAAATACCATTTGATTCACCTTTTTCAATAAGAACTTCACAAGTAGACTTAGAAGACTGGCTTGGTCTTTTTAGACTTACTTGGAGAGATGGAGAATCTGGACTTCTGTCAAGAAGTATTGATATTTTAAAACAAAAACTTGGAAATCTTTATGATATTGATGATATTATTAAAGTTGCTTTAACAGACTCTGAAACTACAAAAGAAATTAAAGACTCTTTAATAAACAGAATGAAAATTGCAAAATCATGGGGACTTTTTTCAAAATCTGGAACAACTATGAAAGAATTTGCAAAGCCAGGAACAATTACAACAATTGATGTTTCAACATATAAACAAGCAATTGGAATGGAATCAGTTCAAGAACTTATAGTTGGACTTTTAGGAAAAAGACTATATGAAGAAAGAATGCTTTATAGAAAAGAAGAAGAAAAAAATCTTCTTGAAGGAAAAAGAAAAACAAGTGAAATGCCAATTGTTTGGATGGTAATAGATGAAGCACACATGTTTATGCCTCAAGACAGACCTAGTATGGCTTTAGATGTTTTATTACAATGGATAAGAGTTGGAAGACAACCAGGACTTTCCTTGATCTTAGCAACTCAGAGACCAAATAAATTACATTCAGAAACAATATCACAATGTGATCTTTTCTTAAGTATGAGAATGACTGCACAAGAAGATATTCAAGCAGTTTCATCTATTAGGCCAAGTTATCTAAATATACCTATGGATAAATATTATGCACAAATGCCAAAAGAACAAGGGTATGCAATAATGATTGATGACAACTCTGAAAAAGTAATGCTTTTAAAAATAAGGCCTAGAATTACATGGGACGGAGGAAAAACAGCTACTGTTTTTTCTGATTAAATAATTTAAATTTAATTTTTTTAAACTCAGATTTAAATTTTAAATCTAAAAGTAATTTTTTCTCTTCATGTGAAAGATGAGTAAATTGAAGCAAACCATAAAGAACAGGTCTTTGGAAAATAACATATTTAAAAAATCTAAGATCTCTTCGTTCTAATTTTTCAAGCTTTAAAGAATAAAAGAAAGCAATAAATCTAAAAAATATTGTAAATATAAATAAAAATATTAAAGCCTTGAATTCTGAAGAATAAAATTTAGTTGCAAAATAAATTATTCCTGAACCTAAAAGAGTACCTACAAAAATTGAACTTGCTTGTATTATTAAAAAATAAGAACTATGACCTATTAAATCTTTTTTAATATTTTTATAAAGATAATCTAAAACACCTAAATTGAAAGCACCAAAAATTACTCCTGCAACAAATATTGAAAAAACCATTAAAGAATAATTTGAATAAAAAAAAGCAGGAATAATTAAAAATAAAGGAAGAAATAAAGCACTAATCTTTAAAACTTTAACCGGACTATAATTATCTGAAACATATCCCCAATAACTTAAACTTAAAACAGTTCCTAGAATAAATGAAATTTTCCAAATTACATATTCCATTGAAGAATAATTTAATAAATGTAAAATAAAATAAGAAACATAAGATGTTGCTAAATGGATACCAATATAAGAAAGAATAATAAATATTAAAAATTTTAAAAAAGACTTATCTTTTATAACTTCATCTTTAAAAGATTTTAAAAGAGGAATTTTTTGTTTTTTTTTTACAAGTTTTAAGATATCCTCTTTATCTTCTGTTTCACTCATTCTATTTAAAAATCTTGTTGAAAAAAATCTAAATATACCTGCAAATATAAAAATAATTGAATATCCTATAAAAGTATTTGATTTAAAGATAACATCTAAAATATAACCTATTAAAAAAATTGGAAAAATTGAAACAAATTCTAAAATAATATTCTTTTTTGCAATATAAAAGCCCATTTGTTTTGTAGGAAAAAGCTTTCTTATCCAATCCATGTAAATTGGATGAATAACTGTTCCTAAAGCAGTTATTATTGTATAGATTAAAATTACAATCCAAATAGTAATAGAATTTGAAAAGAAAAAATATGCCATTGCAAGAGGAATCCACATTAAAGCTTGAAGTGTTAAAAAAATTACAACTGCATGTTTTTTAGATTTAAATCTTTTTAATATTTTATAAGAAATTAAAACTAAAAAAGAAGTTATAAATAAAGGAAATGAATTTAAAAGACCTATCTGAAAAGAATTAGCACCTAAAGAAATTAAGTAGGGAACTAAGAATACTATTGCTATAGAATTCATTAAAACCCAAAAGACACCATCTTTTACAGAAAAAGAAAAATCTCTCTTAATCTGATTCTTTGATTGTTTGAAAATCATAATAAAACACAAAATAATAACAATTAAAAATTATTAAATAGACTTTTTATTTTAAAAAAATATAAGTGCTCGAAGGGGGATTCGAACCCCCGTCATCAGAGTGAGAGTCTGATATGATTACCGGGCTACACTATTCGAGCATTTAAAATAATATAATGCAAGGGACAGGATTCGAACCTGCGAAGCACTAAGCACACGGTTCTTAGCCGTGCCCCTTTGACCACTCGGGAACCCCTGCTTTTTTATAACAAGTATAATATAATATAGAAGCAAAAAAAATATAAAGGAATTATTTTTAATGTTTTTTAGAAATATCCTCATTTTCGTCTAAATCATCTTCATCTTCTTGAAAATCATCTTCATCTTCTTGAAAATCATCTTCATCTTCTTGAAAATCATCTTCTAATTGAAAATCAGAATCTTCTTTTATTTCTTGAGAATCATCATCATAGTCTTGATCATCTTCAAAATTATTATTTTCAAAATCTTCTTCTTGAGAGTTAGAATCTTTTTTCACACCTAAAATATTTGTATTCATATTTTGTGTATTTGAGAAAAATAAAAAATAAACTATTAAAAAAAATAAACCAAAAAAATAACTTAAATATTTATAAAATATATTTACATCAAATAATAAAATTACTTTTACAAATAATAAAATTGAAAAAAATAATTCTAATTTTGATAAATATCTTTTATTCTTAAATAATTCAAAAATATTTATTTTAAAAAAAGCAACAAAAGCAATTGATACAAATAAAATACTTAAAAATTCATTATCTGAAAAAATAAAAGAAAGTAAAGTAGAAATAAATAAGATATATGCAGAAAACTTTCTAAATAAATATAGAAACTTATTCATAAATACATCCTATTTATATTTAAATAACTAATGATCGTGTCCACAACCACAATCATCATCTGAACTAGAACAATCACAATCATCATCACATTCACAATCAGGATCTCCGCATGCACAAGAACCTTCTTGATGAGCATGAGTATGTTCATGATTTTGATGTTGAGCAATTAATGCATCTTCATAAGATTTAGCTTCTTCTGGAGATAAAATTTTTACAAGTTTTATTTCAAAAGTTAAATCTTCACCAGCTAAAGGATGATTTACTGTAGCTTTAATTTTTTCATCTAAAACTTCTTCAACATCTATTTTTATAAGACCCATATCTGTCATAAAATTATAACTTTTACCCTTCTCTAAATTTGCAACATCTTTAAAAGATGTCTTAGGGATTTCAACTGCTTCTGTGTTTTTTGGTCCATAAGCTTCTGCAAAAGGAATAGTAAAATCTTTATCAGTATTTTCATCCATACCTATTACAGCTGCATCAAAACCAGGAATAACCATACCAGTTCCAACCTTAAACTTTAAGGTTTCTCTTCCCTTTGAAGTATCAAAAACATTACCGTCTTTAAGCTTTCCGGTATATTCAACTTCAATCCAATCATTTTGTTTTACAACCATAAAATATCAACTCCGTTTTATAAAATAATTATATTTCTAAAGGTTTATAAATAGATTTTTTAAAATAAAAAATAATAGTTTTTAAACTAATCAGTAGATAATATTTATGTGATAATAAATGATTAAAAAGAAAATGTTTAAAGCAAAAAATAATAAATTATTAAACAAAACTATACTAATATTTGGAGCAATATTAATATTATTTATTTCATTAATATTAATTGATAGCTATAATTTAATTTCATTATCAATAGCAATAATAAATATATTAAAAACATTAGCTGTGATTATAAGCTCATATTTTATAGCTTCTGTAATTATTCAATTTACAAGTTCTTGGTCTATAAAGTTTATAAAAGAAGAAGATATTGAAACTAAATTAATTATTGAAAAAGTATATAGTTTTATGATATATCTTCTTGCAACAGCATTTGTACTTTGGAAAATAGGAGTTACAATTCAAAATATTGCATTAATATCAGGATTACTTGCGACAGGACTTGCATTTGCCTTAAGAGAAGTCTTATTATCTTTTTTTGTATGGTTTATATTATTAATTAAAAAACCTTTTAGAATTGGAGACAATATTAAAATTGGAGAAGAAGAAGGAAATGTAAAACATATAGGTATTTTTTATGTGCATTTAGATAGTACTCCTGAAAGTTATGATGATTTTATAAAAATACCAAACAAAATATTTATAGATAAAGCAATTTATAATTATGGAAATAGAAAAGTGCCTTTTAAAGTCTCAATGACAATAAAATCAAATGTTAAAGATCTTAATAAAAAAATAGAAATATTAAACAACAAGATTAATTTTGTAAATATTTATAAAAAACCATATCTTGAAAATATTGATGGAAATCTATATATTACAACATATTTAATTTCAGAATATGATAAAAGAACTGAAAATAGAAATAAAATAATTGAACTAATAATTAATATTTTTAAATAAAAAAAAGAAAAAATTACTTAGAGGAAATACATCCTATAAGTAAATAATTAGATGCTAACAATAAATGTTGTATCATACTTTGCCAATTACCAAAAGCAATTGTGAAAGTAATTACAAGCATAATAAATGCTGGAACTAAAACAACATACTTTTTATAAAAACCAGTAAAAAGCATAATACCTGAACCGATTTCTGCAATTACTAAAACCCACGCTAAAAATACTGGTAAAAAGAAACCTGCATTAGTAAGCATACCAATTACACCATCAATTCCATTGATAAATAATTTGTTTATTCCTGCATAAAGCATTAAAGCAGCTAAAAAATAAGTATTAATTTTAATTAAAAAATTAACTTTTTTCTGTTTATTTGCATTCATATTTACATACCTCTTAAAAATTTATTAAATATATATAATTATGAAAAGGAATGTTTATAAATGAAATCTATTTCATATATTAGTTAATTTATTGTATTTATAAGAGAAACTAAGGTATAAGAAGACTATCTCAATTAAAAGACCCATAACAATAAACAAAAGAATATAATTATCAATAAATAATTTAAATTTAATTGAAAAGAAAATTCCAAATATTAAAAAAGGCACCCTTAAAAGAAAAGAATACCACCAGAGATTATTTTTAGAAAATTTATAATTCTTATATAATAAGTAAATACCTAAAATAAATAAAATGGTAAATAAAAGAAAGAAAGGGAAGAAAGGATCAATATTACTATTTTTAAAAATTAAATCATATATAATTTTATAAGAAATTCCTAAAAAAACATAAAAAGGAAAAGAAAAAAGAATTCCTGCTTTATAATTTATTTCATATAAATAAACAAAACAGAAACTTACAATCATCCATCCAATAAAATTAGCTGGATCAATACTTACTAAAATATTTGGAACAGTAACTTTCCAAGTCCAAAAACCTAAGAAAACAGCTGATGCTTCAAAAACTAAATCTAAAGCAATTGCTGATAATGAAACTAAAATAGCTTTTGTTAATTTATGATTTGTTATAGTTGAAATTAAATTATAAGATGTGGTTAAGATTATAACCCAAGATAAAATTATAAAGATTGGAACACCATAAATATTTAATAAAAAATCACTAGAATAGAGATATCCTGAAATAAATACTCCAAATAATTCAAAAAGGCATGCAAAGATAAATGAAAATATTAAAAATTTTTTATTTTTTTTAAAATGAATCATAGTAAGTATAAATAAAATAATTATAACAAACTCAATAATATAGAAATACATAGAAATAACCTTTGTAGCAATTAATTTATAAACAAATCTATTGTTTAGAGAAATATTTTAAAAATTCAAAAAAACTTTTATCTTTAAAATTATATCTTTTAATATTTTTAAGATCAACCCATTTATAATTATCGTGTTCTTCACTTAAGATTATTTTATTTGAAGTATTTTTATTTATTTCACAAAGAAAATTAGTGACTTCGATTTTTTTATTATCTAAAGAAATAAACTGCCAAGAACTAATTTTTTTTAAGATTTTAATTTTAAGACCAGTTTCTTCATAAACTTCTCTTTTAAGACCAAGTTTTATATTTTCATTAATTTCAAGTCTTCCACCAGGAAGATCATATATATTTGTTTTATCTAAGTGAGCATATTTTTTTGAAACATTAATTTTTCCTTTTCTTTTGTAGAGAGGAGTTCTTTTCAAAATTAACATTTGATTATCTTCATTAAAGATTATTGCTTTTACAGCTTTATTTGTAGGCATAATTAAAAAATAAAACAAAAAAAATATAAATAGAGATGTATTTTATTTGAAGAATAATATTTTTAAGAAAAAATAAACAAGATATAAATATGTTTTGGTTTAATAAATAATTATGAATTTTATATTAAGAAAAATATCTGTAGCTTTAGCTTATATAGTAATGATTATTGTTAATTATTTAGCTAATGCCCTACCAATAAATAACATTGATACAGGAGCAGTTTCTGACCTTTATCCTAACTTATTTGCACCTGCAGGAATTACTTTTTCTATATGGGGTATAATTTATTTGTTATTAGGCTTATTTGTTTTATATCAATTTGGAACTTTTAAAAAAATTAGTTTAAAAGAAGATAAATTATTAAACAAGATAAGTATTTATTTTATTGTAAGTTCTGTTTTTAATGCATTATGGATCTTTTTTTGGCATTATGGTTTATTATGGGTATCTATAATCTTTATGCTAGGTATATTGTTTTGTTTAATTAAAATTAATTTACTTATAAGAAAAAATAAGTCTAAAGATTTTTTCTTTTTATCCCTTCCATTCAGTATTTATTTTGGATGGATAACAGTTGCAACAATTGCAAACTTTACAGCTTTACTTGTTAGTTTTGGGTGGAGTGGCTTTGGTGTTAGTGAAAGTATTTGGATGATTGCTATTCTTTTAGTAGGAACTATTATTGGTATTTTAACCAGTATTAGAAATAAAGATATTGCTTATATTTTAGTTTTTGCATGGGCATATTTTGGGATAATTATTAAGCATACAAGTTCTGTTGGTTTTAATAATCAATATCCAGAAATAATTACTGTTGCATCTATTTGTATTGCTTTATTTTTAATTACAATTGGGTATTTATGGTTTAGAAAAGCTTAATTTCTATAAGAAAAAGAAAAAACATTGCGCGTGAACAAGAGCAAAACTGGTTCAACATAAAGTGAAAAGTGCGCTTTTTTATTTTTCATATTTTGCAAATTCTAACAAATTACCTTCCGTATCATAACATTGAAAACAACGATAAGGGTAATCAGTAAAATCCAAATCTATTGGGGTATGCACTATTTTAGCACCTAATTTTTTAATTTTAAAAAATGTAAAATCAACATCATCAGTCCAAAAGACAATTACAGAATTATTTCAACAAATACGCTTATTTGAAATTATTTTAGGATTAATTAAACCTAAATAAACTCCTTTTCCAATATCAAAATCGGCCCAAGTATTATCTTCCCTATGATTAACTTTACAAGATAATAAACTTTCATAGAATTTAATTGCACGATCCATATATTTTATTGATAAATAAATATGATCTAATCTAACTTTCATATATTTCTACTCCAACAACCATTTCCATAATGGAATGTATTTTATTATCTTACCATCAATTGTTTCTTCTTTCTCTAAATCTTTTGTAATAATAGTTCCTGTCTTTAATTTAAACTCATTTAATCCAGAAAGCAACCCTCTAATTTCTCTTTCTTTAGTCTTAAGATTACTTAAATCATATGTTACTTGTATTAAAGAAGTTACTTTATTTTTTTCAGTAACTAAAAAATCAACCTCATAATCGGATTTATCTTTCCAAAAATAAATATACTTATTTCTTCTCTTTAATTCTATAAACACTAAATTTTCATATAATCTACCTATATTTTCTGAAAAATTAAAAGATATTTTATTTATTAAACCAGTATCTATAGCATATATTTTTTTAGTATAAGTATCTTGTTTTTTTAAAGAGTAATCATATTTTTGTAATTCAAAAAATAAATAGACGTTTGTTAAATAAGATATGTATTTTTTGGCAGTATTTGTACTCCCTAAATTAAAATTATTCTTTATAGAGGTATAAGAGAACTCTCTAGCAAAATTAGACATTAAAAACAAAGTAATTTTCTTAAATTCAATTTCTTCTTTTATCTTATATCTATTTAAAATGTCTGTATTAATTACATCTTGATATATATTTTCTAATATATCTGTTGTATTATAAACTATTACCTCAGGAAAACCTCCTTGCTTTATATAATTATTAAAATATTTAATAACTTCTGCTTTTCCTAAAGTTGAATTATAGTTTTTATTAAAATTATGATATCCCAAATATTCCTTAAAAGAAAATGGATAAATCATAATATCAAAATGCCTTCCAGTTAAGTAAGTTGATATTTCTTTGCTTAATAAATCTGCATTAGAACCTGTTATAAAAAATCTTTTTCCTTCAGAGTATAATCTATTTACAAATCTATTCCAATCATATTTCTTTCCTTGTAATTCATCAAAATAAAAAATATTTTTTTCTCCAAAATATTCTAAAAATATTTCATATAATAATTGAAAATCAGTAGTTTTAAAATCAACTAATCTTTCGTCTGAAAAATCTAAATAATAAAAATTTGAATTATAATATTTTTTCATCCATTGTAATAAGAAAGTTGATTTGCCACTTCTTCGGTGACCAGTAACAACTATATTAATTTTGTGTTTTATTAAATCAGGAACTAAGGACAGTTTATCTCTTAAATACCCTTCTTTCATTTTAGATAATCTTTCTTTTTGATCTAAAACTATTTGTTCTAAATATCTTTTTTCCATATTATATATATGAATAGACATGTTTTTAAATGTTCACTTCAAATGAACAAAATAAGTTATTTTGTTCAATCAACACAATTGTTTTTTTTAATATCAACTGAGCAAAACCGGTTCAAAGCTTCTGGCGGGAGTCGAACCCGCGACCTCAACCTTACCAAGGTTGCGCTCTACCACTGAGCCACAGAAGCAAAAAAATAGTTATAATAAAAATTATTTTTACAAATATAATTAAGCACAAATACATTTAAAAAAAGAACTTATAAAAGAAAAAAAGATTAAATAAATAATCTTAATTAACTTTTATAACCTATTTAAAAAAACTAATTTATAGAGTTGTATCTATTCATTTTCTTTTGACCTAAAGAATTAGGGTTTTCATTTAAAGAACCTTTATTTGTTCCTCTATTTTGATTACCTTGACCTAAACCTAAAGAAGCTCTAAACTCTTGTAAAGATCCAGGATTACCATTTATTGCATCTAAATAAGCCTTACTATAATCCTCAAAGTTTTCTTCTGTTATATATGTTGTTATCTTTGAATTGTTATCCCTTAAAGAAACAATATTATTCCAAGCTTGATAATCTCCAGCTTCAATTGCAGATTGCATATTTGCGTGTACTACAGGATCGTAGTTTGGACCTACTTGAGTTACATCTCCTCTGTATGCACTTACTGTTCCTAAAACTAAAAGAAAACTAAACAATGTAAGTATAGAGGCAATTATTTTTGTTTTATTATTCATATTTTTTTTCCACCTTTTTTTTATTTATTTAACCTTAAGAGATTTCTTTTAAAAAATAATTTAAAAAAACTTCTTAAAGTACTAGATAATTATAAGTGTAACGATATATACTCTTTTATGAAACTATGGTTTGATTAAGTGAAACTGTATATAAACAATAAAGAATAAAAACAGAAAAGGATAATATATAACTATGAACAAAAAAATAATTATTTTTGCAGTATTAATATCATTTATACTTTTAATAGCATCTACTCTTTTATTTTTATCTGCACAACAAAAAATAAATAGAAGTGAGAGAAGTATAGATATTACAACAATAGATCTTTATACAATAGATGAACTTAAAGAACAGATGTTAAATAAACCTGAAAAACCAAATCTTTTATTTTATTTAATACCTATTAGTGCATTCTTTGGAATATTTGTAGGATTACTTATCTACTATCTTTTATCTGAAGAAATTAATCAAAAAGAAAAAAATATTAATGTTAAAAGTAAAACAATACTTAATCTTTTAACTAAAGATGAAAAAAAGATTATTGAAAAGATATTAGAAAATGATGGAAAAGTAAGGCAATATGAACTTACATATATTGATGGGCTATCAAAGATTAAAGTCCATAGACTAATTTTAAAACTTGAAGAAAATGGGATTATTAAAAAAGAAAAGATAGGAAAAGTAAATAACTTAATCTTAGATAAAGATATTTATTATTTACTTAAAGAATAAAAGAGGTTAAAAAAAATTATTTAACCTCTATTAACTTGTTTAAAGAAGAAGAGATTTCTTTTTTAGGAAGTTTAAGATGTAAAATACCATCTTTATATTCTGCATCTATATTATCTTTATCTATGTTTTTTGGAAGAGAGAAAGATCTATAAAAACCAGAATAGCTTTTTGAATAACTATAGTAACCTTTTTCTTTATCTTCTTTTTTTTCTTCATTTTTATGTTCAACTTTTATCTCTAAGTTATTATCATTTACATTTATTTTAATATCTTCTTTTTTTGAACCAGGAATTTCTAAAGAAAGATTATATTTATCATTATCTTCTTTAACATCACAAACTGGTTCTCTATAGTTTTCTAAAGAAGTTAAAGAATTTTTATCTTTTTTAGAACCTGAAAGAAGATATGGTTTTTGAGAATAAACAAAGTCATCAAACAAAGAATCCATCTCTCTTTGAATTCTTCTCATTTCATCCCAGATAGTATAGTTTTTCATAGTTACACCACCTTTTTTGTTTTTTTAAAAAATAGTTTTTTTTAATAAATATATAGTGTAACAAAAAAAATAAAAATATTTTCTAGAAAAGTTTTTAAATTTTTCTAAAAAATATAAAAAAATTAAGAAAGAAGTTCTTTCTTTAAATCATTATATTTAAATTTCTCTTTTAAAAGATCAAGCCTGTAAAAATCTACAAACTTGTTTTTATGGAAATAATCTTTTTTAAAATAACCAACTTCCTTAAAACCTAACTTTTCTAAGTGTTTTTTACTTCTTAAATTATGAGATAAAACATATGAATAAATCTTATTTAATTTTAAAACATTAAAAGCATATTTATAAATTTCAAGTTTAGCTTCATAAATATATTTCTTACCCCAATATTTTTTTGAAAGACAAGATCCACTCTCACATTTTTTATTTTTAAAATCAATATGGTTTAAAGAAGCACCACCAATAACTCGATTTTCTTCTTTTGAAAAAATTGCAAACTCAATTCCAGGATCTTTTTTTCTATTAATTTTAGATTTATTTTTTTTAATAAAATCATTTGCATGTTTTAAAGTATAAGGATAAGGAAGATTAGGTATATTTTTAGAATATACTTTATCCTTATAATTTTCAAAAATATCAGAAGCATCAGATGGCTTTAATAATCTTATTATTAAACGATCTGTTTCAAAATAAATTTTACTTTTATCTATCTGCATAAACACAAAACCTCTTGTCCAAAAAACAAAGAAAAAAAGAAAAAGATTTTCTTAAAAAAATTAATTTAAGAAAACTCCTTCTTTAAGTTATCAACATGCTTTTTCTTTGTAAAAAACTCAATAGCTTCTGCAAGCTCAGGTCTATCTTTTGAATATTCTTCAATAGAAATTCCTTTCTGGTATGCTTCACATGCTTGAACTAAAGCCTTAGCGCCTGCTTGTGTACCTTTTGGATGAGCATGACAACCAGCACCCATAGTTGTTATAAAATCAACTCCACCCATTAAATCAATAAATGGTTTAAGAAGAGTTGGATTTAGACCACCAGAGATTATTGGAGTACATTTTTTAAGACCTCTCCAACTATCATCTTCTAAGATAACATGATGAGCTTCATCCTCTTGTGCAAGCTTTACAACATCTAAATCTTTTTCAGAAACAGTTGACCATGATTGATGGAAAATATGTCCTTCTGAGACTAATTTTAAAATACCAGTTGCAGCTGTAATATCTTCTGTTGGAGTACCTGCCATTTTTCCAACCCCTGCAGTTCCTGTATGAATACCAGAAGCTCCTGCAAGTCTTGCAAACTTAGATAATACTAAAACAGAAAAACCAATTTGGTTTTCAGGTCTTGTATATGCTCCATGTCCTGCTCTATGGAAATGAAGGAAAACATCAGGATATTTACGTCTTAAAGTTTGAACTGCCATCCAACCTGCAGTAGTTCCATCTATTAAAAATGCATAAGATCCTTTTTCAAAACCTGCATTAACAATCATCTCACATCTTTCAATCATTGTATCATAATCTGCAGCTGAAACATTGAAAGAATGAACTTTTTTATGACCAGTTTCTTTTACAGCTTTATCCATTGCTTCTTTAACATGTTTTACCATTTTATCATATGGACAGAAATCTTGGTTTGCTTGAGGTTCATCATTTTTAACAAAATCTCCTCCACCAACCCAGAAATCATAACATGCTTCTGCATATTCTGCTGAAGTTAAACCCATTTTTGGTTTTATAATTGTTCCTAAAATTGGTCTATCATAAACATCTAAATATTTTCTCATATCATCTAAAGTATAGGAAGGTCCATCGTATTGTTCAAGCATAGCTGGTGGAAACCAAACATCTAAAAGTTTAATTGCAGAAACTTCTTTCATACCTAAAACATTTCCTACAATGTATGTTAAGATATTTTGAACATTTCCTCCTCTATCAAAAAGTCTCCAAGGATATGCTACCCATACTAAACTTTTTTCTAAATCTAATTTATAAACTAAAGCATTCATCTCTCTTGCAAAAGGAGTTTCTGTATTTACTAAAAAATTTGTACCAGTTGAAGATTCTGCGGCTATTTCACAAGCTGCTTGTAAAATATTTAAATCTCCTCCAGGTCTTAAATGGAAAGCACATAACATATATTCTCCATTTTTAACATTTGGAATTTCAAAATTAATATATGCTTTTTGATGTGGGTTTAGGGTGTTAAAAAGATCTTCATGCATTACATATCACCTTTATATTTTAAAAATATAGTAAATCATATGATTTAAAAATAGATTGTTTTTTTAAAGGAACACATGAATGGCAAAACATATAAAAATATTTTTAAAAAAAAATAGAAAAAATAATTTTTAAAACAAATTAAAAGAATAAAGAGGGTCCAAACCGGGATTCGAACCCGAGTCATGGGATCCACAGACCCATATGCTAACCACTACACTATTTGGACCACAATATTTTGTATTGTATATATAATATAGATTAAATATGTTTATAAAGATTTCATATATAATATATTAGTAAAATATATTTAAAAATAAAGAATAATTATGAAAAGACTAAATCAGAGAGGAGCTTCTGAAATTTTAAGTTATATCTTAGTTATATTTATTATTGTTGCTGTTGTAGGACTTATTTATCAAGGAGTTGTTCCTGCAATTGAAAGAAATAATTCACAACAAAAATTTGAAGAATCTAGAATGTATATTGAAGAAATTCAAGGAAAAATACAAGAAGTTTTAGAAAGTTCAAATGGATCTGTTGTCTCTTTTGTAATAGACCTTGATGGTTTAAGTTTTGAAGCAGATTCTAATTTAGAAAAAATAGAAATATTTCATAATATTTCTGGAAATTATTATAAAGAAGGACAATTAATTAGAGAAGGAGAAGTTTATACTTTTAGAGAATTTGAAAAATTAATTGTTGGTTTAGATATCAATGGAATAGATATAGAACAAGGAATATATCTTAATAATACAAAAACAATAGTTTATATTAAAAAAATAAGTAGAAATAAAATAAGTTTTTTAAGAGAAATTGATTCTTCTGAAAACTTACCACTTGCAGAAAAAGAAAGACCTATAATTGAGTAAATATGTTTTTAAGAAAAGAAAAAGGAGCAGCAAATTTATTTTCATACTTTCTATATATATTTGTAAGTATAGTCATTCTTTCAAGCATACTTTATATGGTGCAAGATACTATTGAAAAAAATCAAGAAAAATATAATTTTGATCAAATGATTGAGAACATAGATTTAATTTCAAATACTTTTCAAGAAGTTTCAAAATCTAGATTTTCAGCAAAAAAAATTACAATATACAATCCAGAAGTCTTAGAGATTGATTGTAACCAAAATGAAATCAGAGGAGAAATAATCTTTAACTCAGAGATTAGAGATGATCAATTAGTTACAATAAAAGATATTGAAGTTAGTAAAGAATCAAATAGAGCATATTTTAAGAAAACAATAAACAATAATTCTCAAATAAACATAGATTGTAATTTAGTAAATTTAAATCAAGGACAAACAAATTATGTTTTTAGTTACCAAGATTATAATCTTGATGAAAATAAAATAATTATAGAAATAGAATTATTAGATTTTAATAAAAGTGAAGAATAATGAATCAAAAAGGAGTAACATCTTTATTTTCAGGAATAGCAATTCTTTTTGTAAGTATTATATTTTTAGGTATATTTATTTATTTTGCAATGAATTATTTTGGAACTTTAGAAGATTCACAAAGAATGAAAAACAACAGAGATAACTTAGCATACATTAATGATATTTTAACAGATCTAAAAGATTCAGAAGTTGGAAGCTATAAAGAAGTTTATTTAGATTTAAGTGATCCAATTACAGTTGATAATAACTCAAGTAATCTTTATTTAAGACAAGAGATTAAAAATAAAAGAAGTATTGAAAATCTAAAAACACAAAGTCAAATAGGATCACTTATAATTAATAGACAAGAAACAAGTCTACTTTATAATATTGATTATAACAATAACATTCTTTTTTATAATTATATAGATATTATGCCTGGACTTGAAGAATTAAGATTTAGTGTTGTGGATAAAAATAATAATATTCCTATAATTGAGATACAAAGAATTGGAGATGAAATCTTAATTGAAGAAGTTGTAAATCAAAGTATTGTACTTTCAAACAATAATATTAATCAAGATTTAGTATTAACTAGTTATTTTATTGCATCAGATGCTGTTGATACAGAATATTTAAATAAAACTATATTTTTTGAAGAACCAATAACTATTGAAAAAAAAGAAACTAAAGAAATATATGTTGTATGTGCTCCTGAAGAAAATTATATATTAAAATTAAATACAGATAAAGGGAGAGAAATTGTAAAACCTATTAAAACAAATAACTATAATGTTCTTGACTGTATTGATTATCAAATAATTGGATATTGGAAAATAGATGAAGGAGAAGGAAGCACAATATATGATTATTCTGGAAATTCTAATAATGGAAGCATTGTTGGAACTGCAAATTGGAATAGTAGTTCTAAATTAAATTTAGATGGAACTAATGATTATATTAATGTTGAAAATGTAGGAGACTATAGTTCATTTACAATAAATGGATGGATATATTATACAGAAAATCAAAGTTTAGAACATGAAAGTTTCTTTTGGTCTCAAAAAAATAATCTTAGAGTAAGTATTAATCCAGTTGATAAAAAAATGGAAATTAGATGGAGAGATCTAGATGGAAGTTATTCAACTTATGAGCTTTCAGATCCTGTTCTTGAAAATAAATGGATTAATTATACAGTTACATATGATGACACATCAAAAACATTAAAAGGTTATATTAATGGAGACTTAGAAAAAACTGTAGACGAAATTTATAGTTATGAAACACAAGGTGGAGGAGTTAAATTTGGAATAAATTCTACAAACACAAGATATTTTAAAGGAATGATTTCAGACTATAGATTATATGGTAGAAGTTTAAATTTAAATGAAATAAAAGCAATTTATGATAATACTAAAAATGAATATGTTGAAGAACTTACAATAAATATTAATTCTCCTACACAATCACAAACATTTAGTTTTGGAGAAGCAATTGATTTTAATTCTCAAATAGAAAATGAAAACGGAAGTTATAGTTGTTCTTGGGTATCATCTATAGATGGAAGTTTATCAAGTAATTGTGATTTTTCAACAAGTAGTTTAACAGTTGGAGAACACACAATTACTTTATCTGTAACTGATCTTACAAAAACAGAAACATCTAATGTTAGTATTACAATTACAGAAAACCCACTTACAAACATTGCAATACTTTCTCCTTTAAATTCTTCAGAATACACATCTGGAGATAATATTAATTTTAGTGCAGAAATAACAGAACCTGTTGGGGAATATTCTTGTTCTTGGACATCATCAATTGATGGAGATATAAATTCATATGTATCTGCAACAGGAGGTGATATTACAGATATTTATATTGATGGATGGTATAGAATTCATGCATTTAAAAATACTGGCGAAAATACATTTGTAGTTGAAAATCCTGGAAGAATTGATGCTTTAATTGTTGGAGGAGGAGGATCAGGAGGAGTTGGACTAGAAACAAGTTCTTGTGTACCAGGAAGTGGAGGTGGTGCAGGAGGACTAATATTTTTAGAAGATTTAGATACTACTATTAAAACATATAATTTAATTGTTGGAAATGGAGGAGCTTCTCAAAATACACCTTCAGCCCCAGGAAATAATGGAGAAAATAGTTCATTTAATAATTGTACAGCATTAGGAGGAGGAGGTGGGGGATCTAGAAACATGGATACTGTTAATGGAGTAAAAGGTCAAGATGGAGGATCAGGGGGAGGAGGTAACCACGCTACATATGCAATTGCAGGTATCGGATTACAACCAACAACCACATGTGGAGGATATGGAAACGATGGTGGAAATGGATATGTTATTGGTGGATCTGCAGGTTGTCACTCTGATGGAGGAGGAGGGGCTGGAGAACCAGGAGATTTAGGTTTCCAAGATGTTATAGCAAATGGTGGAGATGGGCTTTATTTTGGAAATTATTTTTCAGATAATTATGGAGAAAACGGTTGGTTTAGTGGTGGAGGAGGAATGGGCTTAAATCATTCAAATCAATTTGGATTAGGAGGAATTGGTGGTGGAGGTAGTAGTAATTCTACTAGAACAACTCCAATATCAGGATTGACAAATTCAGGAGGAGGAGGTGCTGGTGGTGCAAATGGAGGAAATGGATTTACTGCATCTGGTGCAGGAGGATCTGGAATAATTCTTATTAGGTATAAAATACCTTATGAAAATTTTTCTATGGAAAATTTTAATAACTGTGATTTTAATACTTCAACATTATCTGTAGGAGAACACACAATAACATTATCTGTTACTGATCAAGAAAACACATATACAGAAAATATAGATTTAAATATTTTACCAATACCAATGAGTATAAATATACAATCACCAAATACTTTATCAATACATGAATTTGGAAATACAATTGATTTTAATTCAGAAATTATAAATCCTGTTGGAAGTTATAACTGTTCTTGGACATCATCAATTGATGGAAGTTTATCAAGTGATTGTAATTTTTCATCAAGTAATTTATCTATTGGAGAACATACAATTACATTATCTGTTACTGATCAAAATCAAACACTTCAAGATACAATTACAATTGAAATTGAAAATAAATATTTAGAAGCAACAGGAGGAACAGTTACAACTTCTGGAGACTATAAATATCATACTTTTACATCAAGTGGAACATTTAATGTAACAACATTAGGAGAGGGAAAAGTAGATGTCTTAGTTGTTGGTGGTGGTGGAGGTGCTGGAAAAGCAGGAACAAATACTTTAAGAAATCCAGGAGGAGGTGGTGCTGGAGGTCTTGTATATGTTGAAGACTACACACTTTCAAGTACTGGAAATATTACTGTTACTGTAGGAGCAGGAGGAACAGGTTCTACAAATCAAAACTTAACAGGAAATAATGGAAATAATTCTGTATTTAAAAATTTAATTGCATATGGTGGTGGTGGTGGAGGATCAAGAGATAATCCTTCCAGAGATGGTACATCAGGTGGTTCAGGTGGAGGTGCAAACCTTTATAGTGCAGTGCCTGCAAATGGTGGAAGTGCAACACAACCAAGTACAAATGATGGGTATCCTAATACAGGATTTGGATATCCTGGTGCAACCTCTGTTGTTAATGTTGGAGCTGGTGGAGGAGGAGGAGCAGGAGGACCTGGAACAGTACCTAATGGAGGTCCTGGTATGACCATTTGGGGAAACACTTATGCTAAAGGTGGTGATGCTCACTCAGATGCATCTTCTGCTGCTGCAAACACAGGAAATGGTGGAAACGGATCAGCAACAAATTCATCAGCAAATGGTGGAAATGGTGGTTCTGGAATTGTTATTGTAAGATATAAATTTCAAAATTAAAGGTTTTAAAATATGAACAATACAAAAGAAAAAACTATAGAAATTTTAAACAAACATATTAAAGAAAAAGCAAACCTTGAACATTGTTTAATGGTAGGTTATGGAATGAAAGGAGTTTCTAAATATCTTAAATTACCAGAAGAAAAACAAGAAGAATGGTTTTTGATTGGTGCACTCCATGACATTGATATTGAAAAATATAATGGAGATATTAATGTGCATTGTTTAGTTGGAGAAAAAATATTACAAGAAGAAGGAATCTCTCAAGAGATAATAGATATTATTAAATCACATAACGATGCTTTGAAAATAGAAAGAAAAGAAACTGTTGAGCATGCGCTCTTTTCTGTAGATGGCTTAACTGGAATTATTAGAGCATATGTTTTAATGAGACCAGATAAAGAAATTAAAAATGCAGAAACAAAATCTATTATTAAAAAATTTAAAGACAAAACATTTGCAGCAGCTATTTCAAGAGAAGAAATAAGATTATGTGAAACTAAACTAAATATACCCTTAAATGAATTTATTACTGCTGTTTTAGAAGAAATTAAAATAAATATGGATTTTAAATAAAGATCAAATATGGCAAAACCTTTTAATGGAAAAAAACCTTCAACATTAAGACCAGAACAACTTGAAAGAATATACAATAAACTTGGTTTTGAAAAGGAAAAAGGAAACCATAGACATATTGTTTTTAGAGATAGCCATGGTAGAGAAATAATTTTAAAAAAAGGAAATAAAGTAGTATCTTCTAAATTTGTAGAAATTATTATTAAAGAAGTTGCAAAAAAAACAGGTAAAACTAAACAAGAAGTTTTAGAGTTTTTTATGAGAAATAAATAAAATTATTTTTTATTTAAATAAAGTCTATTTATTTTTTCTTCTTTTAAATATTTTAAAAGCTTTTCTTTAAAAGAACTTTCAAAAAAATTATTTTTTATAAGATTTGAAATTTCTATATATGAAAGATCAGAAACTAAAGGCCAAAAATTATTTTCCTTTAAAAGAGTTTCAAGTTCTTCTCTTTCTTTTGATTTTTTTTCAGGTATTTTAAAAGAAGAATATTCTTTTACAATTAAAGATTTTTCTTTTCCAAAAAGCTTTTCTAAATTATTCTTTTTAGAATAATTAATTATTGCTTCTTTTACCTTTTCAATCTCTGGATCAATTTTTTCAAGTAAAGCTTTCTTTTTTTCTGTAAATTCTTGATACTTATCAACTAAAAAGACACCCTCTTCTTTTAAATATTCATTTTCTGAAAGATTTTTAGTAATAACATCGTGTGCTTTAAAAGGACAAATTGACCTAAAAGCACACCAATCACAAAGAGCAGAAGGTTTACCTGGAAAATTATTTTTTTGCTTAGAATCTTCGATCTCCCTTATAATTTCTATTGTTTCTTGTTTTAATTTTTCTAAATCATCTACAGTTCTTGTTGAAACTTGTTTTATACCAGCTGACAAAAAAAACCAACAAAGATCTATTTTTTCAACAAAAGGAAATTTTTCTTTAATTGCTATAGAATAAAGAGCAAGTTGTTTATCAACATCTACCTCTTGTTGAGTTTTTGCAGAATTATTTGTTTTATAATCTATAATTTCTATATGATTATCTGAAACTAAAGAAAGTCTATCAATATAACCTATAAGATCATAAGTTTTTTGTCTTTCTTTATCATATAAAGAAATATTTACTTGCATTTCAAGGCCAATAGTTTTTCCTTGATTGAAAGGTTTATAAGTATTATAATAATTTTTTAGGTAATCTTGACCTAAAGACTTGTAGTTTTCTTCAGTATAACCTTCTCTTATAATTTCTACTTTATCAAATGAAAAATTATCTGTCCAAGATTTATTGTAATAATCTAATACTTCTTCTAAAGACAATAATTTATTATATTTTAGATCTGTATATAATTTTTCTAAAGTATTATGGACCATTGAACCCATGAATGCTTCTATATTATTTTTAATAGGTATATCTACTTTTTCAATATACTTATATTTAAATTGAAGAGGACAATTTCTAAAAGTCTCCATGGAAGAATGTGAATATCTCATAATATAATCTTATTTTTTATATTTAATAATATATTTAAGAGAGAAAGAGTTTATAATGTTAATGTAGGTTATTGGCTATAGAAATTAAAATTTAATCTTTTTTACTCAGCTAGCTACCCCCTGCTTGAAAAGAGATATATTTTTGTAAAAATATAAAATATATCTAGAATAGATAAGATATGGAAAAAAATATATTTAATAAAGAATATATAGAATTTATTTCTAAAATTAAAGAAAACATTATTAAATCAAGACAAAATGCAATATTAAAAGTAAATTCAGAATTAATTAATCTTTATTACACTCTTGGAAAAGAAATTTATTTTAAACAAAAAGAAAGTAATTGGGGAATAAATTTAATTGGGCAAATAGAAAAAGATTTAAGAAAAGAATTCCCTAATGTAAAAGGTTTTTCGAGAAGAAATTTATTTTATATGAGAAAATTCTATTTATTTTTTAAAACAGAAAATGTGCCACAAGTTGTGACACAATTACCTTGAAATCAAATAAGATTAATTCTAGATAAAATTAAAAATAAAGAAGAAGCACTTTTTTATATTCAAGAATCAATTAATAATTTATGGTCTAAAGTATTATTAGAACATCAAATAGAATTAAATTTATATGCAAGAAAAAAAAACATAAACAATAATTTTTTAAACACACTTCCAAAAAAAGATTCAAAATTTATTTTAAATTATTTTAAAGAAAATTATATATTAGATTTTTTAAATTTAAAAGAAGAATTTAATGAAAAAGAATTAGAAGAATCTATTGTTTCAAATATATCTAAATTTTTAATAGAATTAGGAAAAGGATTTGCATTTATTGGAAAACAATTTAAAATTAATGTTGGAAATAAAGATTTTTATATAGATTTATTATTTTATAATTATATTTTAAAAAGATTTATAGTAATTGAATTAAAAATTACTGAATTTAAACCTGAATATCTTGGGCAAATAGGATTTTATATAAATATAATAAATAAAGATATTAAAAGAAAAGAAGATAAAGAAACTATTGGATTATTAATATGTAAATCTAAGAATAAGACAATAGTAGAATATGCTTTATTAAATAATAAATATTCATTAGGAATAGCAGAATACAAATTATCTAAAATTCCTAAAAAATTAAGTACATTTTTACCAAATGAAAAAGAATTAAAAAAAGCTCTAAATTAATTTACTCGACCAGCTACCCCCTGCTTGAAAAGAGATATATTTTTTAAAACACATATTAATATATACTTTAGGCAAATAAAAATATTTAAAAATTTAACTTATATAAAGTTATATAATATGCCTAAAGAAAAAATAAAATATCATAGTCCAAAGCTTGAGAGTATCTTAATGGTTGAAAATGCTATTAAAAAATATAGTTCTCAGTATACTATCTATCAATTATGGAAAAAAATACCTAAAAAAATGATGTATCAGACATACAAAATAATTCTTGAATATCTAGAAGAATCTAGTAAGATCATTATTGATAAAGATAATATTGTAATTTGGATATATGATAAAAAAAATATTTCAAAAATATTATCTTTAGGTGTTAAATTAAGATGATTGATAAAGAAAATTATGTTGTATTTGTTTCAAGAGAATTAGAAATTAATTTTGAAAACCTTAAAGAAAATCATGATTTGTATAAAAATATTCTAAAAGCAATTGAAACTCTTAAAAAAGATCCTACTTCTGGAATTAAAATTTCAAAAAAATTATGGGCAAAAGAATATATTAAAAAATATAAAATTACAAACCTTTGGAAATATAATCTATTTAATGGATGGAGATTAGTATACACAATTAAAAGTGATCAAATTAAAATTATATCTATTATTATAGAATGGTTTAATCATAAAAGTTATGAAAAGAGATTTAAATACTAAATTAATTTACTCGGCCAGCTACCCCCTGCTTGAAAAGAGATATATTTGTTAAAGGATATATATTATTTAGAAATATGCATCTATTAGAAAGGTACTTTCTTTTATGGAAAGACCTTTTTTTCCCCTCCCTTAAATAAAGGATTAAGTATATTTATTAGTGGAGAGAAATATTTATTTTCTTTTTTAAATAAAATGAGATTAAAAGATATAGCACCAGAAAACAGACCTCTTGAAAGACTTTCAAGAGATGGAGAAAAAAGTCTATCAAATAGCGAACTTCTAGCAATCATTCTAAAGACAGGCACAAAAGAATATAATGTTTTAGATATATCAAACCAGATTCTTTCAAAATATACTTTTCAAGATCTTGAAAATATATCAATTAATCAACTTCTTAAGATAAAAGGTATTGGTATTGTAAAAGCCTCTCAAATAAAAGCAATCATAGAACTTTACAAAAGGATATCTATAAAAAATATAAAAACTTCAGAAAAAATTTATTCTCCAAAAACAGCATATGAAATATTAAGACATGATATTGAAAATAAAGAACAAGAACATTTAATCACACTATTTCTAAAAGGAAACGAAGTTATTTCAAAAAAAATAATAACTATTGGAACAGATAACCAAACCTTAGTTTCTGAAAAAGAAATATTAAAAGAAGCTTTAAAAGAAAATGCTCAAGCAATAATCATAGCACACAATCACCCTTCAGGAGAATGTTATCCTTCAAGAGAAGATAAAATAGCTACGACAAAAATAAAAGAAGCTTGCAAGCTTTTAGAGATAACTTTTTTAGATCATTTAATAATTACAAATCAAAAATATTTCTCATTTAAAGAAAACAATCTTATTTAAAAATATTTTGAAGCTTTAAATACTTTATGAACTATAAAAATATATTATTTGGAATAACTTTAGCATTATTAATATTTAATAGCACAATGGTTTTTGCAGAATCAAAAGATATTAGATATTATTATAACAATATAGACGAAGTAAAAGTAGACTTTGTAAACAACATTGAACAATTACCAAAAATTGCACAAAATGCAATTAAAAATGATAAAATGAAAATTGAGATTCAAACAACTGAAGAACCTTTAGAAATTTTTATTGAAAGACTTAAAATAAAGAATATAAAGTAACAAAAGAAAATATTGAAAACGTAAATGTTTGGATTACAGGAAAAGAAGAAGTAATAAATAGAATCTTAGAAGCAGAAGATCCAATGACAGAAATTAATCAAGCTTTTAAAACAAAAGAACTTGAGATTAAGACTAAAGGTTTTTTTAGATCTATTAAATATAAGATTGCTAAATTATTTTTAAGATAGTTTTTATTTTTTTAAAAACTATTCTTTAATCTCTTTTTTTATATTCTTTTAAAAATTTCTTTTGAAAACTCTCAAAAGTTCCTTTTTCTATTTCTTTTCTAGAATCTTCTAAAAGCCTATGTAAAAATCTAATATTATGAATAGATAAAAGAATCTTAACACCTGGCTCATCAAGTCTTAAAAGATGATGAAGGTATGCAAGTGTATGCCTTTTACAAGTAGGGCAATCACAATCTTTTTCAATAGGCTCAAAAACATCTTTATATTTTGCTTTCTTTAAAAGAATAGGACCTTTTCTTGTAAAAATAAAACCATGTCTTGCCATTTTTGTAGGATATATAGAATCAAAACAATCAACTCCTTTACCAATTGAAACAATAATGTCTTCTGGAGATCCTAAACCCATTAAATATTTTATTTTCTCTTCATCTAAATGTTTTAAAGAATAATCAATTGCTTTATGCATGGATTCTTTAGGCTCACCTAAAGCAAGACCACCAATTGCAAGACCATCAAATGGTAGTTTATTTATTTCTTTTGCACATTTTTCTCTTAAATCCTTATAGATTCCACCTTGAACTATTCCAAAAAGCATTTGCTTCTTATTTTTATGTGCAAGGATAGCTCTTTTTGCCCAAGCTATAGTTCTATCAGTTGCAATTTCATAAGCCTCTCTTGAAAGATTAGCATCTTGCATATCATCTAATATCATTGCAATATCAGAACCAATAACATTCTGCATCTCAATTACTTTTTCAGGAGACATAAAATGTTTAGATCCATCAAAAGGAGATTTAAACCAAACTCCTTTATCATTCATTGATATAAAAAAACTTGGATTTTTAAGTTGAAACCCACCAGAATCTGTAAAAATAGATTTCTTCCAATTAATAAAATTATGATAACCTTTTGTTTTTTCTAAAAGTTCTTTTCCTGGTTTTAAATATAATAAATAACAATTTGAAATAAAACATTGTGTTTTAATTTCATCTAAAATATCTAAAGTTATAAACTTTGCAATTCCTTTAGTTACAACTGGCATGAAAAAAGGAGTCTTTATGGTTCCATGACTAGTTTTAAAAACACCAATTCTTGCATTTGTTTTTTTATCTTTTTTTGTAATTGTAAAATTCATAATTAAAACCTAATTTTTAATGTTTTTTGAAATAAAATATATAAGTATAAAGAATATACCTGTAAATAAATATATAAACTTAATTTTTAAAAATAATAAAATAAAACCAAAGAAAAGTCTAGAAGTTAAACTAAATAAAGAATCTGAAGTTCTATAAACACCATAATATCTATCTGCAATAAACTGATTTACATTATTAAAGAAATAAGTTTCACAAGTAGGCTCTAAAAAACCAGCACCAATTATTGAAAGTAATATAAAAATTAAACTTAAATAAATATATCCATTAAAAACAAATGCTAAAACTAAAAATAAAGAAATTAATAAACTTCCAGTAATAAATAATTCTTTCTTTAAAATAACATCAATTTTCTTTGCAATAAAATATTCAATAATAACAACAGGAATTGTTGCAACTCCTAAAAAAATTCCAACAAAACTTATTGAAAGTCCATTATACAAAATATATAATGGAGTGAAAATATAAAATACAGACCAATATAGAGAAAGTGCTCCTCTTAGAAAATATAATTTAAATAATTCTTTATTTCTAAAATAATCAACAATGTTTTGTCTTATTGACTTTAAACTAATTGTTTGAGGTTTATTTTCTTCATAAGCTTTAATTTGATAATATAAGAATAAAAGCCAACCAGCAAATATAAAAAAACCAATTGCAAGAAAATTATTTAAAAGTCCAAACTTATATAAAATAAAACTTGAAATTAATGGACCTATAACCCAACCAATATTTCTAAAAGTATAATAATAGCCTTGTATTTTACCAATATTTTCTAAAGTACTGGAATGCCTTAAAATAATTGCTGTAGTATTAAAATGAAGAGTCATAGAAATTACAACTAAACCAATAAGTATTGTAAAGATAACTATTTGTGAAAAAAAATAAAGTAAAAATAAACAAAAACCCATAAGCAAAGTACTTACAAGCCAAACATGAGTTACTGGATATTTAGAATACATTTGTGTTAAGAAAAGATATGTAAAAAACATAATCATTGTAATGATTGCACTTACAAAACCAACAAGAGAAGGATCTTTTAAAATATTTTCTAAATATAATGAAAAAATAGCATCAAATATACCAAGTCCTAAACTAATTAAAAAAACTACAAAAATAAATTGAAAAGATTTATTTTGAATAAAAATCTTTTTTCCAGAATGAAGATTAAAATACATATTTTTCAAGTAACCTTTTTTTAATTATTCCTTAAAATAAAAAAAATAAATATAATACTGCAAAAATAAAACCTAAAAGTATATATGGCCCAAATCTTGGAAGATTATCATATATAGGTAAAGATTTAACATCTAAGTTTTTAATAATCAATAAATCTTTTTCTTCAATAACTTGTCTATTTCCCATATTAAGTTTATTTAGAATTTCTTTTGATAAAAACTCAATAGCTAAAACATCTCCTTCTTCTATTTTCCTTAAAGCTTTTCTTTTAAGATAGATATATTTCTTAATTTCTTCTTCAAATAAAACTGTTAAAAGACCAATAAATATAGGAATTAATAAAAAGAAATAATATTTTGAAAAACCAACATTATAGATTGCAGAATATAAGAGAAAAACAAAGAAAATAAACATTAATAAATAAATAATCATTTTAGAGGTTCTTGTTTTTATAATTTTTTTAAATTCAGTAAATGTTATTTTTTTAAAAAGAATAAATAAATATTTAATTGAAACAATTAAAACAGATAATAGAGAAGATAAAATTAAAACCCATAAAATTAAAAGTTGACCATTTACATAAGGAACTAAAAGATGAATTCCTAAAAATAATTTTACATCTCCTCCTCCTAATTTTCCAAAATAATAAAATAAATAACCAATACCATATATTAATAAACCAATTATAAACACTTTAAGAAAATAAAACCAACCAAGATTAAATAAAACAAAAGATTCTAAAATTAATAATAATAAACCTAAAATAATTAAAGGAAAAGTGATCCAGTTATAGATATAACCAGTTTTACAATCTGTCCAAGCACCTATACCTGTTGCAATTAATATTATAAAAAGTTTAATAAATAAAATTATTTCAATCATTAAAATACACAAATCCTTTTTATTTTAGTTTAAACTGCTTTGCCATATCTTCCATTTGTTTAGGATCCATGTCATTAAATTTTGACATGTCAGGCATTTTTCCACCAAACATCTTTTTCATCATTCCAGCAGAACCTCCACCTCTTGATGAAAATTGTTTAAACATTTTTTTCATTTTTTTAACATGAGATACAAGTTCTTTTACTTCTTCTTCTTTTGTTCCAGAACCATTTGAAATTCTTTTAATCCTACTTTTATTTATTTCTTGAGGTTCAAAATAAAGTTCTTTTTTTGTAAAAGAATCAAGCATAACTTTATATTTTTTCATTTTTTCTTGACCTAAATTCATTTGATCTTTTGAAATATTACCACCAATTCCAAGCATACTAATAATCTTATTAAAAGGACCTAATTTTTTAGCAGCTGAAATTTGTTTTTTAAAAAGATAAAATGAAAAATCTCCTTTTAAAATATCATCAGGATTAATATCTTGTAAATCTTCAGTTTCTTGAAGTTCTTTAACTTTTTCTAAAAGACCTTCTAAATCTCCAAAACCTAAGATTCTTGAAAGATATCTATTTGCATCAAAAATTTCTAAGTCATCAACTTTTTCTCCAGTACCAATAAAATATATTGGAGAATCTGTAATATAACAAGCAGTTAAAGCTCCACCACCTTTTGCAGAACCATCAAGCTTAGTTATTATTACACCATTAACTCCAACTGCTTGATTAAAGTTTTCAGCTTGATCTTTTGCAGCCTGTCCAATATCTGCTGAAAGAACTAAAAATGAAAATTTAGGATTTAATTGTAAGTGTATTTCTTTAAGCTCTTTGGTAAGCTCTTGGTCTAAAGCAGATCTACCTGCAGAATCAACAATTACAAGATTAGCTCCTTTTTTCTTTAAAACAGAGAGACCATTTTTAACAACTTCTCCTGCAACTTTATTTTCTTTTTCACCATAAAATAAACAATCTACTTGCTTTGATAATTGTTCAAGTTGTTCATAAGCTGCTGGTCTGTAAACATCTGCAGCAATAACTCCAACTTTAAAACCTCTTTTTTTATAGAATTTTGCAAGTTTTGCAGTAGTTGTTGTTTTTCCAGAACCAAAAAGACCACAAAGAAGAATTGTTTCTGGATTTTCAGGAAGTTTTTTTTGTTCTCTTCCACCAATATATTTTAAAATAACATCATAACAAGTTTTAACTAAATGTTCTTTTCTTGAAAGCCCTTCAGGAATTTTTTCAAAAGCTTCAGTTTCTATTTCTTTTGAAATTTTTAAAACTAGTTGTACATTTACATCTGAAGAGATTAATGCTCTTTGAATATCTTTAATAACTTCTTTAATTAAGTCTTTATCAACATGCATTGAATTTTTAATTTTATCAATTGCACTTTTTAATTTTTCTCCAAAGCCCATATTTTAAAACATTTGTGTAGTTTTTTAAGTATATATTATATATAATATATCAAAAGATATAAATATAAATTGATTTAAAAATAATATATTTATAAATAATAGTTAATTAGTTAATAATTTAAGGAGTAAGAAGATATGCCTATAATTAAGAATAAAAGAAATATAAAAAGTACAAGAAGAGAGATTACAAAAACAACAAGCCCAACTCAAAATAGATTTATTTCTGAAAAAGAAAATGCTGAAAAGAGAAATAAAGCCTTAAAATTAATTGCTTCAAAAACAGGTGTGAGTAAAAAAGCTGTTGAAACTAAAATTAATAAAGAAGCTGCAAAAAAATCTTTAATAGTTAAAAAAAATATTTTAGAAATTAGTAAAGAAAGATATTCAAAAATTAAAGAAAATATTAGAAAAATAAATCTTGATAAAACAATAGACCCAAAACAAAAAGAGCTTTTTTTAAATATTTTAGAAAAACAACTTGAAAGTGTTAAAAAAACATATTTAACAGAAAAGAAAAAAAGAAAATAAAGGAGAAAGAAAAAATATGCCAGGACCAAAAAAATTATTAATAAAACAAAAAAAACCAAAAAATTTACCAAAATCAAATGAAGAAGCTTTAAAAAGATTTAAAGAAAATGTTAGAAAAGCTTTTAGAAAATAAAATATTCTAAACAATTCTTTCAATTATATATTCTGGAGAAAATTTTTCTATATCATTATACTCTTGACCTGTACCAATATAGAAAATAGGCTTTTTAAGCTCATTAAGAATTGAAATTGCAACTCCACCTTTTGGGTCAGTATCAATCTTTGTTAAAATTACTCCAGTAACACCTATTTCTTTATCAAACTTTTGTATTTGCTCAACAATTGTTTGCCCAGATTGAGATTCCCCAATATAGATTGTAAGATCTGGTTTTACAACTCTTTTTATTTTTGAAAGTTCCTGCATTAGATTAATATTTGTATCTTGTCTACCAGCAGTATCAATTAAAACAACATCGTTTTTATTTGCTTTAGCAGAAGCAACTGCATCAAAAGCAACTGCAGCTGGATCTGAACCATAATTTTGTTTTACAACTCTTACACCTAATCTCTTTGCATGAACTTCTAGTTGATCAATACTTCCAGCTCTAAAAGTATCTGAAGAAGCAAGAACCACAGATTTACCTTGATTTTTATAAAGATTTGCAAATTTAGAAATAGTTGTTGTTTTTCCAGCACCATTAGGTCCAATAATTAAAATTATTAAAGGTTCGTTTTGTTTTTGAGAAATATAATTATTAATATCACAATCAATGTTTAATTGTTCTTTTAAAGTTTCTTTAATATTTTTTTTAATATCTTCTAAGATATTTGTTTTTGAAAAAGAAGCATTAACTAATCTTTTTTTTAAATCTTCAATAATTGCTGTTGAAGAATCAATAGAAACATCTGCTTCAAGTAAAGAAATTTCAAAATCATCTAAAAATTCAGATATTTCTTTTTCAGATAATTTTATTTTTGATGAAAATAAGCTTTTTATTTTTGTAAAAGTTGTTTTTTTTACGTCTTCAACTTTTTTAGACTCTAAATCAGTATATGCTTTAGAAGGTTGTTTATCTTCTTTTATTTCTTCTTTTAAAATAGGTTTTTCTTCTTTAGTTTCTTCTGTCTTAGGAGTAGAGATTTCTTCTTTAGAATCTTCTACTTTAGGAGTAAAGATTTCTTCTTTAACATCTTTTACTTTAGGAGTAGGGATTTCTACTTTAGCATCTTCTACTTTAGGAGTTGAGATCTCTTCTTTAACATCTTTTACTTTAGGAGTTGAGATATCTTCTTTAACATCATCAACTTTAGGAGTTGAGATATCTTCTTTAACATCTTTTACTTTAGGAACAGAAAATTCTTCAGAAGTAGATATTGGCTCTTTAAAAACAGGAGATTTTTCTTCAGGAACATTTAAAGTCTTAGAAGTATCAGAAGAAGTTTCTTCTTCACTTTGATCTTCAGAATCAATTTTTTCTTTAGATTTACCTAATATTTTATCTGACAAATCTTTAAATTTCTTTTTTAAAAGACCAAACATATTTTAAAAAACCTCTATTAATTAAAAAAAGATAAAAGAAAACCTAACTCACGTTATTTGAGTCAGCTTCTTTATTGTTTTGTTTTTGCATTACTTGAATTGCTTTTGAAATTTGTTGTAATGTCTTAACATTATTATTATAAGCATCAGATAATTTTTTTCTAATATCTAATAACTCTTGTTTTCTGTTTTCAATATCTTTAATAACAGCATCAATATCTTTTGAAACAATTATTGTTCCTGGAAGAGAAATTTTAACTTCTTTTGTATTATCAACTTTACATTCAACTAATACTCCAGCACCAATATTCATTAAGATACTTTCAGAAGATTTTACATTTTTAATTTCATTTAATGTATTTTCTGCTTTTGATATTTCTGTAAAAAGATTATTAATTTCTTGAAGTCTTTTAGAAATACCATTAATTTCATTTTCTTTAGCTTTATAAAGTGAAATTGTTTGATCTTTATTAAGTTTAATAGTCTTTTTTTCATTTCCTGGCATTTTATTTCACTCCTTTATAATTTATCATGCATTAAAACAACATCATCAACTTTCATTATTTCAATGTTACTTGTATTAGCACCAACTAAAACAGCATTTTTATTTGCAATAACATCATTACCAACAAATAAACCACCATAATTAAGAGTTGTTGCAATACCTTCAACTTTTAGTTTTTTCTTAATTGCTAAAAAATCTTTTTCATCAATAGTTGGATTTACAATAAAAAGATAATCATTAGCATAAAGAATACTACCTAAAATATCTAAAGATAATAATTCTTTTTTTTCAATTTTTATATTAAAAAAAGAAGAAATCTCTGAAACTGTTTTATCTGAAAGAATTGGACTTGCAAAACCATAATTTGAGTTAAGTGAAACTAAATTTCCTAAAGCATTATGTTCTTCTTTAATTAATTTAACTTCAATACCATTCTTTTCAAGTAAATCAATTTCATATTTTTTAATAGAATTTTTACAAGCAACAACTTTATTTCCATGTGCTAAAAGATAAACACCTATCAATGGAGAATCATTTATAGATGTCTTAATGATTTTTGTTTGAAGAAACTTTTCTAAAACAGCTTCTTCTTTTTTTAAGATATTGTTTGGAACAATACAAAAATCATCTGTACACACAGAATATACACCTAAATAAGGTGTATTATTTATTTTTGTTCTTGAAAGTCTCATAAAACTATTCTTCCTTTTTATCTAAAGAATCATCTTTAGTTTCTTTTTTAACTGAAGATTTTTCTTCTGTTTTTGGAGAAGAAGCAACTTCTTTTTGAGCAGGAGCTTTTTCTTCTTTTTTAACAGAAGTCTTTTTTGTTGCTGTAGGATTTTGTATGTTTTCCTTAATTTCAGTTACTGTTTGTTTAATTGATTTTTTTTCTTTAACTTCTTTATCTTTGTTTAAGAATTTTTCAATTTCTTTTGAATCTTTTAAAAAAACATAAACATTATTGTCTTTTTCTTTAATTGAAATTGCAACTTTTCTAGGTGGTTTTTGAATACCTCTACTCCAGATATATTCATTAACTTCCTTTGAAATAATAATGTTTTCTTTTTTCTTTCTTGTATGTTTAAATAAAAAATCAAAAACTTCTTTAACAGCAACATTTGATCTTCTAGTTCTAGGCTTATCATAAGCTCTTTGTAATGGTACTATATAACTTTCTGCAGGCATAATCTACTCACCTTTTTTTACCTTTTATTTTTTTAGGTATAATAGTAGTATTCCTATTTCTTACCTTTCTTGTAGAAGACTTAGAAGATTTTACTTTTTTTCCACTTTTAAAATAAGTTTTTGCTTTTGCTTTTTCTTGATCTTCTTTTAATTGTTTATATTGGGATCCAAATTCTGTTTCTTTCCAATTTCTTTTTTGTCTTCTATTCCAGATTCTTTTTCCTGCTTTTTGAATAATCCAAACAGGAGTATTCATATAACCTGGACCAACTTTTTTCCTTTGAGCTATTAAAAACTCTTTAAATTCTTTATCTTTATTTCTTGCCATAAATATTCAACTCCTAAAAACATTTTATTGTTTTTCTTCAACCTCTACTTTTGGCTTTTCTTGTTTAACTTTCTTTTCAAGAGGTTCTTTTTTGATTTCTTTAGGAGAAACTTTAGATAAATTACTTGCCATTAAATCAAGATATTTTTGTCCTTTAGATGTTAAAATTCTTCCATTTTTATTATCTGAAATTTTAACAAAACCTAACTTTTCTAAATCTTGTAGACAAACTCTAATTATTTTTCCACCAGCTTTTCTAAAAATCTCTGGTCTAACACCTCTATTCTTACGTCCACCATAATAATTCCTTAAAGAATTTACGTCAACGCTTCCAGAAATGTATACTTTTCTTAAAATAGATGCCATTCTTACAAACCACCAGTCTGGATTATCTGGGGTTCTTTCTCTATGAGAGCCGGTTTTTACAAATGCGGCAAACTCTGGCATCTTGACACCCTTTGTTTCTTTAAGGTCCTTTGCGACCATATTGATAAGGGCGTGTGGATTTACATCTTTAACACTTGTCAAGAGTTCTCACCTCATGTTTATATCAAATATATCTTTTATTAGAATATATTCTCATCTTTATAGATTCTTTTTTTTTAAAAAGTTATTGTTTAAACAACTAATATAAAAAAGTCTAATAATATATAATATAGGTAGAGTTCTATTTAAATATGTTTCTTTATGGTTAAAAATAGCCTTAAACTCTAATTTTTTTAATATGATTACAAGAAAGACAGTGAAGCTTTATAGATTTTACAATAACACCATTTTTCTTCTCTCTTAAAGTTCTAATCTTTGTGTTTTCTAAAGATCTTATAGAAAAACAATTTTTACAAACTTTTCTATGAATCTCTTTTGGCATCCTGTAGTTTATTTTTTTTGCTAAATTAAAAGAAATATTAATATAATCATAAATATAAGGATTACTTTCTTGTTTTTGAGAAATTGCAAAATCAATTAAAAAATTTATTTTTTCAATAACTTTTTTTTTATCTTTAACCATATATAAAAAACGCCTTAAAGCTTAGCAAATTTTGCATGACAACAACGCCTGCAAGCTTGAATACTTTTGCGTGTCAACTGAGCATAACCAGTTGATGCACTCGCCGGGGTTCGAACCCGGGCCGAAAGCTTGGCAAGCTCCCATACTAACCACTATACTACGAGTGCCTATAATATAATTAAGAAGATAAATATTTATAAATAGATTTGATGCCTTTTTTTATAAATACCTATAAATCATCTTTCTTTTTCTTATTTGAAACAAAAATAACTATTGTAAAAATAATAAAAACAATCACAATAATTATACCAATTAAGTTATTTGAAGAAGTTTCTTCTTTAGGAAATTTTTCATCTTCCCAAACAACTAAATTATTATCTTTTTCAGAAGGCTTAACTTGATCTTGAACATTACCATCAATTACAATAACTTCTTTTTCTTCAATAAAATCATCAAAAATAAAAAAGTTATTTGAAAGATCATAATCTTGTGAAATTAAATAACTAAAAGAAGTATTTTTTAAAACACCAAATTCTTTTTCAAAAAAATATGTTGAATTAATTGGAACTTCTATAATTTCAGAACTTAAAACATTATTGTTATTAAAATCAAAATTTAAAACTTTTTTTTCATCAGTAAAATTAATAATTTCTAAACTATATTTTAAAACCTCTTTATCAACATACAATAAAGGTTCAGTTACAAAAAAAGCTTCTTGAAAATAACCTTCATCATTATAAACATTTAAAGAATCACTATAATCTGTTACTTGTGACTTAAGATTAAAACTATATGTCTTATAATAATTATTTGGAACATCAACATTTGATTTTAAATAAAAAGTTAAAACTTCTTCTTTAAATGGTTCAAGATATAATATTTTATCTGTATTTTCAGGATAGATTAATTCAAAATCCTGATGAGTGTTTAACATAAAAAACACAGACATTGCTCTTGAGGTTGTATTTGTAATATTTGCTTTTATAAAAAAAGCAGAATTTTCTTTTATTTTTTCAGGAAAATCAAAATCTACAGAAATTGCATTTGAATATCCAAGATCTGAAAAACTTTTATGATCATTAATCTTAAAGGTTGCTTTTTTTTCTCCAAATCTTAAAGATACATTTCCAAAAGAAGTTATTCTATCTTTAATTTCTGAAGGATCAAAAGATCTTGAAATTAAAAGATGACTTGCATCAACAAGACCAACTTCTCCAAAAGTAGGATCTGCAAGAACCCAACCTTGTCCAGGGATATATACTTCAAGCCATGCATGGGCTTGCCAATCAAGAGTACTGTTTGCATACCCAGTTACATATCTTGTAGGAAAGCCTCTCTCTCTTAAAATAGCAGCTGCAAGAATTGCAAACTCTGAACAAACTCCTTTTCTTTCTGATAAAACATTTACTGCTTCAACAGTTTTATTTGAATAACTTAAATCATATTCTACAAAATTATAAGTCCAATCAATAATATTTGTAAGTTCTTTTAAAGCATTATCTGATTTTTTTAAATAATTTGCCATTGAAATAATTTCACTACTATCTGAATTAATATATCTTGTAGAAGCTTTATATTCCTTAAAATCAGTAATTTCATTTTCAAGAGAAAAAACATCTTCTGCAAAAATAATTTTATTTTCAGAAACTATTCTTGCATCTATAAAAAAAGAATATTGATCTTTAGTTATTTTTTCAACATCAAAAATTGCAAATTTATTACCATATTCATCTTCACTATAATCTGCATAAACTTTTTGTCCATTTTCAAAGTAATAAGCCTCTAAGTCTACTGATTGAGAATTAGTTGTTACAAAGACTGGAGTTGTTAAAACAAAAGAAGATTCTTTAGAATATTGATCAAGATATATTGGAATTTCAATTGAAACATTTACATCCATAAATTTTGTTTTAATTACATCAAAATCTAAAGATTGACTATCTGTTTCTTCAAGATATCCTAAAGGAGTAATTAATAATAAAAATATAAGTAAAATAATTTTTAATTTCATAAGAAAAATAGTATACCATAATATTTATAAAATAAATTAATATATTTCTAAGAAAAAGAGATTACAAAAAAGTGGTTCTGGGCGGATTCGAACCGCCGATCCTCGCCTTGTAAGGGCGATATCATAACCACTAGACCACAGAACCATTTTTGCTTTAATCTTTTGCTTTTTAAAAAAAGATTTCAAGTAATATATTTAATATAGAAAAGATATAAAAAGGTATTTCTTTTTATTATACACAAAAGATTTATATAAAAACAAAAGATTTAAATAAACTATAATCTTATGTATTATTATAGTTTATAATTAAAAGGTGATTTAAGAATGGAAAAAAATAATATTTTAAAAGTAATTGGAGCTTTTATATTTGTTTTTGGTATATTTTTCTTACTTTTATCAATTACTAATATTTTTAACGATATAGACTTTATGGACCAATATAGTAACTGTATTGAAGTTTCAAAATATCAACCAGAAATATTAGATATCTGTAAAGAAAATGTATCTGAAGGACTTGGAATTGCAATTAGAACAAACCAAGTAGAGTTTACAACAGGACAATACCTTAAAATCTATATTAGACAAATAATTAATGTTTTACTTGCTGTTCTTTTAATAATACTTGGAGACTTTTTATATATCTCAAGTAAAAGAAAAAAAACAGAAACAAAAGAAACAAAAGTTAAAGCAATTGTAAAACCAACTACTAAAAAGAAAAAAGTAGTAAGAAAGAAAAAGAAATAATTTCTTTCTTTTTTTTTATTTTTTTAAAAAAAAACTATTTCTTTAATTCATTGTAAGTTACAATGTTTATCTCTTGATCTTCTTTAATTTTAGATTTTGGAGAAACAATAAAAGAAGCATCTTTTTCTTTTAAAAGTTTTAAAATCTCAACATCAACTTCAAGATCAGTTACAACTGCAAAAATCTTACCAGTTTTAAAAGATTTTATTTTAGATAAAAGCTCACTACTCTTTGAACTTCCTATCCTTCTTAATTTTTCATTTAAAATTCTAGATTGTCCTTTACCATCAACTTCTTCTAGAATCTTTAAAAAATTCTTTTTACTTTTTTCTGTAATCTTTGCAAGAGGTTTTTTCTTTTTAACCTCTACTTTAACTTCTTCTTTTGGTTTATTTAAAGCTTCAGCTGCTTTAACAGGATAAGAAGCTTCAGTTTTTAGAGAAGTATTTATTTTTTTATCAATAGATTCAGAAACACTTTCTTTTAAAGACTTATCTCCTTGTGATTTACTATCAAATTCTTTTAAAGCACTCTCAAGCCTATCTTTTAGAGTTATTTTAGTTTGAGAAGGTTTATTTAATGCTTTATCAGCTTCTAAATTATTTTTTGAATCAAAAGGTTTTCTTGAATCAAAAGTATTTTTAGAAGAATCAAATTTAGAATTTCTATCAAAGTTTGGTCTATCTTTTTGGAAAGAATTATGTTTAGGTCTATTATTATCTCTAAAGCTAGGTCTTTCATTTGAAACATCAATTCTTTCAACATCAGGAATATTTGAAAGCATACTTGAAAAGTCATTTGCAGGTTTTTCTTTAAACCTATCCTCTCTTCTACTTCCATCAAACTTAGGTCTTGAATCAAAACTTGGTCTTGAAGAAATTACTTTATGATCATTTGTTGCTGAAAACTTAGTTTGTTTTACAATATTTGGTTGAGAAGAATAATTTTTAGAATTTCTATCATCTTTACTTTTATCTTTTAAATCTAAAACAAAAGTTGATTTAATTCTTCTTCTAAGTGCTTGATTAATTTCTTTTTGTGTTAATTCTTCAACTTCTTTTCCATCTGGAGCTCTTGCAATATAATCAACTTTAATTGCTCTTAAAAGTTGATTTTGTTGAATATCAGCACCTCTATCTCCATCTAAAAATAAAGTTACCATTTTATCTTTACAAATATTTGCAAGAGAAGCTGGAACTCTAGCACCACCTGTTGAAATTACATTTGTAAAACCATATTTAAGCATTGTTATAACATCTGCTCTTCCTTCAACAATTATAATTTCTTTATTTGCATCAATTGTTGGGCCTGCTGGAAGTTTATCTGGACCATAAAAAACAATTTCTTTTGTTTTAAAGGTATCAACGATTTCTTCCATAAGCTCTTTTGTGTCAGGAATTTCTTCCTGCATTAATTTTCCTAAAAGATCAATTGCTCTATCTTTAATTTGTTTTCTTTTAAGTCCTCTTGTATCTTCTATTTTCTTAATAGTAAATCTAGTATCACATGGACCAACTTTATCAATAGATTCAATAGATGCACCTATGATTACAGTTTCAACCATTGAAAGAGAGCATGGAAGTTTTAAGGTTCCAAAAGTTTTATTGTTATTATGACTAGTTGTAATTTCTATTCTTCCAATTTTTCCATTCTGTTGAAGTTCTTTAATATCAAGTTGTGAACCTAAAAGACCTTCTGATTGTCCAAAAATAGCACCAATAACATCTGGTTTTTCAACTAAACCATCAACTTGAAAATCTGCAACAATCAAATATTTAATTGTTTCTAAGTAAGTTTTACCCATTTTAAAATCACCTGTAATGTATTTTCTCTATAAACTAAAAAAAAGAAGATTTTTGTTAAAAGAAATAAAAATCTTTTAAAGAAAACAAATGATTTTAAAAAAATAAATATTTTTTATAAAAAAAACTACAAAATACTTAAATAAAAAACCAAACTATAAAATTTTAATATATTTATGGTTTGACTTTTCTCCTTTAACTATTTCTACTAAATACCCTAAAGACTTAAAATATTCTTTTAACTCTTTATTGGCTTTTCCTTTAATAGCTTGTGATTTAAGCCTTATTTTGTAAATTTCTGATAATTTCTGAATCTCTTGAAACTTTGAATTACATACCACAGTAACTTCAATAATCTCGCCTGCTTTTAACTGTAAATTTTTAGTCATACTATTTATTTTTAATAACTTTTAAAAGATTAATTTAATTGTTTAAAGTTTTCTTTATAAAAAAGTTCTTTTATTTTTTTAAAAGTACTTTTCTTCTTTTTAATAATTTATGTTTAATTTATAATTTAATAATAAACTGTAGAACATCTTATATCTAAAAACAAATATATTCTCTACTATAAAATATATAGTATCAAACTATATATAAACATTATTGTTCTATATTATATTTATATAATAGATTAAATGTGAAAAACATACATGCAGCATAAGAAAAAAGGGTCAAACGCAGAAAGAGAGCTTCTTTTTATGTTCTTTGACAACGGTTTTATGGCTGCAAGAGTTGCAGGCTCAGGATCTTCAACACTTCCTACACCTGATATTATTGTTATTAAAGAAAATATTGGTTTTGCAATTGAATGTAAGACAAAATCAGGTGAATATCTAAATATTAGAGAAGAACAGATAAAAGAGCTTGAGACTTGGGAAAAAATTTCAGGACATAAAGCATATGTTGCTTGGAGACTAACTGGAAAAAAATGGTATTTTATACATTATAGTAAACTTAATAAAACAAAAAAAGCATTTTCTATAAAAAAAGAAGAAATTATTCAAAAAGGATTAATTTTTAATGATTTTATTAAACAAAAAAAAGAGGATAGATAAACTATGTTTTTAGAACTTGAAGAAGTAATTGCAAGCCTTAAAAGAGATATGTTAAAAGAAAAAGGATTAAAAAATAGAATTCTTTATGAAAATGCAATAAAAGCCTTATCAGAACTTAAAAATAGAAAAGATGCACAATAAATTTATTTTTTACCAGGCTTTCTTTTTTTAATATTTTTAAACAAAATACTTCCCTTATCTTTAAAACCATAAGGAAAAGTTAATTTAGGTTGTTTTTTTAAAGATTCTTTTTTTCTTCTCTTAATAAGATTATCACTTATTTTTGAAACTAAAGGATTTACAACTAAACCATCTGAATATTTTTTATAACCTAATTTTTTTAAATGAGCTAAAACTCTACCCTTAAGTTTAGTTCCAATATTTTTATTTCTAAACTCTGAAGAAACATAAAAAGATTTTGCATAAAACTCTTTATTCCCTATAGAATAACCTTCAATAAAGCCTGCAAGTTTTGTACTTTCAAAAACTAAAAATAACTTAGTATTCTTAAAATTACTTTTTGTATATCTTTTTTTAAATTCAGAAAAAGTATCATTCCAGGAAGCTTCTTTTTTTAAAATATCATGTACTTGTATTAAAGTTTCTTTTGTAAGTTCTGAAAAATTATTATAATCAATTAGTTTATATTTTATTTCACTCATAATAACTTATATCTTTTTGTAAACTTATCAATTTCAAATTCCTTAATAGGCCCAACACCAACACATGTAAAATCAGGTTCCTTTAATTGTGTATGAGCTGCATCTTTAATAATAACTGCAGGAAAATAAGATTTTACTTCTTGAAAGACTTTTAAAAGTTCTTCTCTACTTTCAACTTTTAAAACAACTTTCTTTTGACCTTCAGAAAGCCAATTTTCTGCAATAGAAGGAGTTTTTCTTGAAGTTAAAAGATAACTTTCTAAAGATGCATGAGAAGCTTGGGCAGCAATCTTGCCTTTTCCAAGCTTTAAGTCATTTCTTACAAGAATTATTTGTTTATACATATTTATTCTTTAAAATGTTCACCATAGATTCCTAAATAAGTTAAAGTATAAGTTATTTGTTTAGGACCCCACATTGAAGTTATTTGTTTTGGTTGGTTAATTATTAAGTCTGTATTAAACTCATAACCTTTATGTTCATTTTTAACTAAATAATGTCTATCATACTCTAAGCATGCTTCTTTTCCATTTGCAGACAATAATTTAAAAACATGACCATCATTACCATCTTCTTCAAAAGAATCATTTAATTCTACAGCTATTGTGTTTTCTTCTAAAGTATTTCTAGAAGGACTTTCCATATGTGTTACTTTTTTTTCAATCTTAAAGACATATTCCATATTATATCTCTCCCTTTTATAATTAAAATAAATATTCTTAAATATAATATGTAAAGACAAATAAGTTTAAAAACAGATTTTTTCTTTAAAAAAACTATTTATTTATAAAATTATAGATATATATTATATATTACTAAAATAAATAAAAAATGCGAGAAAAAATGAATAAGAAAATAAAACATGTACAACACCCATGGCATGAACTTAGCCCTGGAAAAAATATACCTGAAGAAGTAACAGCTTTTATTGAAGTTCCAAAAAGTAGTATCTTAAAATACGAACTTGATAAAGAATCAGGACACATAAAACTTGATAGAGTGCTTTACTCTGCAGTACATTATCCTGGAGACTATGGTTTTATTCCACAAACTTTATCTGAAGATAATGATCCACTTGATATTATTATTATCTCAAATTATCCTGTAGCACCAGGAGTTATTGTTAAAGCAAAACCTATAGGTGTTATGTTTATGGTTGACAATAATGAAAAAGATGAAAAAATAATTGCAGTTCATTCAACAGATCCTAGAATGGATAAGAGAATGGATATTAAAGACTTTAGTGATCATGTTATCTTAGAGATTAGACATTTCTTTGAAACTTATAAAGAACTTCAAGGTAAAAAATCCACAATTATGGGAATAAAGGGTAGAAAAGAGGCTCAAAAAGAAATTTTAAGAGCATTAAAAAGATATAAAGAGACTTATAAAGAATAAACAGATTTATTTCTTTAAATCTCTTTTTAATTTTTCTTCCTTTAATCTTTCTTCTCTAATTTTTTTAAGTTTTCTCTCTCTTAAAGAAACTCCTAAAGAAGTGTTATTAAAAAAATCTTTTGTTTTAAATTTAATTCTTTTAAACATATTTAATAGTCACCAATTAATAATTATTTGATCAGTTCTTTCTTCTGGATTAATAACTGTATCTTTCATTTTTTGTTTTTTATCATAAATAAAATGCTTTAAACCTAAGTCTGCAATCATAACTCCATTATCAAGACATACAGAGACTGGAGGAATAAATAATTTAATATTTCTTTGTTTTGAAAAACTTTCAAGCATTTCTTTTAAAGCCTTTGATGCAGCCACACCACCAATAACCATTATCTCTTTTTTCTTTGTATAAGACAATGCTCTTTCACAAACTTCTAAAACCATAGCATAAGCAGTATGCATAAATGAATAAACTAAATCTTCAGTTTTTACTTTTCCAATTAATTTTCTTGAAGAAGTTAAAAGACCAGAAAAAACAATATCCATGCCTTTAACAGAATATGGAAGAGAAATATAATTATTTGACTGAAAATACATTTTATCTAAAATAGGGCCTCCTGGAAAACCAAAACCTAAATCTCTTGCAAAAGAATCAAAAAGATTTCCAAGACCAATATCTAAAGTTTCACCTAATATCTTATATCTTTTATTGTCTTTTGCAATTATTTGTGTGTTTGCACCAGAAGTATAAATAAAAAGAGGATCTTTTGCTTTCATTAAAGTCTTTCCAATCTCTAAATGAGCAACACAGTGGTTTACACCAACTATTGGTTTATTGTATTTTAAGGATAAACTCCTTGCAAAAGTCGCTCCTACAGACAAACAAGGTCCTAGACCTGGGCTTCTTGCAAAAGAAATTACAGTAATATCATCAATAGTTAAATTTGATTCACTTAAGGCTTGTTTTAGAACATCCATTGCGTTTTGAAAGTGAAAAATAGACGCATCATAAGGTCTAATACCTTCTCCTTTTGTTTCAGCAGTATACTGTTTTTTAACATTTGCATAAATCTTTCCAGAATTATCAATAATCCCTACACCAAAAGTATGTGCAGTTGATTCAATTCCTAAAGATATTATTTTTTTCATTATAAATCACATATTTAGTCAAAAGAAGTTAAGTATTCTTTAACATAATCAAGTTCTGTTTTACCATACTTATCTTTTATTTTATTATCATAAAAATTTCTAGGAACGATTATTTCTCTTAATTCTCTTCCATAAGAAGAAGTATACTCAAAAGCGTTTTCAACACTAACACTTCTTGAACCTGCATTAAGAGTAATTCCTGTTTTATTTTTATAATTATCAAGATATGGCATTGTGTGAGTATATTCTAGATCTTTAAAAGTTTTTCCAGCTCTAAAAAGAACTGTTGAATCAGGACTATAAGTGTATTCTGTTGAACCAATATAAACACCTAAGATAACTCCTTCAAAAACTCTTTTTGGATTTAAAGGAAGATCATTTTCATGATTCCAAATAACTTGATTTTCTTTTGCAAGAAACCAAGCATCTTCTCTTCTATAATCTGAACCCCACCAAGAGTTATTTTCTGAAAAATTACGTACATTGTTATAAATGTATTTTCTTGCAACATCTAAACTTAATCTTGTACAATTTCCAACATAATTATTTACTCTATCTTGGAAAATAAATCTTTCATAAATATAATCTTCATCTAACTCATCACTTCTTTTTGGAAGTTTAAACTTTAGAGATAATTTTTCTTTATCTTTTAAAAAATTATTTCTAATATAATTTCTAGTTGCTAAATTTTCAGAAGTTTCAAAACTAAAAACTAAATTATCAGGATAAAAGATAGATAATCTATCAAATACTAAATAATTTGAAAAGAAATCAATTACTGAAGAATAATCATCCTTAAAATTTAGAGAAGAAGCTCCTTTAATAATATTATTTTCATCTATAAAGATAATACCTTCTTTACTTGAATTAAAATAATCAGATAAATATTTTACTTTATAATTATCAGGATGACCATATATTTTAGAGATTGGAGTTTGGAAAAAAGAAAGTTGTTCAATAAAACTATTTTGATCATTTAAATATTCTGAAGAATTTAAAATAATGTTTGTATAGTTTCTAAAAGAATCTTCTTTTGTATAATTACATAAAAGATCATAATTTTCTTTTGTAAAAGTGTTTCTTGGAATAATATAGTTTTTAGTATTTTCTAGAACATTACTAAAAGGAGTTAAATTAAGATTAGGGTACTTAAGAATTGTAAAATTTAGTCTTTTTAGATTTTCTGAAACTTTATTAAAATCTTCCATTGAAAGATTAGAATCACAAAAACTATTTTCAGAGAACCAATCATCAACTTCTAAGTCTGCTTTTTTAAAAGAATTTGCCCAAAAGACTTTTTGTTCAATTAAAGATAGGTCTTGTGCTGTTGAGACATCATATATATAGTCATTAAATAATTTTAGATTATTTGTAAAATACATGTTTTGATTTTTATCAAAATCTGGATTTCTGCCTGTTAATGTTAAAAATTTATCATCATAATTACTATAAGTGTTTACTTTTTCTGTAGTATTTATATTTTTATTTTTATAAACTCTTAAAGTACCATTTAAAGTCATTATAAAATAATCTTTATAAATATAGAAATAAGGATCTTTTGTTGAAAGAATATTTTTTCTATCTGTTGAAATTACTATAGGTACATTTTCATCTTTAAAAAGAATATGGAAAGAAGTATAGTCTTTTGAAGAATAGATTTCATTGATTTTAACAGTATCGTTTTCTAGAAGGAAACTTGTTGTACTATAATTATAGTTTGCCATGTTTTCTGAAAAATAATATCTACCATTATCATTATTAACCATAAAAAGATCAATAGTCTTAAATAGCATAGGATCAACATCATAAAATAAATGCATGTTTCCTTTAATAATTGGGTTTAAGTATTTTCCTGAATTTAAATGAAGATAAAAATTATTTTCATTATAAAAAGAAGGAGTATATACTAAAGAATATTCTTTTCTTGATAAAACATTTAAAGAATCTTGAAAATTATCATTTATTGATAATCTTCTTTTTCTTCTGTTTTCCACAACATTATATAATTGATAATTGTTAAATATTAAATGACCATTATTTCTATTTAATTTACTTATAACATCAGTATTAAAATTACCATCGTTTATTGAAAAATAACTTGAAGATAAAAAATTACTAAAAGATAAAGATTCTTCTTTATCTAAATAATTAACTGTAACATCTGCATAATTTTCATTATAATTATTAAGAGTATATCTAAAGGAACCAAAAGCACCTTCAGTTAAATTAAAAGTAAAAACTTTTTCCATTTCTGTAAAACTATAAGGATAATTAACTCTATTACTTAAGATCCAACCATTTTCCTCAACTTCAAGTCTTATGCTGTTATAGTTTTTTGGATCTGGATAAGTGTAGACAACTGCAGAATCTGTTTTAATAATGTTTATTGGAAGAGTTAATGAATCTGAAAATAAATCACTTTCAAAAAAAAATTCTTCTTGAATAATTTTTGATTGGTTATCAAAATCTTTAGGAGAATATTTAATTTCTGCTAAAACATATTTTTCTTGAAGCCATCTTTTAGAGATAAGCTCATCTATACATTCTTTTGAAAAACCAATATAATTTGTTAAATAAAATTCATTTCTGTTTATTAAATCTACTTTTGTACTAACAGGATGATTTTTAAAATAATCTAAAACTGGTTTACAATATTGAGAATATTGTTCATTTGGCAAGAAAGGAGCATAATTTCCTTGTGATTTATTTATATCAATTGCAAATAAAGAATATATTGGAATATATTCTAGTGTACCTTGATAAAGTTCTTTTTTTTGAGGATTAATTAAAGATTGGTTTGTATGGTTTATTAAAGGTAGAAAATAAGAATTACTTTGCTTTAAATTTGTAAGATATAAAGAAATTTCGTTTTCTTGAGGGAAGTTTTTTTCTAACAGTTTATAATCATCAGTAAAGTAACTAAACTCGTATTCTTTATCAACAAAGTTTGCAAAAGTAATTTGTGAAAATAAAGAAATGATTATTAATAATATAAATAAATGCATTTTTCTTGCCTCTCTTCTTGAAAGAGAACTTTCTTTTTTTATATTTTCTTGCATAGGTTCTTTTTTTCTTTTTTTAAATATTAAAAATAATAAAATAATAATTATTAAAAGTATATACCAATAGCTTCTTAAATTATCTTTTAAAGAATTGCTTTTTATTTTTTGAAAAATATTTTGAGAAGGAACACCTTGAACACCAGAACCTAAACCTTCAAGATCTGAAGGATTGTTTTCAGGAGAAGAAATCTGATCTTGTGAGACTACAATAACATCTAAAGTCTTTGAAAATATTGAATCATCAAGAATTGTTGAAATCTCTAAAGAATAAACTCCTTCTTTTAAATTAAGTTTTAAAGGTAAAGATACATCTTTATAATCTTTTAAATAATCTTGTGAAGTTATCTTTACTGTAAAAGACATGTTTTTTAGAGAAGAAGAAAGATAGAAATCTTTATTTTCTTCAATAACATCAAAAAGTTCTTTTTCACACTCAATTTCATTACAGAAAAAATATTCAATTTCTTGGTTTAGTTTTGTTAAAAGTAAAGAAGCTTCTTTTGTTTCAAGTAAATCTTTAGAAACTGAAAAATAATTATAAGTTATAGTTAAAGAAGAAGGATAAAACTCTTGAAAAACAAAAGGAATGTTAAAAGATTCTTCTTTTAAAAAATCTCTTTCAAATAAAGTTCTATTTTCAGAAATTATTTTTAAAGATACATAGAAAGTGTCTTCTGGAAGAGAAGTTGTTCCAAGATCAATTTCTTGGTTATAATAATAAGTTTTAGAAGGATTAAAGTTTATTTCTGCAGAAAAGATAGGAAGAGATAATAACCCTATTATTAAAAATATTAAAACTATAGTTAAATATCTTTTAGTCATATATAATATATATAAAATAAAGAAATAAAAAGAGAGTTGTTTTTCTATTTTTGTTTAAAAAGAAAAACCTAACTCTTACTTATTTAAATAAAAAAGATACCATCCAATCTTTCTTACAGAACCCACAGTCGCAACACAGCCAAGTCTTTTTTCTGAAGAACTTTGAGTTTTATTATTTACACAATCAATAATAATATTATTCTTATCTGAAGGTAAATTTACTGTATTAAAGAAAGTTTTTGTATCTCTTATATTAAATTGATGAGCATAAAACATAATAAATGCCCTATCAACATCTGTATACTTAGAATTAAAATTAAAGATATTATTTTTAGCATAATTTAAATTATACTTAAAAACAGCAAGACCTAAATATAAAGATTTATTTAAATCTGAACCTGATTCATCAAAATAATTATAATATTTATCTACGGTATTAACTTCACTTGGAAGATAAGGTTTTAAATTTTCAAAACCTTGTTGAGTTCTCCAAATTGGTTTATTTATTTGAGCAAGGCCTATAGATTCTCCTTGATCTCCAGCTTGATCATTTAAAAAAGAGGATTCTCCCCCAATTATTGAAAAAAATATTGCAGTTTCATTTTCAGTAAGATTAAAATTATTTTTTTCAGATTCAAATAATTTATAAGCATATAAATCTTTATTAAAAGTACTTTTTTTATCATCATAATAAGATTTAATTTCTAGATAATAAGTATCTTTAGGATTAAATGTCCCTGCAGAACTAGCAATAGATATAGTACCTATTTTTTTTTCAATATCAAAAATATTAAAATCACATAATATTTGATACTCATCAGTATACTTACAATCAAAATCTGAAACTACTGACTCTTGAGTTATATTATCAGTAATTATTCCAAAAGGCATCCAGTCTGGTATTTTACAACCTTCACAATAAACATTATTAATTATTTTTTGTAAAGTTTTATATTTTATCAAATTTTCAAAGTTATTATCAGGTAAAAATACAAAATATAACTTATCAACATTTGTATTGTCTTGTTTTGAAGAAATAATATAATTACCGGTTGTACTTTGAGATAAATTTACTTTAAATTCAGTATTCTTACTATTATAATTTACAAGGTTATTTCCTAGTTGTATTTCTTCTGAAATCAAAGTTGGATTATTAAAAGAGGCATTAGAGTTTTTAGCTAAATTATTAATTGCAAAATAAACATTTCCATCATTCATTTTATTTGCAATTAAATTTAAATCAATATTTTGATTTAATTTTACATAACAAATTTTTGTTTCCTTTTCACAAATAACATTATCTGTTTTTATATCTTCTTTAAAGTTAATTGAAAATTTATTTAAAGAAGATGATTGAGAACTTTCTGAAGATGAAAGAGTAATTCCTTCAAGATAATTACTTAAATTAAAATTATCATAATTAACTGCAATTGCATTTAACTTCTGTCCCGAGGATAAAGATACAGGTGAATTATATTTAGTCACTGTAAAATTAACTCCAGATTGATTTATATTCCAAGAATTACTTGAAAGATATTTTTTTAATTTTTCTTTATCATTATTAAATTCAACAAATTTTAATTTAAAATGATTTTCTAAATTAAAATCATCTAATGTGTAGTAAACATTTACATTTTCTGTAACATTTGAATCTAATTTTATTTTATTAACTTCAATAGAAGAAGATAATTTTATTGAAGTAGAAGTTTCTTTTTTAGAATTTTCTTTTTGACCATCACTAAAAATATAAACTGCTTTCGCAAGATTTTTAGAAATTTTATAGTCATTATGATAAAATGAAGATAAACTTCCACAATGATCATATAAATAAATATAAACTTTTCCAAATTTATCTAATTCATTAATAATACTTAAATCAATATTATGAGTATAAATTTTATTTTGTTTAAAATCATTTTCAATTTTAACTATATAAAAATATTTATCTCCACTAACATAACTATTTAACTCATTCATAAAAGTAGGGTCATTACTTTTTAAATATCGTTCATATTTTTTAAGAGTATCTTCTGTTTCATTTTCACTTTTTCCTCTGTCAGATAAATTATCATACAAAAATGAATCAAATCCAGATTCATTATCAAAACTATTAGGTACAAAAAGAGTTACTAAAAATAAACCTCTATATTCTGTTGCAAAAGGAACCCACATAAAAGTTCTTTCATTTGTTTTACAAGAATCTCTTGATTCAAGATTATTCATGTAATTAATTTCAATATTATTATTTGTAATTTCAGCAGAAGTTATTTCCCAACCCACTTTTGAAGTAGAACTATAACTTACAAATGAATTTTCAGCAAAGACAAAGCCTGATGAAAAAACAAACATTAAAACCATTAAAAAAATACCTAAAATACCTAATCTCTTTTGCATATTAATAAAACCTCTTTTATAAATGTTCCATAATTATTATTTCTTAAATATAAATTAATTAAATATAGTTTTTAAGTTAACTATAACTATCTAAACTATATATTATATAAGAAACAATATATTTATATACATTCTTAAAATCTTTAAAATTACAAAAATGAAACAAAAGAAGCATTTTATAAACTTTTTATACTATAATATTAGTTATAAATATATTATAAAAAGGTGAAAAATATATGACAATAAAACTCTACAACACACTTACAAGAAAAAAAGAAGCCTTTAAACCTGTTGAAAAAGGTTTACTTAAGATATATGTGTGTGGAGTAACTGTTTATGATGATGTTCACTTAGGACATGCAATGTCATATATCTACTATGATTTTTTAATAAATTATTTTAAAATTTTCCATAACTACCAGATTTTCTATGTTAGAAATATTACAGATGTTGGACATTTAACAGATGATGGCCTAGGAGATTCTGGAGAAGACAAAATGACAAAAAGAGCAAGAGAGAGAAAAATACACCCAATGGAACTTGCTTATAAATATTCACATAGAATGTGGAAAGCTTTTGATGATTTAAAAATATCAAGACCAAACATAGAACCACAAGCCTCAGCACATGTTCCAGAAATAATAGAGTGGGTTAAAAAACTTCTTGAAAATGGTTTTGCATATGAAACTAAAAATGGAATTTATTTTGATGTTTCAAAATATTCTGAATATGGTTCTTTTTCAAACAGAAAGATTGAAGATCTTTTAAAAGATACAAGATTTAAAAATGATGAAGAAAAGAAAAATCCAGCAGACTTTGCTGTTTGGATAAAAGCAAAATCAGAGCATATCTTGAAATGGAATTCTCCATGGGGACTTGGATATCCTGGATGGCACATGGAATGTTCAGTTATGGGTAATAAATATTTAGGAGATTTATTTGATATTCATGGAGGAGGAATAGAACATGTCTTTCCACATCATGAAAATGAAATTGCACAAAACTTTGGTTGTTTAAATCATAAGATGGTAAACTACTGGGTTCATACAGCAATGCTATCTATAGATGGTAAAAAAATGGGAAAATCCTTAGGAAACTTTATAACAATTGAAGAGTTTCTAAAAAAAAACACAGCAGAAGAACTAAGATATGTTTTTTCAACAGGACATTATAGAAAACCACAAAACTACACAGAACAATCAATTATTGATGCTAAAAAAACTTTACAAAACCTAAACAACTATATAAGAAGACTTCAAGAAATTAAACAAGAAAAAGAAATGTTTTATGCAAAAGAGATTATTGAAACATCAATCTTTAATTTTGAAAAAGCCATGGATGATGATCTTAATACACCAAACGCTTGGGCGCAAATCTTTTTCCTTGTAAAAGAAACAAACAAACTAATGGATCAAGAAAAGCTAACCAGAGAAGAAGCCTCACAGATTTTAGAATTTTTAAAAAAAGTAAATCTTGTTTTTAAAGTTCTAAATTTTGAAAGTAATAGCGAAAATAAAGTAAAAAATAAAATGCCTGTTGAAGAAATTGAAAAATTGATTTTAAAAAGACAAGAACTAAGAGATTCTAAGAAATGGGAAGAAGCAGACATCATAAGAATAAACCTTAAGAAAAAAGGAGTTATTCTTTTTGATTCTAAAGAAAAAACTACTTGGGCTTTTGAGTAGTTTTCTTTTTTGTTTTTCCAAATAATTTTTCAAAAGATTTTTTAGAATAATCATAATCTTCTTTTGAAAGATTAATACCTTCCCCTTTTCTTGAAAGTTCTTCCATAAACTCTCTTTTGGAAATGCCAGCAAGTTTTGCTCCAGCTGTTAAATCTAAATTTTTATCATAATATGTTTTTATTGCTGACTCTAACTTATATTCATAAAGCCCTTTGTCAACTAACATTCTTAAAGCTTCAGATTCACTCAAATCTTTTTCTTTAGAAACATTATATATTAATTTTAAGGAACTATCAGATAATCTATAAGATTTTAATTTATAATCTTTTTTAACCATGTTAAAAACCTCCTTTTATACTATAAATCCTTTAAAGCAGATTGTATATGTATATTACTTATTTTTCCTTTTAATTGCATAATTGAAAATTTAGCTTTTTCTTTTGATATCAAATTATCCTTATAAAGTCTAACTATAAAATAAACAGAAGTAATTGCAAAAAGATTATTATTTTTACAAAAATTAAGTGCCCCCTTATCATCTGTTAAAAAAACACCTCCAATTTCCTTTAAAAGAGCAACAGAATATAACTCTCCAGAATCTTTTGACAATTCTTGCTTTATTTTTAAAGTAATTTCTTTAGAATCTTTTAAAATAATAAAATCTGCTTCTAAATATAACTTAAAAAGATAAGAATCTTTTGAAAAATAACCTTTTCTTTCGTAAAAATCAAAAAGTTCTTCTTTTACTTTTATGGTAGAATAAATTGCAAAATAATCTAATAAAAATTTTGTAAGATCAACTCTACTCAAGTTTATCCAAAATGAAGAGTCAATTACAGCATTAACTTTATTATTTAACATATATATCTATGTAATACAAAATGTTTAAAAAGTAATCTATTTGTATTACAAAATAAAAAACTAAAGAAGAGGAATTCCTCTTCTCTTTGCTTTCTTATAAACCTCTTCAGGCCACACACTTGACTGAACCTCTGCAATATGAGCTTTTTCTAAAAGGAACATACAAAGCCTAGATTGACCAATTCCTCCACCTATACTTAAAGGAAGAGAAGAATCAATTATCCTTTTGTGATAATCAAACTTTAGTTTATGCAGTTGTTTTTTCTCTTTTAATTGAAAAAGTAAAGAATCTTTAGAAACTCTTATACCCATAGAAGAAAGTTCTAAGGCTTTTTTAGAGACTTGATCATAAACTAAAAGGTCACCGTTTAAACCATGATAGACTTTATGTTTCACCTTAACTTCAGTTGACCAATCATCATAATCTGTAGCTCTTAGGTCATGTGCTTTTCCATCTCCTAAAGTATACCCTATACCGATTATGAAAACAGTTCCATGCTCTTTACATATTTTATCTTCTCTTTCTTTTGGAGAAAGTGAAGGATATAGTTTTTGTAAATCCTCTGAGTGTATGAAAAAAACATGTTTTTCAAGAGAGTGTTTTAAAGAAGGATATTTTTTCTTAAGATATGTTTTTGTATCATATATGCAAGAATAAATATGCCTTACAATTTTTTTTAAAAACATTAAAGATCTTTCTTCTTTAGAAATTACTCTTTCCCAATCCCATTGATCAACATATAAAGAATGTGTTGAGTCTGGAATTTCATCCTTTCTAATAGCATCCATATCTGTGTAAAGACCATATCCTTTAAAAAAACCATGTTCTCCTAAAACTAATCTTTTCCATTTAGCAAGAGAATGAATAATCTCTATTGGATCTTTTAAAAATTTAACTTTAAAAGAAACAGGAACTTGTGTTTGTGCTAAGTCATCTAAAAGACCAGTTTTTGAAACTAAAAATTTAGGTGATGATACTCTTTGTAGAAATAGTTTTTTTGAAAGCTTTTTTTCAAAATATCTTCTAAGAAGATAAATAGCTTCCTGTGTTTGTTTATAATCCAGTTTTGTTTTATAGCCCTCTGGAAAAATTGGCTAAATACTTTTTTGTCATAAGTTGTTCAACTCCGTTTTTTTGTTTTTTTTATAATTTGTTTTATAATGGTTTTTCATTTTTTTAAAAAAAAGAAAAACCAAAATAAATATTTCTAAGGTCTATACCTTACCATTGTTCTAGGGAAAGCAATAGCATCCTTTATTGTATCTGCTTTTATGATGTATGAGATTATTCTTTCAACACCCATTCCAAAACCAGAATGAGGGACAGAACCATATTTTCTAGTGTCAAGATAGAAATCATATTGTGAGACATCTTCTCCATCTTTTTCAAGTCTTTCAACTATTTTTTTAATATCATCCTCTCTTTCACTTGCACCTATAATCTCACCATAACCTTCAGGACCGATACAGTCAAAACCTAAAACTACTCTAGGGTCTTGTGGATCTTCTTTCATGTAAAAAGCTTTTACTTCTTTTGGATATCTTGTAATAATAATAAAAGTATCATACATTTTAGATAAAAGATCCTCTTCAATAGTTCTTAGGTCTTTTCCCCATTCAACATCTAGATCATGTTCTTTCTTTAAAATTTCAAGAGCTTCAGTGTATGTCATTTTTACAAAAGGTTTTGAAATTGCTGTTTCTAAAACTTTAACATCTCTTTTTAAAGTTTCAAGATCATCTCTGTTGTGTTTTAAAACATCAGAGATTACTTTTTTTATTAAACCTTCTGCATGCTCTTGTAATTCTTCAAAAGAAACCCAAGCTCCTTCCATCTCTGCATGCCAATATTCAGCCAAATGTCTTGTTGTCTTTGACTTTTCAGCTCTAAAGGAAGGAGAGATTGTATATATTCTTTCTAAAGAAAAAATAGCTGGCTCTGCATACAATTGCCATGTCTGTGCTAAAAAGACACCTTTCTTTTCAAAGTAATCAACCTTAAATAAACTTGATCCTCCTTCACATTGAACTGATTGAAGAACTGGTGACTGATATTCATAATAATCTTGACTTCTAAAATAATCATGAATAGCTCTAAAGACAGTTGATCTTATTTTTAAGATTGCTTGCATTTTTCTTGATCTTAACCATAAGTGTCTTACATCTAAAAGAAATTCTTCAGAAAAATCTTTTGATATTGGATAGTTTTCAGCAAGACCTGCTATCTCATAATCTTTTATATCAATCTCATAACCTTGAGGAGATCTCTCTTCTTTTCTTACAGTTCCAGAAACAACTATTGATGATTCTATGGTTGTTTGTTTTATTTTTTCAAAAAGCTCTGGAGATACTTTATCTTGATCACACACAAGTTGTATTACTCCTGTAACATCTCTTAAAGTTATAAAGATTGTTGTCTTTTGATCTCTAAACCTGTGTACCCATCCTCTTAAAGATACCTCTCCTTCTTTCTTTTCTAAAACTTCTTTTATTGATAAATATTTTTTTTCCATAAATTATTAACTCCTTATTTTATAAATATGTTTTTTTAAAAATTACTATAAATATGTTTAGACTTTATTTTAATAAAGTACTATAAATATTATATAAACCGATAGATATTAAATTCTCTCCCTCTAAAGGAGATTAAAGTTAACTACAGAAAATAAGTTGATTTGTAAAAATCTTGATTTTGATAAAAGTATTTTGAAATACATAAATATTAATAAGAAGCAAAATATTTATAAAGGAATTGAAAAAAAGAAAAATTAAAAAGATAAAGAAACTTCTCTCTCTATTAACTTTTGTTTATTGTCTTCACTTAAATCGTCCAAGATATCAAGAACAGTGTTAGTTGCCTCTTCAATTTTTTGTTTATTTTTTTCAAGGAAATCTTTTTCACTACAAGATATCTTCAAAGAAACTTTATCATTTGGATTTAATTTTTGTTTCTTTCTCTCAGACTGTATTAGTCTTGTAAGCTCTGATACTTCCCAAACTTCTTTATAAGAAGAATCTATGTTTTCATTAATGTATACAGAAACATCTTTTAAAACTTCTTTTGAAGGCATGTTATCAGGAGCATTATTTGAAAAACTTACATTTTCAATATTTGCCATATCTTCTATAATTTCCTTAAAGATAGAAACTTTCTTAAAGTCTTTTAAGACAACATGCATTTCAGGTAAGATCCATCTTAATCTTTTCTTTAAGTCCTCTCTTAAAGAAAGAGCTGTTTTTACAACTTCTTGAGAAAGATCAAAGTTCTTTTCAAGATCTAAATCAATTAAACTTTCATTGATTAAAGGATTATTATACAAATGCACAGACTCTTTTTCTTTTACAGAAAACTTTTGATACATGAATTCTGTAAAGTGAGGAACTATTGGCGAGATTAATATTAAACTTGAGGAAAAGACATATGAAAGAACATGATTTTCATCTTTTCTTTTTCTTAAAAGTTTAACATACACTCTACTAAAGTCTTCAAGTAAAAACTTTTCAAAGTCATTTACAACTTTTGAATAGTTAGTTGTTGAAAAGTTGGCATAACTATTTTTTAAAAGATTATTAAATCTTGAAAGAATCCATTTATCTTCAACAAGCAAAGTTTCTTTTGAAACATCTAAAGAAGTTACAAATGTTTGTTTTTCATCATAAAGAGAAATGAAATTATAAAGATTTTCTAAAAGATTTAAAGTTCTTCTAACTTCATCAAATTTCTTAGGATCTAAAACAATGTCTTCTCCTGAAAATTCTTTTGCAAAATAATATCTATAGTAATCAATTGAAGTTTGTGAAAATCTTTCAATTAAAGGAATATCATTTCCTTCAGATTTAGAAAGCTTTCTTTTATCTCCAGCAAGAACCATACCATGCATAGAAATTTGTTTAAATGGAACTTTATCAAAAGCAATTACAGATGCTATTATTTGAGAATTCCACCAACCTCTTATTTGATCAGGACCTTCTAAATTAGCATCTGCTGGCCAATATTTATCAAATAATTCTTTTTTGAAAGGATAACCTAAAGATGCCCATGATGCAACACCAGAATCAAACCAAACATCAAATACTTCTGGAATTCTTTTTACCTTTGTTCCACAATCACAAGTAATTTCTATTTTGTCAATAAATGGTTTATGAATATCCATGTTTAAATCTACTTCAGGAGCTTTCTTTTTTAAATCTTCTAAAGACTCAAAGACATGTATTTTTTCACAGTTATCACATTTCCAAATAGGAACAGGAGTTCCCCAATATCTTGCCCTTGAAATTGGCCAATCAGATAAATTTTTAAGCCAGTTTGAGAATCTATCTTTTCCCCAAGAAGGATGCCAAGAAACTTCACTTTCATTAAGTTCTACAAGTCTTGGCTTTAAATCTTCAATTCTTAAAAACCATTGTGGTAAAGATACCATTATTAAAGGATTATGACATCTCCAACATGTAGGGTAACTATGTTTTACTTTTCTTTTAGCTAAGATACATTCTTTTTCATGTAGATATTTCATTATATCTAAATCAAGTTCTTTTACCTTTCTTCCTTTTCCAAAAGAAACAGAATCATCATAAACACCTGACATTGTTACAGGAGAAAATACTGGTAAATTATGTTCTTTTCCTACTTGATAATCTTCTTTTCCATGACCTGGTGCACAATGAACAAGCCCAGTTCCGTCTTCTAAATTTACATGTCTTGCAGAAGATATTACTTTATAGGCGTTTTTTGTATAATCTTCAGGAAGATTTAACCATTCTCTTAAAATAGGAAGATATTCTTTACCAACAAGTTCTTCTCCTAAATATTCTTTACCTAAAGAATAATTTTCAAAATTAAATTCTTTAATTAATTTTTCAGATAATTCCTTTGCAACAATATATTTTTTATTATTTGAAATTATCTCAACATATGTGTATTTTGGATGAACCATAATCCCCATGTTTGCAGGTAAAGTCCAAGGAGTTGTTGTCCAAATAACAAAGAAAAGGTTTTCATCATCTTTTGATTGTAGTGGTACAAATATAGAAACATCTGTTAAATCTTGATATTCAATTTCATTAAAAGAAACTGAAGTTTCACAATCAGGACAGACATGGATAGGATATTTGTCATGAAATAAAAGACCTTTATCAAAAGCTTTTTTAAAAGTCCACCAAGCAGATTGCATATAGGTTTGATCTAAGGTCCTATAAGGATTTTCCCAATCCATCCATTGTCCTAGATCATAAATATCTTTTGACATTTCAGAGATGTGTTTAGTTGCAAATGCATGACATTCTTTTGAAAATTTTTCAATACCAAAAGCTTCAATATCTTCTTTTGATTTTAAATCATATTTTTTTTGTACCTTACGTTCTATTGGTACTCCATGAGTATCAAAACCAGGAATATCTAGAACTTTATAGCCTTCTTGTCTTTTAAACCTATAAAGAATATCTTTTAAGATCCTGTTCATTGCAGTTCCTAAATGGATAGAACCTGTTGCATATGGAGGCCCATCTATAAAATAATAATGTTTATCAGACTCTTTTTCTCTTACTTTTTTAGGAATATTATTTTTTTCCCAAAACTCTTTTATTTCTTTTTCATTTTGATTTGAAAACATAATTTTTGCCCACCTACCTTTAAAGCTTAAAATTTTGGCAAAAGATTAAAATTAGAATGAAGGTTAATCTTTGCCTATTAATATATAATAATACTTATAATTATAGAAATTAAGTTATCTTTATAAAAACTTAAAGTATTATTGTAAGTCATAAATATTTTATAGATACAAAATATTTATAAAGGAATAGATTTTTAATTAGCATCTATTTTTTCTTTAGAATTTTTATTTTTATTAGATTTTTTAATTAAACTATAAGGATTAGCCTCTTCTTCCTGAGAAGAATCTTTTTGTGAAGATTCTTCATTTAAAGACTCTTCTTTAAGTTTATTTCTTTCTGTAAAGAAAAACATAAAAGTAGTTGTAATATTTGTTAAAAAGATTACAAGAAAAGTTATTGGTAAAAGAATTAAAGTATAACTATTAACAAGCCCCATAGCAATAGGATAAGTACCTAAAACAGCAGCAGCAAGTCCTCTTGCATGAAGAGATAAAATATATCTTGTATCTTGCTTAATTGTCTTATCTCCAGAAAAAACATATATGGATAAATATCTAGAAGCAATTGACACAAAAATTAAAACTGCAGAAATTAAAATAATATTTAAAGTTACAGAAGAAAAATCAATTATAAGCCCTAAATAAATAAAGAAAAATGCTTTTATAAATAAACTAATTTCTGCTTGAAATTTATAAACTTCATTTAAACTTACAACATTATCAAGACTTAAAGTTTTCATTTTAAATATTTTTAAAATCTCATTTGAATTACCTAAAACTAAACCAAAGATTAAAACTCCAAATGCTCCATTTCCTTTCGCATATTCTATTAAAACATAAATTAAAAATAGAAAAGAAAGAGTTAAAAGATAATTAAATTTTCTAATAACATTAAAATCTCTTAAAACCTTTGTCCAAACAATTCCAGAAACTGCACCAATAACAGTTGCAATTGCAAATGCAGAAATTATATTTTGAGTTACAAACTGAACACTTGATTTTTGAGTTACAATTATTTCAAAAAGAGTTATAAAAACAATAATACACAAAACATCTGTAATTGCAGACTCTAAAGTAATTAAAGTTTTAGTTTCTTCTTTAGATTTAGAATTCATAACTAAAGGAATTACCACAGCAGAACTTACACCTCCAATTGCAGAACCAATTAAAAGTGCATAAATTGCAGGTATTGAAAAAATATAATGAAGTAAAACTCCAGAGAAAAGAACTGTAAAAAAGAAAACTGCAATTGTAAACATTGTAGCTTTTCCAATCTCTCTTAAAACTTTATAGAAATTAAGATGAAGTCCACCTTCAAAAAGAATAATAATTAAAGCTAAAGACCCAAATAAAGAAGACATACTTTTTAAAATTTCAAGTTGAGAATTAGTAATAAGGTTAAATACAGAACCAATTAAAAAACCGATGATTAAAAGAATAGAAATATCTGAAAATCTTGTCTTTTTAAAAAAAAGATTCCCAAAGAAAGCAATTAAAAAAATTGCAGAAAATATTAAAAAAAATGTATTTGGTTCAATCATGGTTTATTATCTCTTTTTATTATCTATTTTATTATCTATTTTATTATTTATTTTATTATCTATTTTATTATCTATTTTATTATTTATTTTATTATTTATTTTAAATTTAAATATATATCTTTTATTTATTATATTTATAAACAGATTTTTAAATTTATCTAAAAATTAATCTTTAAAACTATCATAAACATTATTGATCTTAGAAATGATTTTATCTTGAAAAGTTTTCTTATTTTTAGTTAAATCAATATTATTTTTCTTAAATTCATCAAAAAGATCCATAATAGTTTCATAACAATAACCTTTAGAAATTAAAAAAGAATAAACTTGATCTTTTGTAATTGAGTCTTTATAGTTTATAAATAAATTATATAAATTTCTAATAATCTCAGCCTTATCTTCCTTAAGTTCAGATCTATGATGTAATTTACTTGAAATTTCATCAGTTATGTTTCTTTCAAATTCTTTGGATTTATTTAAATTAAGTTTAATATTTTTATAATAATCCCAATCATTAGAATTAATTTTTTCAACAGTTTCTTGAATTTCTCTAATTTGATTAATTTTTTCTTTTAAAGAAAGCACTTCTTTTTCTTTATTTTTAACATCTTCATAAAATTTTAAAATATTCTCAATCTCTAAAGAGACATCTTTAAAAGAGGCTTTGTTAGCTTGAGAATTAAAATCTTCATTTGATTGCATAATTAAATCTTTTAAACCATAAGAATCTTTTTTTCTAGAATCAATTATTTCTACAATATCTTTTTTTTTAAAACCTTGTTTTGTTAAATTAAAAACAACATCTTTTATTTTTTCTCTAATTTCATCTCTCTCACTAAATGTAGAGTTTATTTCATTTTCACTTTCAGTTAAATCTTTCTTACTATTAATTAATGCCTTTTTATTAATTATTACAAGATTAATATAAAAGCTTGAAGGGATCTTAGAAGACAATCTACTTTCAAATAAAAATATAAAAAATAATAATAAAGAAATAGAAATTGGGAAAAATTTAGTTTCTCCAATAATATTAAATAAACTAACTTTTGTAATTATAAAATAAACAATTACAGAGATTAAAAAACCAGAAATTGTTAAAACATTTTTTGTAAAGCTAATATTCTTTAAAATTTTATAAACTTTAAAAGCAGCATCAGAATCTAAACCAACTGTTTTTCTAATAATAAAAATTGAACCATCTTTATCTGAAAGATCAAGATTATAAAAAACTTCTTTAAATCTACTAATCATTTTTTGAATATTTTCTTCAGAATCATCTAAATTAATTCTACTTATAAGTTTTGATAAATCTCTTGGAGAAGAAATAAAACTATATAATTTAGTTGTAAGTTTATAGTTAAAAAAACCAACTATAAATAAAACAATTAAAATAATTAACGAAAAGATAAATGGAAGAGAATTATTTTTAGAAATTCCAAATACTTGGAAATAATATAATATAGAAAATATTAATGAAGAAAGTAAAATACTTAATATCCAAAAAAACAATCTACTTTCTTTTTTAAAAGAATAACTCATAATTATCTAATATATATTAGTTAATTAGATTTATAAAGCTTTATTTTTAAAAAAAAGTGGAAATGGCAGGATTCGAACCTGCGACCTTTGGTGTATAAGACCAATGCTCTAACCAGACTAAGCTACACTTCCAAAATAATAATATTTTTAAAAAAGATACAAAAATTAAACTTCTTTTGAAATATTATTTTCATTGTTAACTTCAATTTCTTGAGAAACTTCTTTAAATTCTCCAAATCTTCCAAGATTAAGTCTTAAAGATTTTTTAAATTCTGAAGAATAAAGATTTTCAAAAGAATAAACCTTACCTTCTTCTAACTTTTCTATAGATAAATCCCACAAAGTAAGATAAACAACTCCAGTATCATCACCAATTAAAGCTTCACAAACTTTATGTTCAATTTCATCTAATCTTGAAACTACTTTTCTTATTTCAGTCTTTGAAATAACTTTACATAAAAGACTTATTTTTTTTTGGAAAGGTTTTATATCTTTTACTTTCATATATTTATCAAATTTATAAAATAATAACTTGTTAAAATTTACAAGTTATAAATATTTATAGAAGGTAAGAGTTTATATATTTTTCTTTTTTAAAATCTACATTAAATTGTTTGGCATTCCTTGAAAACCTTGCCCCTTATTCTTTGAAGAAGCTGCAATAATATCATCTATTCTTAAAATCATTTCAACAACTTCAAAAGAAGAATTAATAATTTGGGTTTTAAGGTTTAATGGTTCAATTACATGTAATTTTGTCATATCTTCTATTTTACTATTAATTACATCTACCCCATAACTTTTATTATTTATATCTTGATGTATACTTCTTAAAGAAACTAAAGTATCAATTGCATCAAGACCAGAACTTTCAGCTAAAATTTTTGGAATAGATTCTAAAACATCTGCAAATGCTTCAATTGCAAGTTGTTCTCTTCCTCCAATTGTTTTTGCATAATTTTTAAGTCTTAAAGAAACTTCTATTTCACAAGAACCTCCTCCAGAAACATATTTTCCTGATTTTAATGAAGAAAGTACAGCACCAATAGCATCTGTAATTGTTCTTTCTGTTTCAGATAATACTTGTTCTGAAGAACCTCTTAAAAGAATTGTAACAATTCCTTTTTGTTTAGGATTTTCAATAAACAACATGTTTTCTCCAGAAATTTTCTTTTCATATACTTTTCCAAAGAAACCTAAATCTTCTTGTGACATATCATTTATTCTTGTAATAATCTTTGCACCTGAAGATTTTGCTAAAATCTCAATATCTGATTGTTTAACTCTTTCTATTGCAGAAATACCAGCTTTTGAAAGATAATGTTCTGCTAAATCATCAATTCCTTTTTGACAAAAAACAATATTTGTTTTAGTTTCAATTAATTTATCAACCATTTTTTTCAACTGGCTTTCTTCTTGTTCAATAAACATTTGAAGTTGTTCAGGAGAATTAATTTGTATTTTAGTATCATTTTCAGGCTCTCTAATCTCAAGAGCAGTATTTAAAATTGCAACTTTACAATTTTCTAAAGATTTTGGCATTTCAGGATGAACAATCTCTTTGTCAAGAACAATACCATCAATTATCTTTGTTTCAGAAATTGAAGATCCAATCTTTTTTTCAAGTCTTATTTTATCTCTATCAATTTCTTTATAATTTGTTTCATTTAAAATCATTAATATAGAATCAACAACAGCTTTTGATAAATAATCACTATAATCTGACGCTTTTCCTGTCATTGAAGTTTTTGCAATATTTAATAAAAGGTCTTTATCACTTAAAGAAATATCTTCTGAGATTTCTTGATAAAAAGAAATTGCTTTTTCAGAAGCCATTTTATATCCTCTAATTATTATTGAAGAATGTATATTTTCATCAAGTAAGTTTTCAGCTTTGGAAACTAACTCTCCTGCAATAATAACACTTGAAGTTGTACCATCTCCAACTTCATCATCTTGAGTTTTTGCAAGTTCAACAAACATCTTACCTATTGGGTGTTCTATTGACATTTCTTTTAAAATTGTAGCACCATCATTACTAATAGTTACATCTCCAAGTTCATCAACAAGCATCTTATCCATACCTCTTGGACCTAAAGTAGACTTTACCGCATTAGCAACTGCTTTTGCAACAAGTATGTTTATTTTTTGAGCATCTTTACCTCTTTCACGTCTAGTTCCTTCACCAAACATGGCGTTATTTTGTGTTTGAGAATCAGTCATAAAAATCACCTTCTTTTTAAATAGGTTTTTTGTTTTTTTTTTTAAAAGTTAAAAAAATATTTTAAAAAAAATAAAAATAAAAAAATTCCATCTATTCATGGAATTTTCTTTCAACATCGTTAACTAAGACATCACAATCTGCTTTAATTTTTTCTAAAGCTTTTATGATTCTTATTTTTTCAAGTTCAATTGTTTGAATATTTTCAAAAGTTTCTATTGCTTGCTTAAACATACCATAATCAACATAACTATAATCAAATTCGTTCATTTTCTTACAAATAGTTTCAACTATTCTTCCTAAGAAAATATTCATTTCTTTTTTAACAACAGATTTTATTTGCTTATTTTGATCTAAACTCTCTCTCATAAGTCTTACAACTCTTGCATTAGGGAAAGGAAGTTTTTCATCATCTTCATCTAAAGTTTCATCTTCATCATCAACTAAAGATGCATCTTTATTCTCTAAAACTTCTTGATCATTTATTTGTTTTTCAACTTCACTCATATTTAAATACCCCTTTCATTAATTATTAAAAACACTATAATAATATATGGTACAAAGTATTTAAATAGATTATTATTAACTAAAAAATAGCACTAAAATAAAAAAAAATTAATAGTCAGAATCACTATCATCTGACTCATCATCCCATTCATCATCCACACGAACTTCTTCTTCTTGTGAATCTAATTGGTCTTGTTTTTTCTTTTTAGGATCTTCATCATAATCAAATTCTGAAAAATCATAATCAGAATCTGATTTTAATACATCTTGTATATTTTTCATAAATTATCCTCTTTTTTTAAAATCTATATAAAAATAGAAAGTGGGAATGGCAGGATTCGAACCTGCGGCCTCTCGATTATCAGTCGAGTGCTCCAACCAGACTAAGCTACACTCCCTTTATATATTAATTTATAAAGAATAGTATATAAAAATATTTCTATTATTAAATATTTAACTTAATAAAGAAATAAAAACCCTTCCTTTTTAAAATATTAATATAAAAGAAATATTTCTTTGCTAAATAAAATAGTCCGGTAGTGTAGTGGCCAAGCATGTCAGGCTTTGAACCTGGCGACAGGAGTTCGAATCTCCTCCGGACTATATTTATTAAAATAAACTAATTGTGATAAAAAATGGTATTTGGATTATTTAATAAAAAAAAAAAAAATAAAGAAGAAACTGAAAAAAGAATAGATTTTTCAAAATCTAAATACCCTGAAGAAACATGTGCCCTTTGCAACCAAAAAGGTTGTGATAAAAAATGGGGTGGACAATACTGGCATAAGAAATGTTTAAGATCAACCAAAGGTATGGCAAAAGGAATGATCTAAAATATTTTATTTTTTAAAACTAATTTTATAAAAAAAGAAAAAAAAGATTTAAGAATATAAATAATCCTTAATCTTGTTCTTAATAACATTAATATTTGTAAGATAAACATTTAAAGCATTTTCAAGTCTTGAAGCTTCTAAATTAAATTCTTTTGCTCTACCTGCAATTAAATATTCTTCATCTTTTTGTTTATCAATAATTTCAAGTTCTTTTCTAACAACAATATATCTTTTAAGAGTCATAGCATAATAACTATAATTATCTAAAAGATCACTATAAAGTTTTCTTGTAACATCATCTTTATAGATTTGTTTTCCTTCAAAAGTAAATTTTCCTTGTTGTCTTGCCCCTGTTTTTTTACCAGATGCAACTTCTGAAACTACTATATAGTGTTGTTCAAGCCAGTCAATAGATTTTACTCTATAGTTCTTTTGTTCTACTTGAACTACTTTTGGTCTTTTAATTTCAGAAATAACAGACTCGTCAATTTCAACAACTTCTGTAACTCTTGTTTTCTTAAATAGTTTAAACATATCTTAATCACCAAAAAAGCATAAATATAAAATTTATATATATAATGTATAAATATATTTAAAAACTAATGGTTATATGTAAACCATAGAAAAAATAAAAAAAAGATAAAAAAACAAACTATTTTAATTAAAGATTAAATTTTTTTGCAAGTTTATTTTTTTCAATAATCTCTTTAAGACTAATAGCAAGTTCATTTGGGGATAATGAAACAACTTCAAAATCACAAAGTCTTGACCAAGCAACATCCCCTTTATATCTTGGCAAGATATGGAAGTGTAAATGTTTTATACTCTCTCCAGCAACATCACCTATACTACAACCAATATTATAACCTTCAGGTTTCATAAAAATATTTAAAGCATAAACTGAAAGATCAATCATATTAAATAATTCTTCTCTTTCTTTAGAAGTTAGATCAATAACTTGATTTACATGCCTTTTTGGAATTACTAAAAGATGACCTTCCCCATAAGGATATTTATTTGCTTGAAGAAATATTTTTTTACTTGAAAATATTACCTCTTCTTTTGGAGCTTTACAAAAAATACAAGTTTTAGGATTTTTACTTTCTTTTTTAGTATTTGAAGTTACATATTTTTTTCTCCAAGGAGCATAAAGAATATCATGTTTAGCCATAAATAATTCACATTTTTATTTTTTTAAAAATAAATCAAGTCTTTCTTTAATTGTTTGAGAGATAATCTTACCATCATATTTATTTTCAGTTTTAGACATTACTCTTCCCATTAATAAACCTAAAGATCTTTCTTTTTGTTTTAAAATAAAATCTTTATTATCTTCTATTACTTGATCAATTATATTATTTAATACATCTTTAGATAAATCTTCTTTTTTATTTTCTTGAATAATTCTTTCTAAATCAAGAGGATTTTTTAAATATTCAATAAACACATCTAAAAGTTTATTTTTATTAATTCTGTTAAACAAATCTTTTGTTTTAAAAAAACTAATTAATAAAGAATCATTTATATCATCAAGATCTAAAACACCTTCTCTTGAAGCTTTAATTAAATCTTCAAGTAAAAATACTGAAAGAGTTGTAGGATTAATTTTATATTCAGAAACTATTTTTTCAAAAATTGGTGCAAAATTATTAAGTTTCATTTTATCTGCAAGTTGTGAACTTAAATTAAAAGTATCAACATATAATTTTTTTCTATCTTCTAAAGATAAAGGGATTTCTTTTTTAGCTAAAGCTAATAATTCATCATTAAAAACAATTGGTGAAAGATCAGTTTCAGGATACATTCTAGAAGAAGTTGAAAGAGGTCTTTGATATTCTGTATTTCCTTCAACAGTTGAAGCTCTTGTTTCTTTTAAAACTCCTTCTTTAAGTTTATTAAGTCTATCTTCAATTACATTTTTAACTGAAGAAATTTCATTATCAGAAGAAAAAATAATAATAAAAGAATCATTTTCTTTAACAGAAAAATCTTTCTTTATAACTTCAACATCTTTCTCTGTAATTCCATAATTTGGAAGTTCATCTAAATGGAAAAGACCTTTTAGAGTAGTTCTCATTTTTAAAACACTTGCAATTTCAGTTCCAAGTCTTCTATTTGGTTGGATCTCTCTACCTAAAAAACCTTTAAAGCCAGGAAGTAAAAATAAATAAGCATTTTTATTTTCTGAAAAAGATTTTAAAACAACTTTAGAACTTGTATTCTTAAAATAATCATTAATAATAATAGGCTCTAAAGAAAAAGAAGTAAGATTTTTTTCAATAACTTCTTTTTTAATATCTATTAAATTTAATTGACGAACAATCTCTCTGTTAATAATTTCAGGGATTAAATCAAGATCTTGACAACCTTTAATCTCTACTCTAGAACCATCTTTAATAGAAATGTTAATATCTTGCCTGATTGAACCTAATCCTCTTTTTGTTTTACCAGTACTTCGAAAGAGTTGTCCAAGATATAATGCAACTTCTTTAACTTGTTCAGGAGTATGCATATCGTGCCATGCAACAAGTTCAATTAAAGGTATTCCTAACCTATCTAAAGAATAAGTTACAACAGAATCTGTTTTTTCAATAGTTCTTGCAGCATCCTCTTCTAAAAGTATCTTATCAATTCTAACTCTTCCAAAACTAAAATCAAGATAACCATCAGTTGAAATCATTGTAGTTCTCTGAAACCCAGAAACATTTGAACCATTAATTACTTGTTTTCTCATAACATGAGAAGTATTTACAACAACAGAATTTGTTAAAAAAGAAATAACTAACGCAATATTTAGAGCATCTTTATTAATATTTAAAGGAGGTTGAGAATCAGTTTCAACTAAACAATTACAAGAATTATAAAATAAATATTTAAAAATTTTATTTTTATCTTGCTCTTCTTTTGCAGTAATATCTAAATCCCCAGTTTCAGAAGAAACTGCTCTTAATTGTCTATAGATTACTTTATCAGGTTTTAAATCATCATTAATTAATTTTGAAGGACAATTACAAAATAATTTATTTGTGTTTAATTGTTGATGTAATTCAAGACCGCACATAAGGCCTAGTTTTTCATAATCTAAATTATTTATATCAATCTTAGTCATAATAAATCATATTAATAAACATTATAAAACTTCATCATAAAATGAAGGAACTTCTTTAGAAGTTATTTCTCCAGAAATATTAGTTTTAAGATATCTAATAATTTCTTCTTTTGTTTTAAATTTCTTTAAAGCAACTGAAAGTTTTATTTGTAAAACTTCAGGTAAAATGTCATGAGAATCTAAATATTGAACACCTGCTTGAGAAAGATATCTTAAATTTGAATAAACTTTATCATTAACTCTTCCAAAAAGACATTGAGAAGACATGACAACAATTAAATTAGATTCAATTGCTTTTTTAATATAAGGTATAAACTGATATTTTAAAGGAAGAATAGATTCATTATTTTCTGCAGTTGGAACATGACCTAAACCGGTTCCTTCAAAAATAATTCCTTTATAACCTTTTTCAATATACCAATCAATAATAGAAGGATCAATATTTGGATGTATTTTAATAAGTGCAACTTTTTCTTCAAATTCTTTATTTAATAAAGGAATTTTATCTTTTGAAAAAATTTCTTTTTTTAAAAAATCTATTTCCCCATCAGAAAAAACTTTTGCATAAACAACATCATTTACAGGTATAAAAGCATCTCTTCTAGAAGTATGCATTTTTCTAGATTTAACAGCTTTAATAACTGAACAAAAATCATCATTAATAGACCCATGCATAACAGTAAAAACACCAGGTATTTTTTCCTTTACAAAACGAGCCGCACAAATAAGATTTAAAGAACCATCAAAACTTGCTCTATCAGGAGATCTTTGAGCTCCAACTAAAAGAACAGGTTTATTTATGTTTTCAATTAAAAAAGAAAGTGCACTTCCAGTAAAAGATAAAGTGTCTGTACCATGAGTTATAATAATCCCATCAATTGATGGATCATTTAAATATTTAAAAACCACTTCAGATAAAACTAACCAATCTTTATAGTAAATATCTTCAGATGCTTTTCTAAAAGGGGATTCTATTTTTTTAATATTAATAATTTTTTCAAGTTCTGGGGTTGTAGAAATAATTTCTTGAGGAGTTCTAGACATTGTAACTCCTCCAGTCACATAATCTACATGTGTTCCAATAGTTCCACCTGTTCCAATATACACAATATTTGGAAGAGAAGAATTTTCTATAAAATCTTTAGAATTAACTTTTCCTAAAGATACCTTAGTATCATCTAAAGAAAAAGAAGAGATTTCTTTTAAATAAACACTAATATTATAACCATTATCTAAAAGTTTAACTTTTAAAGAATCATTTAATATTTCTACCAAATAACCTTTATGAGTAATCTCTTGTTCATTTACTTTTCTTTTAATTTCTATGATTTTACCAATATCGTCAATTGTTAAATTATTCATTATATATCACATATATTATATTATATCAAAACAAATATAATTGTTCTTTTTAATTAAACTTACAATTTGATAACTGCTTTCTTGAAAATACAAAATTATGTCCTGTATATATCATTATAAAAATAATTATTGAAGAAAACACTTTACCAATTAAATAATAAACATTAAAAACTTCAACAAAAACAAATATCAATAAAACGCTTAATACAAAACCAGATAAAGAAACTAAAAAATAATTAAATAAAGCACCAAATAATTCAGATTTATTTAAAGGTTTATATTTAAACGTAAATATAACATTTAAAAAGAAATTATTTAATATTGCTAGAAAATATGCAATTACTGCTGATAATAAATAAAAAATATTAAAAAATTCAGTAAATAAAAGTAAAAATGAAAAATCAATAATTTCTCCAGAAAGTCCTATGACTAGATATTTAAGAGTTTTTTTATTTCTGTAAAACAACTTAAAGTCCATTAACCAATAATAGATTTTATAGATAAAAGAAGTTTTTTTATAAACTATTAAACTATTAAAAAAACTAGGTTTTTTAAGCTTAAAGTCAGATAGCTTCGTTTGTTTCATGTTTGTTTCAGATAACTTAATTATTTTAGTAATTGTATATAAGTAATTATACTAAATATTATTTTAAAAAAGTAACTATACACTAATATTACATGGACAAAAAAATAATACCTATGCTTTATGATATTAAGAAATATCTAAATACAAAAAATCTTGATTATTTTGAAATAAGATTTGAAAAACATAAAAATAGAATTATAGATGTTGAAAATACTTCAACAAAAGAACTTATTGAAAAAGAAACTGAAGGAATTGGAATTAGGATAATTATAGATAAAAAAGTAGGTTTCTTAGCATTAAATGAATTTTCAAAATATAAAGAAAAAATAGATAAAGTAATTGAAAATACAAAAAAAATTAATAAAAAAACAGAATTTAAAAATTATTCTACAAATAAAGGAAAAGACATCTTAAAATATAAAGATTTTGAAAGTATTTCAAATTCTCAAAAAATAAAAGAAATTAATGAAATTAATAAAGAAATATTAAAAACAAGTAATAGAGATATAAAAATACTTAATTCAGAAATAATTTATAAAGAAACAGAAATTGAAAAATACTTTTTAACAAACCATGCAGAAATACATCAAAAAAGACCATACACTGTTTTTTATTCAAAAATAACAGGTAAAAAAAATTATCAAATAGAAACTAATGTAGATAGACTTGGAAGTATCGGTGGTCTTGAACTATTTAATAAAGAAGAAAAAATAAAAATGGTTCTTGAAAATAGAAAAACACTTCAAGAATTATTAGAATCAAAACCATGTCCTGCAATTACAACAGATATAATTTTAAGTCCAGATGTTGGCGAACTTTTAGCACATGAAGCTATAGGACATGCTTGTGAAGGAGATTTTTTAATAGATAAAACAACTGTTCTTAAAAAAGGATTAAAAGTATCTAAAAATCCAGAAGTAAATATTATAGATAATCCAGAAAAAAAAGATTTTGGATATTTTAAATATGATGATGAAGGAATTAAAGCAAAAAAAGTAGATTTAATTAAAAACGGAGTTGTAAATGATTTTATGACAGATATTACAACTGCAACAAAATTAAATGAAATTTCAAATGGATCTGCAAGAAGTGAAAATTATAATTTCCTTCCTATAGTTAGAATGAGCAACACATATTTTAAAGAAGGAACTACAAAAGAAAAAGATATGCTGTCAGATTATACTGGATTTTTACTTAAAGGTTTTTCAGGTGGAGAAGTAGATACAAACATAGGTACATTTATGTTTGGTATAAGACAAGCTTATGAATACAAACATGGAGAAATAATAAATAAATATAAACAAGCATCCATTTCAGGAGATATTTTAAAATATTTAAATAAAATTACAGAAATTTCAAATAAAATTGGAAACTTTGAATTTGGGTATTGTGGAAAAAATGGGCAAACTGCTTTTGTTAGTGGAAGTAGCCCCTTAATTAAAATAGAAGATGTTATTGTAGGGGGTACAAAACATGAATAAAGAAGAAATATTTAATTATTGTAAAAATATTAGTAAAAAAGAAGAAATTACTTTTAAATATATAAAAAGTGAAAGTGAAAAGGCAGAGTTTAGAAATTTCTCAATTGAGAATTATAAAATGAATAATATAGATAAATTATTTATAAGAGTGATTGATAAAGGAAAAATTGGATCTTATAGCATACAAGGAATTACAAAAGAAAAGATTGAAAAAGGAATTAAAAAAGCAAAAGATATTGCAAAAAATAAAAAATCAGAAGTTAAGTTTGAAAGTTTTGGTAAAGATGTCAATCATAAGCAAATAAAATCTGATTTCAGAATAGAAAATGTAGATTTTTCAAAAAAATTAGAAGAAATTAAAAAAAATTTAACTAAAGATAAATATATTCAAGGATATCTTGGAGGAATTTCAAAAAACCATATTGAAAGTTTTTTTATTAACCCTTATTTTAGTAAAGAAAATAAAAAAGACTTTGTTTCATTATCATCATTAGTAATTACAAAAAATAAAAAAAAATCATCTGGTGACTTCTTTTCAATATTTACAAAAGAAGAAGATATTGATATTAATCAGACATTTATGCAGGCAAAACATAATGCATACACTCTTATGGACCCTGTAAATGGTGAAAAAGGAGAATATACTTTAATATTTACACCAGAAATTACAAGAGAATTTTTTGAATTTATTCTTTCAGGAACAAAAGGAGAAGCTATTGAGAAAAAAAATAGTTTTTTACATGATTCTTTAGGTAAAAAAATCTTTTCAGAAAACATAAATCTAAAAGAAGAACCTACTCTTGATTATTTTTTAAGTTCTTCAAAAATAGATGATGAAGGATTTAAAACATCTAAAAAAAATATAATTAATAAAGGAGTTTTTAGAAAACCTATATATAACCTTTATGAAAGTATAAAATATAATAAGAAACCTACAGGAAATGCATTCCTTGAGAATGGATTTGATCCAGAATATACAAATATCATACAAGATGCAAGTAATAAAAAAATAGAAGATATGATATCAAAAACTAAAAAAGGAATCTTAATCTATGAGATTTTAGGGTTCCACACAAACAAAATAACTACAGGAGACTTTTCTTTAACAATTTCTTCTGGAAAGGCTATAAGAGATGGACAATTTAAAGAAACTGTGACAAATTTAAATTTAACAGGTAATTTAAGAGAATTATTTAGAGAAATAGAATTTTCAAAAGAACAAAAGTTTTTTGGAAGTTCACTTTATAGTTTTTCAAAAATACAAAAAGTAAAATTAATATAGTTTTTATTTAGATGAAAATAAATCATAAAAACTATTAATTTTATTTACTAATTTTTCAGAGAAAGATATTTTTTTATCTTTCCCAAAAGTAATTTTTTTATCTTTAAATTTCTGTAAAACATCTTCTACAATCTCATAAGGATAACCATAATAAACTAATGTAGAAAAAACATCATTTTGAGAAGAAGTTTCAACTGTTGGTAAAAATAAGTGATATAAATAACTTATAAGTTTATCATATTCTTCATTTCTCTTATCGAGCAATTCTTTAATTTCTTTAGGATCTGCTTTTTTAAGATCTTTATACTTATTTGACATTATTGGTTCTTTTTTAAGTTTTTTAACTTCTTTTGAAACACTAATAGTTGACATCTTTTCAAGTTTTTCTTGTCTTTGAGAAATTTCACTAACTTCTTTTTGAAGTTTTGAAACTTCATTATAAATTTGATTAATTTGTTCAAAACTATCATGTATTTTTGAAAGAGTTAATCTTATTGCAGAATCAGATTTTGCATTAAATAAAACTTTTCCAGAATTATTTTTTTCAAGATTTAATTCTTTTTCAGACATTTCAATAAATTTTGAAATTGTAGATTGATCAACATCATACTTACTAAAGAAATTAGAAATAGCTTCTTTACTTACATCTTGAGATAAAAGAAATTTAGTTGCTTTTTGAATATTATCTAATAAACCTTTTTGTTTTTGATTATAATTATTTAACTTTTCTTCTTTTTCTAAAGATTCTCTTTTTACTTCTAATATTTTTTCTTTATTTATATTTATTAAATTTAAATAAAAAGAATCAGGCATTCTTGTAATTAAATAACCTTCTAAAACAAATAAAAGAAATATTATTACTGCAGATATAATAAAAACATAATTAGGAATAATATTAAATACTGGTAAACTTCTTACAAAAAAATATAAACCTAAAGAAATTATTACACCTAAAGATATTGATAAAGTTTTTAATCTTTTTAATCTTTTTATATTTTTAACAATCCCATCTGCACTCTCTTTAGAAATACCAACATTTTTAATTAAATAATTTATAGAAATTTGAGAATAATTGCTTTTACTTATATTTCTAATAGCGTCTTTTAACTTGTCAACTAATTGATCAATATTTTCTTCAGTTTTTTTAACATCAACTTCAGATAAAACTTCATTAAGATTGGATTTTCTGAATTTAGAATACCAAAAGAAAGGTATTTTTGAAAATAAAATACCAATTAAGAAAAATAATAAAATAATTATAAGCATTATTACATATGGAAGAAATTTAATTTCAGTAATATATGATAAAGAAGTAGAAGTCTTTGAGAAATAATAAAAGATTCCACTGAATATTATACCAAATATCCAGAAAAATAATTTAGTTAAATTTTTGTTCATGTTAATTAATCTCTTTAAAATATATTTAAAACATTAATATATATTATAGATGTCTTTTTAAATGTTTTCTTAAAAAAATAAGTAATATGGATATTGAAAAAATATATAAAATTCTTAAAAAAGAACTTAAAGAATATACAATTCCTCTTGCAGAACAAATAGAGATAAAAAGTAAAAATCCTTTTTATGTATTAATTGGAACAATGCTTTCAGCAAGAACAAAAGACCAAACTACTGCTAAAGTTTGTGATAATTTATTTAAAGAGATAAAAAATACAGATGATTTAATAAAAATTAAAATTGAAAAATTAGAAAAATTAATCTATCCTGTTGGATTTTATAAAACTAAAGCTAAAAATTTAAAATTACTTGCTGAAAAATTAAAAGAAGATTTTAATGATAAAGTGCCAAATACTATAGAAGAGTTAATTACTCTTCCAGGTGTAGGAAGAAAAACTGCAAATCTAGTAATTGCAGTATCATATAAAATACCTGCAATTTGTGTTGATACACATGTACACAGAATATTTAATAGAATAGGCTATATCCAAACAAACACACCTCTTGAAACAGAAATGACATTAAGAGATAAACTTCCTAAAAAATTTTGGATAGACACAAATTATTTATTTGTTATCTTAGGACAAAACATTTGCTTTCCAAGAAATCCTAATTGTAAAAATTGCCCAATAAACAAAATTTGTTTAAAAAAAATTAAATGAATTTTTTATAATTTTTGTGAAAAAATTTAATATCTGAATAAATTTTTTTAACAACTTCTATATTATAAATCTTACCTCTAAAACCTTTATATTCTTTTAAAATTTCATTATTATCATAAACAGGATAATTAACACCGTAACACACTTTATTAAATAAAACAGAAGAAATACCATATTTTTCTATTAAATATTTTTTATGATTATAACTCATAGAGATTACTAAATCAAAAGATTTTAAATCAACTTTTGAAACATTCTTAGATAAATGCTTTGAAACATCTATTCCTTTTTTAAAAAGTAACTCTTTAACTTCTAAAGCAATCTTTTGTGGTTTTTTAGAAGTTACAGAAATACCTGCAGAATCTACAGAAATATTTTTAATATTATTTTTAGCTAAAAAATATTCTAAACAATATTTAGCACACATACTTCTAAAAACATTCCCACTACAAACAAATAATATTTTAACCATAAAAATTACCATTATTTAAAAAATCAATAAAATCTTTTTTTGCCAGATTGTATTCATCTAAAAGAAAAGGTAAATGTCTTTCTAAAAAATTAAAATCTGGATTAAATAATTTAGACACACTGTATCCATAAGAATTAAAAGCAAAATAATAAGAAGTTTTAAGAAAATTATTTTTAAAAAAATTACCTTTTTTTATTTTTTTATACTTAATATCAATAGTCTCTTTAATTATATAATTACAAACAAACAAAAATAATCTTTTAATTAATATATTTGGAATAAAAAAATAGTTTTTTTTATTAAAATAAAATTTAAATGTTTTTTTTAATAATTTGGTTGGATTTTTAGAAACACTAACTTTTGTTTTTTTATCTAAAAACATATCTAAATAAAACTCTAAAGATAAATGTTCAGGACCATCAATAAAACCAATTTTTTCTAAATAACCATGTATTCTTTTATCTAGAAAAAAGTGAGATAAAAAACCAATTGAAAAAGATCTTTCAGAAATATTAGATGAATTATTATAAAGTTCTTCACCAATTTTTATAATATCTTTATTTTCATGAAGATAAAGTGAAAAATTAGGTTTAATTTTTAATAATCTAATATAAAAAATATCTGGATAAACAACTCCATAATAAAGCGATTTTTTATTATATTTTTTAAAAAGATTTGGATACTCTTTTATAATTTCTTTTAAAAAAACAACATGTGTTTGCTGTAAAGCCAAAAGTTATCCCTTTTATCTACATCCAATCTCTTTTAAGAAAGATTCATCTAAATTTACATCATAATATACTTTTCCATTAATATAAACTGATGGAGAAGAACTAATATTATAATCAGAAATAATTTGATTTAAAATTGGAATATAATTAACATAAGGAAGAGCAATTGAATTTAAATTACATTCTTTAGTTAATCTTTCTAATTTTTCTGCAAAAAATAATGTTCTAGCATCAGACTCTGCTTTTTCTACACTAAAATCTTGAAATTCAGGATAGAAATATAAAATTGCTCTTTCTTTATTATATCCACATTCTTTTTCAATAGAATTATAATGAAGCCAAAGATTAATGTTTGTTAAAACAAATAAAAGTTTAGTTCTATCATCTGATTCAACAATTGCATTTCTATTTATTTTTTTTAATCTTAAATAAAGTTCACTATTAATATTAAGATAAGAATCTAATTGATTTTTTAAAACAGTACATTTTTCAGAATTACCCTCATCTAAATATTTTTTATAAAGATCATTTAAAATAATTTGTTGTTGTAAAATATTATAATCATCTTCAATTACTTTTCTTTTATGACTATCATAAAAATTAATTGCAGAAAATACAACAATAAATAATACTACAATAATTAAAAATGCAAACAACAATATATTATTGTTAAAAGTTTTATTTTTAATAAAAATTTTATCTTTTTTATTCATATAATTTCATCTACCACTTATTTTCAAAACCTAATAACTCTTGTATTATAGATATTAAATATACAGAAATTAATAAATAGGTATATATAAATATAAAAAATACAAAAGGAAGGATATATCTATAATTTAAATTAAATCTTGTAATTTTAAATGCAAATAAAGCATATATCAAAAAAATTATTAAAGATAAGAAAATTACATAAATTGTTGATGGAAGCACAATACTACTAAAGTTTGGATATAATAAAATAGAATTTTTAAAAAATTCAGAAATTAAAAAATAAATAAAAATAAAAAATCTTCTTAAATAAATAAAAATATATGTAAAAATAAAAGCAACACCGATAGTTTGAACAAAAAAAGTAAATGGTAAAACAAACATTCCAAACACACTATATTTAAAGTTAAATAAAACATCTCTATGCTCATATATTGTTGCAAGTTCACCTCTAGACCATCTTTTTCTTTGTTTATACCAACCTTTTAATGTTTTTGGAGTTTCTGTAAAACCATATGCAACTTCACAACATCTTATTTTATAACCTGCTTTAATTATTCTATAACCTAGTTCTTTGTCTTCTACAAAGTTATTAGTTGAATAACCACCTAACTGATCAAATACTTTTTTTTTCATTAAAAACATAGCACCAATAGGGATGTTAATAGAGTCCATTGCAGATAAAATTCTTTGATAAATACCCCAATTAAGACTATATTCAATGACTTGAACTTTTTCCCAAAAACTTTTTCTATTTTCAGGAACTAAAATTCCATTTACAGCAACTACTTTATTTTCTTCTAAAAAACCAGTCATTCTTTTTAAAGCCTTACTATCAACAATTGTATCTCCATCTACACAAAAAATATTTTCATCTTTTATATATTTTAAACCTTCATTCATCACAATAGATTTAGTATTTTTTGATTTTTTAAAATATTTTTTATCAATTACAATTTGTTTTACACCTTTTAAATTTTTTAAAAAAATACAAGTTCCATCAGTAATTACATAAACCTTAAAAGGGATAGGATACTCTAATTTTAATAAAGCTTCAATAGTTCTTTTAACAGGTTGAAAATTATTAAAAGCATAAGTTACAACTGCAACAGTGGGTGCTTTTTTAGGAAAAGACCTTTCTTTTGCAATATTTGGGTATAACACATATAAAATAATTATTAAAACTATTAAATATAAAAAAATAAAAGACATTATTAAAAAAATTACAAAACTTCCTTTAATAGAGATATAATAAAAAATAAAGATAAATAGAAAGATTATAAAAAAAAACATTCTTTTTGATAATTTAAAAGCCATAATAAAATTATTTAAAATTATTTTTTAAAAAATTATAATAACTATAATGATTTTGAGATTTTTCTTTAATAGATAAATCTTTTTTACTATAATTTATTAATAATGATTTAGAAGAATTAATTATTCCAAAATCATTCTCTTTTGTAATAAAACCTAAAAGATCACTATTTGTACCACCAGTAAACATAATAGATTCATTGTTTGGTATATAATCTATACCTAAGATATATTTATAAAGAATATCTTTAAAATCTAAATGAGATAAAAGAGAATTATTCTCTAAATAATCTAAATTATTTGAAACAACTAAAAAAGGAATATGATAACCTTCAGGAGAAATCATTTCATTGTAAGCTCTAGAACCATGATCAGAAGTAATAATTATTAAAGTATCTCCTAATAAAGATTCTTTTTCTAAAAAATCATATAAATTATTAAAATATTCATTATAATATTGAGTCCTTGATTTTTTTGTATCAATAATATGTTTATAACTATGACCATAAATAAATTCTTGAACTAAGAATATATTTTCTTCAGAAATTATTTTTTCTTTAACATCCTCAAAAATAGATAGATCTTCACATGAAGTTTCATAAGTAAAAAGTGAAGAACAATAATATTTATTGCTATTATAAACATCTTCTTTCAAAGTAATTATCTCATTCCAATTAAATGGAGTTGCAATATCTGGCTTTTCAATTGAAGAGACCACAAAGAAAGTAGAATAATTATTATCATTAAAATAATTAACAAGACTAGGACTATTTTTTATTTTATCAAGATATATTGAATAAGTAGAATCTAGATATGCTTCAAAAGGAATAAACTGACTTGTAAGTAAAGTGTAAATTGCAGTCCTACTATCTTGATTTGAGGTATGATAATTTGAATAGAAATGAGTGTCGTTTTTTATTCTTTTAAAAAAATTATTTTCTAAACTCTGACTATCTTTTACAAAACTAGAAAACATCCATTCTTCACCTATAAGTAGAATTATTTTTTTATACTTAACTTCTAATTTAGAATCAGGAAAAATTGAAGAATTATTACTAAATAAAGATAAATCTTTTGAATCATCCTCTAAAGGAATATAACTAAAACTATTTTTAAAATTTAAAACAACATCAGCATAAGGATTATAATTTAGATTAAATAATAAAATTAAAAATAAAAATAGAAATATTGAAATTAAAGAAAATATTTTTAAAAAAGAAGAGGATAAAAATAATTTTTTGTTCTTAAAAATAAAAAATGATAAAAAATAAACTATAAATAAAGCTAAAAAAACAATAAAGACTAATTTTAAAGAAATTATGTTTTTTAAAACAAAAATAATTGAATCTAATTTTATTTTAGAAATTAAAATCCCTCTTTGAGAAACATCATAAAAAAAGATATAATAAAAAGAAAAAAGTATAAAATTAAAAACATAGATTATATGGAACAAAATCTTTGAAAAAATATTTTTAAACAAAATAAAAACAAAAAAGATAAATACAAAGATTAAAATATCAAAAAAAGTTGTAATTAAAATAAGATCAAATTGTTTAATAAAAAATATTTTAAGTATAAATAAAGCAACTAGAGAAAACAGTAATAATTTTAACTCTAAAGTAAAAATATTTTTTTTAATTACCATATAGAAATTATGAAGAGAACTATTTTTAAACTAAAAGTTTATGTTTCTCGGCCAGCTACCCCCCTTGAAAAGTGATATATTTTATTTAAACATATTATATATTGCCTTTAAAGATAACTAAAAAGAACTGCCAACTTTTTAGATTATTTAGAATATTTGTGAAAATTATAAGTGAATAGATTATGGAACAACTATATTTAACAGAATGCGTGTATGAAGAAGAAAAACAAAGAATAATAAGCTATTTTTCAAAAGATCCTTATAGCAATAAATATGATTTTGTATATAAAGAAAAATTTAATCCTTATTTTTATATAGATCTTCCAAAAGAAATAGTGCAGAAACTATTATCTGATTTTAGAAAAGAAATTAAAGTTGAAAAAATTGAACAAAATAAAATAAAAGTAATTGCAAAAAATAAAGAAACTTTAAATAAAATATATAAGATATTATCTATATCAACTTCTAAAAACATATTAATATTAGATATTGAAAGAGAGTATTTAATTGAAAAAGAATGGAGTTATTATGATTTATTCATAATAATATCTAAAATAAAAATTAAAAAGATTGAAAATAATAATATAAGTGCAATTGTTAAAAAGTATATTAATCCTTTCTTAAAAGAAGAGCAATTAAAGTTAATTGAAAATCTAACTAAAAAATTACTTTTAAGCAATATATTAAAAATAAAAATAAAGAATATTAATAATCAAGAAATATTAAATAACTTCTTTGAAAATTTATATTTTGAAAATAAAATGATGTTAAATAACAAAATAAGCATAGAATATTTAGAGAAAGAGAAAAATATAAAACAAGGAATAAAGATGGATTTTTCAAATATTTGGCCATATCTTTTAACAAAAGACTTTTACAACATTGGACACGACACCTTAAACTGTGATTGTTGTAAGCCAAAGAATTATCTAGATATTAATGTATTATCAAATTCAATTGTTAAAGTAAGATTTAAAAAACAAGGATTCTATTTTATTTCAAAAGATCAAAATTGGGCTTATGAACAATTTCATAAAAATAATCTTAATAAAGAGAATAGACTTAATTTCAAGAAGAATAACGGCTTAAAAGAAATGCCTACAGGTCCTTTTTACAAAGGAGATTTTGCAAACATACCTTTAATAGATGCAATAAATTTAGTTTCAGAAGAAGAAATTGAAATTATTGATGATTTAAAAGAAATCAAATGGTATTGTTTAAAGAAAGAATCTTTTTTATCTTTAAAAATAAAAGAATATTTAAAAAGATTAAAACATTTAGAAACTTCCATAAATTTAAGTAATTCTTTTAATTACAATTATTCTTTTAAAAACAATTTAGACAAAAATCCTATGTTCATACAATATTTGACAGAATATAAACTAATAAACGATCTTATTGAAGAGATTCCAAAATTTATAGAACATAAAAACACTAAATTTTATGATTCTTTACTTGCTCAATCAATAAAATATTTGAAACTTGAAACCATTAAAAAAATAGACATAAATGAAAATAAATATTTAATAGACAAAGAAAAAGTAATTGTAAAAGAAAAAAAAATTATTGAGAAAATAAATAATTATTTTCCTCAATTAAACTTACCAATACCAAAACTAATAGTTAATTAGAAATTTACTTTGCAAGTATAATTTCAATTGCAGAAACTTTCATAGGGGTATTGTTTTCAGTTGTTATTTCTTCTGTAGAAATATTTATTTTTTCAACTCTTAAGGTATTAACAAATTTATTTTTCACAATTTCAGAAACATCTACTGCTTTTGATATTGTTTTACCTCTTGCTTTAATAACAACACTTTCTGCACCTTGGTTAAATTGAGTAATAACTGCTAAAACATAAGACATAGTAACTTTTTTACCAATATATATTACATTTGTTTCAACAGATCCATTTTCGCTAGTCATATTTTTCCCCCTTTCATATTGGAATTGTATATGTACATTTTATATTAATATTATGAATAGAAAGTATTTAAAATATTAATTATTATCTAAAAAACATCACTATTTGTTAATTTTAGCATCAACTGTCTTTATTGTCTCTACAAACTTATCAATTTCTTCAAAAGTATTATAAAAATATAAAGAAGCTCTTGAAAGTCCATTTTTATCAAACCTTGTAACAATTGGCTCTGCACAATGAACTCCAGCTCTTGTTGCAATATTTGACATATCATCTAAAATTGCAGAAAGATCACTACAATCAATACCTTTAAGCCTAAATAAAAAAATAGGACTTTGTAAATTTTTATCTAAAGGATTAAATAATTCTAAATTCTTAATAGCTTTTAATTTTTCAATACCATACTCTAATAAAAGTTTATCTTGTTTTTCAATATTTTCAAGCCCAATATCAGATAAATAATCAATAGCTTTTGAAAAACCAAAAACTCCAGAAATATTTGGAGTTCCTGCTTCAAATTTAAAAGGAATACTATTAGTACTAAAATCAGTTATTGAAACATTTTTAATCATGTCTCCACCAAACTTATAGGGCATAAATTTTTCTAAATTATTTTCTTTTGAAATTAAAAATCCTAAACCAGTAGGACCTAACATTTTATGAGCTGTAAATACTAAAAAATCACAATCAAGCTCTTTAAAATTTAACTTTAAATGAGGTGCTGATTGAGAAGCATCAATTAATGTTAGACAATTATATTTTTTAGATAAAGAAATAATTTCTTTAATTGGAATTATAGTTCCTGTAGTATTTGAAACATGTGTAATTGCAACCAACTTTGTTTTTGAAGAAAGCTTATCTTTAAAATCTTCAATATCAAGTGTAAAATCATCTTTTATTTCAACAAATTTAAGTTTAACACCTATTTTTTTAGATAAAAAAAGCCAAGGAACTAAATTTGCATGATGTTCTAAAATAGAAAGAATAATTTCATCATCTTTTTTAAAATATTGAGAATTATAAAGAGAATACATCACTAAATTAATTGAATCAGTACTATTGTTTGTAAAAACAACTTCATTTTCTTTAGAACCTATAAACTTTGCAAGCTTTTCTCTTGTTTCTTGATAAATTATAGAGGCTCTCATTGATAATTTATGTATCCCTCTATGAATGTTTACAGGAAAATCTAAATAATACTCACTAATTCCTTCTAAAACTTGCTTTGGTTTTAAAGAAGAAGCTGCATTATCAAAATAAACAATTTTATTTTCTTTTAAAACTTTAAAGTCTTCTCTAATTTTTAAAATATCCATAACTATATATTAATACAATTGCTTTAAATAGATTTTTATATGATAAATATATTATATATAAAGAAATATTTAAAATATAAAAAAAAGCTCGGTAGTGTAGTGGCCAAGCATGTAAGACCCTGGATCTTACGACAGGAGTTCGAATCTCCTCCGAGCTATATTTTTCTTAGATTTATAATAAAAAACAGGATTAAATATGAAAATTGGAATAGATATTGATAACACAATTGCACCTACATTTAAAACAATTATTAACTATTTAAATAAAAAATATTCTCTTAAAAAAAAAGAAGTTCATTCAAAAAAACCATCAGGATATGATTTATTTCATTCTGATTTTAATAGTTTTTATAATGATTGGAAAGAATTTCTAAATACTGAAAAACATTTATCAATGAAGCCTATTAAAGGATCTACAAGAGTAATTAAAAAACTAAGTTTAAAACACCAAATATATATAATTACAGCAAGAAATAGTAAAGATAAATTTCAAACAATTCTTTGGATAGATAAACATTATAAAAACAAATTTGAAGAAATATTATTTATTGATTACAAAGATAATTCTGGAAATCAACCTTTATTTACAAAAGGAGATTTAGTAAATAAATTGAAAATAGATGTTGTAATTGAAGATAATTTAGATGAAATAAAAGATATAGCTTCAAAAAATAAAAAAACAAAACTATTTTTATTTGATAAAAATAATCAATATACTTGGAATAAAAAAAGACCACTTCCTAAAAATACAAAAAAAATAGAAAGTTGGAAAGATTTTGAAAGAGAGATTGAAAAATTAGAACATAAATCTATTTAATAATAAATTTGAAAAATTCAGGAATTAATACAAAACTATTTTTATTTGTAAAAATTTTGGATAAAAATTCACTAGGATAATCCATGTTGCCATGTTCTTCTAAAATTTTATGAATATTTGAATCTTTTATTTTTAAAAGTAATTTATCTTGTTCTACAAAATTTTTAGATAACAAATATTTTCTTATTTTATAGTGAGTATTTAATTCTTGACGATATTTTTTTAATAAAGTATTGTAGTTTTTAAGAGATTTATATTCTTTAATTCTTTCATTAATTGCTTTAGATGCCATTTCAGAAGAAAGTAATCCAAAATTAACTCCTCCTCCAGTTGTAGATTTAACGAAACAAGCAGCATCTCCAACAAGTAAAACATTATCATTTACAAGATTTTTAATAGGTTTAGAAATAGGTAATATACCTGAACATTCATAAATCACTCTTTGATAATTAAGTTTATATTTTTCTTTAAATTTTAAAAAAGCCTCTTTAGGGTTTTTACCTAAAGAAACACCTAAACCTATTTTTGCAACACTTGATGATTCTGGAACAATCCATGCAAATAAACCTTTTGCAAAATCACCTAAATAAACAGAAACATTTCTATTATCAAAATTACCTTCAACAGTTACTTGATAAGTATGTACAAATTCAGAGTTTTTAACTTCAGGGAAAAAAGTCTTTCTAACCAAAGAATTAGGACCATCTGCTCCAACTAAATAATCATATCTTAATTGTTCTTCTAAGTTAGTTTCTAAATCTTTGAAAGTTACAAAATTATTTTCAATAGAAATTACTCTTTTTCCAGATAAAAGTTCAACTTCAAAACTTAAGGCTAATTCTTTTATACTATTATCAAATTTTTCTCTATCAATAACATATGCTTTAACGTCTTTTGAAAGAACATCTATTTTTGCTTCTAAAGGACCATAGATGTGAGAACCATATATTTTATTTACTAAAAAATCTTTTAAAACTAAAAAATTTTTAAGCTTAAGTCTATTATAACCAGAAACATCAATTAGACCACTACAACACATTGGAGAACCACAAGTTTTATGTTCTTCTATAACTGTTATAATTATATTTGGATTTAATTTTTTTAAAAGATAAGCACAATAAAGTCCTGTTGGACCTCCTCCAACAATAATTATTCTTTTATCTATACCTTCAATCATATTTTTTCAAAATTATTTATTACTTCTTTTAACAGCATCTAAAATAAACTCATAGTTACTATCATACTTCTTTTTCTTTTCAAGATCACTTTTATGTTCTTCTTCTTTTTCATCTACATTTTTTTCAGAAGTATTATTATCAAGTTTATTTCCAAGATATTTATTCATGGCATCCTTAGGTTCCATTTCTTTGAAAACATCTTCTTTTTTCTTACGACCAGAAGCAACCATCCAGATAACTAAAAGTAAAATTATAATTACTAAAAGAACAACAGCTACCATAAATAAAGATTTACTATCAATTAAAGGTTTTTCAAAATTTAAATCTTCTAAATTAACAGAACCAGTTAAAAGAAGAGGTGAACTATAAACAATTGCATCAAATTTTGTTAAAATATCAAAACTGGTAATTGGAGTTTGACTAATATATTTTGTTGTAAGAGATGAATTTTTAGGAATTACTAAATTATAAAGGATGATTGGATCTTTATCAATTACAACAATATTTCTATCAAAATAAATGTTATCTGAAGATTTTTCAAATTCCTTAGGAATTACTTCAATAAATGAAATTATTTTATCTTCATTTGCATCATTTACAAAAATTAAATTACTTGAATAAAAATTTTGACCAGACACTTCAAAAACACTAAACTCTCTTGAAACTGAAATAAAGTTTAAATCTTGATTATTAACATCATAGAAAGATAAATTATCTGTCAATATATTTTGATCTAAAATAACTGTATTAAGATCAAAAGAATTATTTAAAAGATCAATTTCAATAGTTTTTGTTTTTAAAATATTTTCTTTAGGTAAAACTTCTAAAATTTCAAGTAAAGAATTATTTGAAGAAGTATATGTATTTACAGCTTCAGAAAAATTATTTGAATCTTCTAAAGATTTTGCAAGAACAACTTTATCTTTTGCATCAGAAAATTTATCTAAAAGCTCTTGAGAAACATCTAAAGAAATTGCTTGAAGAAAAGAGATTCTATCTTCAATAGTTAAAATATTTGAATTTATTTCAGCAACTAAATTTTCTTTTAAAACTAAAGCTTCATCAACGTTATCAATTTCAAAAGAAATAATTTCTGTTTCATAATTTAATGCTTGATCATAAACTAAAACATACATTTTATGATTTCCATCTTCATAAAGAGTAGAATCAAGTGAACAAAGATAATCATTATTTGAATCTTCAATAAAACAAACTTCTTCAACATTATTTAATAAATATTGAGCTCTGAAAACATCTTCTGAAAAATCACTTATTTTAAATTCATATAATTTAGTTTCTTCAAAGAAATTATAATCTGCTGTAAAAGTTGGAACTTCTGCATCTACTATAAAATTAAAAGTATCAGTTGTAGTTTCATTACTGTTATTTGTACCAGTTATTTCTAAAACAGAATCTCCACTTTCTTCTAAAGAATAATTAAAAGTTGTAATTAAGTTACTATAACTTGCAGAAATTGATTTATAAGGTAAACTTCCAACTTTAAGTCTAATTATAGGGGTTTGTTTTAATTCTTCACTACTTGTAATAGTAAATAAAACATTTCCTTTTTTTAAATAATAAACATCATCTACTAAATTTTTTGGACTTGCATTAAAAGTAAAAGAAGGTCCAAATCTTTTTGCAGTTCCAGAAGCAATAGATGAAAGATCAGATTCATTTAATGCTTCATCAATTGCAGATATTTTAAAATAAAAAGTTTTATCTTCATTAGGATTAAAAATATATTCTTCATCTGAAGAAGTCATATATTGTGAAGATTTAGAAACTGACTCAGATTCTGAATAATAAATTCTATACTCATCAAGACCACTGCCATTTACATCTGTTGAGCTTGTCCAAGAAAGCTTTAAGGAACCATTTGCTAGTTCTAAAACTTCTATGTTACTTGGGATTGTAGGAGCTTTTGAATCAAGTTCAAATTCAAAAGATTTTCTTGTTATTAAATAAGGGTCATCTTCACTTCTTGCCTCAACATAAATTATTTTGTCTCCCTGATCTGTATTACATCCATTTCCAGAAGTTATATTAAAACTATCATAAACTTCAGAAGTTCCTGAAACTTCTACCCATGAAGTAAAAGTTGAAGCATTACAACTAAACCTAACAGCATTAACATCAGAACCATACTCTAAATTAATCTCTGGAGTTACAGTATTTACAAAATCAGAATCTTCTAAATCAATATCAACATCAAGTTCAGGACCTGTTTTTATACTTGCAGTTACAACTGAACTATTATTTCCTGCATTATCAATTGCAGTAACCCCATAATAATATCTAGTATCATCTGATTTTGAAGTTGAATCAAGACAAGTTTTTGAAGCTGCTGCAGAAACTGTACAAATTAAATCTTGATTTGAAATTTCTGTAAAAGAAGAAGTTGATCTATAAACTTTATATTCTTTTAAACCACTTCCAGAATCAGTTGAAGTGCCCCAATTTGAAATTGTAACATTATTATCTACTGCTCTTGTAACTGTTGACACTGTAGGAGTTGTTGGAGATGTTTCATCTATCATTATTGAAAATTCTTTTTCATTTAAATTACCTAAAAGATCTGTAGCTGCTAATTCATATGAACCATCAATATCATAATCAACTGTTTTAAAATCAAAAAAGAAACCACCTAATGTTGCATTATAATCTGCTAACTTAACACTATCTCTATCTATTTGTGTATATAGAGGTTCATTCCTTACCCCTACACCATCATCTTCAATTAATAAAGTTAAAGTAGTAGTTGTTGAAGGAACATAATAAGTTATACCTTCTGAAAAACTTCCTAAACTAAAAGAAGTTACTTGGGGTGCTGTATTATCAACATACATATTCTTTTTATTTAAAATAACTTGAGAAGAAGTTGCAAGATTTCCAGAATAATCTAAAGCTTCAACTAAAACAAAATAATTTCCATCAGAAACAGTTGTAGAGGTACCTAAATCAATAGAAGTTTCATTAACATCTACAATTAATCTCTTATAATAATCATCTCTATAATCATTTACAGAATCAACATCAACAATATAAATATAATATTCTTTTAAACCAGAATGAGCATCTGAAAAAGAATCTAAAGAAGTAACTTGAACATCACCTTTATAATAATAATCTACAAATGAATCAACAGCATTAAAATCAAAAGTTCCTGTAACTGTATTTATTGTGTCAACTACTAAATTAGCAGTAAACCCATTATACTCTGCAACAACAATATCTTCATCATTAACTAAAATATTTGGTATTGGAGGTGTTGGTGTGTTTGTTGAAAAATCTACTGAAAAATAACCACTATAATTTCTTTCAAGATTACAGTATATTAAATATGGAAAAGAACTTGTTGCATCTGAACTTAAATTAATACTTATAAAATCAGATTCAACTTCACAATCATCTCCTGTATTACTTACCTCAACATAGAAGTTTTCAGAATCACTGTTTGTATATGTTGTTAAATTATCATTTATCTTTACTATTGGATCTGAAAAAACAAAAGTTGAAAGTAAAATTGTAAATAAAAAAATTATTAGTATCTTATTTTTCATATATATCTTGATTTTCCTTAATTTAAATATTTTAAAAACATATTAAAAATGTTTCCTATATTTATAATATATAATATATTAAAAACCTATTTAAATGTTTATTTTAAGTGAAAATTATGATTAAAACTATTTTTTATAATAATAAGAAAATAATTATTGTTGGAACAGCACATATTTCTAAAAAAAGTAAGGAAAAAGTAAAAGAAACTATTGATTTAGAAAAACCTGATGTTGTTGGAATTGAGCTTGATAGAAAAAGATTTCAAAGCATGATGACAAAAGAAAATAAAAGAGAGATTAGATTTAAAGATATTTTTAGAGCTAAAAAACCTGGACTTTTTTTAGTATATTATGTTTTACAAAAATTTCAAAAAAAAATTGCAAGTAAGTTTGATACAACTCCTGGAGAAGAAATGATGCAAGGAGTTATTTCTGCTCAAGAGAATAAATCAAAACTTTTACTTCTTGATAGAGATGCAGAGTTTACTTTAAGTAAACTTTTAAAAAATTTAACCTTTAGAGATAAATTTAGGCTTTTCTTTGGAGGATTTAACACAAGAAAAGAACTTGGAAAAGACTTTGATGTAAATGTTCTTTTAAAAAGTGTTGATGATGAAGAAAGCGGAGAAAAAATAAATAAACTTCTTGAAATTTTCATGAAACGACATAAGACCTTAAAAAGAATAATGATTGATGAAAGAGATCAGTTTATGGCTTATGGTATTAGAAAGATCTTAGAACAAGAAGATGTTAACAACATTGTGGTTGTTGTTGGTGCTGGGCATGTTCAAGGTATGTCAAAAGAGATCTTTAATGAAAATATTGATGTTAAGAAACTTTTAAGTTATAAATAGTTTTTTCTTTTAAAAAAAATTAATAAAACTATAAATTTGAAAATATATTTTTATACTGTTTTTTAAATCTTCTAACTAATCTTTGAGCTAATGGTTTTCCATTATTCAAATAATTACATTTTTCAAGAGAATTAAAATATGTTTGTTTTTCTTTTGTTTTAATATCTATTAAAGCATATTTATTTTTAAAAAGTATAAAATTCATAAGTAATCTTGAAATTCTTCCATTTCCATCTTGAAAAGGATGAATTTTTACAAAAGACCAATGCAACCAAGCAGATAATTCTATTGGATGTAATTCTTTTTTAAATTTTTTATAATTATCTATAAGTATTTTTAAATCAGTTAAAACTAGTTCTTTTGGAGTAGTATCAAATTTTGATCCTTTTATTCTATTATTTAATCTTTTAAATTTACCAGCTATATCTGGAAAGCTTTCTTTAAAATATATTTTATGAATTTTAGTAATTAAATCTATTGACAAATCAGATTTATAATTTAAAATAAAATTAATTGCTTTTTTTGCAGATTTTGCTTCTAAAACATCTTCTAAAGGTCTATTTGGAGATATATTTTCAGATAATAGTAGTTCAACTTCCTTTAATGTTAAAGTTGAACCTTCTATTGAGTTTGTGTTAAAAACAAAAATTCCAATAAAATTATTCCAAAATTCTTCTCTCTCAGTTTTTGATAATTTATTATATTTTTTCCAAAAATTTGAATTAATTTCATCTACTTCTTTTATTTCTTCTTTAGTTAAATAGGTAAATCCTTGCATTTGTTTTTTTTTAGAAGTAATTTCTTTTTCAAACTTTAATAGTTCTAAAGATAATTTTTGATCTGTAGGTTTAATTGTCCCTATATATTTTCTAATTTGTTTTCGCCTACCTTTAGATATAGGAATATTTTCTACAAGATAATAATATGTTTTATTATTTCTTTTAAGTTTAGATAAATAACTCATAAATATGTATTACTCAAAACATTTAAAAAGATTGTGAGTAATACACAGATGTGAGTAATACAAAATATATTTATAAAAATTAAATATTATAGATCTTTTTTTGCTTTAGCTTTAAAAAAATCATGACTAATTCCTTCATACCAATCAAACATATCTCTTCTTAGTTTACACATCTCTCCAGTTTCTTTATTATAAAATACAATTCCTTCAGCAAATATCTTTTCGCCTGTTTTTCTTCTATAATAAAGACTCCAAAGATTTTTAAAAATATTTGATGTTTTTTCAAATATTTCTTTTTCGCTTAAATCTTTACCGTCAATTTCTTCTTCTAAAAATTTATTCCAAAATTTAAATTCACATTTTTCTTTTAAGTAGGAAAAAGGCACCCATATGTTTCTTACTTCATTATAGGGATTTCCATTAACTGTTGGCCCAATTAATTCTCCAAATATTTGCATAGATTTATTTGTTCTAAATAATTCTTTATATAAGGCATAGTTGATACCATCTATAAATCTAAAATATTTTTTATTTGCTAATATTTCAATTTTATTTTTTCTATTGTATATATCAATTATTTTTCCTTTATTTATAATTATTGAAACATTAGTTCCATCTATCTTTTCTGAAGCTAAAACTATGTTTCTATTAAAAATCCATTTATATTTAGGATTAATCTCAAAAGTTACTATATATTTTTCATTAATAGTTTTTCTTATAAAGGGAGATTCTAATTTTGGAAAATCTGCGATATCAAACACACAACCACCTCAAAATTTTTGTCCAACATTATTCGCGAATAATACATATATATAAAAATAAACTATTTAAATAGATTTATTTCTAAAAGTAATAAAAAATAAATTAAAATAACATAAATTAAAAAGCAAAGCTTCTGGCGGAAATTAAACCTCAAAGAAAAATGAAATTTAATACAACTAATTAAGAACATCTTTCAAAAGCAGGAAGATGTTTTTCTAAAGAAGCATTTTTTAAGGAATTAAAAACTTGAATTATATCTTCATGAGTTATATTTTTCATCATTTCATCATATAAAGCAGCATTCTCAATTTCAGCATTAACTCCTGCTTTACAAGCTTCTTGAACATTTTCATATTCTGGAACTTCATTATACCAATCATTTTCTGGAATAGTTAAATTATATTTATTATATAACATAATTAAAGAAGAACTATGTTTTTGTTCAGCAGACATAATATTTACAAAAGGTGGAACATTTCCAAATTTATTAATAACTTTTTGATAGTAGCTTCTGCTTTATATTCATCATTTAAAGTTGCGTTTAAAACATTTATTTCTTCTACAGATAAATTATTATCCAAAATATTATTTTTTAAAAAATAATTAGAATTTGATTTATTATAAAATATAATAAAACCTATAATTATAATTAACAATATTAAAACTAATAAAATATATCTTGACTTCATAAATAAACTATATTAATAAAATATATAAAAATATCTATAGATCTAAATTTTATTTAAAATATAGTTATAATAAAAATATTAAATATTTTATTTATAAATAGTTAAACTTTTACAGACTTATCTAGAATACCATCTTTAATCCAAATTATCCTATCTGCTTTTTTACCTTCTTCTAATTCATGTGTTACCATAACAATAGTTTGATTAATTTCTTTATTTAATTTTTTAAATAAATCAATTATATCTTGAGAAGAATCAGAATCAAGATTTGCAGTTGGTTCATCTGCAAATAAAATTTTGGGTTTATTAACTAATGCTCTTGCAATAGAAACTCTTTGTTGTTGACCTCCAGAAAGTTCAGAAGGATAATAATACAATCTATCTTTTAAACCTACTTTTTCAAGAATATCTTTTGCTCTCAAATTATATTCTTTAGGATCTAAACCTTTAGCCATAGAGGTTAAAAAAACATTTTCAATAACATTAAGTTCTGGTAATAAATTATATGACTGAAAAACATAACCTAATTTTTCTAATCTAAAGGTAGTTTTTTGTTTATCAGTTAATTTCGATACATCTTCATTATCAATAATAATACTTCCATTAGTTGGAGTATCTAACAGTCCTAACTGATGAAGTAAAGTGCTTTTTCCAGAACCACTAGGCCCCATAATTGCAACAAATTCACCAGGTTTTATACTTAAAGAAACGTCTTTTAAGGCATAAGTTTTAACAATTCCATTAGAATATATTCTTTCAAGTTTATTTACTTCAATAATATTTTTAATCATAATCTATCCTCCAAATATAGCATCTAAGATATTATCATTAGAAGCTTTTCTAGAAGGGAAAAAACCTGCAACAATAGAGGCTAAAATTAAAATAAAAGAGGTAGTTAATAATTTACCTATTGTTAGTAATGGAACTACATCTCCAATAGGCATAGATAATGGATAACTTGCAAGTAAAGCCAACAAAATTTGCATAATAATATTTCCAAAAATAACACCTACAAAACCATAAATAAAAGATTGAATAATATATGATCCAAGAATAATTTTTTTTTTAATACCTATAGCTTTTAATATACCTATCTGCTTTCTTTTATTAGTTACATTTATAAAAATAATTATGTAAATTGTTGCAAATGCAGTTAATAAACCTATAAAACCTGTTATCTGATTTGTGATTTGAAGACTTCCTACAAATTGTTTAATCATACCAATCTTAGTTTCCCAAGGGTTAATCTGTTCAATTATTCCTAAAGCTTCTATCTTTTGAATATATTCTTTTTCAAGACCTCTTGAAGGAAGTTTAATAAGTATTTTATGAGAAATATCTTCTTTATTAAATATTGAAAAATATTCTTCTTTATTAATTAAAATTTTATCATCATTAAACTTAGAACCTGTTTTAAAAATACCTTTGATTTTATATTCTTTTTTATAACCATTATTAAAAGTTAAAATAATATTATCCCCTATTCTAAGATTAAACCTTTTCTTAGTATCATCTATAGGCGCATACTGTTCTAGTAAATCAGAACCAATAATAATTTCAGATGTATCTTTATATGAAAGAAAACTACCTTCTATTAAACTTTCATGAAAATTAGATACTTTTTGTTCATCAATAGGATCAATAAAGAAAACAGGTGCCCCTAGCTCTTCATTTTTATAAGTAATTAAAATATTTGATTCTAATCTTGAAGAAACACCAATTACTCCTGGAATTTTAGAAATATTTTTTTCTAATCTATCAGAATTAAATATAAAACTTTCTTCATTAGATGGTTCGATCATTAAATGCCCTGTTTGACCTTCAATCATCGACTCTTCAAATTCATAACTTAACCCATCAATAATTGCAGAAAAAAAAGTTATTGACAAAAAACTCATAGCCATTACAGCTACAATTACAATAAAAGTAGATTTACTTTTAATTATATTTTTATAAGCTAAAAAAAACATTAGCTTAATATCTTTTTTATTCATATAAATCTAAATCAATTCTTTATTTTTTTATTTTTATTGTGTTTATTATTTTTTAATAAATACAAACTAAAAAATAAAACCAAAAATAAAAATAAAACTATAAAAAATAAAGATAAATTATTAGATTTATTTATATTTTGATTTAAAGGAATTTCTATTTTATAATTACCGTAATCATCATCATAATTTACAATCAAATTTACTTTATTATTTCCAACAGAATTAAATTTAATTTCATTAAAATAAAAAGGAGCATCATCATCTTTATTTAATTGACCAATATAATATTTATAATTCTCATCATTTGAAACAAATAATTCTAAAGAAACATTATTTGCTTTTCCATTTCCTATATTTTCAATAATTCCTTCAAAATTAATTAAATCTTTTAAAGAAGGGTTTAAAGGAGTAATTTTTAAATTTTGTAAAGATAAATCTGCTTTTCCTAAAAGATTAATTCCAATATTATATGAAGAGGTATAAAAATTTTGTTTTTCTCCTAAAAATTCAAGATCTATAGGAAAAATATAACTATTTGAAATTAAATCTTTGTTTGAAATAAAATTTAAATCAAAAATAATTTCTTTATTGGGACCTAATTCTTCAAACCATTTAGTATTTGTCCCAATAAGCATAAAATCATCAGAATTAGGAATTATTTTTATATTTCTAGAATTCCCAGTACCTATATTCCTTAATAAAAATTTAATATTAAATATATCTCCGGCAGAAATATTTTGATCTACTTTTATGGTTTCTAAAACTAAATCAGGTTTACCTAATATGGAAATATCTATTATTTGAGGTTTAAAAGAAACAGTTTCATTATTTATTTCAGATATATTAAAATGTATTGGATATATCCCTGAAACTGCAGAACTTGAAACTGTAAAATAATATGTATTTTCTGCAGAACAATTAGAACAAATCGAATTAAAGTCAATATAAGACTCACTTGTACTTTTTAAATAAAAAGGATAATTTAAATCAAGATTAATTTTTACATTTTTAGCATCCACTGTTCCAAAATTATGAACTCTAACTTTTAGTAAAAAATCTTGACCAGGCTCTACTGGTTCAGGACTTACTTCTTGAGCAATAACTTGAACATAAGAACTATCTATATATCTTTCAGAGAAAATCAACCCCGAAAATAAAGATGTAAGTAAAAATAAAACAGATACTAAAATAATTTTTTTTGAAAACATATTAATCAATTAACTCCTTAATTTTTAAAATAACTAATTAGTAAGCATTATCTTTAATTTTTTACGATTAATAAAAACTCTTAATAATACAACCACTAATAGTATAATACCAGACCAAACATGAATAGTTACAAACATTGGAAATTTAACATCTACATTTTTTAAATAACTAACTAATAAAGGAACAGTAGATATAACTAAAACTATTAAAGAAATTATTGTAATCCAAAGTAATATTTGATGTAATTTTATTTTCATAAATAATCTTAATTTACATTATATTTATTGTTCTTTAAATTCTTTTTCATAAAATTTAATTAACTGATCTATTATTTTTTTTCTTTCAACAACCATTTTAAGTAAATTTTTAAGTTTTATTTTACCTTTTATAGTTAGATTATAAATTCTACTACTAGGACCAGACTCATTTTTTTCCCAAACAGAATTCAGTAATTTATTTTTTTCCATTCGTCTAAGTGTAGTATACATAGTACCTGATTTAACAATATATTTTCCATTACTTATTTTATTAATATCTTTAATTAACTTATAACCATAAGTTGGATTGTCATAAATCAATCTCAATATAAGAAATTGCAACCATATCTTTTCAGGATTATCAGCCATATTTTTTATTGTAACCATTATAAGAATACATATAACAAAAAGAATATAAACCTATGTAACATTGTTACTTAGGTTACTTATTAAAAAATTATTTATAAATTACGATTTACTTAAAAAAATAGAATTTGAAAAAATAATATTAGAAAATAATAAAAATAGTAAATGTTAAAGATAGGGGAGCACACCTTAAGTTTTTTTCCGTTTAAACACGTTGAGTTTAGCTCCTCCTAACTATCGGATTTGTGTTGTATTGTCATACTCATAATACTCACAAAAGCTCTTCTATCATCTCTATAAAGAATAGCTTTTTTAATCCAATATAAGAATAGAATATAAACTATATATATATAATACTAAAATAGATATACAAAATAATACACATTAATAAATTAAACTATACCACTATTCTTTTCTTTAAATTATTTTTTAAAAAATATAATTAATTAACTATTGTTAATTAAAACTAAATTGTAAAAAAAGTAACTAAAATAACCATTAAGTTATATAGAAAATGCGCAGCATAAAGAGGATAAATATTATTTATTTTTTTATAATAGAAAGCTAAAACTAAACCTAATATAAAAGCACCCACTACTTCGACAATAGACCCATACCCATAATGTCCTGCAGCAAATAAAAATGCAGAAAATAAAATCCCAGTTTTATAAACTAAAAAACCTCTAAAAAACCATTCTTCTAAAAATACTCTAACAACTAATAAATAAATTATAAAAAATGGAGAGAGAGTTTGTATTTTCTCAGTTACAAGACCTAAATCTGTAAAACCAAATAAAATAAATACTAGATTAATAAACATACTTAAAAATAACAAAATAAAAAAAACAATAAAAGTATGTTTTATAAAATATTTAAAAGAGATTTTCTTAACACCAAAATTAGACAAAATCTCTTTAAATTTAATTTTTCTATTTTCAAAAAATAAAAAATAAATAGGAAATAAAAATAAAAAGAGATCTAATATATAGAAAATATTAAATCACATTTATTTAAAATAAAACTATTCCCAAACTGTTGTCCCACATTTACCGCAAGCATATCTTACTTGACCATCTTTTGTTTTGTGAGAACCCATCTTTACACCAGTACCACATTTAGGACAATCTTTTCCTTTTCTTGTAACACTTGCGCCAGAAACTTCATAAAATTTATTCACTTTAACTCTTACAGTTTTCTTATGAGCCTTCTTACCTTTTTTAACTGAATTAGCTCCTTTCTTTTTAGCCATAATTTTTCACCTTAATTTTCCAATTTTTTAAAAATTAGTTTTTGTTTAAAAACTACTCTTCTTTAACTTCTTCCTGAGACTTTTCTTCAGCTTCTTCTTTTTCAGCTTCAGCTGGTTTTTTTGCAGCTTCTTTTTTTGCTTTTCTTTCAGCCTTAAGAGCATCTTCTTTTTCTTTTTCTTCTTTTAAAATATCTCTAATGTTATGTTCAAGCTCTATTTTTTTTAAAGCTTCTAAAGAATCATAAACCTTAACATATGCATTTGAAATTTTAGATCCAAATTCTTGAGAAATTTTATCAACAACAACTAATGCTTCATCACATGCAAGAACAGAAGCAACTTTTGTTTGAAGTTCTTTTTTACTTGGTGTTTTAACACTTCTAATTTTTACAAAAACATTTGTTCTTTTTAAAAGTTCATTTCTTGATTTTTCAAATTCTATTTCCATTAATTTTCACCTTATATTTCTAAAATCTTTGAGAGAGATTTTTATTTTCTTTAAAAAAATATTTTTATAAAGAAAAATTTAAGACTTTACTTTCGTAAAATCCATTCTTAAAAAATAAGTATAATAATACTTATAAATCACCTACTTAATCTTAAGGCATATTTTCCAGGAACTGTTACATCCATTGCCTTACCAATTTCTGATTTTTCAGGATTTACAACAAGTGCAGAGCCTTTCCAAAAAGTTGTGAAATTTGTACTTTCACATACAGGACAAACCTTTACAGATTCTTCTTTTCCTTTTTCATTTACTTCAACTTCTTCTATAATTTTTCTACACTTTCTACATGCTTTCTTATTCATTTTTTACCACCTTTTTTAGTTGTGGTCTTTTTTTCTTTAGTATCATCTTTTTTAGATGTTTTTTTAGTAGTTTTCTTCTCAGCCTTTGCATCAATTGCAATCCATTCTTCTTTACCAAGACCTGTTTGTCTCATTGTAAGACCAATTTTTGTTTCAGCAATTGTTTTCTTAAAACTAATATTTGAAATTCTAGTTAAAACTTTATCTTCAACCACTAAAGTTTTTTTACTTTCTTTTGCAAAGAAACCAGGAAGTTCAGGGTTATAAGAATTAAAATCTGGCATTACTTGAGAAACATGACATAAACCTTCAAAAGGGCCAATATTTATAAAAGCACCAAAATCAGTTGCTTGTGTAACTCTACCTCTAATAACTTCATGTAATTTAGGAAGAAAACTTATTACTCTAAATTTAACTTTAAAGAAAACATCTGAATCTCCAGGAATAATTTCTCCTTCACTATGATTTAAAACATCTGTTATTGCAATAATAAGACCTATATCTTTATCAATAACACCATCATAGTTAATTGATAATTGTTCTTTTAAAATATCTTTTAATTCTCCAGATAAATTTAAAGGAGATACTGAAACGATTCCTTCTACATCAAATTTTTTATAACCCATATAAAATCTTCCTCTTTTTATATTTTTTTTTTAAATTAATAAAACACCATTATTTTTTAAAGTTAAAACTCTATTTCCTTTTTTCTTAATTTTATCTTTTAATATTTTATCATTTGTATATACTAAATATTTATTACTGTAATATATTAATAAGTTATCTATTTTTGTAAATTTAACACTAAGACTTAAAACATCTTCTCCAACTTCAATAATTTCAAACTTATTTATTTCTTTTAATTTTTCTAAATATCTTTTAATACCTAAAAACTTATTTGGTTTAGCTTTATAAACTTTTGAAAGTTCATCAAAAACTTTATCTAAAATAAAAAATTTAGGATCAGGGATTAAAACTGTAACATAATCAAAGATATCTTTTTTGTTTTCATACATATAGATTAATACATTAGTATCAATCAAAACATTATTTAATCTCCCCATATCCTGCAAGTCTCCATCTACTATTTACATTTCTGCTTACTGCAACTTTATTTTTTGGATAAAAAGCTGCATTTCTTGCAAGCATTATTTCAAATTCATTATTTTTATTTATTTTTTTAATAACTCCTACTTGAGCAGAAGATCCTATAACTAAAACAACTCTTTCTCCAATCTTAAATTCTGATTGATTTGGCTCAATTAATCTTTCTATTTTATTATAATCAATCTTAATAATATTTGAAAGAATTGGTTTTGATTTTTCTTCACAAACAATCTGACCAACCATTTTATCTGAAAAACAAAAGAAAGGATCTAAATCAGTTCCAATTGCTATAAGTCCACCTAAATGTGCTTCTTTAAGAGAAATCTTTTCAGAATTTAAAGATTTAACCTTAAACTCAATTGGCCCATTTTCAAAACCAGGATAAATAAAACATTTATCATTTACAGAAATTTTACCTTCTAAAATAGCTCCACCTAAAACTCCACCTTTAAGTTCTTTTAATTTTGTTGAAGGTTTATTAATATCAAAAGATCTTACAATTTGCATTTTTAGTGGTTTTGATTCTATTTTTTCAATTGAAGGTTTTTCAATAGTATTAACAATTGCATATATTAAAGCATCTATATTTGTATCAAAATGAGCAGAAGTTGGAATAATTGGAGAATCCTTATAACCTTCAGAATCTAAAAACTCTCTTAGTTTCTTATAATTTAAAAGAGCTTCTTCTTTTGAAACTAGATCTATTTTATTTTGAGCAACAACTAAATTTTTAATACCATGCATCTTAAGTGCTAAAAGATGTTCAACAGTTCTTGGTTGAGGACATTCTTCATTTGCAGCAACAACTAAAATTGCACCATTTAATAATGCAGCTCCAGAGAGCATAACTGCCATTAAGGTTTCGTGGCCAGGAGCATCAACAAATGACACTTTTCTAACCAACTCAGTCTTATTTCCTGTCAAAGGATGTGTTTTTTGAGAGGTATAGCTTGAAATTCCAGAAACTGATGGATCAATATAGAACTCTGCGTCTGCATAACCTAATTTAATAGAAATTCCTTGTTTTATTTCTTCAGAATGTCTATCTGTCCATTTACCGGTTAGCTTTGAAGTTAATGTTGTTTTTCCGTGATCAACGTGTCCTACAATCCCTATATTTAGTTCTGCTTGAATTTCATTATTCATATATTAATACCTACTTATTTCATCCTTTTATTTCTTTTCATCTTTTTTTGTATGTTTTTCTTCTAAAACTTTAGAATCTCCTGCAATTAATTTAATATTTAATTGTTGTATGTGAGTTGTAATTATTCTTCCAGCAACTCTTTTTCTTCTTCTTTCACCTTTTCTTGTAGGTTTAAATCCAACTCCACCAGATAATAATAATTTTTTTCTATTTTCTGAATCAAGTGCTCCGTGCATTGGAAAACCATCTTTATCAGAACCACCAGTAATTACTCCTTTAAGTCCTGCTGCAATGAAAGATAAATCAACTTCATCTTTTAATTTTTTTCCAACAAAGTAAAGACTATTTTTTTCATCTGCTTCTATTGAAAAAGTTTTTGCATTTTTTGGGTCTGCAATATTTAATTTCATTTTTAAAACACCTCAGTTTCTTTTAATTTACATTAATTCTTTTTGATTTAATTTTATATAACATTTCTTGTTCTTCATTTGTAAGATCATCTATCATTTGTTCAAGTTTTTTAATAGAGGAATCAGGAACATATACTGAAAAAACATCTTCCTCTTTAAAATCTTTTAAATATACTGCATGTTTAATTGAAATTGCAGCTTCAGAACCTCTTTCTAAAATATCTAAAGATTTTCCTTCAGCTTGAATTCCTTCAACAACTCCAATTTCTTTATCATTTAATAATACTCTTGAACCAGGAGTTAATTTTCCTGCAACAACTTTAACTCCAACAATTGCAGGTTTACTAGTTCTGAATATATGGTTTTTTAAAACTTTAATTTCACAAGGAAAAATAATTTCCTTAAGTAAACTATCTTTTTCAATTTTGTTTTCTTTTAAAAGCCAATCGGCATGTTCTTCTATAAGTTTATAGATTATATTATTTTTAAAGACTGGAATTTTTTCTTTATTTAAATCTTCTAAAAAATCTTTTGAAATATTTGCATTAAATAAAAACAAAACACCTTTTTTCTTATCTCTTTGATTTAAAACTTTAATTTCTAAAATATCTTTTTGTGTAATAGGACCAATATCTGCCTTTGCGATTGGAATATTGTTTTTTGTTAAAAGTTTAATTAATGCTTCTAGAGAACCTAAAGTATCTGTTTTTAGAAAAGCACCATCAATATCTGATGATACAAAACTATTTAATGTTTTTTCTTTTAATCTTTCAACAGCATCTAAATCTTCAGAAGAAACAATAATACTTCCTGGAATACATTTATCAAGATCAGGACCAACTATTTTAACTCCACTTGCAGCTGATACAAAATCTACATTTTTATAATCTCTTTTTTTATTAATTGCACTCATTACATTTAGTTTAAGAAGAGATTTTATTTTTGTTTCAATAACTCCTTCTCTTGAAAGAAAAGAAACTTTATCTTTTACTCTTAAAACTCCTTGATAAACAATTGCATCAACTGTTTTTCCAATACCAGTTATTTCTCCAACCTCTAAGATTGTTGCTTGTGGTTTTTGAGAAGATTCAATTGTTATTCTTGGACCTAAAAACTTTTGAGAAAGAACTGATAAAAATAAAATTGCTTCTGTTAAACCATATTCTTTTTCACAAGAGGTAGGAATAATTGCAATTTGTTTTTTAAAGTCAGAAATTCTATCAAACCTTTCAGCTTGAAAACCTTTGTCATAAAGCTGTCCAACAATTTTGTAGATTAATTCATCTATTTTATCTTCAGTTGATTTTGATTGTTTTTCTAAAGCTTGAGAGATATCTTTTCCTTCTTGAAAATAACCTGAAATTAAATCAATTTTATTTGCAGCAATAATAAATGGAACTTTATACATTTTTAATATTTCTAAAGTTTCAATATCTTGTGCTTGAAGACCTTTATTAATATCAACAACTAAAACAACTAAATCTGCTAAAGATCCACCTCTCTCTCTTAAATTATCAAAAGCATTATGTCCTGGAGTATCAATGAATAATAAACCTGGAATAGTTACTTCAAATTTATATTTTTCTAAAAGATGAGAACAAATTTTTAAAATAACATCTAAAGATATCTCTGTTGCACCAATATGCTGTGTTATTTTTCCAGCTTCAAGTTTTGCAATACCGGTACCCTTGATCTTATCTAGAAAAGTTGTTTTTCCAGAATCAATGTGTCCCATTATTGTAATTATTGGTTGTCTAAACAACAAAAACCACCTTTTATTTATTTTTATTTTAAATATTTAATTTATATTAAAAAAAATATTTATATTTAGAAATATTTGAAGAAAAAAGAAAGAAAAAAAATTATTTTTTCTTTAAATGTCTTTCTTTTTCTACATGATATTTATTTGTCCATTTGGTTTTATGTGCTTTGAATTTTTTTTCAAGAACATTAATTTTACATTTGCTTGAACAAAATATAAAAGTAGTTCCATCTTTCTTTGCATATAAAACACCAGTCCCTTTTGGAACTTCTTTTCCGCAAAATGTACATTGCATTAAAAATCACCTACGTGCCTTAATGTCCTTTGCTTCTGTTTCTGGATTCATTAATAATAGAATGTCTCCTTTCTTAACATTACCTTTGACATTTCTTTTTTTAATTCTACCTTTCTCATAACCATCAATAACTCTACAAAGAACTTGGGTAGCTTCTCCACGAGAACCAGTTCTACCTACAACTTCTACTACTTCTGCAGGTATTCCTTCATCAGCCATAAATTATTCACCTCATTCTTTGTTTTCTTTTTTAACTTCTTCTTTATTTTCTGGTTTTTCTTCTTTAGGTGTTTCTTTTTTTACTTCTTCTTCTTTTTTAGGTGCTGGTTTTTCTTTTTTAACATCTTCTGTTTTTACAGCTGCTTTTTTACCACCAGAAACTTCTTCAATCTTATCGATTAATGTTGTTAATTCTTTTTGCATTGAACCAGCATCTGTTATAGCAACACAACTTGCTTTTGCAGAGATACCTACCATCTTACCTAAATCTTCTTTAGTTTTTGCATAAGAAAAAGGAATTTTTTTCTCTTTTGAGATTATTGGTATATGCATTACAATTTCAGCAGGAGATACATCTTCAGCAATAAGAACAAATTTTGCATTTCCTCTTTCAATTGTTTTTGTAACTTCGTTTATACCTATTTTTATTTTACCTGATTTTGATAATTTTTTAATAGTTTCATCTTGTAAAACTCTTAAATCTTCAGGTACAGAGAATTTTATAAATTCAGACATGACAAACAACCTCCTTATAGTGTCATTGGTTTTTTTTAGTTTTTTTAAAAAAAAGAACTATATATATAAATATTATATATGGAGGAATGTTTTTAAATATAATTATTTAAAAAAACATTAAAAAAAGAAAAAAAAAGAAAAGCTTAAAAGAAATTAAGCTTTTTTAAAAGTAATTGTTTTAAAATTACTTTGAACAAGTAACTTCTGAAAGAACAGGATCTCCTGGATAAACATCATAGAAAATTGGACTTCCAGATGTCCAATAATAACCTGGACTTAAATTAGGGTTAAATATAGGTTCATATCCAGAATAATCGTTATATGAAACAGCTTTACCTTGAGAAGATATTTGACTATCGTCATAATTTTCACAAGAACTTCCTTGATATAAAGCATCACATACAGCATCACAAGCTTGTGAGAAATCATCTGAAAGTATGTAAACTGTTCCTGTTGGAGCAGTTGCGCCGTAAGTGACAAAATTACCTACAACATTTAAACCTGAGTAAGTGTATTCTGAACCAGACTTTGTAACATTATCAAAAGTTACTCTTGAAGAATCAAAATAATAGGCAGATCCATCAAAAGGCATACCTTCATTCAATAATAAATCTATTGTGTATAAATCAATAAATCCAAAGTCTGCATCTTCTGGACTTGGAGTGTGTGAAAAATCACAAGTGAAGTATTCTACTCTATCTGGACCTCCAATAACTCCGGAACCATAAGCCCATTGAGAAGAATTAGATAATATACCACCAATTGTGTAAGGGAAAACATCATTTGCACCACCTCCACTAGGAATCATATATCTATAATATATTAAATCATTTCCATTTCCAGGATAATTAATAGTATCATAATAATCACAAGTTCCTCCTAAATACTTTTCAGAACAAAATGCATTACAATCAATTTCTACATCTCCTGAAGCACCTCCTCCGTGAAAATAATTTCCATCTAATTTAGGATTAACAAATCTTACTAAATTATTTGCTTCATCTTCAATGAAAACATCTGAGTGAGTTAAATTTGCAGCACCTACAAGATTAAATAAACCTCCATAATCATTTGTAAAAACCATGCTTGGTGTTGGAGATTCATAACCGTTTATATTATAGATTAGACTAGGATCATAACTATCATTATAATTTGATTTTATTCCTACTATTCTTAATTCAGTATATGGTTTTGAAATTATTATTTCTTCTCCTGGAACATAAACACTTCCATCCAAAGGATCAGAACCATCTGTTGAATAATACAAAGTTGCACCAATTGTTTCTGTTGAAAGAGTAATTGTCTGTGCTTGAGAATATACACCAGGATTAACACTTGGTTCTGGATATCCAACTTTTAAATTATAACTTTTTGTAACTACTGGACTATCAATATATCCTGATTTACAAGCAATTGCTTTTACTGTTGAAATTTGGTTAATTTGAATTGGGCTTGCAGGAGAATAAGTTGTTCCTGTAGTACATGTTGGATTTGCTCCATTAATTGTGTATTTAATAGTTGCACCTGAAGTTATTGTACTTAAAGTTAATGTTTGGTCATTATGATAAGTACCTCCATCAATTGAAAATGTTGGTGCAGCTGCTGTTTGATTATTTTCAACAGTTATTAATTTATCTCTTGAAACATCGTTTGTTGGGTTAGTTGTATCTGTTGCTGTAAATGTAAATTTATAATTTCCAGAAGTATTACAAGAGAATGTATAATTTTCAATACCTGGAGATTGATTTGTTTCAAGTGTATGATTTGAAGCAAAAGTTCCGTTATAAGAACAGTTGTTTGTTAAAGCAAATCCTCCAGTTGTATTATTATACATACGAAGAGTTGCAACTAAACCATAACTTACAGTTGCTGGAGTTTCAGAAGTATTAACAACAACATCAAAATTTTGACTTATTGGAGTTGATTCAACACCTTCTAAATCCATAGCCATTGTTTGACCTGCTGCTTCTGTAAATGTAGCAGTATATGTTTGGTTACTTGTTACATTTGTTTCAGTTCTACATTCTGTTAGTAAACCATCATCCCAATTTTCAAACATATAACCAGCATCTGCAACAGCACATACTTCATCTCCATCTTCTCCTTGATTAATAATTTGAGAAGCAAGACCATCAATACTACCATTAGCTCCAGCTATATAATCTAAAGTATATGTTGGAGTTGTATTTGAAATAAAAGTTACATGTATAGTATGACTATCATTTACATCTTCAAAAGTATAAACTAAATTTGAAGAAGTACCAGTACCTGTATTAGAAGCAAAATATAAAGTATCTTCTTCTGAAAAATATAAATTATTATTTTCAGATTCTTTTGAAGAAAAATTATTAATAATTTCTATTTGTTCAGCACCAACTGTTAAAGAATCAATATAAACATTACCTACACGATATCCTGTATCTGGATTAAATGTAAAAGTAATATCATTTCCTTCTGTAACTGTATTATTTCCAGCAGGATCTATAGTTCCATGTGAACCATTACTTGCAAAAATAATATATTCATTTGAAGCATATGGTTTAAATGTTACATGTATTGTGTGATCAGAAGTAACATTATTAAAAGTATGACTTGCTCTTGCAATAGGAGTAACTTCTGCACCATCAATTGAAATAGTATCTAAAACATAACCTGTATTTGGATAAAAATTAAATTTTTTACTTGCACCTTCTAAAACAGTAACAGCTCCTAATGGAGAAATTGAACCATTTGATCCATGACTTGAAGTTATTGTATAAGTTGTTGTTGGACTAGAACATTCAGAATAATTAAAAGTACAATTTGAATTACAAGATAAATCTCCTGTACCTTGACCTTCAGTTTCACATGTAGCACCATCTAAATTAGTACCATCACAATCTTCAGTACCTTCAACAATACCATTACCACAAGTACTTCCTCCTGGGCCTCCTGGACCTGGATCTTCTCCTACATTAATAGGATCAGTTGATCCCATTTCATCAGATCCAATCATTCCAGAAAAATTTGGATCTAGATTACTTGCAGTATCTATTTTTTTATTAACATTAGAAATATAAAATGTCGCAAATATAATACTTGCTAAAACGATAACACCAATTATAATAATTGCCTCTAAAGAAACTTGTCCTTTTTTTATTCTTGTCAAAATATTCACCTTTTTTATTTTTAAATATTATATTATAAATTATATAACATAAAGTATATAAATGGTTTACTTATTTTTTTATTTTGTTGCTGCTTGTGTAGTATTATTAGCAGTCTCACAAATATCTCTTATCTTATCATAAATTTTTATATCAACAGTATCAATAATTGTATCTCCAGTTTCTTGATCTGTTATTTCTAAAGTTAAAGTTATTTTTTCTGAACATTCACTGATTGGAAGATCTAATTCTTCTGGGGTTGCAGAAAAGTCACAATCTTGAGATAATAAGTTTTTACTAGAATCTTCCCAAACACAACTTACATCTCCTAAGTTGTTATAATAACTTGAAATAAAGTTTAAATTGTTAGTATATTTATACCATCTATTATTTTTTGGAGAAGAAATTAAAGCATCAAAAGGTTCTTGATAACTTTGAAGATAAGCATAAACAATTGAACCACTACCACTTAAAGTACCAACAGTAACACCAGTTAAATTACCATTATAGGCTTTATTGTGATAATCCCAAATTACACCATATTCAGGATAGAATCTTTGATATCTATCAAAATGGCCAAAAGTATTGTCTCCAAGACCAGCATTACGTTCACTAGAATATAAATCTATAAGACTATATGAATGATTAAAAGTATCATCTTTAAAATTTTCTTCAAAAACAATTCCTGGATGTCCACCAGTATCATCATAAAAATCTCCATCAGGATCCCACATGATACTGTTTGTTGGATAATTGTCTTCTATGTATTGTTCATCAACATGATAAATTGCAATTCCACCAAAATGGCCATCTAAATAATCCCAATTTAATTGAGCAGTGTTTAAAAGAAAAGTATCTTGATTATAAGGGGAATTTTGCATAAATCTATTTTCAATTATAAAAAATTCACGTTCATCCATTTCGGTTAGATCTTGTAAAATAAAAGCACCATCTGGATTGGTGTCAATTGAATAAACAGGATAAACACCTTGCATACCTTCTTCAATTGTTGTTGGTTGTATCCAACCTAAGAAATATCTTGCCCAAGCATCTAAGTTAATTGGTTTTTGAGGAATATCAGGATACATCATCATCATGGTTAAGTTTTGAAGACCAGGGGATTGACCACCTGTATTTGGGTCAATACCATAAAAGTCTGGAAGACCTAAAATATGACCAAACTCATGTGTTTGATCTAAAACACCAATTCTACAATCATCTGGATATGGAATTAAATTTTCATTAAAACCAGAAGAACAACTAGGATATCTCTCTGAAGTAACAGCTATGTTACCATAGTATAAACCTTGTATACTAGAACTTGTTGAATTTGCCATAATAACAGTTGAAGTTCTTAAATGACCAGCACCAGCGTTCTGCAAAGAAAAACCAGCATGAACAATTACAAAACCATCTATTCTACCATCATTATCTGAATCATATTGAGTTAAATCAATAGCATCTGGACCTGTTCCAAATAATGCTAAAGCATGATGATGGAATAACATATTACCAGTATTGTTAATATAAAACTCATGGGTTTCAGGCATTTCTCTCCAATCATAAACATCAAAAGTAATATCAAGTTCTCCATAGGATTGTTTTTTATAATATTGACTTACACTTGTACCATTACCGTCCAAGTAAAAAGGAGAATTAAATTGTTCTTCAAAAACTTCTTTAGAAAGAGTGTGAGGAACGTCTGAAAAATCAACTAAGAAAACAGGAATGTGGTATTCTCCAGTTAAAGGTGTAGTCCCCCAAATATTATCAACTGTAGATTGAGAATTAATATTTCTTCTCTCTCTTACTTGAGAAGAATCAATTATACCTTCTGGAAAATAAACATCACCGATAAGTACAGAATCACTAAAATAAGTTTCATAAATATGATTAGAATTATTTATTTCTTCTTTTAAAGAATTATTTTCTAAAGAAGGTTCTTGTTCTTTAATAGTGTCTTCTTTAAGAATAATATTTTGCTCTCTTAATAAAGATAATTTATCTTCTGAAACTAAAGATATTTTTTCAAAAGAAAGAGAAGGGGAAATACTAAAACTTGAAGAAGACAAAAAAGGAGAAGAGGTATAGAAATTTACATTGAATGAAAAAACTGGAATGGAAAATATAAATAAAAATAATAAAACTAATGTTAGTTTTTTTAAATACATGTCATTTATTACCTCTTTAAAGTTAATATAACCTTATATATATTTATAAAGATAGTTAACTTTAAAAAAGTATTTAATTAGTAAAATAAATTAAAATATAAAATAATTATTTATTTTAAAGAAAAATTATTTTTTCCAATAATCCTTAAAATGAGATAAAAGTGCATTTGCAAGAGTAGGATTGTTTTCAAGAACTGTTAAATTATATGCTTTTTTAGGAGAAGATAAGTCATTTAAAGCCATAATAACTTTCTTTTTATCTAAAACAAAAGCATCCATAGAATGATTAGTTTCTTGAATAGTTACATGTTTTGGAATTTCATGTGTTTTTGTAACCGGATTTGTTAAAATATTTATTGATAAATTTTTATTTGTAAAAACAGATTTTAAAGAATCAATTCTTTCATCAAGATTTGTAAAACCATTTATTTCTTTTTCTGCAGTTTCAAATTCTTGTGATAAAAATTTATTATAATCTTTAATATTGTTTACTTGTAATACTTTTTCAGGATTTGTGTTTGCATAAGAAGACCATGTAGAGTTTAAAATAACATCATCTACTTTTTTTGAAAGATTTAAAAGTTCATTTTGTTTTAAATCTAAAAGTCCTTTAAAGATTTCTTCAGGATTAACTATTTTATAGGTTTTAGGACTTTTATAAACTTCTAAAACAAAACCTTTTTCTTTAAGTCTATCTAAAACATCATAAATTCTAGTTTTTGGAATTTCAGAATTTCTACTAATAGTTGGAGCATCAGATTCTGAAAATTTAAATAACGTAACAAGAGCTTTTGCTTCATATTCAGTTAAATTAAGTTCTTTTAAAAGTGAAACTAAATAATTATCTTTCATGATTTTTCACACTCTTTTTTACGTTTTAAAAACAATTAACCTTTTTTAATTAAGGAATTACTATATATAAGATGTATAGTAACATTTAAAAGCTTTTTTAAAAAAAACTCTTATTTTCTAAAAGGTTTTTTAACAAATCTAGGTCTTGGTTTTCTATCTCTAGTTTCATCATCTTTTTTATCATCTGTTGAAATTACAAAATCATCTACCTTGTAATTATATTCTTTTTCAGATTTGATAAAACCATTCTTTAATTGAAGCTCTCTGTTTAAAAGCCAAAAATAAAGAGCAATAGATTTACGTCCTTTATTGTTAAAAGGAACTAAAAGATCAATATTTCTCACATTACTAGAAGTTGTTGCAAGAGCAACAATAGGTACTCTAATTTTAGTTGCTTCTAAAATAGCTTGTCTATCTATGTTAGGATCAACTACAAAAACAAGTTTTGGTTCCATAAAGTGTTCTGAATCTGGATTTGTAAAAGTTCCAGGAATAAATCTTCCAACCTTTATTTTATAACCAAAAGTTTTTTCAAGTAAAGTTAAACCAAATAAAGCATATTTTTTTCTTGAAACAAAAACTACATCTTCAGGATTAAATTTTGATAAAAATTCAATTGAAGTTTTAATTCTTTGATCAATAATTTGAACATCCATTACATTTAATTTATCACTTCTTGATTTAAATATAAATCTTCTCATAGCTCCATTTTTATATTTAGTTCCTATATGGATACCATTCTTTAAATAAAGATCAATATTTACTAATGTTTTTTGAAATCTATTATTTGGAGTTTTTTTCTCAGAAGGATTATTTTCAATAGCTTTATTTTCTGTACTTTTATTCATTTTTTTTCACACTTTTTTTTGTAATATTTAATTATATTTCATAATTTCATCAATTACTTCAACATTTGAAATATACATTCTTCTACAACAATATTTTTTTACACCTAAGTTATCTAAAACTTCTGTAGGTTTTAATTTTTTATCTTTTATTTCTTTTAAAAATTCTTCATAGTTGTGAGCAACTACTTGCCCACAAGAAAAACAACGAACAGGAATAATCATTAATTATTCACCTCTTAGATTTTTGTTTCTTCTTTCTAGCACCAACACCAAGTTCTTTCTTTGGTTCTTTATTTCTAGCATCATCAATTAAAAGATGTCTATCATATTCTAAGAATTTATCTTTTAATGCTTTTTTATTACCATTAGCAAGTACAATTCCTTTAGCAATACAACTTCTTACAGCTTGTACTTGTGAAGAAGCTCCACCACCAACAACATTAACATTATAATTAAATTTAGAAAATTCTTCAGAAGCAATTTTTGTAGGTTCTAAAACAATTGCTTTTCTATAACCTGTAGGATAAATAGCATCAAGAGACATTTTATTAACTCTAATCTCTCCTTTACCAGGTTTAATTGAAGCTCTTGCAACTGCATTTTTTCTAGTTGCTTTAACCATATAATTTTTTACCATAATCTATCACACTACTCTTAATTTGAATATTTTGCACCTAATCTTTTTGAAATTTCTTCTAAAGTTAAATATTTCATATTTTTTAATTTAACAGAAGCTGGAATTTCTTTATTAAAATTTTCTGGAACATCAATATGTACAGTTAAATTTTTTAAAACAAGTGCTCCTCTAGGATTTCTTGGAAGCATACCTCTAACTCCTCTTTTAATTAATCTATCAGGATATCTAGGGTATTTAGGGTTGTTTCTAGGATTACCTTTTCCTCCCCTTTCTGTTCTTTCAAAAAATCTTTCAAAGATACTTTCATAGTTTCCACTAATAATTACTTTTCTTGCATTAACAACTACAACTTTTTCATTGTATTTTAAAAGTTTTTCAGCAATTTCACTTGAAAGTCTTCCAAAAACTTTATTTTCACCATTTATTACAATCATTTTCATTCACCACAAATATTTAAAAAAAAATTATTTAATTATAACACATTTTTTAAAATCAATTTTATCTTTTGTAAAATCATCAAAAGTTTTTGCATTTTTAGCTAATTTTTCTTTTGCACTTTTTGAAAAACTATATGCATAAACTGTTATTTTTTTTTCTAAACTACCAACACCTAAAATTTTTCCTGGAACAATTACAATTGAACCTTCTATTACATTATTTAATTTTTCAAGTTTTGATAAATTTACAGAAATCATATTTCTTCTTGAAGATTCAAGCATTGATGCTACTTTTTTATAAATTTCTTTCTTACTTGATTTGTAAACACTGTATAGATTGTCTAAAGTTTGTTTTTTTTCTAAGTTCATTAAATCTTTTTTAACTGCCATAATGTGACACCTTTATTTTATTTTTTTTTATATAAATATTAAATGCAGGGGACAGGATTCGAACCTGCGAAGCACTAAGCACAGGATCTTAAGTCCTGCCCCTTTGACCACTCGGGAACCCCTGCTTTTTTTTAACAACTTTTTCTATTTAAGTTTCTTTTTTAAAATTGAAACATATTCTTTTAAATATCTCTCAGTTAAAATAAAAACTTCTTTTGTTGTCATTTGACCAATTGTTTCAACAGATAATATATAACTATTGATAGGATTAATTTTTAAACACTTTTTTTCACAATTTTCAGCTTGTCCAACACAATAATCATAATCATCAGGATTAATTATAATATTTTTTGAAGATTCAGATTTTATAGCATTTTTAGAAGCTTTTTCAAAAACTGCTTTACATTCTTCACAACCTCTTGAAATTTCAAGTTCATGTAATTGTGCATAAGAAACAATTGCTGGCATATACTTTACATGATCTTTTCCTTGACCAAGTGTTGCATAAGCTGTAAGCTTAATTGTTTCATGTTCGTTAAGTTTTGTAAGGGCAATTGTATCATACACCATTTTAATTTCAGAATCATTTGAAACTAATTCACTTGTATATACTGTTTTTGGTCCTTCAACTTCTAAATTAAAAGTTACCTTTTTTCCAGTAGTTACAACTGGTGTTTTTACTGGTGAAAGTCCTATTCTATTTGCAAGCATTTCATCAATCATTACAGAATTATTTTCATAAAAATCAATTTCATCTACAGCATAGGTTGGAAGATAATAACTAATTGTTCTTCTAATTGTATTTAATGTAATATGATCTGTATTTTCAATTAAATACTTAGATATTTTATTTTCTTTTTCCAAAAATTTTACCTTCACCATAAATTTATCACTTCTTCTTTTTTATAAATTTAAAAAAAATCTAATCTCTTCTATGAGATTTTTTCTTTCTACATCCATCGTGTGGAACAGGAGTAGTGTTTAAAATACTTAATATTCTTAAACCATGTCTTGTTAATGATTTAATAGAAGGTTCAGCACCTTGTCCAGGATTATAATATAAATTTCCTCCAGGAGCTCTAATCTTAACATGAACTTCTTTAATTCCTCTTTCTTTTGCTTTTTCTGCAATAATTTGAGACATTTTCATAGCGATATAAGGAGAGCCTTCTTTATGTTGAGATTTTGTTAATTGTCCACCTGATGATTTTGCAATAATTTCTGCTCCAGTTTCATCTGTTAATACCATAATAGTATTATTTCTAGATGCAAAAATATTTACAATTCCGATCTTTTCAGTTGATACCATTTATCTTCACTCCTTATTCTCTTCAACTGCTACTTCTTCTTTCTTTTCTTCTTTAGTTGAAGTTGCAGGTTTTCCTTTTTTCTCAAGCATTTTTTCAATCATATCTTTTATTTGAGAATTACTATATGATACAGATTCTTCTGCATAAATAATTGATCCAGGTATTTTTCTAACCTTTCCATTTACAGCAATATGTCCATGAGTTATTAATTGTCTTGCTTGATTTGGGCTTAATGCAAGGCCTTTTTTAAAGACTAAAGTTTGAAGTCTTCTGTCCAAATAATCTGTCAAATTAAGTTTTAAAACATCTTCAACTTTATGTTCTTTTGTAAAGATACCCATTTTTACAAGTTTATTTAAAAGTTCATCTTTTCTTGTACTGTAATCATCAACTCTACCAGCAAGTAAAAGTCTTGCTCTTTTTCTAAAGTTTCTAACTTCAGTTTCAGCTTTCCAGATTTCTTTTTTACGTCTAAGACCATACTCTTCTGTAATTTGTTTATCTGTTCTGATTTTTAATTTATTCCATTTCATTCTTGGAACATCATATTTTCTATTTAATCTTTTTGGGTCACCCATAATTAATCACATCTTAATAATACTATTTCTTTTTAGTAACACCAACAGCACCACTTTTTCTAAAAGAAGATTTTGTTTTTTGTCCTCTAACAGTAAGTCCCCATTGAAGTCTTAATCCTCTATAACTTTTAATTTTTCCAAGTCTTTGGAAATCTTTTCTATTCTCAAGTCTTAAGTCAGCCATAATCAAATGTTTTGTTTGACCATCCATTGTTCTTGATCTATTTAAAAGCCATGTAGGAATTTCTTTATCTAAGTTTGAAATAATGTTTTCAATCATTTCAATATCTTGTTCATTTAAATATCCAACTTTTTTAATATATCTATCAGTTTTATTAAAGAAAACACTTTCAATAGCACCAGAAACTCTTTTTCCAATACCATATACAAAAACAAGTCCGTCTTTTAAAGACATAAATCCAGGAACATCTCTTCCACTTATTCTTACAACATGTCTAAAGTCTTTAGTTTCTTTAGAAGCATCAAAGTGAGAAGGAGCTTTTCTTGTTGGTTGATTTACAACTCTTTCTGTTTTAGTTGCAACTTTTACACCAAAATTTTCTTTTCCTTTTTGTTGTTTCTGTGGTTTTTTATTTTTGGAATTTCCTTTTCCACCTTTAGAATTTCCACTATCTTTTTTCTTTGCTTTAGCCATATTTAACACTCATTTATAAATTTATATTGGAAAAACGTGAAATATACTCAGTTTTACCTCTTTATCTTTATTTTTGTAAAAAACATCATTTTTTACAATTTTTTCAATTTTAATTTTTTTACCAAAATCTCTTCCCTGAATTATTATACATTCAGTTCCTGCTTTCAAAACACCCATAAAAAATCACTCATTATATATATATTACTACTCAATTTTGTTTTTAATCATTTCGATATATTTTAAATATCTTAAATCAACATCATCCATTGTTATTACATTATATTTAAGCATTACAGCTTGAAGATAGATGTCTTTTCTTACATCTGGAGAAATCATAGATGCAAGTAAATTTTCTGGTCTTCTTTGTGTCTTTGTAAGTCTTGCAACTTCAAAAGCTCTTTTTCCATGTGGCATACCTTGAAGAGGTTTTTGTGAGATTGCACAAATATGTTTACCTGGCTTCTTTTTTAAAATATGTCTTGTATGATTACCACCTGGAGTTTTTATTGTTTTATGTTTTTTAAATTTTTCATTAAAGTTTGGCATAATTAATTCACCTTTTTTTTTAAAATATTAATCTAATTTACCACTTGGGTAATATTTTTTAACCATTTGTTTATCATAAATGTTGCTTATAATTATTGATAAAACAATTCCAATAATAACATAAGCCCAAAACCCTGTTTTAACAGAAAACAAAATAAAATCATAAGGCACTTCATAAAATTTATTTACAACCCATAATAAAGGGAATGCAATTAAAAGCATTACAAACATTGATTTTTGTTGAAGCTTAAATTGTTTTCCAACCATTGAAAAAGCTTCTTTTTGTTTTTCTTTAACACCTTGCATATCTTGAACTTTTGAAAGTTCTTTCATTTCTTTATTTATTTGTTTACTTCTTAATTTAATATAAAAATAATCTTTTGGTTTAATTGTAAAATGTTGTATTAACTTACTTGACAAAGCAAAAATTAATGATATAATTATAATATCAACCCAATAACTTATTAATGGTGCTTGAAACATTTTTCATAAACCTCTTTTATAATTTAAAATTTATTTCCTACCTGCTACTTGTTTTAAAAGTGCACTGTTTTGGAATACTTGATCTTTTGCAAGAACTTCATAGATCTTGTAAATTACTCCAACGGTTAATAATATTCCTGTTCCAGAACCAATGGCACCTGTAAGATCAGAAACAAATGCTAAGAGTCCAACAAATATAGAACCAAGAATTGTAATTGTTGGAATATATCTATTTAAAACAGTTGCTAAAACTCTTTCATCTCTTCTAAAACCAGGAATTGACATTCCAGAATTTTGAAGTTGTCTTGCAACTGAACTTGCATCTTGTCCGCCGACCATAACCCAAAATTTACCAAAGATAACACAGGTAAGTACAAATAATATCATATATATTAAAGCATTAAGCCACATTGTAGCAGTCGCACCACCTAATATAGCGTTTTCAAGCAATTGATATTGAGGAGTTAATACAGTTCCAATCTTAAACATTATATTTTCAAGAGCAGTATTTTTTGCAACATTTACTAAAAGATTAAAATTTGCAAATAATGTTGATGCAAAAATAACTGGCATTACAGAAACATATAAAAGCTTCACAGGATATTTAGCACCCATCCCACTTCTTCCAACAGTTAATGGAATGTTTACATGCATACCCTCCACATAAACAACTACTAAAAATACAATAATAGTCATCAATAAAGGTATTAAAACAGAAGTCAATAACTGAAGCATTGATCCTGTAGAAATATAATCAATAGCCATAAAAATAAGGCCACCAGTGGAACCTGCTAAAGGAGGTGAAAAAATTCTCCAAATAATTGTTTGTGAAACTCCAGCAGCAATGAAAAGTCCTATTCCAGAACCAATTCCATACTTTGATACCACTTCGTCTAAATATAAAATAATAATTGAACCAATAACAACTTGAAGAGCAACAATAAAGCCCATTCCTGGCATTGGAACTAAAAAACCAATCTTAACAGCAACAATTGATTCAACAATTGCAAGAGCAACTGAAGATACTTTTTGTAAAATACTAAATTTTGCTCTATCTTGAGGATTTGAAAAATCTAAATTAATTATTTTTACACCTGCAAGTAATTGCAAAATAATAGATGCAAGAACAATTGGACCAATTCCCAATGTTATTAAAGATCCTATTTGACTTGCTAAGATCATTTGTAAATATTCAAGTTGAGGTAACTGAGCTTGGTTTATACCAATAAGCATTACTGTACCTAAAATAAAAAAGACAACTAAAACAATTGCTGTCCAAATTAATTTATCTTTAATGGTTAAAGATTTTGTTGGATCTTTAACTGATGGAAGTAATTTTTGTGCTACTGCATAAAAACTCATTCGATCACTCCACCAACCTTTTCAATCTTTTCTTTTGCAACTTTTGTAACTTGTGCGTTTTTAATTTTAATAGCTTTTGATAAATTACCAGTTCCAAGTATTTTTCCAAAACCAATTTCTTTTAAATCAATATAATCTTTGTCAGTTATATATTTATTTAAATCATGTAAAGTAATTGTCTTAACTCTTACCTTTGCAGAAAGTCTTGGAGAAACTAATTTTCTCTTTCCTAAAAGTGGGAAATATTTAGTAAACTTGTGTTTAAAAGAACCTGCTCTACCAGCACCGCCTTTACAACCAGCACCTCTTTTGTTCTTTGTATTTCCTTTTCCGTGGGTTCTTTTCCCTCTTAATCTATCAACTTTTGATTTTGGCATAAATAATCACATTCTTTAAAAATATCTATAACATTTTTTTTAATAATTTATTAATTTCTTCTTTTCTGTAACCTAAAGCTCCGCCTTCAACAAAAGTTTTTTTAATACCTTTTCTATCATAACCTTTTGAAGGAGGTTTAAGTCTAAATACAGGTTTAATATTTAATTCTTTAATAGTTTTTTTACCTGAAAAAATTTCTTCAATAATTTTATCTAAATCTTTTGAAAATGCATCATTAAAAGAAATTAATTTATTGTCAGCAGTATAAACATATCCTCTCTTAACTAAAAGTTTCTTTAAAACATCTTTTGAAACTTCTCCCCAAGTGATATAGTCTTTTGCTTTCTTTAAACTACCTTTAAGATAAGCTGAATCATTATATACCACACAATGATTTGCTCTTGTAAGATTTAATAAAGTCATTGATTTTTCTATGTCCTTTTTAATTTTTACAGGACCTCTTACTCTAATTATTGCCATTAACATATTTATTTCACATTTTTAATTTATAATCTTTATTCTTCTTCTTTCTTTTCAGGTAAAGTTTTAAGTTTACTTAAGTTATGTAAAGCATCAATTGTTGCTTTAACAAAGTTTAATTTAGTATCAGTTGCACCTCTTGTTTTAGACCATACATTTGTAATTCCTGCAAGTTCTAAAACTGGTTTAATGGAATCACTTACAGCAAGTCCAACACCTTTAGGAGCAGGTAAAAGTTCAACTCTTAAAGAAGCACATTTTCCAACAATTCTGTAAGGAACAGAGTTATCGTCATAAGTATTACTTTCCCAACTACCAGAACCTCTTTTAACAACTACCATATTTAATTTTGCTTTTTGTATTGCTTTTTCTTGAGCATTAAATCTTTCGATATCTTTTGCAGAACCAATACCAATATGACCATTACTATCTCCAACAATTGCAGTTACTCTAAAAGAGAAATGTCTTCCAGCTCTTGTAACTCTTGTTGTTTTCTTAATATCAACAATTTTGTGTTTAATTTCTGGTAAAATACAGTCTACAATTTCAGATTCCATTATCTTACCGTATCTTAAAGCATCTTTTAAAGTTGAGATCTCTCCGCTTTTAACTTTTTGACCTAATTTTGTTTTAGGAGTCCATAAGTCTTTGTTAAAAACTTTATCTTTATAAGATTTATCAGATCTTCTTCTTTGTCCTTTTTTATTTTGGGTATCAGTTTTTTCTCTTGGCATAAAATATCACATTAATTAAAAATTATTTTTTAGAAAGAATTTTTTCTTTAACCTCTAAAAAGTCTTTACTAATATTATTCTTTAAATTATCATCAACATGTTTTCCTTGTATTCTATCATCTGAAGGAAAAGCTTTTGGATCGTGTGGAGCTTCTATTCCAGCATCAACAATACCTTTTAAAGATGCATAAATTCTGGAATGTGCTTTATAGTTTCTAACACCTGTATCAAAAATTACTTTTTTAATACCTTTTTCTTTAGCAAGAACACCTGCAAGTAAACCTGTTAAATAAATTGCAGAAGTGTTTTTAAGAGAGTGTTTCCAACCAAAATCTTTTAATTTTTTAGAAGTTACAAAAACTAATGATTGATCTCCATCAATTTTATAATCTACAATTTGTGCTCTTACAATTGTATTTGATAATCTTGTAATAAATCTTTTTTCTCCAGATTTTAAAAATTTAAGTCTTTTATTATAATCTGTTTTTTGTTCTCTTTTTCTTCTAAAAGGAACATTATATGTAGGACCTATTTTCATTTATTTTCACCATTAATAAATTCTTCAAGATGTTTTTTTCCTCTGAAGTAATTTCCTTTAACTCTAAGGTATAATGTATTATAATTTTTACCATTTAATTTATCTTCAGCCTTAAGTTCTCTTAATCTTTTTCTTAAAGCTCTTACCTTTACATTATATTCATCAACTTTTTTTCTTGCTTTTTGAGTTCCTTTTCTTTTTCCAGGACCTCTTTTTCTTTTTAATTTCTTTTTTTCAAGTAAAACTCTTGCTCTTCCTCTAGATTGACCAGTATTTGGTTTTTTTGTAACAATTCCATCAACAATTAATTTTCTAACATCATCTTTTGTAATTGCATCAGAAACTACTTTTTTATTAGCTTCTAATTTTTCTGGAGCAATCTTAAGTTTATGCTTACTTTTTTTAAGTATTTTGCCAACTTTTTCTTTTAATTTATTTAATTTCATAAAGATTCACATTTAATTTAAAACCTTTAAATTTTTTTCTTTTGCAATATTTGTAAGTTCTAATTTTTTCTTCTCACCAAGTCTCTTACTAAATCTAATTGCAACATTTTCAGTTAAGATGTTTTCAAGATCTGTTTTTGAAGAAACTAAAACTTCTTTAAGTTTTGTAGGATGCATTCCTTTTTCTTCTTTTTTATGACCATAACCTACTTTAGGCATAGGACCTCTTTTTTCAGATAAAGATCTATCAATACCTCTTGGAAATCTCCAAGCTTGTACATCTCTTCTTTTCTTTTTTCTTCTTGTTGTTAAGCCGTAATGGGCTCTAAATTTTGGTGTATCGTTACTCATAATAATCATTCTCTAATTATTTTGCTTTTTCAACAATATAAATACCATCATCAAAAACTCTGTAATCTTTGTTTTTCATTCTCGCAAGAGATTCTATGTTTCCTGCAAGTTGGCCTACTTTTTGTTTATCTTTTCCAGAAAGTGTAATTTCTTTTCCTGAAATTTCAACTTTAACACCAGAAACTAAATTTATAACTCTTGGTTTTTTTTCTCCATAGAAATTTGAAATAATAAATTTATTATTTTCAATTTTTGCAGTCATTGGAAAGTGAGAATAAACAATTTGCATTTTACAAACAAAATCTTTATCAAAACCTTCAATTGCATTTAATATTAATTTTTTAATAGTGTTTGATACAGATATATATTTTGTTTTTTTGTTATTTGGTATAACTTTAACACTATTTTCTAATTTTTCTACAGAAACATATACATGATTGTATGGAATTTCTTGAACAACAGAAGATTTTTCTAAAATTATTTTAGAATCATCAATTGTAACATTAATTCCACTTGGAATCTCTATAATATTTTCTTTAATTTCTTTATTAGCTTTCTTTTCAGTCACAAAAATCACTTTTTTTTTAAAAATTTAATAAACATACGCAATTAATCTTCCACCAAGACCCTTTTGTTTTGCGTTTTTGTGGGTCATTAGGCCGCTAGTGGTACTTACAATAAAAATACCTACATCTCTTGAGATTAAAAAAGATTTTTCAAACTTTTCATACTCATCGTGTTTTACAGCAAACCTTGGTTTAATAGCCTTACACTTATTTATTCTACCGTCTAAATATACAACAACCTTCTTATGTGGGGCTTTATCAATTACTTTATAGTTACCAATGTAATTTTCATTTTTAAGCACAGTTAAAATATTTTCCACTAACTTAGAATGGTTAAGTGTACATATTTTCTTTGCCACATTTTCTGCGTTGTTTATATTATTCAAAGCATTTGAAATTGGATCGTTCAAACTCATTTATTTCACCTAAATGCACTAAAATTTTAATCATATTTTTTAAAGCCAAGCTCTAAAGCATGATCATTAAAACATCTTCTACAAATTTTTAAGTTATATTTACTAATAACTCCTCTGTGAGTACCACAAAATCTACAAGCTTTTGATCTTTGATACTCTTTACTTGTTTTACTAATTTTTGGTAAAACCTTTTTTTCCTTTTTATCATTTGTAGTCATTCAATCACTACCTTTAACTTTTCTTCAGCAAATTTGATTGCGTCTTCTTTTGATATTTTGTGTGTCTTTCCAACTTTAGAGACATCATTTTTTCTTTGTTTTACTCTAAAACCTTTTCTTTTTAAAGAAACACAAACATCAAACCCCTTAATTCCAAGTTCAGGATCGTATTTGATACCTGGAACGTCTAAGTATTCATGTATACCATATGAAAAATTACCATCTTTTGAAAAAGATTTTTTCTTAATAATATTTCTTTTAGCTTTTAAAGTTAATGCAATAAAATCAAGAGCTTCTTGGCCTCTTAAAGTTGTTTTACAACCAATAGGAATTCCTGGTCTAATACCCCAGGTTGGAAGTTTTACTTTACACATGGTTTTTACAGCAGGCTTATTTGTTAAAAGCTTAATTATTTTAATTGCTTTTTCAAGTTCAGGACCGCCTTCACCAACACCTATATTTACAACAACCTTTTCAACAAAGATGTCTTTCATTGGATTTGTTTTTGTTTCATTTGACATAAAATATCACATTCAATTAATAACTATTATATTTTTTTCAACAGTTTCAAAATCAATACCGTTTGATTTTAATTTTATTAATGCAGGTCTTTTCATAGTACTTTCTTTTATATCTTCAACAGTACCTTTTTGTCCAGTGTGTTTTCCTGCAAATACAAAGACTTCTCTTCCTTTTTCAAGAGGAAAATATTCTTTTATAGTATTTTCTAAAAGATCAAGTTTTATAGAAGCTCCAACTTTATATGCTTGGTTTTGAGTTAATAAAACTCTACCATCATTTGTTGATAATTGAACTTCTCCTTTTTTAATTAATTTTTTAGAAGTTATTTTACAAATTTTATAATTTGATTCATCTTTTGAAATTTCATTTAAAACATATGCTTTATTTGATGCATACACAACAACATAATATTTTTCAAGTTTTGGTATTTCTATAACATCATATAAACCAACAGGAAGATTATAATTTTTAACAAGTTTTTTATCAACTATTACATCTCTATTGTTAATTATATATTTTACTTCTTTTGTGTTATCACAAATATTAAGTAAATGTTTTAAAACAAAACCTATAGATATTGAGGTTGTTTTTGTATGTTTTCCTGGTTTTGGATTATATACAAATCTTTTTGTTTTTGAAACACTACTTATAGAAGTTGCGTTATTTACTTTTAAACATTTAGTTTCGCCTTTACTAGTCATTTATTCCACCTTTTTCTCTGGTGTTTTTTTCTTTTTAAATCTTTTTAAATCATCAACAACTAAGTCTGTGATTAAAAGATTTGATGCTACAAGAGGATACATTTTTTCTTGACCTCTTGAATTTTTATATTTAATATCTTTTACAAAAACTTTCGCTTTTGCATGATCAACAATTTCAACTTTCCCAGATTTTCCTTTTTTATCTCCAACCATAACCTTAACAGTGTCACCTTTTCTTACAAGGATGCTTTTAAGATCATGTTTTTTTTGTAAAGGTTTATCTAAAGGACATACTAATAATTTTCTTTTAGTATGAAGTGGACCTTTATAGATTTTTAATCTTTGTTTTCCAGGATTTTTTGTAATTTTTTTATTCATTAACAATCATTCTTTTAAATTTTTAATATATTTAAATAACACTTGATGCAAGACCTGCAATCTTAGGGAATCTTTCACCAACTTCTTTTGCAACACAACCTTTAACTTCTGAAGATTTAGGGAATCCTTTTGCATCAGTTAAAACAACTGCATTATCTTCAAAACTAATTCTTAAACCATTGTGTCTTCTATATTCTTTTTTAACTCTTACAATAACTGCTTTTTCAAGCTTTTTTTTAGTATTTGGAGTTCCTTTTTTAACAACAACATTTACTAAAGAAGCTATTCCTGCAGAAGGAAATTGTCTTCTTCTAGATTTAAATTTATATACAGAAATTATTTCAACAATTTTTGCACCACTATTATCTGTACAATTACATCTTGAACCAACTATTAAACTTCTTACTGGGTGTGCACTAACTTGTTTCATTTAAGATCACCTTGAACAGAATCAATCTTTTTAATAACAACAAAAGATTTTGTTTTACTAATTTTTCTTGTTTCACCGCATAAAACATTATCTCCAACAGAGATTGTTACATCTTCAGGAACATGAACTGAATATCTATTTCTAGTTACTAAATATCTTTCATATTTAGGAATAAATTTAGTAGTTTTAATTTCGATTTGAGCTGTTTTTTTAGCTTTCATCTTTAAAACTTTACCTTCAATTAATTTTCCTCTAACACTTAATTTTTTTTCAACCATATCAAATCACAAAACTTCTTTAATTTTTAAGATTTCATTTTTTTTAATTTTAATTATTTTTTTTTCATTTGTTTTTAAAACAACAGTGTTTTTTGTTTCAAAGATCATAAGACCAGAAAGATTTTTTTTAGATTTATCTGAAGAGTTTTCCAGAAAAATCTTTTTTCCAATCATGTCAATATTTTTTAAATTAACCATCAATTAATTCTCCTTGGTAACCTTTTTCAATCAATAATTGTTTTACTTTATCTTTTTGATTACCTTGAATTTCAACGACTTTATCTTTAACAGTTCCACCACAAGCAAGTTTTCTTTTAAGATATTTTTCAACTTCTTTTGCTTCTGCAGCAGTTTCAAAACCAGAAACTTTTGTTGCAAATTTTTTGAATTTTTTTCTCTCAATAAATATTTTTATTTGTTGAGATTCTTTTGAAATCTCATTTAAATCAAAAATGTCTTTTGAAAGATGACTTACAGAACTAATATCTTTCATAATTAAACTTTACTCTCCACTTTTTTTTTCAAATCATTTTTTATTAATTGATTTTTTAAGGTTAAGTATCTTGCGATTTCTTTTTTTAATTCTTTTTTCTTAGAAGTATTATTAGATTTTGTTTTTGAAGCTAATATTCCTTTAAAGTTAGATAATTCAAGCTTTAAGCTACTTATCTTTTCCTCAATTTCTGAAATATTATTTAAAGTAACTTGTTTCTTTTTAACCATACAAAAATCACATTTTTAAATTTATTTTATTTCTTCTTTTTTAGTTTCATCTTTATCTGAAGATTTTTCTTCTTTTTCAGATTTAACAGATTTTTCTTCTTTTACAGATTTTGTTTCATCTTTAACATCATTTTTCTTTTTAGCTGGAACTTTCTTTTTAGCAGAAACTTTTTCTTTAGTTTTTTCAGTTTTAGTTTCGTCTTTTACAACTTTTTTATCAGCATTTTTCTTTTCAACTTTTTCTTCAGCATCTTTTGAAACTTTTTCTTGTCTTTCTAAAAGTTCTTCTTCTTGAATTTCCATTTTATATTTCTTTGAAAACTCTAAAACATCAATTTTATCAGAGAATACAATATCAGGTCTTACAATTCTTAATGTAATTCCAATTGTTCCAAGACCAGGAAATGTAGTTCTTTTTTCCATTGCAACAAGACTTTTTTGATCTCCTGCTTTTTTCATATAACCAAAGAAGAATCTTGATTTTCTTTTTCTTTGACCTTTTCCAGAAGTATTTCCTTTTGCAATAATTTCAGCACCAATAGCGCCTGCTTCTTTAATTTGTCTTAAAGCATTATAAACAACACTTTTCCAAGGAGTTCCTCTTGAAATATTTGAAAAAATATTTTCAATTACAACTTTTGGATCTAAATCTTTATTTGGAATTTCTCCAATTTCAATATGTACTTTTGAAAGTTCAAATCTTTTTTCAAGATCTTCAGTTAAAGCTCTAATATTTGAACCTTTTTTTCCAATTATAAATCCTGGTTTTAAAGAATAAATAACAATTCTTGTGTTAAACACAGATTTTAAAACTTCAACATCAATAAAACCTGCAGAAGCTAATTTTTTCTTTAAATAATTTGCAATTGCAATTTTTTTTAATTTATCTTTAACAAAATAATTTTCTTTCATACATTATTCCTCTAGAACAATTACTTCAATATTAGTAGATTTTGATTCTCTTTGTTTACCGCCAGTTCTACCAAGAGGTTGAGTTTTTCTTCTAGTAACTCCTTTAACAGCAAACATGTGTATTATTTTTAATTTTTCAGTATCTAAATTTAAATTTTCTGCATTAGCCTTAACATCCTCTAAAAGAGCCTTAACTGTGGTTGCAGCTTTAATAGGCCATCTTCCAGAAGCAACACCTCTTTTTGAATCTCCTTTTCTATGAGCAACTTTTTTATTGTATTTTTTTAAAGGAAGGTGATCTTCTTTATTTATAATATCTTCACAGATTTTTATAGCTTTATCTAAAGGCTTGTTTTTAAAGTAATTTGAAAATTCAACAGAATATTTTGTTGAGATTGGAGCATTTTGTTTACATGCTTTTGCAATCTTTTTCTCATTAACTTTTTTTTGAAAATTATATTTTTTATCTGACATAAATATTCAACCAATTTACTTTCTTTCGCTAATTGCAGTACTTGATTTTGTAGCACCAATTCCTGCTTTTCCGTGTCTTAATCTTTTTCTTGTAAGTGCAAATTCACCTAAATAATGTCCAAGCATTTCTTCAGTGATTACAACAGGAACAAATTCTTTTCCGTTATAAACATTAATTGTTTTTTCAACCATTTTAGGAATTACAATAATATCTCTTCTGTGAGTTCTTATTGTTCCATCTACATCAATGTTTTTTTCAAACTTTTGATAGAAAGGATCTGATTCATTTCTTAAAAGATTTCTTCTTGATCTTGAAGAAATTATTTTTGAAAACTCTCTTAAAGACATTTTTTGAAGATCTTCTAAAGTCTTCCCTTTATATCTAAAACCGTAATATTCATCCATTTAAAATCAACCTTTACTTTTTCTTTCTTCCTGTTCTCTTAGATCCAATAGCACCAACTTTTCTTCCAGATGGAGCATGTCTTGATGTAGATTTTGAATGACCTACGTGGTGTTGAAGTCCACCGAAAGGGTGATCAACAGCATTCATTGCAACTCCTCTTAATCTTGGATAAGGTTTGCTTTTAGCTTTCATTGCATGGAATTTATTTCCAGCCTTAACATAAGGTTTATTTGGTCTACCAGAACCTGCAACAATACCAACTGTTGCTCTAACATTTAATGGAAAATTAACTATTTTACCTGAAGGCATCTTAACTATTGCAACATCTTCTTTTTTACTCATTAAAGTTGCTGATTGTCCAGTTGCCCTTACAAATTTACCACCATCTCCAAAATTTTTTTCAATATTAAAGATAGTTTTTCCAGGTTCAATATCATTTATAAATAAAACATTTCCTGATTTTACTTCTGCACCTTTTCCGAAAACAACTCTATCGCCTGTCTTTAAACCTTCACAAGCAACAACATTGTCAACAGAACCATTTTCAAATAAAATTTGTGCAACAGGAGCTGTTCTTATAGGATCAGAGTATAATTTTACTACTTGTCCTTTTAAACATTGAGTATCATTAAAATAATTATATCTTATTTCAACTTTTGCATTATTAGTTGCAGCATATTTTGGAGTTCCTTTTCCTCTTCTTTGAAGTCTAAGTCTTTTTCCCATAATTTACAACCCTTATAATATTCCTAATTTATTTGCAACATCTTGAGCATTAAACTCTTTTGAAAGTGTTACAAATGCTTTTTTTCTATTTTTTCTATCAACTAAAGTATTTATAGTTTTTACTTTTACTTTATATAATTTTTCAACAGCAGCTTTAATTTCTGCTTTATTTGATTTTTTATTTACAATAAATGTTAATTTATTTTGTGTTGAGATTAAATCAACAGCTTTTTCTGTAATTACAGGATATTCAACAATATCATAGTATTCTAAAGTTTTAGCCATATCACATCACCTTTGAAAATCTCTCCTGTAATTTTTCAACAGCATTTTCAGAAAATATAGTAAGTCTACCAGCATGTGTTCCTGGAGCAAGTTCTTTTATTGAAAGTTTAGATGCATCAATTACATCAACACCTTCTAAGTTTTGGAAAACTTTATAATTTTTAGAGTCACCTAAAACAAATAAAACACTTTTTCTTCTCTTATATCTTCTTCCTCTCATCTTTCCTTTTCCAGCTCTATAAGACTTATTATCTTTTGCTTTTTCAACATTATCAGAAAGACCTAAAGATTCTAAAACATCATAAACTTCTTTTGTTTTAGTTAAATTTTCAAGAGAATTTTCAAAAACTATAGGAAGAGAAATTTCTTGAGGCACAACATGTCCTCTTGTAGAAACAAGTCCTAAATTTGCAGTTGCAGAAATTGCACTTAAAATAGCTTTTGTTCTTTCTTTAGTATTAATTTTTTTAATTAAAATTTTTGTAACTTTTGGAGGATGCGCTTTTGGCCCACCAACAGCATGAGCAACACCTGCAACTCTTCCAGCCATTAAAATTCTTCTATTTTTTGTTCTTGGAAGTCTTGCTTTACCAGTATTAATAGAATTATCCATGGTGTTTTTCTTTCTTGCACCTCTGTATTCTGCAGTATTTAATCTATTTGAATATGGAGAAGGTGCTTTTGGTTGATAAGAATTACTTTGAGAAGCTACAACAGCTCTTTTAATAAGATCAGGTCTGTAGTTTTGTCTAAAGTATTCTGGAACTTCAATTTCCTTAATAGATTTTCCTAAAAGATTATAAACGTTTGTTTTCATAACAATCAAAATTATTAATTAATTATATTCACATCTGTGACAGTCAATTTAGATCTTGGTTTTCTTGTAGATTTTCTAAGAGCTACAACTCTTTTTGTAACACCAGGAACGTTTCCTGAAACTAAAATATAGTTATTTTTAACAACACCGTATTTTTTAAATCCAGCCTTAGGATTTACTTTTTCTAAATCACTACCGATCATTAAAAGTTTTTTCATATAAGCAACTCTATTATGATAACCATGTTGACCAGCTCTTGGAACTGTGTGCATGATTGTAGCAGGATGCCATGGACCAATAGAACCTACGTGTCTTTGGATTTGTTGAGCTTTAGGTCTTTGTATTTTAATACCAAATCTTTTTACAGGACCAGTAAATCCGTGACCTTTAGATATTGATTTAACATCTAAATTAGTATCAACATCAAAAACTTCAGAAATAGGTAATGTTTTAGTAAATTTTTCTTTAAAATAAGAGATTTTGTCTTCAAACTTTCCAGACAAAGGAATTTCAACAAGAACTGGCTTTTTTTGACCAATTGTTGTTTGTTTAGTATCAATATAACATAAAAGAACAAGATCATCTGCTTTATCAGTTTGTTTTAAGAAAGCATCTAATTCTTTTTTATCATTTGATTTCTTTCCTTTAATTTTTTTTAAAAGAAGATTATCAAATTTCAAAAATTCAGAAACAGCTTCTTTTCCAGTTATAGGTTTTTTATTTTTATAAAGCCTTGCACCTGAAACTTTTAAATCAGGAGTCTCAATAACTGTAACTGGCAAAACAACTTCATGACCATAAGAGGAAGTGTTTTTATGAGCATTCTTTGCAGTTGCTTGCATCATTCCAACCTTAAGACCATAATAAGCAATTGGTTTACACACAGACTCATCTTTTTCAAGCCCATTATAAGAATTAAATTTAGGGATTATAGATCTAGCTCTTACTCTTGGGTAAAAAGCCATAGATCCAGCTCTAGGTTTATATTTTTTTGGCATATATGTTACACATTAATATTTTTTACACAAAATAAATTACACTTTTTTATATAAAACAATTTTTTAAACTTTACAAATGTTTTTTAAAAAATTAAAAAACAATCATTATTTTAAAAAAAGCTCCGCATTTATATGTTAACCAAATTTTTTAAAAAATGGTTAATAACTGTCTATGTTAACACACAGTCTACAAAGCTTTATTAATTCTTCATTATATAATAATCTTTGAACAGAAAACTTTATAAAGGGTTTGTTATTTTCTTCTAAAAAACAAACTTAATCAAGTTCTCCTAAAGTTATTTGTCTAGGGCCTGCAGGCTTTAAAACAGGCTTATTTTCGATTAAAACCTCTGATTTTTCTTCTTTAGAAATTTCTTCCTGTTTAATTTCCTCTTTTATTTTTTCATTAGTTTCTACAACTGTTTGGTCTTCTTGTTTTCTTTTAGTTCTGGATTTATCTCCATAAACTATTAAGAAAATTATTAAAGCTATAAGTAATATAAGAACAATTCCAAATATAAATCCTTTTGTATCTGAAAGGGTGAAAAATCCAGACAAAAGATTTGAAGAATCATCAACTTCTTTTAAATCCACTTCTCCTGAATATGCAAGAGAAGAATTATCTTGATCAATTAAATTATACTTAAACAAAGAACCCTCATTATATTCAATAGTAAAGCTCCTTTCAAGAACACTTAATGGTGCAACAGATATATTTCTGTTACCATCTACTTCAAAATTATTCTCATCTTCAAAAGATAAATAAAGCTCTCTTGTAAGATCAGGTAATTTATTTTCAAAAGTAAAAGTTAAAAGAACAGTATTTTTAACAGATGTTTTTTCAACCACAGTATTTACTAATAAATTATCTGTAGTAATTGATCTATCTATTGATAAAGGTTCTTTAAATAATAATTTATTGTTACTATATACTTCTATATATCCATTATATTTTTTATATTCAGCATCTTCTAAAACACTAACTCCAAAATAAATATTCTTTGTAGAGTTTGGATTTATTGTAACTGTTGAAATATTATCTGAAGATGAAAAAGTATTTGGGTTTAATGGATAAGGAGAAGATACAAAATTAAATGCATTTGTAAATCCTGAAAATTTAATTTCAACATCTTCTGAAACTCCACTTGAGTTTTTAAGTGAAAAAGAACTTATAAACTTATTTTTTGTTGAAACTAAATTACTAGGATATGTTAAAAATGAAACTTCTCCTTGAATAGGATTTTCTAAAGGATAAATATTTGTAAAATATGATTTTTTAGAACAACCATAAATTTCAATTGTATAAAGAACCATTTTTGGATTTTTAATATTTAAAAGATCTATTTCTTTATTAAAAGATGCATATGAAGAAAACTTAATAATTGGATCTTCAATAACTGCTCCAACTGCTGAAAGTCTAATCTCACCAGATTTACCAGTTAAGTTTCTAAAATCAAAATTTAGAGAATCTCCATTTAAAGAAATATATTTTACATTTGGATAATTAAATTCAAATTCACAAGAAGTATCTGAAAAATCATAACCAGAGTCGCTATTAAAATAACCACTACTTGTTTGAGTATAGTCACAAGAAGTACCATCTGAAAAAATACCTTTAGCTAAAAGCTCAAAACTACCATTTCCTGAAGAACCTACTCTAAAAGTCTTTTGTGAATTTTTTAAAACTTTAAAAGAAGAATCAATTACACCTACATTTGAATTAACTGTGTTTTGAGAAATAATATCATTTACAGTAAAGTCTTTATTAGTGTTATTATAAACTGTAAAATAATTTTCACCCTCAACAAAGCTACCATCATAAATACCTACATTTGAACAAAGATCGTTTTCTTCTCTTATAGTTAAATTAAAATTTGAAGTTACATCTGAATAACTACAAGAAAGTCCACCTTCAAAATAACCTTGAAGAGAAATTTCTGCATTTGAAAGTTTATTTTCAGAAACTTCACTTGTTCTTATATCAAAATTTAAAGCATTAGAAGATCTAGGATAAAGAGTATAATCAAAAGATTTTGAAAAAATATCTGCATACATAGTATTGTCTTTATAATTAATACCAGATACTGTAAATTTTTTATTAGTTCCATTATAAATATAAAAACCATCTTGAAGAGAATAGTTTTCTGTTATTTGAGAATCTTGGAAGACATCTCTGGTATATATTTTTATATCATCACATTCGTTTGAAGTATTACCAGTTGATGAATCAGGAGAAACTCTAATTGAAACTTCTTCTCTAATTCTACATTTTTTATCTTCTCTGTTTTCTCTTTTTAAATAACCTGTTAATTCTAAATCTATTTTTTCAGTTCTGTAAAAAGAAGTGTCATCTGAAGATACATTTATTTTTAAAAACTTAGAAGAATCAGTATAAATTTTATCAATTGTGTTTCTAACATTAGCTTCAATTATTGAATCATTTGTAGTATCTAAATCAATATCATCAACTTCAAAATAATAATCTTGAGAAGCATTTGAAACTTCAATTTCAAAAGTTTTAGAAGAATTATCACTCATTGTAAAATAATCATCTAAAATTCTTATATCACTACAAGAACCATTATTTTCAAGTTCAGCATCTAGTATTCTATAATTTACATTATATGTTTTTTCACAAGTTAAAGAATTATCATATTTACCTTTAACTTCTATTTGAAAACTATTTGAATAATCAGAAGAAACAGTATCTGTAAAAAGTTCAATTTGTGCACTTCTTGTTTGAAGAGCAGAAACTGTAAAAGGATAAGTAATATCTTCAATTTCTAAGTTACTAGGATTCTCTGGAGAAACTGTAACTGAAGTAATTGTAAGTGGAGCATCAACTGAATTTACTAAATAAAGATTATAATATTCTCTTGAATCTTCATCTAAATAAATATTTTCCATTCCTGAAACATAAAAATCATCACAACTAACAACATTAGGATCATCTCCTGTAGGATCATCTCCTGTAGGGTTTGGATTAGTTCCTTGAGAATAAACATATCTACTTACAGAGTTATTAAAAGAACCATCTGAACTTTGAAGATCTAAAACAACTTCATAACTTTGATATGCAGGATCAAAAGAAAACATTGGATTATAACTATAAGTATAAAAAGAAGAAGGGTTCATTATAAAAGAGTGAGTTTGGATATTGTGAACAAAAACTCTTTGACCAGTTGTTGTTATTCCATATACTTTTGGAGAAACTATAACTGTTACTGGAGAAGAAATTCCATTCCCATAAACTCCATATCTTAAATCAATATTATCATAATAATGAGCGTATTGATAATTAAGATAGTTAGGATAACTTGTAGTTCTAACTTCTGCATAATCAAAACCAATTGTGTATGAAAATACCATTGATGAAAATAAAACTACTAATAAAAATACAAAAAAATATTTATAGTTCATAATAAAACCTTTAAATCCTCTTTTTTATCTATTGCCAACTAAAAGAAACATATGCTTCTGGACTTCCATAACTTATTGTATTATAATAGTATGAAGGATATGTAACATATGAAGTGTTATAATAAGTTGGAACATAAGTTGAATAAACTGGATAGTTAATATAACCAGTATATGAATTTACATAACCTGTAGGAGTATAAGTGTCATAATAATTGTAGTAATTATTATAGTATTGAGCATTAGGGTAATATGGATAATTATAACTTACATAAGAGTAAGAAATATCAGTAACATCAAATCTCTCTGCACTTAAGTTTAAAGAAACAAATACTAAAAAAACTAAAACAGAAAATACTCCGAAAATATTTAATATTTTTTTATTCATATCTTTATAACACCTCATTTATTTTTATATATTTATGAGACAAATAGTTTATAAAGGTATTTAATTTAATAACTGAACTAAATTATTGTGAGTTAATTTAGAAAAAGAAATGTTTAAAAATAAAACAAACATCTTTAAATATTATCTATTACTATATAAATATAGAAAATTTAACAATAAAGAGAAGAACTAATCATGGTTGATCAATCACAAAATGTGTATCAAGATATTAAAGCCTTACAATCAAGTCTTCTTGTTTTAAGACAAAAGATAAAATATCTTGTGCATAATGAAAAAATACTTGGAAGAAACATCCTTGTTTTAAATAAAAAGATTGCTTCAGCCAATACTTCAGATTCACAAGGCTCTTTTGCATCTAATGAAAAGATTGAAGAAATTTTTAAAAAAATGAAAGATATTGAAAACAGAATGAAAGGGATTGAATCAAGTCTTGAAATGTTTTCAAAAAGATATGCAAGAGCTGAAGATTTAAAAGAAATGAAATATGTAATTGATAATATTAATCCTTTAGAATATACAACTATTGAACAAGTAAAAAAACTTATTAAAGAAGAGATGCAGAAATGACAACTGAAATAAATAAAAAATGGAACCATTCATCATCTCCAATTGCAAAAAGAAAAAATCAATTACAAGAAAAAAACAGAGTAGGTACAATTTCTAATTCTGAAAAAATTGAACTTAATAACATTAATATAGAATACTGCAAAGACATGATAAGATCAAATAAAGGAAATAAAGAATTTGCAGAAATTATTCTTTGTGAAATCTCAAGTCTTCAAAAAAAGAATGATAAATTAACAAAAGAGATTAATATTATTAATGAAAATTGTTAAAAGAAAAAACCAAAGATTAAGAAAGGTCCTAAAAAATAAAAATTTAAGATTTTAAGAAAAAATAATAAGTACCAATAACAATAAATACTAAAAATAATCTAAATAAAAAACCATGGAAAAAGTTAGCTATTTCTAAATTAAAATAATCAATTATAAATATTGTAAAAGTTATTCTTAAAAGATTAAAAATAATTACAAGGAAAGAAGAGAATAACACCCATTTAATCTTCTTTCTTAAAGAAAAACCAATTGTTGAAACAATAGCACTTATAATTAAAGAAAACTCTAAAATACCTGTGCACAAGAAAACAATTGCAACAGGATACTCTATACTTGGAATTATTAGAAAAGTTACCTGTTCTATAAAATCATAATAAAAAGTAGAAGGAATATTATAAAAAATATTTAAAAGAGTGCTTGAAAGAGAACCATAAAAATAAAATAATTTTATTTATATATTTGCCTATAATACAATTATGTGAATACACAACCATTACCATAATTAAATACTTTAACAATAAAATCTATGATTACATTTAATTTTATTTTAAAAATATTAATTAATTTTATCTTGTAAAGGAATATACCTTTTCCAAATATAATGGTAATCTACATTATTATCAAATATATTAGTACAAATAACAAAAACATTTTCCTGTCCTTCATCAACAGCAATTTTATTTTTTTGTCTTTGTCGCCCACATCTTTTTTCTTCTTGAATGTCCCAAGTTAAAAAATTTTTCATACATTCTTCTGATTTTAACCAATCATAAACCTTATTTTCTATTCCAGGAGTATACTTTTGCCAAGAAAATAAATAAGGTGAATTAGAATCTATTGTACATATTATTTTAGTATCTTCTAAATCAATAACTTTATTATACTCTGTTTTTTTATTGCATATTCCTCCTTCAATATATCCTGTTTTTACCGGACCGGAATACACTACGTTATTTTTATTATAAAGAATATCTTTTTCTAAATATGGTTTTTTTATATTAATTAAATTTAATATCCCAATAATTAAAACCAAAACTAAAATTATAATTAAAACTATATAATATTTATTTTTCATAATTAATCACTAAACTATTCTTCCACCCAAATATATTTTCCATCTATAAATATACATCTAATAATATTACCTGTATTACTATCTATTATTGTTTCAAACTCATTTGTAAAATCACATATTTTTTCTTGATCTAAAGGAGTGATTTGATTACTTACTATATTCTCTATTTGCCAAGAATATCCTTGATCATCTATATTTTTAAGACAAATAAATATATTCCCATCAACAATAATTTTATTAAACTCTTCTTTAGAACTACATTTATTAGAATCTTTTTGAGAAATATTTTCAATTTCTTTTATCCAGGTATAATTTGGAGGGGCAAGTAAATTTTCTTTACAATAATATAAATTTTTATTAATATCATATTTACTTAATCCAAATTCAGAAATATTACATTCTTTACCATCAAATATATCATAATCAATTTTATTTTTTATATTAATAGAATCATCATTTAAATAATCAAGATAAACATTATAATCTTGCCAAGTATAATTATAAGTCAATAAATTAGTACAAATCAACTTAACCATTTTATCATCTACATTTACATCTATTTTTAAATTTTGATTTTTAGAGCCACAATAATTATTTAATTTAAAATCAAGAAAATTTTTATCATCATCAATATTTTTAATAAATGGCTTATTGTTATCAAATACCATTTCTTTATTTACAGGATTGTAAAAAAATAAAAAATAGCTAATACTTATTAAAAAAACAATGCATAAAATAACTAATATTATTTTTATTATTTTATTCATAATTAATCTCCTTATGGGGTGTATACACACCTAAAACCTAATGATTCCATATTTTTTCTACCCGAACTAAAATCTAAATTGTTAAACATAAAATAAGAAGTATATGGACTTATATTATACATATAACTTATACTACATTGCTCTTGAGATAATCCACCTTTATAAATATAATACTGTATTGTTTCCCCCTCTGTATCACAATTTGGACTTTTTATATACAAACTAATATTTGAAAATAAATTTGAAGTATACCAAGAAAATAAATCAAATTTATTTAATGAAAAATTACTTTTATTAGTATCATAATCAGAATAAGTTAGATTAATTGTTGTACCTTTATTTTGGACATCTGTAAAACTTTTATTAATATATATTGGATCTAATAAAACTTCTAAAATATTTCCTGATAAATCCCATATTTCTTGATTATTAGTTAATAAATATCTTGCTCTTTTTTCATAATTATTAGTTGAATCTCTAATCCCACTCGCATAATCTACAACATAATAATACCATTTTTCAACATTTCCATCTTCAAAATCAACAATAAAAATAGATGTTTTTTTATTATTGTCAATAATATATAATAAATCATTATAATAATTTATTACAAAAGGATAATTTAAATTACCATTTTCAAAACCATAAGACCCGGTTTTTGAAACATAACTTAAATCAGATTTTAATCTTTTAACTATACGATGATTATAAGTATCTGCAACATAAATATAGGTATCATCAACTGTTATTCCTCGAGGATTATTAAATTGATCATCACCAGAACCATAAGAACCAATCTTAGAAACATAACTTAAATCTGATTTTAATCTCTTAACTACACGATGATTAGAGGTATCTGCAACATAAATATAGGTATCATCAACTGTTATTCCTCGAGGATTATTAAATTGATCATCACCAGAACCATAAGAACCAATCTTAGAAACATAACTTAAATCTGATTTTAATCTTTTAACTATACGATGATTACTTGAATCTGCAACATAAATATAGGTATCATCAACTGCTATTCCTGAAGGATTATTAAATTGATCATCACCAGAACCAGAAGAACCAATCTTAGAAACATAACTTAAATCTGATTTTAATCTTTTGACTATACGACGATTACCTGAATCAACAACATAAACATAAGTATCATCAACTGTTATTCCATAAGGATTAGAAAATTGATCATCACCAGAACCTTCTGAACCAATTGATAATATAATATTATAATTTAAATCTAATTTTAATAATTTATCTAATCCAGAATCTACAACATAAATATAATTATTATCAACTGCAACTCCGTTTGGACTATTAAATAATACTTCACTATTATTATAAACTATCAAAGGAAATTCAAATTTGACTATACGACGATTACTGGTATCAGCAACATAAATATAGGTATCATCAACTGTTATTCCAGAAGGATTAAAAAATTGATCATCACCAGAACCTTGTGAACCAATCTTAGAAACATAACTTAAATCAGATTTTAATCTTTTAACTACACGATGATTAGAGTAATCTGCAACATAAATATAAGTGTCATAAACGGTTATTCCATAAGGATAATGAAATTGATCATTACCAGAACCATAAGAACCACCAATCTTAGAAACATAACTTAAATCTGATTTTAATCTTTTGACTATACGATGATTATAAGTATCTGCAACATAAATATAGGTATCATCAACGGTTATTCCTGAAGGATTATTAAATTGATCATCACCTGAACCATAAGAACCACCAATCTTAGAAACATAACTTAAATCTGATTTTAATCTTTTGACTATACGATTATTACCTGAATCAGCAACATAAATATAGGTATCATCAACTGCTATTCCTGAAGGATTAATAAATTGATCATCACCTGAACCATAAGAACCACCAATCTTAGAAACATAACTTAAATCTGATTTTAATCTTTTGACTATACGATTATTACCTGAATCAGCAACATAAACATAAGTATCATCAACTGTTATTCCATAAGGATTAGAAAATTGATCATCACCAGAACCTTCTGAACCAATTGATAATATAATATTATAATTTAAATCTAATTTTAATAATTTATCTAATCCAGAATCTACAAAATAAATATAATTATTATCAACTGCAACTTCTCTTGGACTATTAAATAATACTTCACTATTATTATAAACTACTAAGGGAGGAAATTCAAACTTTACTATACGATGATTACCTCTATCAGCAACATAAATATAGGTATCATCAACTGTTATTCCAGAAGGGGTACTAAATTGATCATCACCAGAACCTTGTGAACCAATCTTAGAAACATAACTTAAATCAGATTTTAATCTTTTAACTACACGATGATTAGAGGTATCTGCAACATAAATATAAGTGTCATAAACGGTTATTCCAGAAGGGGTTCTAAATTGATCATCACCAGAACCTTGTGAACCAATCTTAGAAACATAACTTAAATCAGATTTTAATCTTTTAACTACACGATGATTAGAGGTATCTGCAACATAAATATAAGTGTCATAAACGGTTATTCCATAAGGATATGAAAATTGATCATTACCAGAACCATAAGAACCAATCTTAGAAACATAACTTAAATCTGATTTTAATCTTTTAACTATACGATGATTACCTCTATCAGCAACATAAATATAGGTATCATCAACTGTTATTCCAGAAGGGGTACTAAATTGATCATCACCAGAACCAGAAGAACCAATCTTAGAAACATAACTTAAATCAGATTTTAATCTTTTGACTATACGATTATTATAAGTATCTGCAACATAAATATAAGTATCATCAACGGTTATTCCTGAAGGAGTATTAAATTGATCATCACCAGAACCAGAAGAACCAATTGATAATATAATATTATAATTTAAATCTAATTTTAATAATTTATTTAATCCTGAATCTACAACATAAATATAATTATTATCAACTGCAACTCCTCTTGGACTATTAAATAATACTTCACTATTATTATAAACTACTAAGGGAGGAAATTCAAACTTTACTATACGATGATTACCTCTATCAGCAACATAAATATAAGTATCATCTACTGTTATTCCCCAAGGATTATTAAATTGATCATCACCAGAACCAGAAGAACCAATCTTAGAAACATAACTTAAATCAGATTTTAATCTTTTGACTATACGATTATTAATTCTATCAGCAACATAAATATAAGTGTCATCAACTGCTATTCTAGAAGGGCTACTAAATTGATCATCACCAGAACCAGAAGAACCAATCTTAGAAACATAACTTAAATCAGATTTTAATCTTTTGACTATACGACGATTACCTGAATCAGCAACATAAACATAAGTGTCATCTACTGTTATTCCCCAAGGATTATAAAATTGATCATTACCAGAACCTTGTGAACCAATCTTAGAAACATAACTTAAATCAGATTTTAATCGTTTAACAATACGATGATTACCTGAATCAACAACATAAACATAAGTATCATCGACTGTTATTCCATAAGGAGTTGAAAATTGATCATTACCAGAACCTTGTGAACCAATCTTAGAAACATAACTTAAATCAGATTTTAATCTTTTAACTATACGATTATTACTCAGATCTGCAACATAAATATAAGTGTCATCAACTGCTATTCCATAAGGGCTATTAAATTGATCATTACCAGAACCATAAGAACCAATTGATAATATAATATTATAATTTAAATCTAATTTTAATAATTTATGCAATCCAGAATCTACAACATAAATATAATTATTATCAACTGCAACTCCGTTTGGACTATTAAATAATACTTCACTATTATTATAAACTACTAAGGGAGGAAATTCAAATTTGACTATACGATTATTACCTGAATCAGCAACATAAACATAAGTATCATCAACTGTTATTCCTGAAGGAGTTGAAAATTGATCATTACCAGAACCAGAAGAACCAATCTTAGAAACATAACTTAAATCAGATTTTAATCGTTTAACAATACGATGATTACCTGAATCAACAACATAAACATAAGTATCATCAACTGTTATTCCATAAGGAGTTGAAAATTGATCATTACCAGAACCTTGTGAACCAATCTTAGAAACATAACTTAAATCAGATTTTAATCTTTTGACTATACGATTATTACCTGAATCAGCAACATAAACATAGGTATCATCAACTGCTATTCCATAAGGATTAGAAAATTGATCATCACCTGAACCATAAGAACCAATCTTAGAAACATAACTTAAATCAGATTTTAATCTTTTGACTATACGACGATTACCTGAATCAGCAACATAAACATAGGTATCATCAACTGCTATTCCATAAGGATTCCTAAATTGATCATCTCCAGAACCATAAGAACCACCAATCTTAGAAATATAACTTAAATCAGATTTTAATCGTTTAACAATACGATTATTACCTAAATCAGCAACATAAATATATGTGTCATCAACTGTTATTCCTGAAGGACCATTAAATTGATCATCACCAGAACCAGAAGAACCAATTGATAATATAATATTATAATTTAAATCTAATTTTAATAATTTATTTAATCCTGAATCTACAACATAAATATAGTTATCATCTTTTGTAATACCCTTTATTGACTTAAAAGAACTCTCCCCAAAAGATTCTAAAAATACCTTGGTGGATATTTCATTATCTATTCTTACAAAACCATTATTAGCTGTATCTGCAAAATAAACAAAATTTGCATCTACAAATATACCTGATGGATTATTTAAACTTATATTGCTTGAAATAAAAACATTATTAAAATAAGTCAAATCGCTTTTATTAAATATTACAAATAAATCATTTATATTATCAACACCATATAAATAATTTCCAAAAGCAGATAAATCATATACACTATAGTCTGTTGTTTGCTTTTCAATAAATTCATATGTTTGCTTATTAAACTTATATAGTGTATTATAAACTGAATTTGAAACAAAAATATAATTGTCATCAACTGCAATTCCAGTTGCGCCTGACAATAAAACATTTTCTGAATTAGAAATAGAAGTAACAAAACTATAATTTACTTTATTAAATATTTTAATTGCTTTATTTCCTAAATCAACAATATAAATATAACTATTATCAACAGCTATTCCCCTTGGAGAATTAAATTCAGCATTATTACTTCCATAAGACCCAAATGAATCAATTAAGTTTAAATTTAAATCTAATATTATAATTCTGTTATTTCCTGTATCTGACACATATATAAAATCACCATAATTAAATATATTTCTAGGATAACTAACACTATATGAGGATAAAATTACATCCATTGAAGAAACTTGAATATTTTCAAGATTATTAGCATCTACTTTTATAATCCTATTATTATAAGTATCTGCAATATAAGCAAAATCTTCAATAACAACAAGATCATATGGATAATATACTGTTTTGTCGGAAATAATGCTTTCTGAAACATATTCCTCTCCAACATTCATTTTTCTTAAATAAGTATATCCTAAATCACTATATATTTCAGTATTTATAGAATCATAAATTCCTGGAGCTACATTTCCAACCCATATTTGACCTTCTCCAATTTTTTCTCCAGACCAATTTTCATTTCTACTTTCTGCATTTTTTATAATTGTTTGATATTGATTATTGTTCATTAAAGAATAATTATCGCCTAAACTAGAACATAAACTAATTGCATCATCCGGAGTTATGTTTCCAATAGGATATCCTTGTGGAGTACTTACTATTTGCGATGCACCTTCCTCTTGATAATTATAAACTGAATTCACTGGATAATAATTTGCCTCCCTATAATAATTTGATTCATCTCCTATTCCATCTTCATCATTATCTGCTTTTGCTTCATACTGCATTACACAAAAACCACCTTTTTCATTCATAGTACCATAAAGATGGTTTCCAGGAACAGGAATATAACCTGGAGGACAATCAGTTGCCCCAGGAGATTTAATCTCTTGAGTTAAATTATTCTTGATAATATGAGAACCATCAGATAATTCTAAAATAACATCAAAAGAATCTTCCATAACACCTAAATCAAGAACAGCTTGTTGATTTTTATTAATAGTTACAGGAGAATCTAAAGGAATAATGCCTGTATTATAATTTTTTAAAGAAAACCCAGTAATAGTTAAAGAATCATATTCAGAAGTTGAAGGAGGATTATATTCTATATAAAATCTACCGTTTATACCAGAATCTACTTTTAAAAAAAGACTATGGTCAGAAATTGAAGTATTTACTTTATCAATAGTTGAAAGATTACTTGTAGTAAATAATTTCCCCCAAGATAAAGTTAAAATAATTAAACTTAAAGCAACACTTATTAGTAAAATTACAACTAAAATTAAACTTACTGCTTTAACCTTTTTTGTTAAAAAACTTTCTTTTTTCAAAAATTAATTCCCCTTATAAAGATTATAAAAAATAAAATAGTTATTTTTATACAATACACTTAAATATATAATATAAAAAATATTTATAAATATAAGTTTTTTTAAGAAATTCATTAAATTAGAACAATTTTTAGAAATATAATAACTTAAGATTTTAAGAAAAAATAATAAGTACCAATAACAATAAATACTAAAAATAATCTAAATAAAAAACCATGGAAAAAGTTAGCTATTTCTAAATTAAAATAATCAATTATAAATATTGTAAAAGTTATTCTTAAAAGATTAAAAATAATTACAAGGAAAGAAGAGAATAACACCCATTTAATCTTCTTTCTTAAAGAAAAACCAATTGTTGAAACAATAGCACTTATAATTAAAGAAAACTCTAAAATACCTGTGCACAAGAAAATAATTGCAACAGGATACTCTATACTTGGAATTATTAGAAAAGTTACCTGTTCTATAAAATCATAATAAAAAGTAGAAGGAATATTATAAAAGATATTTAAAAGAGTGCTTGAAAGAGAACCATAAAAATAATTTATGAAATTATAGATTAATGTCTTTGATAATAATAAATAAATAAGAGAAAAAGAAATTAAAAAAAATAATAAAAAATAAAGAGATTCTTTTATTTTTTTTTTAGTCTTTAAATCTCTTTTAATTTTTTTAAAAAAAGTTAACATATTTTAAAATCTATTTTACTAAAACAGCAGTAACTTGACCTGTTTGTCCTGGTCTTGAAGTAACTTTTGCTTTATGTTCTTTACCATCTTTTTCAATAACAACAATTGAACCTTTTGTAATTACTTTTTGTCTTACAAATTGTTTGTTTGCATGATTTTCTACAACATTTAAAACTTTTGCCTTAAAAGATTTACCATTGTCTGAAACTAAAACAGTAGATGCTTTTGAAATTTTTAATTTTTCATTTCCGCCTCTTGTTCTTTCTTTAAATTTCTTTTCAGAATCATCAACAACAGTTTTTACAAAAGATCCACCTCTATCAGATAATGCTTTTGTTTTAAAATTAACAGAGTTATCTATTCCACCTGTTTTTTTTCTTTTTGATTTTTTAATCCATTCAACCATTTTGTATTCAACTCCTTGATTTAAAATATAATTATGTTTTTAAACTAAATTATTCAATATATTAATATGAAAAACTCATTTAGTATTTTTAAAAAAAGCTATTATATAGAAAATATATATTGCTCTATAGATATTAATAATATAGAAAAATATTTAAAAAGAATTGAAAACATAGAAAAAGAGCAAAAAAGGAAAATATCTGTTATTTTGGTTCCAGAACCCCTAGTTTACAATGAAAATCACATTAATTGGGCTATTTTTAATGGAAAATTAAGATTTCTGGAAAAGATTAATATTTCAAAAAATATTTTTACAGAAACTTTAATGATTCTTTCAAATACAAATCAAATTAAAGGAATTTCTAAAGATTGGTATATTAAAAAAGGAAAAAACAATTATTTTTTAAATATCTTAAGTCAAGAGAAAAAAATAAATAAAGATGTTTTAAAAAAATTAGATGTTAAAAAAATTACTAAAAAATACTCTCCTAAAATAAAAGAAATAATAAACTATTATAATATTAAAAATAAAAAAAATATTGAAAAAGAAATAATTGAAAAGATGGCACTTTCTTTATTTTAAAAAACATAACTTATTTTTTTAATAATTTCTAAAATATCTTTTGTATTAAAAACAACACATAAAGATTGATTCTTTAAAATAACATCATTAGACCAAATTACAGCATTTAAATATAATGAACAAGCAAAGAAATCTACATCATTAACATCAGGCTTTTTATTTAAATCAATTTTTTTAAACTCAGAAGAATATTTTAAAACAGACACAAACTTTATTTTTGATTTTAGTTCATCTAAAACTAAATTAAACTCAGAAGAAGAAATTTTTGTTTTTTTAATAATATCAGATTTATATTTATTAATTTCAGTTAATGCAAAATCAGGAGAATAAAGATTGAAAATATCTAAATCAATTATTTTTTTAGTTATTGAATTTTTCCAAAAATAAGAAAATAAAATATTAGAATCAACAACTACATCCAAATTAAATCAACCCCATCTTTTTAAGAGAATCAAATCTATTTGAAGAAGTTCTTGATTTTTTTTGAATATCTAAAGACCATTCAGTTATTTTTTTTTCATCTTTTAAAATATGTTCTATTTTATCAAGTTCATTAATTTTTGAAATTAATTTTTGTCTAATAAACTCAGACCAATTAATTTCATTATATTTATTCATCTTTTCTTTTATTTCTTTTGAAACAGCTAAAGTAACACTCACCATAAAAAAACCACCTACACATAATAACGTATATAAACATAATTATGTTTAGAAATATATTTAAATATAACTAATATTCTCTTTCAAAAAGATATTTTATTTTTTGAGCTTTTTTTGGACCAAGTTTTGGAACTTTTAATAAATCTTCAATACTTGCATTTGAAATATTTTTAATAGATTTAAATTCTTTTAAAATAGATTTTGCAAGAGTAGGTCCTACATCTGGAAAAGACTGCATTATAAATAATTGGAATTGAGTACCTGACATTTTATTTTTTTGATACCTTAGTTTAGATTCAGAAGTTCCATTTTTAAGTTGTTCTTTTTTTGCCATGGTATACAAAAATAAAGCAGTTTGTTTTTGATTTTTTGTAAAAAATAAAGGAATTCTATAATTAAGTCCAACAGAAGTAATTAAACCAATTAGTGCTTTACCATTTATTCTTCTACTATTATACAATAAAAAAGGATCTCCTTCAATAATTAAAGCAGATCTTTTAACAAGAGAAAGATCTTGCAATTGAGAAAATATTCTACCATCAATAATTGAAGTTTCAAGATCAGATAAGGTTTTTCTCTCAATTACAATATCATCAGAAATTTGATAATCTCCAACAGATAATTGTTCTAAAATAACATTAACTTTTATATCATTATCTGAAAGAGAAGAAAGCTCAGATAAAACAGAAGAAGCTTTTTCTCTAGTATCGCAAATAATATTTATTTCTTTTGATGTCATAAAAAATCACTTTAATAGAAATTATTTTTAAAAAAATTAAAAGTCACTTAAATTTTTTTGAATTTTTTTCTTTCTCTTAACAATTTTTAAATCTCCATCTCTTGACATGGAAATTAAATTTTTCTTCATAGTTTTTTCTTTCTTTAAAGAAACATAATAATAATGTTCATCAATTGTATCTTTATTTAAAAGAATAATGACTTTACCTGCATTAAACCTACCTGTCCTTCCTCTTCTCTGTATAGATCTTATTTCTGAAGGAACTACATCATAAAAAATAACTAAATCAACTGAAGGAATATCAAGTCCTTCTTCACCAACAGAAGTACACACTAAAACATTGTTTAATCCATCTCTAAAGTCAGAAATTATTTGAGCTTGTTCTTTTTGAGATAATCCTTTATCTTTTTCTTTAGAAGATTGTCCAACAAATCTTACACTATTTATCTGATCATATTTATTTAAGTAATTTGAAATATTTTGAGCAGAATCTCTAAAATTATTAAAAATTAATATTTTTGAAGAAGGATTATTTAAAATAAAGTTTTTAACCAATTCTACAATTTCTTTTTCCTTAGAATAAATTGGTTTTGAATAATCTAAATTAATTAATAAAGAATAAGTTTCTAAAATTTCTTTAGAATTTACAAATTGATTTAAAGTTTTTGTAGTTTTTGAAGATTTAGAATCTACAAAAGCTTTTTCAAGATAATGTTTTAAAGGTAAAAAACCTTGAGTTTCAATTAACTCTTTTGCATAAAGTGCTTTTAACGCTAAAGACACATTTATAAGTGCAACAAAATTTAATGAATTTTTAGAAGATTCAAGTCTTTTAAATAACTGCTGTTGAACCATTAATATTTGTTTTTTTGTAAAATTTGAAGAGACAGATAAATTAAGCTTTCTTAAAAGTTCTATTTTATTTAAAATAAATGAATCTAAAAGTTTTGAAATTTTTTTTGAAACTTCATCAAGCTCAACAAAAACAGTTTCAATCTCTATATCTTTTACATAATCAATAACATCTAAATCAGATTCAGTTTTAATTTCTATATGTTTTATTTTTAAGTTATCTGCGATTTCTTTAATTTTCTGTTTATTATAACCAGGAGATGCAGTTAATGCAAGTCTTTTAGTTTCTTCATTAAAAAAAGAAGAAATAGAAACATAAGCATATTCTCCAACAGCTCTGTGAGCTTCATCAAAAATAATTAAATTAAAGTTATCTTCTTTTAAAAGATTATTTTTAATATCATTATCTATTGTTTGAGGAGTTGCACAAATAACTAAACCTTTTTGAGAATAAATTTCTTTTCTTTTTTCAGGAGGAATTTGTCCAGTTAAAAGTATTATTTTATCAGGATCAACGTCTAAAACTTTTTCTAAAGATTTTTTATGTTGTGAGACAAGAGGTTTTGTTGGTGCTAAAAATAAAATTGATTTTTTTGGATTATATATAAACCCTATAAGTAAAACTGCAACAATGGTTTTACCAAGACCAGTTGGAGCTACAACTAAAGTTGATGTTTCAATAGCTTTTGCAGTCAATAGTTCTTGATAAACTCTTTTTTCCACAGTATTTTTCTTTATATATGGAAAAGTAATGTACTTGTCTTCTAACATGATATATAATAATAGAATAAATAGTTTATATATTTATTGAAAGAACAAGGCCGAGAAAGAAACTAATTAAAATGGGTTTCTTTAATAATCTTAACTTCATCACAAATAGATAATAAATGATTTGATAAAAAGAAATGTCTGAATTTATTTATTAAACAATACAAAATAACTTTTATAGCTTTGTTTTTAACTTCAGCAATAACAGGCACAAAATCAGTATCAGCAGTAATAATTATAAAATTAAAAGCATTTTTTTCAAAAGAGTTAATTAAAAGATCCATTGTAAGTAAACTATCTACACCCTTTTGAGTATACCTATCAGATATTTTTTGTAATCTGCCTTCTCTAATAAAGATATTTCTTTTTTTTAAATACTTTTTAAAGGAATTATATTTTTCCATCTTTAAAGAATTATTTTCAAAAGGAGGTGCGTCATAAAGATATATTTTTTTACAAAAAAGTTTGTTTTCTTTTGCAAGATTCATTGAAAATTTTTTAATATCAAAATTAAAATTAGATTTATTATAAAAAGAATATACTTTTTTAAGATAAGCATTATCTATAAAAATTATTAAACTATCTTTCAGACACATAATAATATCATCCAACACCTTGTCCTATTGCAAGAACTTTATAACGGTGTTGGGGCTTATTGATAAATAGATATAATTACTAAACGTTTAAAAAGATATCTAAAGAACAAGGCCGAGAAAAAAAAATAAATAAAAGAAAAAGAAAAAATCTTTTTCTTAACTTTATATGTTTATTAAAAAATCTTTAATTAAAAAGAAAAAAAAGGTTAAAGAAAACCTCTAACCGAAAAGAGAACCTAAACCTTCAGCAGCTGATTCTTCTGAAACTTCAACTTCTTCTTCTTTCTTTTCTTCTTTTACTTCAGCAGCAGGACCAGCTGCAGCAGCAACAGGCATTGATGCTTTTTCTATAGCTTCAGCGATATTTACTTCTTTTAATGAAGCTAAAAGACCTTTTAATTTTCCATCATCAACAGAAACGCCTGCAGCAGTTAATACTGCTTTAACATTTGCATCTGTAATTTCTTTTTTTGCATTGTGTAATAATAAAACTGCATAGATATAATCCATACTAATTCACCCTCTTATTTTTAATTTTTTTTTATAAAAAAAAGGAAAATTTAATTTCCTTTTTCTTCAACCTCTTTTTCTAAGGCTTTTGCTTTCAATTCAGCCATCATTATCATAGGCTCAATTGTAAGTTCTGTTGCGTAAGATATTTCAACACCTAAATTAATTGATTGTCTTACAGCAGTTATGAAATTGTTATATATTGTTTCAGCATCAACATCTAAAACATCTTTTGAATAAATTATTCCATCTTCTTTAATAAAGACAACTTCTAAAATTAATTCAACAGGTTTAATGTCAAGCTTTGATAAAGTACTTACAATATCTTCATTGATAACATCTCCTTCTTTTGCAATAACAGTATCTTTTGTAACATGGATTGTAGCTCCTTTTACTTGAGCCTTAATACCAACTTTTTTAAGATCTGAAAGTGCAGGACCAGGTGCAAGACCAGTGTCTCCTTCAGGAACAACAATATCAATTGGAGATAACATACCAACCTTTGCTTTTGATTTTGATTTATTTTTCTTAATTGAAGAATATATTTCAAAAGCATTATTATTTGATAAAATCAATATTGGTTGATCAGGAAGCTTTTCAATTAAATCTTTTTGACCTATTTTTTCAAGAGCCATTTTTAAGATATTTCTATTTGTTACTTTAAAATGTATCTCAGGAGTATTTTTTCTTAGCTTATGAAGTAAAGCTGAAGGAAAATTATACAAATCACCAATACCAATTGTTTTATATTGAGAGATAAGATCAGAAATAACACCTAATTCTTTTAATCTCCATTCTTTAAGATGTCTTGTCATCTATAAAGCACCTCCTACCTTAACAGGTGCACTCATTGTTGTTTTAAAAATAACATCTTTAATATTCTGTTTTCCATTTGGAAGTTTTTCTCCAAGAGAACTTAAAACAGACAAAGTATTTTCTGCAATAAAAGCTGCATCTTGACTTTTCTTTCCAATTCTAAGCATTAAAGAAACAGAAGATTTACTTTTTTTATTAGTCACTTTTACTTTTGAAAGTTGAGATTCAATTAAACTTTTTACAGCTGGTTCTGATGGTGGCATAATTGTAGGCATTTTTCCTCTAGGACTTAAAACTTGTCCTAAAAATTTTCCCACAGTTAGCATAGCAGGACCTTCTGCTAAAATTAAATCAAACTCATTTGCAAGTTTTTTACCTTCTTTTTTAGTAATTTTTGATATTTCTTCATCAGGAATTACTTTATCCACAATACCTTTTAAAGACTCTAAATATTGTTTATTCTTAACAAATGCAAGTGTCTTTATTTTAGTTACAAATGGATGAGGTATACTTACAAAGTATTCAAATCTATGATCTTTATTTTTAATATTCATATTTTTGAATGTTACAATTAAGTCTACTGATTCATCAAAATTTCTTTTCTTAAGTTTTGAAAATAAATCTTTAATGGTAGACTCTAATGTCTTTTTATCCATATCTACTTTGCACCTCCTGCTTTATTTTAAGCAGTTATATCGGTTTTTTTAATAATATTAAAACTATAAATAGCTTTAAAAGTAATATAATTATAGCAGAGAAGTGTTTTTAAATGTATATTTTTTTAAAAAAAAGAAGAAAAAAGAGAAAGATTTTTTATTTTTTTAAAAAAATCTAACTTAAATATTTTAAAGTATTTACAAAAATTGTTTCTGAAAGTCCAGGATCATAATTAAAGTAAATAACTTTTCCTAAAAGTAATGGTTTTTCAACAATAGCAGGATAATATGTTCCTGTTCTTGAATCAACTAAATATGCAATTTCATTACCATTAACAGTTACAGGATATGTCTCTGTTGAAATAAGTCCAGTAGATTCAAGTGCAGGTACTTTTTCAATACCATACATGATCTTATATGCACCTTGTTTACTATTGTATCTATTAGCATATAAAACACCATTTACTCTTAATTGTTGTTTACAACTTGGAGTACTATAAAGTGTAGGATCACAAGAAACAGGAATGATGTCTCCAAAAGTTGGTTTCCAACCAATAACTGAAGGATCTCCTGGTCTTTCAATTCCAGAGTTTAAAACAACCATTAAACTTCCACCTGATTTTACAAAAGACGCTATTGCTTCTCCTGCTGTTCTTGTAATTGATTTATCAGCAGATAAACTTTGATCTAATATTATAACATCATACCCTTTTATCCTTTCAGTAGGATTATACAAAAGAGCATCCATGGTTATCTGTCTTTTTTCTTTAATTAAATCTTTATTTTCTGCATTGTTTAAAACTAATTGTAAATTAGGGCTTGGAGAACCAATTATTAAAACTGCTGATCCTTTTCCACTAAATATTTCTGAAGATCCAGAAAATATGTTTGTTTTAAAAGCAATTAATAAAACAACAATAATTATTATTACAATTGGAATTATTCCTTCAAGTCTTAATTTTGAAGTTCCAGATCTTTTAGAAGTAGAGCCCATGTCTTCATTTAAATCAAATTCATCTGCCATTTTCATTTCACCTTTTAAATATTATAAAGTATATTAAACTTATAAATAAATATGTTTATAAATGTTTTTTAAAGGTATCGTTATTTTTAACAGTGAATAAATTAACCTAAAAAACCAACTATATTATAAAAGAATTGTTTCTATATATTGAATAGTTTAGTTTCTAGATTAAAAATATTTAAAATAATTAGAAAAAAATATTTTATTCTAAAAACAATTTTAAGGGGGTTGTTAAAATATGGGTTATTCACAAGAAAATAAAAAAAATGGAAAAACATATTATCTTCATAAAAAAGGACATCTTTTTTTCTTTTCTGGAGATTCTACAGATTCAATAGATTTACCAGCAGGTTATAAAGTCATAGAAAATAAAAGAACTGGACTTCCTATGCTTAAAAAGAAAGAATAATTTTCTTTCTCTTTAACTTTTTATTTCTTTAATCTCAAGAAGTCTATTATATTTAGAAGTTCTTTCTCCTCTTGAAGGAGCACCAAATTTAACATAATCAGCATTAATACCATATGCAAGATCTGAAATATAATTATCTTCAGTTTCTCCTGATCTATGAGAGACAATAACTTTCCAATCTGCTTTTTTTGAAATATTAAATGCATTTAAACTTTCAGTTAATGTCCCTATTTGATTTACTTTTAAAAGTAGAGAATTACAGTATTTTTTAGAAATAGCATCTTTTATTAAAGTAGGATTTGTAACTAAAAGATCATCTCCAACAACATTGATTGAAGAATTTACTTTTTTACTAAACTCTTGCCATGCTTTTTTATCTTTCTCAAAGAAAGGATCTTCTATAGATTTAATTTTAAATTTTTTAATAAGCTCTAAATAATAATCTAATAATTCTGTAGAAGAATAATTTTTATTATTTAAAAAATATTTTTTTTCTTTTTCATTATAAAAAGAATTTGCAGCACAATCAAGCCCTAAACCAATTTCTTTTCTAGTATATCCTGCATCTTTAATTGCTTTTTCAATTAAGATTAATGGATTTTCTTCATTAACATCTTTAAAGTTAGGCACAAAACCCCCTTCAAAACCAACATTTGTAGAAGAAGGACCATACTCTTTTGAAATTATATTTTTTAAGGAATGATATATTTCACTCATTGATTTTATAGAGTCTTGGATTTCTTTAAATTTTGGAATTATTAAATATTCTTGAAAAGCAATATTAGATCCAGAATGAAGTCCACCATTAATAATGTTTGAAAGAGGAGTTGGATCTTTAAAATTGTTATTATTATTTAATCTAGAAATATACTGATATAAAGGCATAGATAATTCATTTGCAGCTGCTCTTGAAACAGCAAGACTTACAGAAAGAATTGCATTTGCACCAAGCTTTGATTTATTATCAGTACCATCAAGCTCTAATAATGTTTTATCAATCTCTTCTTGGTCAAGTACAAACTTACCTTTTAATTTTTTATTAATTACAGTGTTTACATTTTTTATAGCTTTAGAAACATCTAAATTAAAATAATCTTTAGATTTTGTATCTCTAAGTTCATAAGCTTCAAACAAACCAGCCGAAGTTCCAGAAGGAATTGATGCTGATCCTGTTTCATTTTCTGTTTTTACAAAAGTTTTAATTGTAGGAACTCCTCTAGAATCTAAAACTCTAATTGCTTTTATTTCTTTTATTTCCATTACTTATCACTCTTTTTATATATTTTACTTAAATCTAAATCTAATTTACCAACAGTCTTTGAAATTAAATAACTTTTTGCAAAAGACTTTAGTTTAGAATAATTAAATTCAGTTTCTTCTTCAATTATTTTTTTAAAATCAGATATATTTTCAAAACAATTAATTGTTTTTAAATCTTTATTAAATTCTTCTTTATTAAATGTAATTTCTGGTTTTAATAAAACAACATTTGCAAGAGTATATTCAGATATATAATAAGCATCAGTCCAAATATCACTCCCTATAAATAGAGTTTTTTCATTATTAAGGTTAGGTTTTAATTTAGTTAAAAAATAGATTTTATAATATTGGTCAATATAATCTTTTGAAACTTTATATTTCTCTTTTCTAATCTCTAAATCAATTTCAGAAAGAGTGTCTAAATAAGATTGATCTACATGATAGATTTTATTAATATTAAAAAAATAATCTAAATTATTGTTTTTTATATACTCTTTTCCAAAATCTTCATTAAGTCCACTTAAGTAAAAATAGTTTATTTTTTTTTCATTAAGATGATCAATAATTTCTTTTAATAAAGCTTTATCAAAATTATTAATATTTCCAAAAATTATATTTTCAAAATTCATATTTTCTCAATATAATAATAGATTAGATAAATATTAAAAAGAATGTATTTGTTAAACTAAATTAATTTAAAAACCTTATCATCAATATATGAAATAATAAAAGAACAATTAAAATAGGAGAATAGAAAATATGGGAAAATCTCTTGCTAGTGGAATAATAATGGGAATTGGAATTGGAATGTACATTCCAGATCTTCCAGGAGTATTATCAAGATTAAATATATATCTTGGATTAATATTAATTATTATTGGAATTATACTTTTAATAAATTCAGGAAGAGATTAAAGATTAAATTTCTTTAGTCTTTAATTCTTTTTCAATATTCTTTAAGATACTATCAACTTCTGTAATAGATGCTTTAACAGGTGGTTTTTTCTTTTTTCCAAATAATCTTTTAAAGAAACCAACTTTTTCTTCTTTTTCTTCTTCAACCTTAAAAGTATAATCCACATCTTTAATATTATCAAAATTAAGTTCTTTTCTTTTAAAATCTTCTTTAAAGAACTCATTATCTTTATTTTTATCAAATGAGATTGATTGAGAAGTTTCTCCTTGATTTTTAAGATCTGATTCCTTACCTTTAATTAAATTATCTAAGAATGATGATAAATCTTTTTTATTTTCAGTTGAAGATACTTTTGAAAAAATTACATTCTGAGAAACTAAAGCTCTTAAAACTCCTTGAATAATATTTTCTTCAAAACCTTCGTAAAGCAAAACACTGTATATATCTTCTTTTGTAAAATCACTTGCTTTTGGTTTTAAAACAGAAGTTAATTTTTCAATTTGTTGTAAATCTTTTTCTTCTTTTGTTAAAGGTCTTTTTAAAGGAGGAGTTGGTTTTGATAAATTATCCTGAAGAGTATAACTTTGAAGTTTAGATTTAAATTTAGGATCTGAAGATAATATTTTTACAATCTGATAATATTCTTGAGCATTTTGAAATTGCAAAGAAACATATTCATCAAAAATAATTTTTTTTTGAGAATAAAGAGTATCTACTCTTTTCATTTCATTTCTTAAAAAAAGATATCTATTATAAAGTCTTTTTGAAGACTTTTTAAATAATGGTAAAATTAATGTTGAAAAAACTAATATTGCAACTAAAACAAATATTACAATTACAAAAATAAATATATAGTTAAGAGGAATTATATCATAAAGACTATCTTTAACATTATTATTAAAATTTTCAATAAATTTAGTAAATATAGCCAATATCATATAATACACATCTTATTTTAAAATTAAATTTTAAACAGTTATCCAAACTATATTGTCTCCTCTAACTAAAGTTTCAACATATTTAGTTTTCATTTTTCCATCAATTATTTCTTCTGCATCTTCAATTACTATATTCATATGAACATCAAATGCTTTTAATTTACCTCTGATTTGAACATTTTCTTTTAACTGTATTAAAACTTGCTTATTAATTGCATTGTTTAACATGTCAAATGGTCTTGTTATTTTTGAATCACTCATTTTAAATCACCTTATTTTTTTTTTGAAAATAATTTTTTTAAAAAACTAAAAAAGCCACTGCTCTTTTTTTCTTCTTTAACTTTTACTTCTCTTCCTGATAATCTTATTGCAATATATCTAAATGAATTTGCAGAAGGACTATTAGGATTATGTATTAGAATAGGTTTTATTTTTTTAAGTAAGAAAGACTCTCTTATATCTGCACTATAAGGTATAGTTCCATAGCTTGGAAGTTCAAGCATTTTCATGATTTCTTTTTCAGAAATTTCACCCTTAGTACTACTTACTTTATTTACAACAATTCCTAAAACTTTTTGATTTAATCTTTCACAAACAATTTTTACTTTAAAAACATCTGCAACTGAAGGAGATGTTGGTTCAGTTATTAACAATACTTGTGTTGAAGCTGAAATTGCTGATAAAACATTTTTATCAATACCAGCAGGAGCATCAATTAAAATATAATCAAAATCTGAAATTAAACTTTTTGCAACAGAAATTAATCTTTCAGCATCTACTCTTTGATAATTAGAAATTGAAAGTCCAGAAGGAATAATCTTTATTCCATTTGGTCCATCATAAATAGCATCTTGAGCTGAAGAAGAACCAAGTAATATATCATGTAAAGTTATTGGAGGATTTTCAAGACCAATTAATAGACTAAGATTTGACATTGCAATATCTGCATCTATCAATAAAACTTTGAAACCTAAATCACTTAAAGCAATCCCTAAATTAGCTGTCAAAGTTGTTTTTCCAACACCACCTTTTCCTGATGCAATTGTTAATATTTCACTCATATAAATTTCACTTTATAACTTTTAAATAATTTTCTAAATCTTTTACAATAGCCATAACCTCTATTCTACTAAGACTATCATTTGCTTTAATAAAATATACATTGTCACTATATTTAAATATTATGTTCCATCCTTTTGATTCAATCAAAATAATAGATAATTCTTTAATTTCTGTATTTATATAATTATACATTGCAGCACTTTTAAAACCCTCTCTTAAGTCTTTTTCTGTACTACCAATAACTATTCCTTCAAGATCAGTAACAATTATATGATTTACAATATGTTTATGTCTTAATTTCAATAAAAAATCATCTAAGTTTTTAGAACATAAATTAACTGGTCTATACTCTAATAATGGTTCTAACTCTTTAGGAGTTTTTAAATCATCAATATTTAACATTTTTGTAGATAACCTTGTTAGAAATCTAGATAATATTTTTTTCATAAATTATAACCTTAATAACTCATTAATTTTAAATTTATCAAATAATTCTTCTCTTAATTTAACATTTAAAATTTTATTCTTTAATCTTTCTCTAAATAAATTTTCATTATATTTAAAATTTAATTTTAAAATAGACTTTTCATCTATTTTTGTTTCATACTTTATTTTATCATTAAAAATTAATATTAATTTTAATTGTTCTGCAGATAATTCATAAATATTTATAATACCATCATTATAACCTAAATTATTAATTGAAAAATCAAATGCTTCTTTTCCAAAAATTTCAACATTATAAGTATTATTTAAATAAATAGAACCTGATATATTACCTTTTAAAAACAATAAAATATTTTCTTCAAAATTATTCAAAGAATGAACAGTAAGATAAATAAAACCAGTAAATTGTTTTTGATTAAGATCAGATAACAATTTAACTGGATCAATTACATCTAAGAAAACATTTTCAACAATTGGTTTTGATATTGGCAAATTCATAATCTATTCATATTTTAATTTATCCATAAAAACAACTTTATCAACAGTGTTTTTAAGAGCAGTTGCAGAACCTTCTTCAACTAAGAAAACCATTGTGTTCTTTCCATGCTTTTTTGCTTTTAAAATTGCTGGGAGATAATCTGAATCTCTAGTTACAAAAACTATTGTATCAATTTCTTTATTATGAACAATGTCTGTTGCATCTACAGCCATTGCAACATCAACATCTCCAACAGTAATTATAGTTTCAAAACCTAAATTTACAACTGCTTCCATAAGCTTATCTGTTGCATATTGATTAAGATATACTCTTGCAACTTTTAAAACACCTTCTTTTTGTAAATATCTCCTTATCTTTGATAAATCAACATTAAATTCTTTTCTTAAAATATTAGGACCATCTACAAAAATTGCAATATTATTTCTCCTTGATATTTTAGGAGATTTGCTTTTATCAATAAATAAACTTAAAAATTTAAACATACACTAATCACTATCCTTTTTTTTAAAAGGTCTTATAATATCCTTTATTATTTTGTTTCTATAGCGAAACGATAAATATAATATATTAATTATCTATAAAATAATTTATAAACCTATCTTAAAATAATATATAGTTAAAAGAAGAAAAAATAGATAAATAACATGAGTATTAAAAAACAAGCCTATTCAAAGCCATATAATATAGTTTATGAAAACACATACCCAAACTTAATGATAGGTCCAGGAATATTTAATGATAAAAAAGAAGCTTTTTCAAATACTCCTGAAAAATGGATTAAAAGTGAAATATCAGAAGTTGAAAAAAATAGACAAAAACAAATATTTGCAGTGAAAAATTATTCTAAAATAGATGCAGTGAAAAATAAAAGTGAGATAACTGAACTTCAAAATTTAATTAAATCAGATAAAGAAACTGAAGTTGAAATTAATTACAATATTAAAAAATTAAATATTAATGAAAAAATAACAGGAATAAATAACAAGGCATTAGAACTTGAAAAAATAAAAATAATAGACAATATTAAAGTTTCAAGAACAGTTGATAAAATAACTGGAGATACTCAAATAAAAGCAAAAGATGCAATTGTAGAGTATTATAATAAAACAAATGATGTTTATAAGATTGAACAACTATTATCTATTGGACTTTTAGGTCTTAAAAAAAATAGAATATTTGTACCGACAAGATGGTCAATAACATCAATAGATGATATTTTAGGTAAAGAATTTTTTAAAGAAGTAGAAAATAACCAAACTATTGATAGATTTAAAATGCACAAATATACTTTTTATAGCAATACTTTTTATGTAATATTCATGCCTTATTCTTGGAGTTTTGAAATGTTTGAATATGTTAATGGCAATTTAATTGCTCAAGACTATGAAATTAACACTCCAAAAAAAGAATATGCAAATCAAATAACAGGTGCTTACTATGCTGCAAGAGAAGTAGTTTTAGAACATTTAAAAAAAATAAATAAAAAAGCAAGCGTTATTGTGCTTAGAGATATTGATGAAAAATATAATTCTAAAGGTGTTTGGGTTATTAGAGAAGCAATAAAAGAATCTTTAGAAAAAGAAGAAATTATTTTTGAAGATTTAAATCAAGTTATAGAATATATTAAAGAAAAATTAAATCTTAAATGGATTTTACAAAAATCAGAAATTTTAAAAGGATTAAAATTTCAAAAAAGAATATTTGATTTTTAAATTAAATAAAAAATACAAATAAATGTCCAAAAAATAATAAACAAACAAAAAATTATTTTTTTATTTACCTTTGGAAAAAACCACAAAGTTAAAATAATAATTATATTTAAATAAACTAAATATCTAAAAATAGAATTAAAAGAAATTAAAAATAAAGGTAAATTTAATAATAAAGTTAATGAATAAATTATATGCTTATTATTTATGAATACAACAGTTGTCTTTTGATTTGCAAGTTTATCTGGATAATAATCTAATTGAGCTGCAATTAAATGATAAGAAGAAATTGCCAAAGAAATTAAATAAATTCCTAATGGCAAATTAAAAATAGAATATTTAAAAGAATAAATTAAAGCAAAACAAAGTAAAGTAATTATTCCATTTGATAAAAAATCTAAAATAAAAACTTCTTTAAATCGAATTGGTTTTGCAGAATAAAAATAAAGAAAAAATAAAAGTAGTAATAAAATAATCACAGTGTCTAAATTATAAAAAATTAAAGAAAAAACAAATAGAACTAAAAATATTAAAAAATTATATAAATAAATTGAACTTTTAAAAGATAATAAATCTTTTTGAAATTTTCCAAAAAGAATATTTTTTTTTCTAATATTTTTTTTATCAGAATAAAAATCTACTAGATCATTAATAGAAAAGGTAAAAAATGGAACTAGAAAAGTTAACAATAAAATAAAAATTAAATCAATAAAATTTAAAAAACTAAAAGACCTAAAAGTATAAAAAAAAGCAACCAATAAACAAATAAAAATAAGTGGGAAAAGAATAGGCCTTGATATAATTAAAAATTTACTAAAAGAAATTAACCTCATAATACATCAAATATACACAATAAAGAAAAGAATTAATGATATTACAGAAATTACTCCTTGTAAAATATAAAAAACATTAACTAATTTTTTTTCAGTAAACCTTCCTTTACTTAAAACAAAATGAGTTAAAGATCCTCCTTTAGGATTTGGTTTTATAATTCCAGATTTTGAAATTAATCCAAAACATTCTGTTTTAAATTTATGTTTTGCTTTAATTATAAATTCAATTATAAAAAGAATAATTAAAAAAGCAATTAATAATTCTAAACCTAAAACAATCGCTGAAATACCTACTAATGAACCATTAATTAAAGTAATAATATCTCCTGGAAACATTTTAGATGGAAATTTATTAAATTTTAAAAAACCTAAAAGTGCACCTATCCATGCAAATAAAATAATTACAAGAGTAATATTTCCTTGAAAAATAGAAAAAATTGAAATTGTTAAAAAAATTATAATTCCCATACCAGCTTCAAGACCATTAAATCCAGCAAGTAAATTTAAAAGATTTGTAGTTGCAGTAAATGCAATTGGAACCAAAATAAATGCATAAACAAGACCTACATTCAAAACACCTAATAAAGGAATATAAAGAGTTGTAATTTCATAAATTAAAGCATATATAATTAAAGGAATTGAAAAAACTAAAGGATAAATGAAATGTTGTATTTGACTAATTCCTTTTTTCCAACCTAAAATATCATCAATAAATCCTACAAAAAATATTGAAAATAAAGCAATAATAATTAAACTAAACTGAATAAAATCAATTACTGAAAAATTAAAACTAAAAATTGAAATTAAAATAAAATTTAACAACATTATTAAAAAAATTGAAAAAATAAAACTTAAAAAAACTGGAACTCCTCCAAGCTCACAAACTAAATCCTTATTATATTTATTCATATCTTTTCCAAGATAAGATGTTTTAGAAATAATTTTAATAAACATTGGAACTAAAAACAAAGATAAAAATAAAGAAAAGAAAAAAGAAAAACCTAAAAATATAAAGAATAAAACACTATTCTGCATATTCGTTCACTTTTTCTTTATTAACTTCATATATTCTTACATCTCCATTTTCATAAGCTAAAGAAAATAATTGAGAATGAATATTTTCATTAAACCATATTTTTGCAAATGCAGAATTATTTGAAGAAGTATTTAAAATAAATAATTTAGAGTTATCTTCTAAACGATACATAAAGATTGGAACTCCATTCATTACATCTTTTGGTTTATCAGTCCAAACTGTTGGAACTGAATTAATTTCTTCTTCAGAAAAGATATTTTCTCCACATTTATATGCAAGTTTACCATCACCTAAAGATCCAGGATAACAATCTAAAGTAAATGAAATATAACTTGTAATTCTTGGATCTTGATAATTTGTAGTTATAAAACCGTAAGATCCAAATGAAGCATATCTATTAAAATAACCATTATCTGCAATAAAGTAATCAGCATCATATTTTTTCATAAGGTTTGCAGTATAATTTAAATCTTGACTTAAAATAAATAATCCAAATTCACTTGTACCTTCTATATTTGAATTGGTATTATCAGTACTTGCCTTTCTTTCAGAAAAATAAGTTATCCAGTGACCATAATCCCACCAATTAAATATTTTTGCATCTGGTGAAGTATTTTCTCCAATCCAAAAAATTGACTCTCTCCAGTCATTTTTTTCAACAATATGTGGCACTTTAGAATAAACTTCATGAGTTCCAGCAGCAATAGAAGTTAATAAAATCAAACCAACAAATATTGCAAAAACTCTTTTTCTTAAGACTGTTGAATTTTTATTAATCCATTCATTTATAAAATAAATTAAAAATCCTGCAGATACAGCAATCGGTATTCCAAAATAGAATGTAAACTTTAATTTTGACCAAGCCATTAATAAAGTTATAAAAATCCAAAAGAAAAGTAATAATGTTAAATTATCTTTCTTTTTTGAAAATAATAAATTAAGTGGCATTATTAAAAGCACAACAAAAGGAATCCATAAAAGAAAACTATACTTGTATAAGAAAAATTGTTTTCCTGTATTTTCTTCCCCAACAGACGCTTTTACAACATCTGTATCAGAAGTAACATTATTTGAAAGTTTATCAATATTTTCTTTACTTAAAGGAATATTATCAATTACATAATTACCTGTAGTCTTTACCCAACCTGGTTGAGCAATTGATGCTAAAGCTGCAAAAATTACAAAAGAAATCACAATAGTTCTTAAAAATAAAGCAATATCTTTATTAGAATAATTCTTATAAGCCATATATATTAAATTTGCAATTAAAAATGAAACAACAATTAAAGGTACTAAAATAAATGCAGACCAAGTAAAAGCCATAAGTCCAAAAAACAAACCAGATAATAAAGAATATCTTATATTTTGTTTTCTTGAATGCATATTTTTTATTGCTTTAACAAGGAAAATAAAACCTAAAATCATCCATAAAAATCCTAAAGCATCTTCTTCATAAAAACCAGCCATGGTTCTATAAACAAATGCAGGAATTGTAGCTGTAACTATTGCCATTATAAATCCTGCTTTACGATTATAAATTTCTTTACCTAAAAAATACATTGCAACTGAGATTAAAGCCCCAAAGATGGCTGGCAAAAACCTTGCAAATTCCATGAGTAATGCTTTATTGTAGGGAGCTCCGAGAGTAAATAAAATATACAAAAAAGAAGTTAAATACCATACAAAGGAAGGCCTATTTTCAAGTGAAGATCCACCCTGTGCATAAAAACCTAATGGATCATTATCAGGCAAATCTCCTTGTAAAACATAACCTGTCATTCTTAAGTGCCAATAAGTATCAAATTCAAACATATTGTCATATTTTAAAAGATGACCTCTAACAGCAAAAGCCATTAAAAAAATAAGTAATATAAATATAATTTTTTTATGTTTTGTAAAGAATGTATTAAATGCATTTGATTCTGTTTTTGTATCTATCATATATTTTTCCCCTTAAATAAATAATTATAATAAATAAATGTGTAGGGAAATATATTAAAAGATATTTAATTTAAAAAAACTAGAAAGTTTATTAAGTTATATCTAAACAGCTATTAAATAATATTTTTAGTTTGTAAAAAAAATTGAATTATATATTTTAAAAAAGATTTTTATATTACAAAGAAAAATAATTTTAACTGTAGAAAAAAGTTGTTTTAAAAAAATAGCTTTTAATAAATATTTTTTTTAAACAGAATTTAAAAAAAGAAAATATTAAATGTTAGCAGCTTTAAAGACGCTACTAGCATGAACTAACAGCGAACTAAAACGGCAATAGACTTAACTTCTGGGTTCGGAAAGGGTCCAGGTGTTTCTCCATTCCTATGGCCGCTAACATAAATAATAAGAACCACAAAGTTTATAAATAGATTGTTTTTAAATATTTTGATAAAAAAAGAAGAAAAAAGAAATCATTTCTTTTTAGCTGATTTCTTTACAATAGTTTTCTTTTCAGGCTTGAAAGATAATTTTTCTTCACCTTCAGAATTATTGTCTTTTAATAATTTCTTAACAACAGTAATACTTTTCTTAATATCTGCTTCTGATTTTGCACCAGCACAAATCATTTTACCATTCTTAAATAAAAGAATAGTAATCTTAGGATTATGAATTCTTATTATTGCACCAGGGAATTGTTCTGGTTCATATTCAATATCATCTAAAGTAACTGCTGCTTGGAATAAATCAACTGGTTTATTAAGATTTGAAGTTGCAACTAAATTAACAATATTATAATTAATGGATTTTTTAATTTTAACTTCTTTTTGAATTTCATTAATTAACTTTGTTGCTTTTTTAATTCCTGCAACAATATCATCTTCATTTGAAGCACCAGAAATTATTAATTTTCCATTCTTAAATAAAAGTAAAGTTACTTTTGGTTCTTTAAGTTTAAATATTGCTCCAGGAAATTGTTCTGGTTCATATTCAACATCTGGTATTGCTGCTGCAAGATTATAAAGATCTAATGTAGTTTCAAGATTAGAAGATGCTACTAAATTTTGTATTTTATAAGACATAAGAAATCACCTATTTTTTTATATGCACTCTAGATATATTATAAAACAAAATGTTTATAAAGGGGTTTTTAAAGGAATATAAATAAAATTAATTTTCAATAACCTCTTTCTTTAAGAATCTCTTTTAAAACATATCTATTCTATTAATATATATTGAATAATTAATAGATTTTGATATTTATTAGTCTAGTGGCTAATTTTTTAAAAATCTTAAAAAATATAAAAAAAGGTAATTAAATATGTCAGGAAAAAAAGCACAAGGTAAAAGAGCAAAAACAAGAAGTTTAATGAAAAGAAATGTTAGAGCAAAAACAACAGTTAATGAAGTATTAAAACCAGTTGAAATTGGTGGAACATATCAAATTAACATTAACAGTTCTAAACATCAAGGACTTCCTCATAAAAGAATGCAAGGAAAAACAGGTAAATTAGTTTCTTTCCAAGGAAAAGCTCCAGTTATGGAAATTTATGATGGAAATTTAAAAAAGAAAGTTATAACAGAAAGAGTTCATTTAAAACCTATAAAACAAATACCTAAAGTTAAAAAGGTGAAAAAATGAATTATAAATATGTTGAAGACGTTACATTAAATGAAGTTAAGAAAGTATTAACTGAAAAAGCAAAAGAAAAAGAATTAAATTTTGAACAAAAACATGCACATGAGCATGCAAAATTATTTGCAAGCCTAACACCTGCAACTTCAGAAAAATTAAAAGCAGCTTTAATAGAAATAGAATTATCTGATGAACTTGCAACAAAAATAACAGACATCTTACCTAATGTTACAGAATTAAACTTAATATTAGAAAAAGAAAAAGATGTTGATGATGATAAAAAAGAAAAAATCATAGAAATTTTAAAAAAATACAAAAAAGAGTGATTTAATTTTATGATGAAAGAAGCAATAGTTTTAGATAGACTAAAGAAAGATATTAAATTTAAACAAACAGATGTAATTCACTGTATTGGTAGCTCTAACTTTTCTTTACTTGAAATTGTTACTTCAGAAAATTATAAGATTCAAGAAAAAATTTCCACAGAAAATCTAATTGTAAGAAGAATAAATTATAATAGATTATCAAATGTTGGAAAAAAAGAACTTGACAAAGCAATTGAAACAATTGTAACTGAACATTCAGATAAATTTGTTAATTTTTTCAATAATGCAAAACCAATTGGACTTAGAAGACATCAACTTGATCTTTTACCAATGATAGGTGTAAAACATAGAATGGCAATCATTGAACATATTAAGAAAAAAGGTAAATTCACTTCTTTTGATGATATTAGAGAAATAGAAATGATGCCAGATCCTGTAAAGGTAATTGTAAATAGGGTTATTGATGAAATTATTGGTGGCCCAGAAATTAAATATAATTTATTTACAATGCCATATCTTATTAAAAAATAAAAAACATAGTTATTATGCAAAAAGAAATATATAGATTAATGCTTATTCATGGATTTAAACCTAATCATAAATTAGATCAAAATTTTATAATAGATAAAAACTCTATTTCTAAAGTAATTGAAACAATAAAACCAAGTAAAGAAGAAACAGTTCTTGAAATTGGCCCTGGACTTGGGTTTGTAACAAAAGAACTTTTAAAAGTTTTTAAAAAAGTAATTGTAATTGAAAAAGATCCTATAATGATTGAAATTTTAAAAAAAGAATATCCTGATAAAAATCTAGAAATAATTAATTTTGATTTTTTAGAAGTAGATTTATCTAAACTTAACTTTGATAAAATAGTTGGATTTATTCCTTATTCAATTTCTTTAAAAATAATTGATAAGATAATAGCTACAAAACCAGCATGTCTTGTAGTACAAAAAGAATTTGCAGAAAAATTAGTTGCATATGAAGGTTTTGCAAACTATGTTTCAATCAGTGTACTTTTACAATCACATAGCGATATAAAAATAATTAGAAATATTAGAAAAGCATCTTTTTTTCCAAAACCAAAAGTTGATTCATCAATAGTTTCAATAATTCCAAAGAAGAATACAAAAGTTGATGAAAACTTTAATCAATTTATTAAAAATATATTTAGATATCCAAATAAAGATATTGTAAATAGTTTTAAACATTCTAATTCTGAAAATAAAGAAATTATTTCTTTAGATAAAATAAAGCTTATTCCTGAAAAAATACAAACAAAAAAAGTAAAACAAATATCTGTAAAGGAATTTGAAAAAATATATAATTTAATAAAAAAATAAAAAAAAAGAGTTTTATTCAAACTCTTCTAAAACCATTTTATCAAAGATTACAGGATTGTTATCTTTTAAATACTCAATAGCTCTTGATATTTTTTCTTCTGTATTTGCATGGAACTCTAATATAGCATCATTAACTTGTACAGAATCTCCTACTTGACAAAATAAAACAACTCCAGCTTCAATATCTTTTGGAGCCCCTAAAAGTTTTGCAAGATGAGTTATTTTAGAAACATCAAAGTTATTTACATCTCCTGCTTGTGAAGAATAAATCTTTTGTATAAATTTAGCTTTTGGAACATCTTCTGATCTTAAAATAGTTCCACCTTGTGCTTTAATTATTTCTTGGAATTTTTCTAAAGCCTTACCAGATGTTACAATTTCTTTTGCAAGAAGATAACCTTCTCCATTCTTTGCTTTACCTACAAGTTCTAAAAGTTCACCTGAAAGAAGACAAGCTTTTTCTAAAACAGAATCTTGATATTTTCCTTCTAAAACTTCTAAAACATTTTTAGCTTCAAGAGCAGGACCAAAGAAATCTCCACAAGGTTTATCACCGTCAGTTAAAATAACTTTAGATTTAATTCCTAAAGACTCACTAATAGTTATAAATTTCTTTGCTAGACGTTCACCATCTTCTTTATTTTTAATCTTTACATCTCTTCCAACAGGAATATCAATTACAAGATGGGTTGAACCTATACTTTTCTTTTTTGAAAGAATAGATGCAATCATTATTCCTTCTGGATTAATTCCTAAAGCATGCTCAATATCAATTAATTTATTATCAACAGGACAAAGATCAAATTTACCTTCCCAAGCAACAACTCCGCCAGTTTTATTAATAATTTCTTTAATTTCATCAACATCAAAGCTTACTGGAGCTAATACTTCCATAGCATCAGCAGTTCCAGCTGCAGAAGTAATAGATCTTGATGCTGTTTTTGGAATTTTATAACCTAAAGATGCAATTATAGGAGTTAATATCATTGAAACTCTACCATTAATTCCACCAATAGAGTGTTTGTCTAAAATAATGTTTTCTCCAAAATCAATTCTATCTCCAATATCAACTAAAGAATTACATAAAAAATTAGTTTCTTCAAGATTAAGTCCATTTATATAAACTCCTGTTACAAAAGCAGATAATTCTACTTCTGATAAAGAATTTTTATCTATAGCTTTTACAATTTCATCAATTTCTTCTTTTTCTAAAGTTTTATTTTTTATTTTATCCATTATATATTTTGTTGCAAGAGGAGGATTTTGAAGTTTTACAATCACTTTATCTCCGTCATTTAAATTTAAATCTTTAGCAGTATCTTTAAAAATACCCATTTCTTGTTCAGTTACATAAGATGTTGAAGTATCTAAAACAAAAACAGTATTTATTGTTTCATTAAAAACCTCTAATCGATCTAAATTTTGTGCACCTAAACTTAATGAAGATCTTGGATGCAAAATAACAATTGGATAATTTGCATAAATATCCAATATTTTAATTTTTAATTCTAGTTTCATTTTTGAAAAACTCCTTTTAAATCTTTAAATATAAAATGATTTATAATTCACTTATAATTTGTTTAATAATTTCTTTAGAAATTACTCCTACTTGTTTTTTTACAACTTCTCCATTTTTAATAAAAAGTATTGTAGGAATTGACATTACTTGATATTCTTTAGAAATATTTGGAGAATCGTCAACATTAACTTTTACACAAAAGACATCTTGATTTTCTTTTGCAAAATTTTCAAAAATTGAAGCAAACATTTGACAAGGACCACACCATGCAGCCCAGAAATCAACAACTACAATTTCTTTGCCATTAATTTTTTCTTTAAAATTAGTATCATTTAATTCTGTAATAAATTCAGACATAATTAATTCACTCCTTAATTTATCTTTTATATAATATATTATAGAATACATTTAAAAGAATATACCTCTTTTAAATTAATATAGATAAAAGAAAGATTATACATGCCAAGAAACATAAATAAAACAGCATTAAGAAGAACAAAAGAAGTTCTTGCTAAAATGGATAAAAAATATCCTGAATTATATAAATTTGATTTAACTATTAAAGAAATAGATTTATTAACAAAAAACATTAAAAAAAATCCTGTAATTTATGAAAGAATTAAAACATCTATTAAAGAAGGAAAGTTTAATTTAGAAAAGTTTTTTACTAATTTAAAAAAAGAAGAAGAAATTCTTAAAAAAATAAATAAAAGAGAAGTTGTCAAAGAAGATAAACTAACAATAGAACAAAAAAAGACATATTTAAAGTTTTTAATCAATAAAGAAGTCTCTTCTAAAAAAGCAAAAGAAATAATATCATTAATCTCTCTTAATTATAATTCAAAAGAAGCAAGAGAAATAATTATTAATTATTCAAAATTTTTAAAAAAAATCCCTAAAATTAAAAAAGAAAATATTACAAATGTTTTAATTAAAAAAATAAAAAATAATGAAAATTACATTAATGAATTATTAATAAGATTAAATGATCCTAAAATTACATATAAAAGAATTGAAGGAATATTATTAAAATTTAAATAAAGTAAGTCAAGATATATATCGCACCTAAAATAAAGCAAAAGTAAGAAAAATTAATTTTCTTTGCAAATTTAATTAAAAGATCAATTGTAAAATAACCGACTATAAAAGAAACAACAATTGAAATTAAAATATATGGAGAGAAAAATAAACCATTAAAAACTAAAAGTGCAATTTCTCCAATAAAAATAGTTGGAATTGAAATTAAAAAACTAATTTTAAAAGCATTCTCTGGATTAAAACCTCTAAAGAGAAGTAAAGAAGTTGTAAGCCCACTTCTGCTTAACCCTGGAAGTATTGAAAAACCTTGAAATAATCCTAAGAGAAAAGAATTTTTAATTGAGAAAATAGGTTTTTTTGAAAATATTTTTCTTGAAAAGAAAATTAAAAAACCAGTAATAAATAATAATAAACCAATAATTAAATTTATTAAAAGTATATTGAAATTATTTATTCCATCACTTATTAAAAAATAAATTGGACCAGAAACTAAAAGAGTTACAATAACAGTTATAAAAATAAATCTTAAATAAGAAAAATCTTTTTCCAAAGTATTTTCTTTAATTTTTAATAATTTAAAATTATATTTAAAAAGTAAAGAAATATTTTTAAAAGTTAAAAGAGATTTAATTTCTTTATAAAAATAAACAATAGCTGCTAAAAGTGTACCTGTATGCAAAAGAATAGAATAATTTAAACTTAATTGAGAAGATAAATTTAAAATGTTTGATAAATATATCATTAAATTTCCTTGAGAGCTTATAGGAAGCCATTCAACTACCCCTTGTAAAATACCAATTATGATATAACTTATAATTTCATTCATTTTTAGTCTATTTTTAAAAATATATTAATATATATTAAAGAAGATAAGAATTTATAAATAAATCTATAGTATATATATTATAAAGAAAAAAGGATTTTTTAAAAATGAATAAATTAGGGCATGTTTTATTTGCAACATTTGTATTTACTTTTGTATATGTTGTAATCTCAAACTTAATGGAACTTGAGATTGAAAAAATATTAATTGCATACTTTATATTCATAGTATACACACTTCTACCAGATATTGATAAAAATAATTCCTGGATAAGAAAACAATTAGATAAAATTATTATTCTTTTATTAATATTTTTTACAGGAATAAGTATTATTAATAATGATCAAACAGCTTTAATAATTGCAGGGATACTTTTATTATTAGAAATTATTTTAACAGTAATAAAACATAGAGGTCCACTACACTCGTTTACTTTTGGAATATTAACAGCAAGTCCTTTGCTTTTTTTAGATCCAGTTTATTTTTTTGCAGGTTTTTTAGGAGTTGTAGTACACTTACTTGCAGATAGTTTTTAGAAATAAACTTATTTTAATTTTTCAAAAATATTTTTAAAAAAAGTTTTAATTTTGTTATCTTCTATAATTTCTTCTTCAATAATGGTTTCACTAATATTAATATCTTGATTTAAATAATTAACAGTAATTGTTCTAATGTCTTTAACATCATCTTTATTAAAAGCATAACAAGAAATATAAAATATATCTTCTTGAACAGAATTATTATCTATTGAAACTTCTAAAATATGTTTGTTATCTCCATCATATCTTAAATCTAAAGAAAGTTCTTTGTTATTAGAAGTACAATTAACATCATATACAAAAGAATAATCAACATGATTTTGAATTGAAATCTTATCTTTATCTAAATAATTTAAAAGTATCATTTTATCTCTAGATAAAGAATATCCCTTATATTCTGGAACTTTGTTAATTGGAGAGTCTGAAAATTCATATTCAGAATTATTTGAAATTATTTTTAAAAATAAATAATCACTATCAACCAAATTATTTAAAGAATCATAAATTGAAACTTTTATTCTTAAATTAATGGTTTGATCAATAAAATTTAAACTTCTTATATTTAAAGCAAAAGAAGAAAAGACATCTGAAACAAAATATTCTTCTGTTTTTGATAAAGACAAATCTATTTCTTTTAGTTCTTGAGAATATATTTTTAAATCATATTCAGCTCTATAAGTATTACTAATTGTTGAAGAATAATTTGAAGTATAATGAAATAAAACCTCTTTTGAAATATTTTTTGATAAATAAACAGTATTATTTGAAACAGAAGGATCTACTGATAAATTTACATGAGAAAAAATCCCTGGAGTTAATATAATTAATGTTAAAAATAAAAATATAATTTTATAGTTCATTATATAATTATATAGAGTTAATGTTTAAAAACATATTTATTTTATATAAAGTCTATTGAACATTAATATTTATTGTATTAGAAGCAGTTTGACCATAACCATCACTTACATTTAATTCAATTTCATGTGTTCCTGTTTGACCTATTGAATATCCATGTAAATTAGCTAAATAGTCATCTCTATCTATGCTTGAATCTCCTCCTGCACAAAAGAAAGTATTATTTGCAACTCCACAACCTAAATTAGTTCTATTTGAATTAGGTAAATTAGAAAGTGTCGTCCAACTATTTGAAACTGTATCATAAACTAAAAGTGCAGCAGAAGAACCTCCTCCCAAATAAATCTTAGTACCATATACTCCAGAATCAGGATATGATTTAGAAATTGGCATTGTTGCACCTGTAGTCCAAGAATCAGACAAAACATCATATATTAAAGTAGTTGTAGTACCACCTATACAATAAATTTTATTATTTATTCCTTCACAACGTGCAGATAATTTTCCAGAAGGTGCAGTTGCACCAGTAGTCCAAGAGTTTGTAGATATATTATATATTTCAAGAAGATCAGCTACCCCTCCCATATTCTTATTTCCACCAAAACAATAAATTTTTCCATCTAAAGCAGCACAATCATGTTGAGATCTTTCTGTAGGCATAGAAGTTTTAGTAGACCATGTATTTGAAGAAATATTATAAGCATAATTTGATTTAAGATAATCAAAATTAGGACTTTCAGTTCCACCTATACAATAAATAATTCCATTATAATGAGTACAAGCTAATTCCTCTCTGTAATCAGGCATATTTGCACCTAAAGACCAAGTATTAGTTAAAGCATTATATATTTGAGTTGTTTTACTTGAATCATAAGATAAATCAGCTCCACCAAAACAATATAATTTATTATCAACCCCAACACAATCAACATAATCCACTCCTTTAGGCATATCAGAATATGCAGACCAACTTCCTTGTGGATAAGTATGACTAAAAGAACAACTAGAACTTAAAGGAGAACCATTATCTGTCCAACTACAAGAATAAGATCCATCGCCTCCAGAAATGCTTGATGAAAAAGAGATAGAACTTCCTAAAGATTTTGTAGAATTATTAGCAGGAAGAGAAACAGATGCCACCAATAAAGCATAAACCTCTATAGAAATATTTGAAGAGGCTGTTTCAAGAGAATCAGTTACTTGTAAAGTAATAGTATGTGTGCCTGGAGATAAACTAGAACTAAAACTACAATCACTTGAAAGAGAACCATCTAAAGAAGAAGTCCAAGAACAAGTATATGCCCCAAAATTATTATCTGCAGTACCACTAAATGAAATTGTATCACTAAATAAATGATTTGAAGAATTTGAAGGAGTAGAAATAATACTTTCTAAAGAATCTTTTACAATAATTGAAGTTGATTGTGTTAAAATATCACCAGAATCTTCAACAACTAAATTAATATCATGAGAACCAGAAGATAAAGAAGAATAAGTTGTATCACAAGATGTTGAAAAAGTACCATCAATTGAAGAAATCCAAGTACAAGAAGGAGTACCTGAAGAATTTAAAATTTCAGAAGTAAATGAAATACTTGAATTTAAAGAATTAATTGAATTTTCCAAAGGAGAAGTTATTGAAAAAGAAAAAGTACATTCTGAAGGATCATAAAACTTAGAAGTGACAGGAAAAGAAATATATTCATTAGAGTCTGTTAAAAGCTCAATTGAAAAATTCTTTTCAGGAACACAACCTAAAGTTAATTGAGCAATGGAATTTTTAGATAATAAAAAAGATTCATCAAGATAATGATATTTATTAAGATAAGCATAATCTAAGGAACTGTTTATTTTATAACCAATAATAGTTTTACTTACTGATGTGTGTGTATTTTTTATAAAAAGGTTTTTACCAGTAATATCATCTTGCCAAACAAAATCAGAAACAGTTTTATCTTGTGAAAAAGAAGAAGCTGAAGAAAAACTTTCATTTGTAAAGTTTTTACCCCATAATAGAATCACACCAATAACTGCAACAACTACAACAATAATTAAAATGCTTGCTATTAATGGAGAAATAGCATTTTTATTAAGATACATATATATAAAAAAGAAAACCAAAATATTTATAAAGGTAAATATTTATAACTTCTTTAATAATAATATAATATTTCAAAACTATAGGAAAAAATAATTATGATTACAAAGAAAATAGCATTTGATGAGAATAAATATATTCAATTACAAGTAAATGAAATTAAAAAAAGAATTAAAAACTTTGATAAAGTCTATATTGAGTTTGGAGGACATCTTTTAAGAGACTATCATGCAAATAGAGTATTAATAGATTATAAAAAAGATACAAAAGTAAAGATTCTTGAAAAAATAAAAAAAGATGTAGGAATAATATATTGTATTTATTCAAAACATCTAGAAAATGGAAGAGATTATAATAGTAATCTAGAATTTAGAAAATTAGTATTAGAAGAAATTGAAAAATTGCATAAAAAATTTGAAAAAATTGATATAGTAATAACAAGATATAAAAATGAAAATTCAGGAAAAGTTTTAGAAAAAGAAATGAAAAAGAAAAATATAAAAGTTTATTTCTCAAAAACAATTAAAGACTATCCAAATGATTTAGATGAAATATTAGGAAAAAAAGGATTTATTGAACAACCATATATCCAAACAAATAAAAAAATAAATGTTGTAATTGGTGCGGTTGCAAATTCAGGAAAAATGGGGATTTGTTTAGCACAAATATTTTTAGATTCAAAAAATAAAATTAATTCAGGATATTTTAAATCAGAAACTTTCCCAGTATTTAATCTACCTTTAAATCATCCTATTAATCTTGCATATGAAGCTGCAACAGCAGATATTGGAGATAAAAATATTATTGACCCTTATCATAAAAAAGCATATGGAATTACAGCTATTAACTATAATAGAGATATTGAAAACTATAAAATATTAAAAAAAATAATAAATAAAATTATTTCAAAAAAGAATAAAATGCATGATTATAAATCTCCTACAGACATGGGAATTAATACAGTTAAAAAAGCAATAGTTAATGAAGAGAAAATTAAAGAAGCTGCTAGAAAAGAAATAATTAAAAGACATAAAAAATATATTGAAAGAAAAGAAAAAAGAGAAGTTATTGAAAGAATGGAAAAAATTTTAAAAAAAATTATTCCATAACTTTATTTAAACAAACTAAAATATCAAGTAAAAATAAACTAGCATCTTCTTCAACACTTGTATTCTTAATAATTATCTTAGCTGATGAAAAAATAGATGCTTCTAATTCTTTTTTTTTTACATGAAGATAAAAAGGAGAATTATCTTTAGATATATAAAAATCATTTTCTTTTAATATAGGGAGTAATTTTGAAACATTTAATTCTAAGAACTTCTTTGGATAATATTCAAATCCTGGTGTTGCTTTGCATGTATCTTGTATAAAATCTTTTTCTGTTAAAACCATAATTTATCACATTTTTTTGCCTGTTACAGCATCTACTTTTAAAACTCTATTTCCTTCTTTATTATTATAAGTTATTTGCCAAATTGGCCAATATATTTCTTGAAGAGAAGTAAATTCAATTTCACCCCATAATTTCTTTAAATTATCTTGAACAACATTTAAAGAATAATTAATTGATTCTAAAAATTCAACATCTTGTTTTTTTAAAGGTAAAACATCTAAAGATGAAAGAACTTTAATAGTCGGGTTAAAAGGGATATCAAAAGCTTTTGAATCTATTTTATAAACATCTATACCAGAATTATTTTTAACAGTAATTAAATTTAATTCTTTAAAAGAATCAATCATTTCAATTAAATCTTTTTCTTCAATATCTGTTTCTTGATTTAAAGAAAACAAAGTATGTTGTTTATTTAAAAGATAAAGAATCTCTAAATAATCTTCATTAATTTTATCTAAAACATTAAGACCAGAAGAAATCTTAAACTCACCATTTAAAAAATGTATAAACTCACCAGTTACAGAATCCACAAAGCAAGTATTTGTTTTAAAAGAATCTTGAAAGTCATAAACATTATAACTTATTTTATAAATTGTTCTATATTTTAAAACAATATTTAAAATTTCTTCTTTTGGTTTAAATAATAAAGATTTTTTAATATTTTGATTTGCAATTTCTTCAATATTTGCTTTTGAAATTCTTTCTGCAATAGTATTTCTTACTTTTATTTTTGAAACACTACTTTTAACATGTTCTAAATTTTCTTCAATATCTTCAAAATTATTTTCATCTAAAGAATTAACTTCATCGGGATTATCAATATCATCAGAAACTAATTTTTCTTCTTGATTATATTCTTTGAAAAAATTTTCATTAAGATATAGAAGATCTTCTTTAAGTAAAACATTTTTTTCTAAAAGTTTTTCTAAAAGTTCATCATATTCAACAGTCCCTCTATATTTAATATTAATAACATCTAAAATATCTTTTGCAAAAGACACTTTAATTTCTTTTGTTTTTTCTAATTTTTCATAAACCATTTTAAAAGCAATTTCTAAAACTTCAGATTTATTTTTTTTAGGAATCTCTCTTATTGTTTCTGCATCACGACCTTCATGTTGAGATCTTCTTGGTGCTGCTCTTAAAATAAAAGCTCTAGAAGTTTCTTCTGATCTATCTCCTACAAGAGCAGTTGCAAAAGGCAAGGTCTTTATAAAATTTGGTTCTTTATATTGCTTTGGTATTATTGCAGGCATTCTTTTTTGAATTGCAGAAATATCATCATTAAAAACTAATTTATTTGAAATTAATATATCTACCTGTGATAAAACTTTAGTGTTTATTGCAGAAGGTTGCTGTGTTGCAAAGACTAAAGAACAACCAGGTCTTCTTCCTTGCTTAACATACTCTATAATTCCTGCAGTTGCTGGTGTTTGAGAATTTCCAGAAGGAATTAAAGTGTGTGCTTCATCAATATACATCCATGTAGGAGGAATTTCAATTTCTAAAAGTTCTTCTGCTTTTTGTGTTGAATCACCATATTTTTTTACAGCTTCTTGTCTTGCAAGAAGTTTTCTTGCAGAAAGAATTCTTCTAGCTAAGATTCCAATAACTAAAGCAGTTATATTTTCATCTAAAAAAGAAGTATCAAGCACAGTTAATTGATTTTCTCTTGAAAGTTTTGAAAGAGGAGTTCCAGAATCTGAAAATATACCCCAAGATCTTGCTGCTTCAAATCTTGAAACTAAAGCTCTTATAGAGTCTGGTTTATAACCTTTTTGAGAAGATTGAAATTCAGAATTGTTTTGAAGACAGTTAATAATATCTTCTAAAGTAAAATGATTTCCTTTTGCTGATATTTTTTTAACATCAGGAACATCTTTTGTTCCTCCTGTAACATATCCTTTCTTTACAGACTCTAAAGTTTTTTCTAAAAGTAAGCCTGATGGAGAAAATCTTTCAATACCAAAAGTTAAACACCAATCTTCTGGAGTTAAAAGAGAAGGAAACATTGAAAAGGTGTCATCATAAGTATCTTTTGAAACTTGAGAAACTATACCTTCTGGAACAAAGACTTTTAGGTTTTTAAGACCTTCGGCCTTTAAACCCCATTCTTCTAAAATTTTTAATTCCTTTGAATCTCTGTTTGGAAATTTCATTGACCAGAAAACACCAACAGGATCAATTACTATTTGTCCTATATATGGGTTTGTTCTTGCAAGCTCTTCTGCTATTACCCCTAAAAGATAACTCTTACCTGTTCCTCTAGCACCATCTAAGAAAATTACGTGCGGATTTAGACCATCTACATGTACTTGTTTGCCTTCTTGTTGATTTTCAGCAACTTTTCCAATATATGCTGTAGCTATTTTACCATATTGTTTTAAAACAGATTTTTTTCTACCTAAATAAACTACTTTAGGGTCTTGTAAGTCTTCTAAGAATTTAAGTTGAGGTTTAATTATAATTTCTGAACTTTTAGCAGGTATATCTTTATCTTTAGTAATTTCTTTTGATATATTTGAGTTTTTAGTAAAATCTTCTTTTAAATCTGATTCTTTAGAATCTATTTCTTTTAGGTCTTTTTCTACATTATCATCTTCTAAATTATTATCTTCAGAGTTTTCTTCTAAATCAGCTTCATCTATATCATTATCTTCAGAATTATTATCTTCTGAATTTTCATCTTCAGAGTTTTCTTCTAAATCAACTTCATCTAAGTTATCATCATCTTCAGAATCATCATCTTCAGAATCATCAATTTCAGAAAAACTTTCAACATCTTCTAAAGGATGTTCTTCTCTTGATTGTTTTAATTTTTCTTCAATATCTTTAATAGTATCTTCATTAACATATTTTCTATTAGAAGACTCTACTTCATCAAATAAATCTTTATTATTTGTTGCTTTATATTTCTCTACAGACATATTTTATCAAAGTTTAATAGTTATTAAAAATCATAACAATATATTATATATGTAAAAGATATAAATAGTTATTCTTTTTAAAACTTAAGGGTTATAAATAATATATAATATAGTTAATTAGAGTTTTTAAAATATGGCTTTGGACAAAAATGATAAATTCACACACTCATTAATTACTATTAAAAAAAGTAATTTTGTATATCAAATATATTATTGGTTAATTTCTTTTCCTTTAATGTATAGAATGAAGAGATTTTTAAAATATGCAGTCTTAGGTCTTGCAGGAACATTTATAGATATATTGATGATTTTTGGTTTACATAATATACTTGCTTATAATTACTTATGGGTAACTTTTATTTCTGATTTTACAAAAACATTTATTAATTTCAATCTTCATAAAAGATTTGTTTTTAAAAATGAAGTAAAAGCTTTTTCTAAGAAAAACCTTTTTGCTTTCGGAAGATATTATGTAATTAACTTTTCGGCAGTAATTGTTATTTTTATAATGGTTATTGGTTTTGTTGAATTTTTAAACTTTCCACCTATCTATGCAAAACTTCTTGCAGATTTAATAATGAATTTAACTAGATTTTCTGCTCATAAATCAATTGTTTTTGAAAGACCTGGAAAACTAGGAAAATAGATTTTCTCTTTTAAACCTTTAAAAGAAAATCATCTATTTTCTTGTGAGCATCTTTTCTTCTCTCTTGATGAGCTAAAAGGAAAGCAGTTATTTTTTCAATTAAATATTTCTTAATCTCTCCAGTTAACATCTTTCCAGAAGAATAATCTTTTTCAATCTCTGCTAATTTTTCATCATCCTCTTCAAAAAGATATTTTAAATATTGGAAAGGAATGTCAATTTCTGTGTTTCCACCTTTTTCTCTATGTTCTTCTAAAGTTGGTTGTCCTCCAGAGAAGGCATATTTGTTTATTTTATCTTTAATCTCTTTTGGAGAGTCTGTCATGAATATTCCTTTAGCTTCCCCAGTACTACTCATTTTTCCAAAAGCTCCTGTTAATGGAGGAAGAAAAGAACATTGTATACTTGCAGGTTTATAAAAACCAAGCTTTGGTAAGATATCTCTTGTTATTCTAAAATGATTATCTTGGTCTATTGCGTGAGGAATAAGGCAAGGAATGTTTTTCTTTTTTAAAACTGATGGCAAAAAAGAAGGAACTGCTTGCATAGATGTATAAAAGATAGACCCAACATTATTGCTATCTGTAAAACCAAAAGAAGATTTAACTGTTGAAAAAGTTAATTTCTTTGCAACCTTTATTGCCTCTGGGTAAAGAAGACCAGCATGCTTTGTGTTTACTATGAAAAATGTTTTTTTAGGGTCAAAGCCTATAGCTATAACATCAAGCATGTTTTCATAAACCCATTTTTGTATTTCTTCAAAAGGTTTATCTTTATATAAGAATTTTTCATCATCTGTAAACTGAAAATATAATTCAACATCAAAAGTATCTTGTAAGTATTTTGTAAAATACCATACTAATGCATGCCCTAGATGGATTGGGCCTGATGGGCCCACACCGGTATATAGAAAAAATTTATTTCCTTTTAGATATTCATCTAACACCCAGTTAAGGTCTCTATGTGCAAAAAAGATTTTTCTCTTTAACATTGGATGAAGACCTTTAGTTATTTGTTTTATTTTTTCTAAAATTTCAGGAGTTATTTCTTGAAGACCAAATTCTTTTACAAGTCTTTGGTAATCTACTTCTCCTTCTACTTGGTATGGATTTACAATCATTTTTTCAGTCATAAATATTAAAGAGAGGCAAAAGTATTTTAAATAGATATAAAATAAATTATACTTTTAAAAACTAAATTTTAAATAAAAAAATTTGGGGGGAAGCACTTTTATAAAAAAAAAAGTCTTAAATGCGCGTTAACAAAAGCAAAACCATTGGGTGCTAGCTGACCGAAACCAGCTACGCAGAGAATGAGATTTGAACTCATGTAAAGGAAAAAACCTTAATCAAGTTTTCGAAACTTGTGCGTTTGACCACTCCGCCATCTCTGCAAAATAAATATTAAATTAAAAAAGAAAAAAGCGCAGAGGACGAGATTCGAACTCGCGTAGCACGAGGCTCAAGCTTTCCAGGCTTGCGCGTTTGACCACTCCGCCACCTCTGCATTTTTTGTATTTATAAAAAATTAGTGTACAATCGAGCCTTCAGAAACAGGTTCAGATGGTAAAAGTAAAGCATCTAAAGTCTTATCTCCAACAGCTAAAATCATTCCTTGGCTTTCAAAACCCATCATTTTTCTAGGCTCTAAATTTACAATAACAGGAATTTGTTTGTTTAATAAATCAGTTGGTTGATATTTTGTTTTAATACCAGCTAAAATCTGTCTTTTAAAATCATTAAAATCAATTATTAATTTTATTAATTTTTCAGATCCTTCAACAGCTTCAGCCTCAACAATTGTTCCAATCCTTATATCAAGTTTTAAAAAATCTTGAAAAGAAATGTTTTCTTTAATCATATTAAAAATTCCTATATTTTAAAAGTATAAAGCGCAGAGGACGAGATTCGAACTCGTGTAGCGCAAGGCTCCAGCTCTCAAGGCTGGCGCGTTTGACCACTCCGCCACCTCTGCATTTTTACCATATAGTCTTTGATAAAAAAAAGTCACTATATATATAATATATATAGAAAAGATATATAAAGCTTATAGAATTTAAAAAAATAGAAAAATATTTGTTAAAGATAGGGAAGCCTTCAAATCACATCAGTTTACCATATAAACCTGGTTTGGGTTTGCTTCCCTAACTATCGTTCGAGTCGTTTATCGTCATATTACTTTATCACCACCTCCTAGATGAAAAAACTCACCTGAAAATCATTCTTTAGGAAACTACTTGTCTCCAAGGTCTCAAATCCAATATAACTATGAATTATCTCATATATATATATTAACCACTAATCACTATACAAAAAAAACTAATTAAAACAATTAAAATATACAATATTTTGTGCACTTAGAGAAAAAAAGGAAAAAATAAAAAATTAATATTAAATAATTAACTTATATATAACTAAAAAAAATTAAATTAAAAACTTTTCTTTAGTTATAAAAAAATCAGTTAAATATTCAGATAAATCATCATCTTCTAAGAATAAATCATTGATCTCTGTTCCAGAATAAACTTTAGATTTTAAATTAAAGACTTGTGAGAAATCTAAAATTATTGCCTTTGCAGAAGTTTTATCTCTTTTTCTTACAACATACCATCTATCTTCTTTAATATATGGACCAAGTACAGAACGATTATTGGTTAAATAATTTTGAGAACTTTTAAAATCAGAAACTAAAGGACCGTTAATTTTTTTAAATTTAGGAAGTTCTAAAGTATTTAATAATAATACAAGATAACATCTATCTTGTCCTTCTTTATGATAAACTTCATATTTTAAAACATCAAAATCAGAAAATTCTAAATGAGTAATTAACTTTGAAGTATTACTTTTTACTTTTGACCAAATAATTTCTTTTAACATATCTTTTACTTCAAAACTTACAATTACTATTGAAAAATTTTCAAGTTTCCCTATTAATTGATGATATGTAACTTTTGGAATAACTTTAGTATTAAAGAAATCAATAGAAGGATTTTCTAAAAATTTTCTAGAAGATGCTATAAATAAACTTAATTGTTTTAAACTTACAGCAGATGCTACATTTCTAGTATCATCAATAGGATCAATTACAACTAAGCTTTCAGAAAATCTTGCTAAATTAACATGTTGTTCTTTAAGTAAAGTAAATTTTATAGGGTATTGCCAGTTTGAAGCGTTTTCTAAAACTGTTATAAAATCTCCATAAAATAAAATTAAAAGTTCACATAAATAACCAGAAAATCCAGAAACAGAAGTATCTGCACCATAAGACCCTATTTGTTTTAAAAAATATTTTAAAAGTCTAGTTTCATCTTTTTGTGTTTCAGACATGTTTTTTAAAACAAACATTAAATGTAAAACAGTTCTATCAACTGCAGAAATAATAGGTTCATTAGGTTCTATTTTATAAGCAGGAACTACTTCAACTTTATGTCCGTCAATTACACCTCTTATATAAGGGTGTTGAGAATAAGCTTTTTCCCAAAAATATCCTTTAAAAGCTTTTTGACCTAATAAAAGACCTTCTTCAATAAATTTTGTTTTTTCAAGAGAAGGAGGATAAATTACAAAAACATCAAAATCTTTTGTATCTCTTAAATTAGTACCTTTTCCAAAAGAACCTGCACAAACAGCAGATAAATGTGGTCCAGGTAATTTTTCAATCTTTTTTATAACATTATCAATAAATCTTTTTTCTTTTATATTTTGAGAAGTACTAGGTTTTATTTGAGAAAGTAATTTCTTTCTAGTATCTCTATAAATTGATACTTTTGATTTATCAAGATTTATTGAAGACATAATAATAATTATAGAACATAAACAATATAAATTGTTTTATAAATTAATTTTAAAAAAAAAATTTAGTTATTAATATCTTGTGAAAAATTTTCATCGTTTAAAAAATCATCATCAGAAAAATTTTCATCAATTAAAATATTTTGATCATAAATATTTTCATCAACAATATTTTCAGTAACAATATTGTTATCAACTAAAGAATTTTTGTCATAATTACTTAGTTTATTTTGAATATCTGTTAAAGAACCTTCAATCATTTTAGCATCTTTATACATTTGATTAAAAGAGACATATAAAGAATCATAAACAAATTCTTTTGATTTAGGATTAATCAATAATAATTTTTCATTTAAATTTAAAATTACTTCTGATTGTAAAACATCTCCAAAAGGATAATTAACCATAATTACAGAATTATTGGTATCTAAAAGAGATAAACATTCTTCACTTGTAAGTTCAACATTTTCTAAAACATTTCCATTATTTGATTGACAATAAAGAAGATTATTTTCACTATCAATTACAGAAATTAAAAGAACAGTATTTTTATTTTTTGCAGATAGCATTGATTGAGAAAATACAAGACCATCAATTACAGAAGATAAATAATTTGAATCTTGATAATAGTAATTAAAGACTAATAAATAATTTTGATCAGTTCCAAATATTTCAAAACCTTCATGTATATGAAAGTTTACTGACTTAAAATCAATATCATTACTTGAGAAAGAAGTTCTTGTTTCAACAACAATTTTGCTTAATATCAATGCAATTAATATTGCAACAATTATAATTAATATCAATTTAACAATTAATTTATTTCTTCTTTTAATAGAAGATTTTTTTTTAATTTCTTTAACAGTTTGTGTTTTTGCAGAAACTAATGCTTGAGCCATTTTAATCACATTTTATAATTTTAAATATTTATTTATTTTTTTTAAATTTAATTTAAGATCTTTTGAAACCTCTATAGGCACATAATCTATTTTTTTAGAATTTAATTTTTCTTGAAAATAATTAGTTTTATGACAAAGTATATTTTCTTCAATTTTTAAAACAGGATAGTTTCTTTCAGCCATTCTATCTCTTAAAGATTTTTCAGAAGATAATAAAAGAAAAACAAAATCCATTTTTTTTAAAAAAAGTTTAGAAACTTCACAAAATAAATGACCTTCAAAAATAATATTTTTTTTCTTTTTTAAAAGATCAAGACATTTTTTTGAAAGAAGAGATGTATCAATTTCATAATCTTTTGTTTCTTCATTTAAGATCGCAATATTATTTTCTTTAGAAAAATCTTTATCATTAACAACTAAAAACTTTTGAAAAGGAAATTTTTTTTTAACTTCTTGTGCAAGTGTTGTTTTACCACTTGCAACAGAACCTGTAATTACAAAATACATAATACCTTACCTTAATCTAACACTCTCTAAATTTTGAATTGAAAGTGTATTAATGTGGAATTTCTTTGCAACAAATCTTGCAAACTCAGGACAAGAATCACCGTGATTTACTAAAATTGTTTTTGGTTTAGGATTTAAACTTGTAACATAATTTAATAATTCTTGACGATAAGCGTGCCCTGAAAAAGCATCAATAGTTTCAATTCTAAGATTAACATTTAATGTTTTTGTTTTTCCTTTAGAATCATTAATTATCATTGATTTTAAACCTTTTTGCACCTTTTGTCCTAAACTATTTCTTGCTTGATATCCTACAAAAACTAAAGAATTATTTGGATTATCTGCAAGTTCATTAAAATATGCAACTGAAGGACCACCTGTAAGCATTCCTGAAGATGCAATAATAATTGAACCAGGAGAATTTAAAACATTTTCTCTAGAATTTTCTTCATAATCTACAGATTTAAAAAGTTTTGAAGAAAATGGAGAATTATTTTGTAAAACTCTAGTTTTAATATTCATTTTTAAATACTCAGGATAAACAGTGTGTATTAAAGAAGCTTCTCTTGTCATACCATCTATAAAAACATTTTCCGCTTTTAATTTACCACGTCTAAAATATTCTTCTAAAACAATCATTACTTCTTGAGCACGACCAACTGAAAAAACAGGAATTAAAGCAATTCCTCCTTTATCATAAGTTTCATTTAAAACTTCTATTAAATGATCTTCAGATTTATTTCTAGAAGGATTTAATGGTTTTCCACCATAAGTACTTTCTAAAATTAAAGTATCAACTCTTGGATAATTTGCATCCATGTTATTATATAATCTTGTAAAACCATATTTAATATCTGCAGAATAAACTAAATTATGTTTTCCATCACCTATATGTAGGTGTGCAGAAGCAGATCCTAAAATATGTGCAGAATTATGGAAAGTAAGTCTTATTCCAGGAGCAATATCTGTAACTTCTCTAAAGTTTTTAGTTATACAGTGTTTAATAACCTCTTTAACATCTTCTTCACCATAAAGAGCTTCTCTACCTGTTTTTTCAGAAACAGAAATTGCATCTAAAAGTAAAAGAGCCATAATATCTTTTGTAGGCTCTGTACAATAAACAGGGCCTCTATAACCTGCTCTAAAAAGATAAGGTAAGAAACCTACGTGATCTATGTGAGCATGTGTTATTACAACTGCATCAAGTTCATCTAAAGGAAATCTTATAACACCAAAGAAAGGTGCTTCTTCATTTTTATCAGCTGGATTAATTCCACAATCTAAAAGTATTTTTGTATCAGGAGTTTCTAAAAGTATAGCACTTCTTCCAACTTCTCTAAAACCACCAAGAGCTGTCATTCTAACCCATTCTTTATTACTTACAGGAGGAGAATATATTTTTTTTGCAACTTCTTTTAGAAATTGTTTTCTTTCAGTATTATTTTTAATTGCATACCCTCTTATTTTTTTAATAATTTCAGAAGGTTCAAGTGGTGCTCTTAAAATTTTTGGAATCCATTTTGTTTCTTTAATAATTGCTTTTGAAACATCCCCTTGTTTTCCAATAACAACACCAGGCTTATCTGCTTCAATTACAACCTCTGAAAAAACTCCATCAAAAGCAATTGATTTAATACCAGCATCTTCTGGAATTATTTCTTTAATTTTATTGTAGGCTTCAGCTGAATCCATTAAAGATGATTTTTCAGTTCTTATATTAATTCTTTTTTTAAATTTGTCAGCAATTTCACCAACAATTGTTTTATTACTAAAAAAAGAATAAGGGTCATTTGTATAGATAGCAATCTCTGAAGCTTCAGGTTCTATCTTTGAAAACGACATGTTTTTCTCATTTAAGAGAGTAGAAATTTGTTTTTTAATATTATCGAATAAGTCCATATTTGTTCACATTGTTTTTAAAAAAGTATAAATATCATATATTTAATTGTATAATTTAGATTAATTTTCTTTATTGTTTATTTAAAATAAAAATAAAGATTATAAAGTATAAAAAATTTTAAAGTAATTAAAAAAAAATAAAAAAAGAACTATTTATATTTTTCAATAGGTAGTTCTTCAATACCATCTTTTTTAATAATTACAACTTTTATTCCGTCTCCGCCAGTATAAACATCTCTTTTCTTAGCAGAAGTTATAGCGTCTTTTGCAAGTTCAATAGTATCTTTAATAGAAATATTATTTTTATAGCCTTTATCAAGCGCACTTAAAGCAAGTTCTGAACCTGAACCTGAGAATGAAAAATTATCTTCTTTTGAAAATCCTCCAAGCATATCTAAAGAATAAAGCTCTTGATCAGCTCCTGCAACAATTAATTGAGAATAAAATGGAAGCATTTTACTAGAATTTAAAATATTTGATAAAAGGGTTACACATGATTTTGTACTTAATGGCCTTTTATGTTCAAGTTCATAAAGGTTAGCGTGATTTTGAAGATATCTAATTAAAACCATAGCATCCCCTACAGAACCTGCAATTGTCATTGCAATAGAATCATTAATTTTGTAAATTTTAGTAGTATTATTATTAACTGCTAAATTACCCATTGTAGCTTGCATATCAGCTGCTAAAACAATACCATCTTTTGCAACAATACCAACTGTTGTTGTACCTGTTTTTAATGTTTTATCATTCAAAATAATTCACCCTTTTTTTTTAGTTAATTTTTGAACAAACTTAACATTTTCATAATTTGTTGAATCAAAAACTAATTTTGCAAAAAATTGTTTAAAATAATCAATTTCTTGAGGAACCCCTAAAGGCATCTCAACTTCAATATCATTTTCTTTTGAAATTAAATTAATTTGTTCTTTTGGCATAAAATAAAATGCCTTCTCTAAAAGTAAAGGAAGTTTATCAGAATCTTTAGAAATAACTTTATTTATTGTTACAGTATATTCTAAATCTCTTCCAGCATAAATAGGATTAAAATCAACTTTAACTCTTCCACCAGAAACAGAAATTATTTTACCTGATCTATTTCCAATATTTACAAATAAACCAACTTCTGGTCTTACATTTTCTTTTTTAAATTCATTTAAAGAAACTAATTCTATTTTTTTAGGATCTTTATCTTTGAAAGCTTGTTCTTTTTTTAAAATAAATGTTTTTGTTTTAGAAACTTCTAAATCAGAAATATTATCTTCAATACCTTTTAAAAGTTCTCCAGTACCAAAAACATAATTTAAAGGCTTATATTCATTTTTTAAATTTAAATTATTTTCTTTTGCAATTTCTTTTTTTGTAGTATCTAAAATTTCATTAGTATTTGCATCTTTTAAAATTAGATCAATTTCAATAATATCTTTTGTCTTTATCATGTTAATTAACCTCTTGTCTTCTAATCATAGAAACTAAAAATCAATAACCTATCTATTACTGTTTTTAAATAATTAAAACAGCCGAATAAAAATAGGAAATTTATAAAAGTAGATTTTTTATATAATATAATTATGAACCGAATTGCTTAAAAAGATTTGTTTTTATGTAGCTTTCCAACGTGACGGTAAATTATTTATTAATTTTTAAGATATTAAAGAAATTATAAAAACTTATTCTAACAACCATTTCCAAACAGAAATTACTTTAATTACTTTATTATCTATCTTAAACTCATCTTCTTGATCATAAGTTAATATATATCCTATCTTTAATTTAAAAAAATCCATAGCGAAAACTAATCCTTTAACTTCCCTATCTTTATTATTATCATTTAACTCAAAACAAACTTGATAATTTTCAAAAGATTTATCTTTAGCAATAAAATCACATTCAGAATTATCTTCATTAAAATAAGTAATTTCTTTTCCTCTTCTAATCAATTCTAAAAAAACAATATTTTCAAGTAAATGCTCTTTATCTTGATATCTTTGGAAAGTTAATATATTTCTTAAACCATTATCTATAAAATATATTTTTTTATAAGATTGTAATATTTTTTTATTAGATTCAAAATATCTATTTATTAAAAACACTAAATAAACAGATTCTAAAGAAGAAATATATTTTTTTATAGTATGATGGGATTTTATTTTTAGAGATTTAGCCACATTATTATAACTTATAGGAGATGCTAAAGATGAAGATAAATACAATAAAGTTTCTTTTAAATCATTAATATTATCTATTGAATATCTTGGTTGTAGGTCTTTATATATAGCATCTGAATAGATATGTCTAATTATATCTGGATTATCTTCTTCTAAAAATTGAGGATAAGAACCTTCTAAAAGATATTTATCAAAATATCTTAATATCTTTGATTTTTCTTTTAAATTATAATTTTTATTATAATCTACGTTATAATATTTTAAATATTCTATAAAGGAAAAAGGTAATAAAGTAATATCTAAATGCCTGCCTGTAAGTTTTGTTCCAAGCTCTGAAGATAATAAATTTGCATTTGAACCTGTTATAAATACTTTATATTTATAATTATATAATCTTCTTACAAAAATCTCCCAATGAGGTATATTTTGGATTTCATCAAAAAAAAAGGTGTTATTGTCTTCTCCATAAACTTCATATATTGCTTTTAAAAGATTATTAAAATCATTCTCTGTAAAATTAATAAATCTATCATCTTCAAAATTTACATAAGAACCTCTTTTAATTTTTTCTTTAAATTGCAATAACAAATAAGATTTTCCTGACCTTCTTGATCCAGTGATAACTATAATTTCTTTTGATTTTATATATTTATTAAAATTTATATTTCTAGTAATATTTTGATTGTTTTTTAAGAAAGATTCAAAATAACTCTTTTGATCCTTTATAATTTCTAATAGGTTAAAATAATTCATAACTATCAATATAATTAAAGGACAGAAATGTTTTTAAAGATTGGCACGAACAATGCCAAAAAAAGCTAAATTATTGGCACTGATAGTGCCAAGTAAACCCAAACAATATATTTATAAAGATAATTAAAAGAGATAATAGTTTAAAAAAGAATAAATTTTAGATAAAATAAGAAAAATTAAGAAAGAAAGCCTATTTTGTTTTTTTAACAAAATAATCAATATCTTTTCCAATACTTGAAAAATCAACCTTTATATTATTTTCAACCATTTTATCTAAGAAATCTTTATAAGATATACCTGCAATATCCGCAGCCTCTGATAAAGACACACTTTTATTTTCATAAGTCTTAAAAACAATAGCAAGCCTAGATTCATCTATTTTAGAAATATTACTTACTTTCTTCATAAATATATTCTAAACATAACCTTTTTAAAACATTATTTTTACAACCAAAAAGAAGTATTATATTATCTTCTCTACAGTAATATATAAAAAAGAAAAAGAAAAACAAACATGGAATCAAAAGAAGAAATTATTCAAAAAATCTTAAAGATTAACAATTACGAAAAACTTAATCCTATGCAAGTCTTAGCAAAAGAAAACATAGGAGAGAATACACTCATAACAACACCAACTGCATCAGGTAAAACAACAGTATTTGAAATGTATATGATTGATTGCTTATTAAATAAGAAAAAAAAAGCAATATACATCTCCCCTCTAAAAGCATTAACAACAGAACATTATCTTGAAACTAAAAGAAAATTTTCAAAAGAATTTAATATTAAAGTTGGACTTTCAACAGGAGATTTAGATTCAAGTAATAAATATTTAGAACAATATGATGTTTTGTTTTTAACATATGAAAAATTTGATTCAATTTTAAGACATCAACCATCTTGGTTTAAAAATGTAGGACTTTTAACAATTGATGAAATACATGAACTTGGCTCAAACAGAGGATCTACTTTAGAAGTTGTAATTACACAATTAAAACATAGTTATAAAGAAATTACTATTTTAGGACTTTCTGCAACTATAAAAAATTCAAAAGAAATAGCTGATTGGCTTTCTGCAAAACTAGTTTTAAGTAATTATCGTCCAGTACCACTTGAAACAGGAGTTTTTTATAATGATAATATCTATTTTGAAGATAGAAAAGAAGATTTAACTTCTCTTGCTGTAAAAAACATAAATCTAGGGTCAATTATTAAAGACACATTAAATAAAGAGAAACAAATTATTGTTTTTTGTGCATCAAGAAAAAATGCAATGTCTTTTGCAAAAAAATATGGAAAAATAATATCAAACCATATAACTCCAGAAGAATATAAAAAATTAAGACAAATTTCAAAAGAAGCTCTTGAATCTTTAGAAAACCCTACAAAACAATGTGAAGAACTTTCTCTATCTCTTTTAATGGGTTCTGCTTTTCATCATGCTGGGCTTGTTTATAAACAAAGAGAGGTTGTTGAAGAGAATTTTAAAAAAGGAAATATCAAAGTTATTTTTGCAACACCAACACTTGCTGCAGGGATTAACTTGCCTGCATATAGAGTGGTTATTAATAGTGTGTTTAGATTTTCAGAAGGATCAATGGTTCCAATACCAGTCAATGAATTTCAACAAATGGCAGGAAGAGCTGGAAGACCAAAATATGATAAAAAAGGAGAAGCCATTTGTGTTGTAAATAAAGAAGGAGATATTCCTAAAATATATAACACATATATTATTTCGGGTCCTTCAAACATAGATTCTCAACTTTCTAAAATAAATATTTTAAGAGGGCATTTACTTTCTATGATTCTTGTTAACGAACTTAAAAGTATTGAAGAATTAATTAATTATTTATCAAAAACATTTTATTATTTTACATATGGAGACAATCATGAAATTAGAAAAAATATACAAGACATAGTTTCTGAATTTTATGAATATGGTTTTTTAGATGAAAAAGAAAATGGTTTTTTAATAACACCTTTGGGAAAGAAAGTATGTTATCTTTATATTGATCCATTATCTGCAAATAATATTTTAAAAGATTTAGAACTTAAAAAAAATAAAGATACAAAAATAATGGAAAAAATATTTACAGTTTCAAACACAACTGAAATGTACCCATATTTAAAATATAAACAAGAAAAAGAAAATGAAATATTCACTATTTTTGACGAGATTAGACAAAATATTTTTTTTGATTATGAAGATATTTATCTATTACAAAAAATATATCTTACAAAACTTATAGCTGACTGGATTGAAGAAAAAGAAGAAAATTATATTATTGATGAATACAACACAACACCAGGACAAATTAGAGATTTAGTATCTAGAGCAGAATGGATCTGTCATTCAACAATAGAACTTTTAAAACACACACAAGCAAGCATAATAACTATAAGAGAATATTCAAATCTTCTTTTAAGAATTAAGTATGGAATTAAACAAGAACTAGTATCTTTAGTTGAACTTAAAAACATTGGAAGAGTTAGAGCAAGAAGATTATTTAATAATAATATAAGAAGTGTAAATGATATTAAAAATAATCCAGATAAATTTATTAATTTGATAGGCAAATTTGGACTTGAAACTTTAAAAGAACTAAAAATAGATTATCAAGAAAAAACAATAAATGAAAAAATCTAAAATTAAATATTTTTAAAAAAAGAATTTTTCATCTATTTTTAAATAAAAATTATTTTTTCTTTTTTAATGGTTTTTTTGCATTTGAAACAATTTTGTCTGCAAGTTCACTTGTTTTTTCAGAAAAAACTGAAAGTCTCATAGTAACCCACACAACAATAATAGTTACAATTATAGCATATAAAAACATTGCAATAATTGTTCCTGCACTTCCAAAAATTGAAGTAAATAATGCTTTAATAGCATCATTCCATGCAAGAGCTGCAACAAGACCAAAAGCACTTGTCATTAAAACATTTATTCTTTCAATAACTTCTTTTTTCATATTTTTATTTCATCTCCAGTTTATTTATAACCATGCAATTTATTGTACTCTTTATGATCAATTATTTTTAAAACTAATAAAATTATTTCCACTTCATTTCCTTAAATAGTATAAAGCAATCTCCAAAAATTAGATAATTCTAATCTATATAAATTAATAATATCATAATCTTTAATCAATTTAGAAATAATTAATTTCTTTGGATATGGTTTCCCAAGCATAGGATTTTCTTTTAATAAAGATGCATTATGTTCAATTGAATTTAAAATACTTTTTGAAAAAGGATCATTTAATTTTTTTAATAACAAATAACTTTTTTTAGCATCTCCTTTCAAAAGAACAGTAATATCTCTCTTCATATAAGTTAAATCTCCAAAGTACCTTTCTTTATATCTTTTAGATATAATGGAGGTTTATAGATCCACTGAATTCCTTTTGGACCATAAATTATTTTTCCACTAATAAATAAATATTCTAAAACTAATTTTAAAGTAGAATGCATTACTTTTTTTGGAAGTTTTTCTTTTAATTTAGATATCTTTATAGGCACACTTGAATTTTTTTTTAGATAATTTTCAACCATTAAAACTGTTGAAAGATTAGGATATCTTGTTTCAAATGAATTTTTAATAGTTGTTTTTTTAATCATAAAATCACTTCAAAAGGAATCAATATATACTTTATAAGTTGCAAAGTATATAAATTGATTTATTTAACCGATATCTTCTTTTTTAATAATCTCTCTTATTAAGACAGTAGCATACTGTCCTTTGTCTAAAATAAAAGAAACAGTTGCTTTCATTTGACCTGAATTTAAATCATCATCTTCTACAGAAATTAATTTTAAATCTTTTGGGAAAGTTAAAACAGGTCTAAAATCTCCTCTACAAGAAAGAACAGAATAATCTTTATTAAAAAAATGTCTAAAATCAACACCTTCTCTTTTAAAAATTTCTTTTTCAACTTCTCCTGCCATGCCATCTAAAAATTTAGAATCATAACCAAACAATTGTAAATTTAAAACTTCATTTATAACTTTATCTCCTTCTATTGGGTTTAAAAAATATCCTTTATCAATTCTATAATTAATCATTTCATTAAATAAATAAGATTGATAAGCATGAATAAATAAATACTGCATAGATTTTGAAAGAGACTTAAAAGCACCTAAATAATCATCAGGGTTATTTGCTAAATGATTTAAAATAGGGACTTCAAAACCAGATTTAGATGGAAAAGAAGAAGCCCATTTTTTAAAATCATTTGTTTTTAAAATATCTTCTCTTGCATTTTTTAAATCTTGGTCTTCATAAGGAGAAGGAGAGGTTAAGTATAACATAATTGCTTTTTTATATTCTTTTAAAATTAAATGTTTTCCAACCTTTGCAGTAACTTCTCTTGCTCCTCCAAATCTTTGTTCACCAAAATAATTAATTAAACCTTTTTGATTAATTTCAATAATTACTTTATTAATTAAAGTTTCAATTTCGTTTTTTGAAAAACCTTCAATTTGTCTTATAGTTATAATAAATCTATTTTCTTTTAAATCTCCAATATCTATTTTTTTAGAAGACCAAAAAGGGTTATATGTTTTAATATCTTTAAAATAGAATTTTGAAAGTCTTTCTAATTCTGGATTATAAAGAGAAATTTTTTGAGAAGAAATTGATCTCTTATCTTTTAACCCAGCATAACCAAACCTTGATTTTGAAAGTCTTAAGAATCTAGACATCTGAGAAATTGCTTGCATGGTTGAAAGATTATGTTTTTCTAAATCTAAAATTAAATAATCTTTTCCTTCTTCTTTATTTTTAAATATATTATCCCAATCAATAGTTTCAATCTTTTTATCAGGCAAATATTTTACAGAAGTTTGATAATCATCTCCAATTTCCTCAACAATAAAGTCTTGTGGAAGTTGTTTTATTCTTCCACCTAATCCTTTAGTTGTTGATAAATATCTATAATCCATAATTTAAAGTTCCTTTACATATATTGGAAGCATATTTTTATCCATATTAATTACAACTTCTTTTTTCAAAGATTTATTTTCTAAAACTAAACAAGGAGTTAAACCATAATTTCTTGGATCTGTAGAAAATCTTTGTTCAATACCAATAATTTTATAATCAGGATATTTTTCTTTAATTAAGTTTAGTTTTTTATCAGTTCCTTTAACAAGCTTAAAGCCAAGTCTTTCAGATAAACCTTTTGTTTCAGAAAATACCCATGAAGAAGTATATATTTTTTTAATTTTTTTTTCTTTTGCAATATTTAAAAGATCAGAATAAATTTTTTTAAAATCACTAAGATTAGATTTTTTATATTTTATTAAAAAATTAAGCTCTAAAGACTTACCTTTTATTGTGTAGGAAAGAGAATAGGTTTTATTTTCTATGATTCTTTTACGAATATCTACAACCCCTAATTTAGAACCAATATTAGTTTTTGTAATTTTTCTTGCTTTTAATGTTTTTATCAAAAAATAACACCTTATCTATATCTTAAGAAAGCTGCAAGCCCTCCAAAAGTTTCAAAAAATTGTTTTCCTTCCAAAGTTTCAACAGATATAAGTTCTACCTTTGCACTTGTATTTTTAGAAATATCAATAAAATAATCATAAATATCAACTTCTTCAACAAGCTCTGCTTTTCCTTGCATACAATCATCTTGTGAATTTTCAAATTTAGAAATTGCATCTGAAACTTCATCTTTATTTTTAACAATTTTAATAAATCTAGATTTATCTGATAAACATTTAAAAATTAAAACAGTCCACTCTAATCCTTCTGAAACTAAAACAGTTGAAGCTTTACCTATATTTAAGGCATCAATTACATCTTGAAAACCATAATTTGCAAGACCTGTTTTTGCTAAATCTTCAAAAAATTTATTAATTAGTTTTCTTTCATGAACTAAACCAGTTTCTTTTAAAATATCTTCAGATTTATCTAGAATTTCTTTTATACCTGATTCATCTGTGTAAGAAGTATCAACAGTTCCTAAAATTTTATCTTTAATTCTATGATCTAAATCTCCTATCTCTAAAAATTCATTTTTAGTAAGCCCAGGACCACCAACAATCATACCTTTAAAATTTTCAAGATTTACAAAAGCAGTATTTACTTTTTCACCTACTCTTTTATAAAATTCTTCTTCATACTTATCTCTTAATCTTTCAAAACGATGTGCAGAATTATGAACAATTAAACCATTTGCAATAAAAGATTTGTTTATAACAGAAATATCTGTCATTGTGGTTTTTTTATTTTCAATATTTATTGAATTTATTTTTGCACAAAAATAAGGCATAATATAAAATTTATTTAAATCTTTTAAAAGAGATTTATCTTTAACATAATCTAAAATAGATGTTTTAAATACTGATTTACTAATCATCCTGTTATTATTAAAAAAACTACTTACCTTTGGAAAAAGTTCTAAGTTATAGCCATGTGATTGAATAACTTCCCTTACCTTTCTTCCATATACAGGAAGAGTTCTTGAAAAACTTTTTTTTGTTTTTATTTTTTGAAAAGCTTTAATCTTTTTTTGTTTTTCAAGAGATGTAAAATTAATATTTTTTTCAAAAGAAGCTAATGATTCTTTATCTGAAATTGAAATTACAAAACGATGGTTATCAGTATATGGATTTTGTTTATTATCATACTCTTGAAGAGAGCCAATAATTGAAAATCTAAAAAGAACAAGCTGTATTTGTAAAGCAAGTTGTTTATTATTAATTCCAATATCTATTGATTTTCTAGAAGAATTAACATATCCTTCAGCATCATAAAGACCTTTTAAAAAATAAGATAAAACTTTATCTGAAGAAGTTAATATTTTAGAAGGGATTAAAGAATCTCTTGCTTTTTTAATTTCCTTAAACTCTTCTTTAATTAATCTTACAAGAGCAGTTGAAGTTACCCTTAATTGATAATAATTTTTAGAATCTCTAAAAGTTAAAGAAGAATTTACATTAAAATATTTATCAAATAACTTTTTATACTCTAAAATAACATCTTTTCTAGATTCATAAAAAGTTAATCTATCAGTTTCAATAGAACCATCACCTAAAAGATAACCTAAAAACTGAGAAAAGTTATTATCTAGTTTTGAAGGTATTTTAATAGAAGGTTTATTTAGTTTAGATATATACTTTTTAGTATTGAAAGAATAAGATTTATTTTTATAAGATAATTTTTCAGGAAATAATAAATAATCTTTTAAAGTTAATTCTTTTGAAATTTTTTGAATAATTCCATCTGGTGTTAAGACAAAAAAAATATGGTCTTCACTTGCTTTAATTTCCATACCAGGAGCTTTGGTTTTAATAGTGTAAGTTTTGTTTTTTGTAACTGACCATTTTTTTGTAATTTTTGAATTAACTATTTTATCTTTATTAAAATTAACAGAAGTTAAAGAAGTTTTGGAAGAAATATTAGAAATATCTATTAAATTTCCATTAGAAAGAGAAATAAAAGCCTCTTTTAAACATTGCCCTCCGGCTTTTGTTTTACCAGGAACATTTGAACTTTCACTAAATAAAATTTCTTTAGATTTACCTCTTAAAATTGCAACTGTTGCTTCTCGTTTATCCATTACAACAAGTCCATAAACATCATCTGTTTGAGCCATATCTTCTAAAGGAGCAATATGAAAAGTTGAATCACACCAATAAAGTTTAGTTGTAAGTCTTACTGGTGGAACAATTGCAAGTAAAATTACATCTGATTTAGAAGGGTTAGTTGAAACATCTCCTGAAAATAATACTAAACCTGTTTCTGGAAGTTTAAAATCAATTTGTTTTAGATAATTTATAATTCTTTTTAAAGCAGCTTGAACATTTTTTCTGGTTTGAGCACTCTTAATATTTGAAGATTGACTCATTTCATCAGTTAATTGTTTAGTTGCAGAGCTTCTATCTGCATCAGGTGGAAGATAAAGACTTATAAGCTGAGTCCCTTGACCTTTATATTGTTTTATAGCTTTTACTTTTTTTTTTAAAAGCATTAAATTTGCATCATCCATAAAAAAACACATTTTTAAAAAATTAAAATTATTCTAAATTTTGTACTCTCCAAATACTTTTAGTTTGATTTTCATCTTTATTAAAAACTAAAATATAATCTTTATATTCTAAAATATAATCTCCTTCTTCTGTTTGAAGATAACCATAAGAAGAAACTAAGGCTTCATCAAATAAAAAAGAATATATATTTTTTAAATTTGAAATATTTTCACTTGAGATTAAATATTCATTAACAAGTTCACTTTCAGGTAAAGTAAATTCATTTAATTCAGAAAAATTAACATCATTACCCATATTTACAACAACATCTGAATTTTGATCAAGTTGTGAAATTGTCAAGTTATAATCTATATTATTTTCTTTTATATTATTATATAAAATATTTGCAGAAAATATAGCAATAAAAAATATTACTAAAATAATTAGAATAATTAATAAAGCTATTATTAAATTTTGTTTATTTGATACTTTTTTTTTCATAAATTATCTTAATCCTCAGAGTTTTCAAAATTTTTTAAAATTGTTTTCTCTTGATAAGGAAAAACAATGGTTATAAATTCATCAACTTTACTTGTAAAAAAATCTGGTTTAAAACTTTTTTCTTTACCTTTATAAAAAATACAGGCAGAAGTTATAGAATTTATATTTTTATAATTTTTATTTATTTTTGAAATAACATTAACAGAAGCTTGGTCCATTACATCATCAACTAAAAGAATATCTCCTTCAACATCATATATAGTTGAAATATAATTATCAACGTGGTAAACTCCATCAACATGTTTTGCAGCAATAACGCCCATTGGAAGATCTAAAGTTGAAGATAATAATCTTGATAATAAAAGACCACCTCTACTAACACCAACTATAAATGAAAAGTTTTTATTTGAAGATTTAATCTTTTTAGTAAGATCAATTGCTAGACTTTCAAACTCTGTCCACGATACTTTGTACATACTATATAATATTATATCATAAGATATATAAAAACATCTTTGCTATAAAAAACCTTCAATATCTTTATCTTGATTAGAAGAATTTTTTAAATAATTTTTAGCAAGACCTGAAAGAGAAACATCTAAATGAGAATCTTGAGAATATTTTTTTCTAACTTTAAAAAACACAGGATAAGATGAAGCTTCACCAACAACTAATGCTTCTCCAACTCTTAAAGAACTTATCATTTCTACAGATTTAGAATCAAGTCCTTCAGATGATTCTCCTATATGTTTTAAGTCATAAGGATTAGTTATTCTTAAAATTATATGTGTGTTTGCTTGTGAAAGAACAGTTGTAGATAATTTAACTGGTCTTTGAGAAATTAAACAAAGACAAGATCCAAACTTTCGCCCTTCTCTTGCAATAGTCTCTAAGATTGATTTTGCCATAGCTCTATCTTTACTTGCACTTTCAGGAGCAAATTGATGAGCTTCTTCAACAACTAAAAGAAATGGAGGTACATTTAAAGAAGGATTGGTTCTTGAATAAAAAAGTTTATGTGCAAAATAATAAAGTATTAATTGTTTCTTTTTAAGATTTATTTCTCTGGATAAATCAATAATTGTTAATTTTCCAGGTTTTACAATATCAAAAATTGAAGGAGAATCAATTTTTGCAAAAAGATTATAATCTAAAAGTTCACCTAAAGCATTAATTAAAGGTTTTGAAACATTTTCTTTAACTTCTTGTCTTTCTATTTCTTTAATAATGTCTTTTAGATCAAAAGGACCTAAACCATTTTTTTTATCTTCAGTTAATTTTTTTAAAACACTTCCAAGTTCACGTTTTTGTGCAGAACTAAGAGACGGTAAAAGAGAAGAAAAGAAATTTAAAGAGAGAGTAGAAACACCAATTTTTATTTCAAAAGAATTAATCTTTATTGTCTTTGAAGAATAATCTTTATGTTGAGAAGAATCTTTTATAGGGTGTGAAAAATGAGAATACTCTCCATGAACATCAAATAATAAAACTGCAACTTGACCATCTTCTTTAGTTCTGTCTAAAAGTTCTTCTAAAACAACAGAAGTTAAATAACTTTTTCCTGCCCCAGATTGTGCTAAAATTGCTAAATGTTTTTGTAAAAGTCTATCCATACAAAAAGTAACAGGAAGAGTAGGGAATTCAATTTGTCCAAGATTAAGCCCATTCTTTTTTAAATGAAGAAATTTAAATAAAACTTCTTTTTCACAAATTGAAACTTTAGATCCAGGAGATACTGGAAGTGTTGATCTTACAAAAAAATTTTCTTTTGAAAGAACTCCTAAAGGTTTAATATTTGCAAGTAAAAATTCCCAATCACTTGTTGGAAATTGATCATTGATATTATAATCAGAACTTTCAAATTCTTTTACAGATTCATTATTTTCAAAATACCTATTTTGAGAAGATACATCTGTTACAAGCCCAATTAAACTACCTTGAGAATAATCTATTTGAACATATTGTCCTTTATAAACTTTTTTGGTACAAACAAAAGTGATCTTTGAAGTTGAAGGAGAATCCATTGTTGAAACAACAATTCCAAGTTCATTTTCTTTAAAGACCATATTTATTTTTCACCATTAAAAATCATCTTATATAATTAGATTGAGTTGACGGACCTTCTTGCTTTTGAGAAATTTCCTCTAGATTTTTAGAAATTTCACTAAATGATTTTTCAATCTTTTTTGCACTTTCATCTATTTTCTTTAAATTAATTTTTAATTTAAATATAGAATCAACAACTTCTAAAACTTGTTTTGCAGAAGAAGGGTCTCCATAAGTTAATTTACTATTTGTCTCTCCCATTAAACAACAACCAGGGATTTTATAAGACTCATAAGAAATACCTAATAGTAAACCTGCAACTCCAGAAATTAAAGCATCTTGTCCTTTATCTTGAAAATGAAGGTTTGAAATTTTCTTTTTTAAAATACTTTCTTTAGTTTTTAAGTCTGTAGATACACAAATAACTTTTGGTTTAGAAGTTATTCTTTTATCCCCTATATTAAGACCTGCAAAAGTATATATTTCTTTAATTTTATGCTTTTTTGCAAATAATGCAATTTTTTCTGAAAATTCATAATGTTGGTCGCTATTAATTGTATTTGTTAGAGGAGGTTGAACAGGGCCTGCTATAAATAAAAAATCTTTTGTTTTTGTTTTATATAAATAAATTTCATCATAGATAAGTTCTAAAACAGAATTCTTTTCATGAACTGCAGGAGGAAAAGAATCAGAAAATATTTTTCCAATCAATGTTGGTTTTGGAGATAATTCTTTAATTAAATAATCCACAGATATTTTTCCAACTAAACCGATTCCAGGAAGCCCTACAAAAAGAACTGGATTTTTTAAAGTTTTTATATTTTTAATTAATTTTATTTCAGTAACCATATTACAACTCACCTTTATATAAACATTTAAGAATCTTTTTTAACAACTTCAAAAGAAGCATGTTTTTTTAATCCTTTAGAAATTTCATCCACAATTAAATCAAATTTTTTTGCAGAAGTTTTAAATTCTTTAGAAGTTACTTTAAGTTCATATTTACCAGGACCTAAATAAAGTATTCTACAGTCAGGATATTTATCTGTAACTTCAGAAAGCACTTTTTTAATATTTTCAAAACCATTTGAATTACTTGAAGTAATTGTCATTATCCCTAAAATATCTTTGTCTTTTAAAGTAATATTTTTATCTAAAATCTCAAATAAAACTTTATGATATTTAGGATCAATTTGAGAATAATAATCTCCTCCATGCTTTAAAATATTTAAAAATCCTTTATATAAAGAATTTTCTTCTTCAATAATTGGATCAGCAACTTCTTCCCAAATTTTTTCTTGTGATTCTCCAATCTCTTGAGCTATTACCCCTAAAAGACTTTGAGCTCTTAAAAATAATCTATATTCAGAAATTTTTCTTTTTTCATCAGCATCTGTAATTCTACTGAAAGATATATCAATATGTTTTTTTTCTTCATCAACTTTTAAAACTTTAGCAGCTCTAATTTGATTTTGTTTTACATGATTATGAATGTTTTTAATCCAAGTAGATGAAATTTGTGAAATGTGTACAAAACCTTCCATATTATCATACTCTAAAAGCTCTGCAAAAACTCCAAAATCAGTTATTTTTGTAACTTTACAAATTACAACATCGTTTATATTTGGAAAATCAACCATTAATTATCAACTCTTTTTTAATCTATTTTTTTAATAAGATTTTTTGATTCTAATATTTTAATCATATCTTCAGGAATCTCACAAACCTGTTCTTTTTCAAAAGGACCATATTCTTTTAAATCAGCACCTATAAATGTAGGAACTTCTTCTAAAAATTTTACTTTACAAAGATTTTGATTTTCAATCTTTTTAGTCTTTTTAGAAACTCCAAAAATATTTTGAGAAAATTCTGTTTGTTTATCAATTAATTTAATCACACCTTTTGCAAAATCAATTTCAAAATCAATTAAACCTTCTTCTTCAAAATCATTTGTTCTACTATACATTAAACAAAGGTTAAGACATTTCTTCATTCTTATTTCTCTTATTTTTTCAACCATTTTTTTTAAAGTTTCAAACTTTTTTATAGTTGCATGAGAAAAAGACTCTTCAATCTCTGAAGTATATTTTTTTCTTTCATCTGAAAGAAATTTTTTAAGCTCCTTATAAAAATCAGTATTTAATTTTGTAAGTTTGGGAGACTTTGTTTCAAGTCTATAAATTTTTCTTAATTCATCGTAATCTAAACTATAATCTTCACTCAAAATTTGCCACCCCTTTAAGAACTAAAAACATTGATACTTTTTCTGGAAGTTTTAAAACCTCATCTTTATTATAAGGACCATAATATTGGTCAATTATTCTAAATTTAGGTGTTGGTTTTAATAATTTTATTTTTTTTAAATCCATGTTACCTAAAACAACAGGATCTTTAAAAGGATCAAAATTTATTAAATCTTCTTTTGTCTTAATATATGTAGATAAAAAACCAGTACCACCATGAATAGTATCTGGAACCCTCATTATCTTAAAAATATCTGAAGATGATTGAGGGTCTATTTTAAGTCTTGTTTTATTTATTACATGATTTATAACATCTTCAAAAAATTTATCACTTGAAGAAAAATCAGCAACTAATATATTATTATGATACATCTTATTTAAAATATCTTCTTTTGTATCCTTTAAAAGTTTTGCTTTTTTTGGAGAAAGTCCAAATAAATTAATAAGCTTTTTTTCATCATAAGAAAACACATCAATAATACCCATTATAATTTTTTTAGACCATCCAGCTGCTTCTTTTACAGGCGGTATTTTCCAAAGTTTTTTCTGTTTTATAAAACCTAATTTTTCAAGCTCTAAATCATTTGCTAAAATATAATTCATCATTTGTAGTCTTGCAGGTTTAGATAAAGAAATTATTGTTCTATCAGTTATTCTTACATGATACCCTTTAGCACCTGAAAAACTAATAATAAAGCTTGCAGGATTTAATTTAAATTCTTTTTTTAAAAAATCAACTAATCTTAAGGTATCTTCTTTTGCTTTTCCTAAACATTCATCACAAGTCCATTCTGTAATCTTGGTTTTTGAAAAACATTTAGGGCATTCTACTAAGTTTCCATAACCCCATTCATTACATTCTTCACTTGTACATTGCCAGGTATTATGTCTATCATGGCATGGCAGATCATAATCATCTGAATCAAACTCATAGACAATGTCTGAACCTTCCCATATTTTATTATCCATTGGTCTTCTATCTGGATATTTAAAATAACTAGTTGAATAAGAAACATAAAAAGGAGGAGTAATTCTTAAATAATTATTAAAATCTTCTAAAGATACAAAAGATAAATGTCTTTGACTTATTTTAGATTGTATAGTTCCTATCCCAAACTCTCTTTTTGAAACATCCAATATACAAGAGATATAATTATTTTGATAGTATTCTTTAAACTTTTCTGTAAAGTATTTAATCTTATGAAAATCAGGGATATAAGACATAAATAATATATAGATAAAAATGTTTAAAAATGAGGTTATTTGTTTTAAATACCTGGTTTATAACTTTATTTTATTAAAAAGCGATAACCTAAAGACTCTTTCTTAGAGGAAAGTATTTTATATACAAACACTTTCTTAGAAGAAAGGGTTTTTTGCAATGTAAAAAACTATATTAAAATTTTTTGTCCAACAAATCTAACAATTATTTAAAAGAAAGGGACTTTATTCGGCCAAGCAAATTTATTTTTTTATTTTTTTATGATCATTATCTTTTATTTTTTCGCGCAAACGCAATCTTGAAGCATTGTTTTTCGCGACGTTGCCCGTCTTGCCGTCTTGCCGTCTTGCCGTCTTACCCGTCAAAATACAATATTCTCGAGATACATTCTTTCTAAATCTTTTTTGGGCGATGTTCTTTGGGTTAAGCCTTTCTTTTCAAGAAAGGCTAAACTACTGAACGCAGCGCAGGCCGATGGATTGCTCCGGCTCCCAGGAGTATCGGTCAAGCTTCAAGCGCAAGACCCCTGCATTAGCTACACTGTTCCAGTAACCACCGCGCAGAAAAGAAACGACTCCTGAATCAAAAAAATAACTCCAAAAATAACCAATTCCATTATCTTTATTATAATCAGAATTTAATAAAAATAAATCCTTATAATAAATATTTTCTAAATAATTTAAATTTGTTGTAAAAAGTTGAGAATATTCAGCTTCAATTTCATATTCAGAAACTGAATCAAAATAACAATAATCTAAATCATCAGTACAGCCAGAAAAATAATTTATTGTTTGAGATTTATCAACCCAGTTAAATACATTACCGGCTAAGTCCCAGACTTCTTGACCATTTGTTAATTTTAAGGTTCTTTTGTTTATTCCAGTGCCTGGATTTGTACCATCATAAACATAAGTGCCCCCAACTAAAATGTAATCTGAGTTTCCTCTTGGAAGATAACCATTACCTATACTTCCACCTGACCAGTTTTCAGGAACAAGTTCAATATTTCTTGCAATGGTCATCCATTCGTCATTTGTTATTAAGTGACCTCCAGCAGAAGCACAAGCTTCTTTTGAATCAAAAGTAGAAGCGTCACTTTGAGCAATATTTACTATAGGATAGTTTTCTGAAGTTGAAACTATATTGTAACTTGAAACATTACAATCATAACCAGTTCCTGTTTTTCCATGAGAAAATTGAAAGTAATTTGCACTATTTCTACAAGCTGTTTGAACAGTTGAATTTGCATCGGTTTTTGCCTCCCATTTCATAACACAAAAACCTCCTCTCTCATTCATGGTGCCGTAAAGGTGGTTTCCTGGAACAGGGATATAACCTTCAGGACAGGAAGAAGGTTGTTTAATAGTTTGTTTTATTTTTTGTTTGGTTATCATTCTATCATTATCTAAATATAAAACTAAATCTATTTCAGGTAAGATAATACCGTGATCAATATTTGCTGTTTGTGATTTTGAAATAGTTACTGGAGGTTCTAATGGAACTATGTTTGTTGTATATCCTAAAAGACCATAACCTACAATATTTAATGTTTCATATGGTGAACCTTCTGGTGGGTTATATGATACAGTTGTTCTTCCATTTATTGAATTTTGAACATTTAAATAAAAGCCAGTTTCTGATTCTGAATAAATGTCAATTGCTGAAGCAGAACCTAAAGATTCTGTGGTAAAGCCTTTTCCCCAAGAAACAATTATTCCAATTATAGCAACGGCAACAACCACTAAAAGGATGGTGGCTATTAATGGGCTTATAGCTTTTCTTTTTTTATCAAAGTTTTTTAAAAAAATATTTTTTATCATAAATGAAATTTACCTTTATAATTATTTTTGTAAATAGCTATAAAGTAAATAGCTATAAAGTAAATAGCTATAAAGTAAATAAAAAAGAAGCACAATAACCTTTTAAATATATCCTAAGTTAGAAAAATGTTTAAAAATTAACTCTTGAAGCAGAATCGTTTTCTTTATCTCTCTCAATTATAAACTTAGTTGCATTTACTGTTTCAAGAAGCTTGTTATCATGAGTTACAATAAATATTTGCTCTACAAGGTCAGGAAGCTCTTCCTCTAAAACATTTGATAAAGCCTCTATTGATCTTTCATCTAAATTATGTGTTGGTTCATCAAGGATTAAAAGACCTAATTTTTTTGTAAGAATCAAAGAAATTGCAATCCTTATGGAAAGTGAAGCACAAGCCCTCTCTCCTCCACTTAATAAACCTTCAACCCTTATCCAGTTATTTTTTAAAGTTAAAACTTCTAAGATATAATCATTATCTGCATTTAATCTTGCTGACAAATAATCTTTGTAAGGATATACTTTTGGCCAGATGATTGAAAGAGCTTGATTTATGTTATCTATTAAAACTTTTCTTAACTGTAGTTGGCTATTATCAATTGCTTTTAAAAAATAAGAAAGATCTTGTTTTTTTCTATTTATTTTTGTAAAAGAAAGACTTACTTCTTCTTTTTGTTTTGAAAGAGAGGTTAGGTTTTCTAATTGCTTTTTTAAAGTTTCTTTTAAGGATTTATAGTTTGTTAAGGATTCTTTTATTTGCAGGAAATTATTTTCTAAAGCTTTATAATCTGTTAAAAGATTTAGATATTCTTCTTGAGAAAAGTTTATTTTTGAAAGTTCTTCTTTTTGTAAAATTAATTTTTCAGAAAGTTCTTTTATTTTTTCAGAAATTTTTAAAAGTTCTTTTTTAAGAGAAAGAGTTTCTTTTTCTTTTAAAATTTCTTTTTCTAAAGATGAGAGATCTTCTATTTTATCTAGAGAATTAATTTCATTTAAAGCCTTTTCTTTTAAAGAAGTATTTTCTAAAAGAAGTTTATTTAATTGTTCAATTTGCTTTTCAATTAAGGAATTTTTTTCCAAAGTTTTTTCTTTTATTTTTAAAAGATTTAATTGTTCTTCTTTTTCTTTTATTTTTTCTAAAGAATTATTTAGGTTTAAAGAAAGGCTTGAAAGCTCTTTATCTACATGCTCTTTTGTTTCAGTTAATTTATCTGCTGTGAAAGGTGTTTGGCAGACAGGGCAGTTTGAAAAGCCTTTAGAAATTTCATGAAAAGATTTTTCTAAGTCTTTTTGTTTTGAAAGTAAAGATATTTTTAAAATATTAAGAGAATCAATTTCTTCTAAAAGAGATTTTTTCTTTTCCTCTATTAAAGGAATAGTTAACTCTTCTTTTTCTATTTTTAAAAGAAGCTCTTTTATCCTTTCTTGGTTTTGAGAAATATTATTTTCATAAAAAGAAATTTTATTTTCTAAGGATTTTTTTAAAATTTCAGTTTCTTTGTTTTTATTTTGTTTTTCTTTAAAATATTTTTCTTTTTCAAAAACCTCTTTTTCAAAGATATCAAGTTCTTCTTTAGAAGAAAGAGTAGTTTTTTCTAAAAGAGAGGTGTATTCTTTATTAAAATCTTCAAGCCTGGATGTAAATAAAGAGATTTGAGAAGTTAAAGATTCATGCTTTTCTTTAAGCATTTTCTTTTCAAAAATTACTTTACTTAAAGAAGAAGTCTTTTCTTCTTTTTCTAAAATTTCTTTTTCAAGAGAAGTTATTTTTTCATCTGTTTCTTTTTCTTTTTCTAAAAGTTCTTCTAGATTATAATTTGAAATTTGATTAGTTATTTGTTTTAATAAAAGTTCGTTTTTATCAATTTCATGATTTAAAAGTCTATCAATCTCTCTTGTTGAAACTTTTATATTTTCAAAATGAGATATACCAAAAAGATCATCAAACTGTTCTTTTCTTTTAGAAGGTGCTATTTTTAAAAAATAATCAATTTCATTTTGTTGAGAATATACAACTTTTATAAAAAGATTATAATCAATACCTAAAAGCTTTGATATAAATTCATCAACATCGCTTTTTTTAGGACCAGCCATTAACTTTCCTTCAAGATATACTTTTGCAGAATTTGATTTATTACCTGAAAATACTTCTCTTTCTATTAAATATATTTTTTCATCTTGTTCAAGCTCTAAAATAACCTTAAAGCTTTCTTTTTGAACTGGCTTGAACATTATAGTTTCATCTAAAGTTATTTTCCTGTTTGAAAGTGTTGGAAAAGTTCCATATAAAGCATAACAAATAGCATCAACAACACTTGATTTTCCAGAACCAATTACACCTAAGAGTATGTTTGTTCCTTTTTGAAAGGAAAGTTTAGAATCAAGGTGGGTTTTCCAGTTTTCAAGATATATTGATTTTATCATAAGTATATAATTAATAGATAAAAACAAATAAAAAGAGAAAGATTAACCATTCATTTCCTTAAGCCATTTTTCTTTTAAAGCCTTAAAGTCCTTATAGTAACCTTCATGATACTCAGGAGAATTATTATATAAGTCAACCTCTGTGTAATTTTCTTTTAAAGAAGAAATTAAAGAAACAGATCTTTCTACAATCTCTTCAGGAGAAAGCCAAAAAGAAGTATCTGCAAAAGGCCTTGTTTTATGTTCATTAAAGGTCTTAACACTACTTAGGTTTAAAAATAATGCCTGAATATTTTTTTCAAAAGTAGATACGCCTCTCATATCATCTCTTAATATTAATTTTGATTTACTATAAGATGTCCACCAAGGAATATTAAAAGAATCACTTAAAGAACCAAAACAAACAAGTTTTATTAAAATATTTTTATCTTTTCTTAAAGATAATAAAGGCAAGACAATATTATGGAAACTATCTAAATTAGATTTTAAAACCTCATCATCAATATCATGTTCTATACTTTTAACTTCAGGAACACCATTCTTTTCAAACTTAAACTTACCTACAGGATGAATTAAAACAATTTCTGAAATATCCTTTAAAGAGATTTTTTTAATTTCATGTTCAGTATCACTAGAGTTTTCTAAATCACATAAAAGATAATTAATATTTTTAAGAGGTTCTTTTTCCTCTCTTCTTGAAAGAGCATATACTAAACAATTTTTTTCTTTAGAGTAATGTTTTACGTAAGCCTTTCCTAAATCTCCAGTAGCTCCAGAGATAATAATTAATTTCTGCATGATAATCATCTGTTTTTTTAAAGTTATAAATTACTAGACCAAAAGGTATAAATAATTAAAAAAAATTACAAACACTAATTATTCTAATAACCATTTCCACATAGGTATAAATTTAATGGTTTTATTAGCTATTTTTTCTTCTTTCTCTAAGTCATTTGTAATTATTATTCCTGTCTTTAGCTTAAATTCATTTAATCCTGAAAGTAATGCTTTTACTTCTCTTTCTTTTGTTCTAGGATCACTCAAAGTGTATGCAACCTGTATTAAAGAGGTAACTTTCCCTTTATCAGTTATTAAGAAGTCAATTTCTAAATCTAATGGACTTTTCCAATAATAAACTTTTTTATTTCTTCTCTTTAATTCTAAAAACACTAAATTTTCATATAATCTACCTATGTTTTCTGAAAACCCAAATGCAATTTTATTAATAAGACCAGTATCTATTGCATATATCTTTTTACCATAACTTTCCTGCTTTTTTAAAGAAGGATCGTATTTAGTTAATTCAAATAATAAATAAGAATTTGTAAGATAATAAATATAATTTCTAACAGTATCAGAATTACCTAAATTATACATCTTTTTAATAGAATTATAAGAAAATTCTTTAGAAACATTTGAAATTAAAAACAAAGCAATTTTTTTAAAAGTAGATACATCATTTATATTATACCTTAGTAAAATATCTTTATTAATTATATCTTCATATATCTCTTCAAGTAAGGTAGTGTTATTTTCTATTACAACTTGAGGAAAACCACCTATTTTTAAATAATTATTTAATTCTTTTTCAATTTTAAGTAGATTTTTTGTATATCTATAATCTAGATTTATTTTTTTATAATCTAAATATTCTTTAAAGGAAAAAGGATATAGCTCTATATCTAAATGTCTTCCTGTTAAATAAGTAGATATTTCCTTACTTAATAATTCAGAATTAGAACCAGTTATATAAAATTTATTTCCTGTTTCATATAACCTATTTACAAACTTATCCCAATTTAGTTTTCCTTGTATTTCATCAAAAAAGAAAATATTGTTTTTATTAAAGTTCGATAAAAAAACTTCATATATTTTTTGATAATCTTCTACTTGTATGTCTGATAATCTTTCGTCTGCAAATCTTAAATAATAAAATTTATTTTTATAATATTTATCCATTATTTGTAATAATAAAGTTGACTTCCCACACCTTCTAACGCCTGTAATTATTATGTTTACTTTAGATTTTATATGCATATCTAGTTCTGATAGCTTATTTCTAGTCAAACCTAAATTTATCTTTTTAAGATCTTCTGATTGATCTAAAATTATTCTTTCTAAATAACTTTTATCCATATACATATTATACACAGAAAAGAATATAAAGTAATTCCTTTTGGTAAAGGGAAAAATGACTAAATTTACTCAATACCCTTGAGAGATAATCCCCCCCTTAATAGACCTAATAATCAATAAAAGAATTATTACTACAAGATAGAGTTAGGATACATAATCAAGTTTATTCTTGACATTAACATATGATAGTTATTATTTACCTTAACAACAAAACTGATTTAAAAGTAAAAAAAATAAATAGACCAAAAGGTTTAAATAATCTTATAACCAATAAATTATTTGAATAATTATGAATAAATTAAAAGATTTATTTAAAGATCAAAAAGCACAAATTTCTGCAGAAATGATAATATTAATTGCAGCAATAATCGCTATTGTTTTAGTGGTTGTAACACAATTACAAAAAACCACTACTAAAGCAAATAAAACAGTAGATGATAAAGCAGATGATGTGTTTAAACAGATAGAAAAAATAGATTGAAAAGGAAAAATTAACTGTGAACCAAAAAGCACAAGTTAGTTTAGAGTATATCTTAATATCGCTTTCTATTGTAGTTGTGCTTTCCTTAATTATTATTCAAGCAACTTCTCTTTATTCTAAAAATATGCAAATTATTGATAATAGAGAGATTAAAAGTTTTTATGAAAAATTACAAGGAAATATAGATATTTCTGAAATGTTAGAAAATTATTCTGAAGAAATAAATGCATCTCCAAAAAAAACTTGGACTATTGAAAAAGAAGGAAATAAATATAAAATATCAAATGAAGAAAAAGAATATTTTATAGAAAGTAATATTGAAATTAAAATAGATTTTAAAGAAATTAAAGAAGAAACAATCCTCTTTATAAAAGAAAATAAAAAAATATACCTTGAGAAAAAATAGATATGAACCTAAATGTTTTTATTTCTAAAATATTATTTATTGGAATTACTATCCATGAACTTGCACATGCATTTGCATGCATATTTTTAGGTGTAAAAATTAAAAAAATCAAATTATTTAGTTTTTCAGAAGGGTATGTAGTCCATGAAGAATCAAGGTCTTATAAAAATATCATAATTTCTATATTCCCTTTCTTTTTTAATATTGCAATAGCTATAATAGGAATTTTACTTTTAAAAAAAGAAATGATTTTAATTTATAAACTATTAATTATATGGGTTTCAATATCTGCTCTTTTCTTTTCAATACCTTCAAGACAAGATGCAGATAATGTTTTTGATTCTGTTAAAAAAAGCTATAGATTTAAACAATCTTTGTTTAAATGGTTCTATAAAATATTATTACTTCCTGTAACTATAATAATTTTAATACTATCCTGGTTATTTAAAATGTTAGATCAATCTTTTTTAATAAGACTGGTTTTAATATTAGGATGGGTTTATGTATTATTAGTTTTATAAACAAATGATTAGTATTTTAATATTATCGCTTATATAATATATTAGCTAAGGGGGAGATTTAAAGATGATTAAATTAATTATAAAAGATGTAAAAGAATTCCAAAAAAGCATGGATGCTATTGGAGTATTAATAAACGAAGGTTTATTTACAATAGATAGCGAAAAAATGTTTTTAAGAGCAACAGATCCTGGACAAATAAGTTTAGTTGATTTTGTAATGCCAAAAGATTCATTTGAAGAATTTTTAGTAGATATTAAAGATGATGAAAAAAATATTGCTTTTGGAATAAATATTAATAATTTTTTACAGATTTTAAACCACTCTTCAAGTGACGATAAATTAAGTTTAGAAATTAAAGATGATAAATCATTTATTTTAATAGAACTTATAGGAAAATCCAAAAGAAGCTTCCATATCCCTTTAATTGATGTATCAGAACAAGAACAACCTCTTCCTAAAATTCAATTTGATGTAACAGTTCAAATCTCTTCTGATCAATTACTTGCTGGATTAAAAGATGCAAGTCTTTTTAGTTCACATATTACTTTAAAAGTTGAAAATAATAAATTTTATTTAGAAACACAAAGTAGTAAAGGAAAATTCAAACAAGAAATTGAAGCAAATGATAATAACCTTTTAATTTCAGGAAGTAAAGCAAAAGCAATGTATACTTTAGACTATTTACAAAATATGATAAAGAATGCAAAAAGCATAATAACTTTAAAGCTTAAAGACGATATGCCACTTGAAATTAATTACACTATAGGCTCTTCTGCTATTAGATATTTCTTAGCACCAAGAGTTGATCAAGAATAGTTTTTAATAATTTAAAACTATTTTTTTCTTTTTTTTATTATGAGGTGTTTTAGATATAGACTCTAGAATGATTAAAAAAAATATATATTCAGTTGGAGCCATTGATTGGGATAGAAAGCTTTTTGATGAACTAATCTATCTTCCAGATGGGACTAGCTACAATTCATACTTAATAATTGGATCTAAAAAAACAGCTTTAATAGATACTGTTGACATTACAAAAACAGAAGAACTTCTTTTAAACTTAGAAAGATTAAATATTAAAAATATAGATTATGTAATTTCTAATCACGCAGAACAAGATCACTCTGGATCAATACCTATAATCTTAGATAAATTTCCAAAAGCAAAATTAATTTGTAATTCTCTTTGTAAAAAAATACTTTTAGATGAAATGGTAATTGATGAAAAAAGAATACAAGTTATTAAAGATTTAGATGAAATTAGTTTAGGAGATAAAACTTTAAAATTTATATATACTCCTTGGGTTCATTGGCCAGAAACAATGTCTACTTTTTTAAAAGAAGATAAAATATTATTTTCTTGTGATTTTTTTGGAGCACATCTTGCAACAAGCGAACTTTTTGTAAAGGATACAAAAGAAATAGAACTTCCAGCAAAAAGATATTATGCAGAAATAATGATGCCATTTAGAAACTATATTCTTAAAAACTTAGAAAAAATAAAAGAATATAAACCTAAAATAATAGCTCCAAGTCATGGTAAAATCTACAAAGATGTAGACTGGATAATTAATAAATATTATCAATGGTCAAAAGAAGAAACAAAACCAGAAATTATTATAGCATACACTTCTATGCATGGTAGTACTAAAAAAATGGTAGATTATTTAACTTCTAAGCTTATAAACCAAGGAAATAAAGTAAAAGAATATAATCTTACAACTACAGAGATAGGACAACTTGCAATTGAAATGGTAGATGCATCAACTTTAATTATAGCTTCACCTACTTTTTTAGGTGGCCTTCACCCTATTGTTTCAACAACAGTTAGCACCTTAAATAAACTAAAACCAAAAACAAAAATAATAGGATTTATGGGTTCTAAAGAATGGGGTGGAGAAGCCTTTAAAGAATTTGAAAATATTACAAATAATTTTGAATCAGAGATTATTCTTGGAGAAATTTCAACTGGAATTCCAAAAAAAGATAACTTTAAACAATTAAATGAATTTTCAAAAATAATTACTGAAAAAACAAAAGCACTTTTTAAAAAAGAAATTAAAAAGAAAAAAGAAGAAGAAAAAGAATTGTCAATTGTGCTCTCAGGAGAAGCAGGTCAAGGACTTGTTTCTGTTCAAAATGTTTTACTTAAAATACTTAAAGAAGAAGGATTTTATTTTTCTTCAAACTCAGAATACATGTCAAGAGTTAGAGGAGGAGTTAACACCATATCCATTAGACTTACAGAAAAAGAAAGAAGAGGAAACTTAAAAAAAATAGATCTTTTACTTGCACTTGATAAAAATACTATAGAGCATTTAAAAGAAAGAATTGATGAAAATACAATAATTATTGGAAATAAAGAAGAAGTTATAAAATTAGGACTTAAAAATAAAACTATTGAAGTCTCTTTTAAAGAAATTGCAGAAAAAATTGGAAATAAAGTTTTTGCAAATACAGTTGCAACAGGGACACTTTTAGGAATATTAAATATTAATAAAAATTATTTTATAAAACAACTTAAAGAAAGTTTTTCAAAAAAAGGAAAAGAAATTGTATTAAAAAATATTAAAGCTGCAGAAAAAGGTATTTTAAAAGGAAAAGAAATTTTAAAAACAATTAAGAATTTACCAAAAATTAAAAGAAATAAAAAAATTAAACAGAAAAATTTATTTACAGGTGCTCAAGCAATAGCATATGGAGCAATTGCAGGAGGATGTGATTTTATATCAGCATATCCGATGTCACCTTCAACAGGGGTTTTACAAAATCTTGCAAAATTAAGAGAAAATTTTGATATTATTGTAGAGCAAGCAGAAGATGAAATCTCAGCAATAAACATGTGTTTAGGAGCATCTTTTGCTGGAGCAAAACCTCTTACAAACACATCTGGTGGAGGATTTGCACTAATGTGTGAAGGAGTAAGTCTTGCAGGCATGATAGAAACTCCACTTGTAATACATATTGCTCAAAGACCAGGACCTGCAACAGGACTTCCAACAAGAACAGCTCAAGAAGATTTAAATCTAGTTATGCATGCAGGACATGGAGAATTTGCAAGAATTATATATGCTCCTAAAAACTTAAAAAGTGCAGTAGAAATTACAAACAAAGCATTTATTGATTCTCACAAATACCAAATTCCTGTATTTATATTAACAGACCAATATTTTATGGAAAATCTTTATCCTTTTGAAAAAATAGAAATAAAAGAAAATAAAGAAAAATATATTGTTGAAAGTAAAAAAGAATATCAAAGATATGCTTTTACTGAAAATGGGATTTCCCCAAGAGCAATCCCTGGCTTTGGAAAAGGTTTAGTTTGTGTGGATAGTGATGAGCATGATCAAACTGGACATATAACAGAAAATTTTTCATTAAGAGTAAAAATGGTTAAAAAAAGATTAAAAAGAATAGAAGATATTACTTTTGAAAGTTTAAAACCCACAATAATTGGAGAAGGAAAAGAAATAATAATAATTGGATGGGGAAGTACTTTTGAAACAATTAAAGAAGCTGTAGAAAAAATAGATGATAAAAGAATAAAATATCTTCATTATGAACAATTATATCCTATTTATCCAGGAACAAAAGAACTACTTAAATATGCAAAAAAAATAATTGTTATTGAAGGAAATGCAACAGGACAATTTGCAGAAATCATTAAAAAAGAAACAAATAAAGAAATTATTAAACTATTAAAATACAATGGATTACAATTCTTTGTAGAAGAGATCATGCAAGAAATTAAAGAGAGGTTAGATTAAATTATGGAAAAAATAGATTTTTCAAACCAAACAGAAATTGCATGGTGCCCTGGATGTGGAAATTTTGGTATACATTTAGTTTTAAAAAAAGTATTAGAAGAAACCAAATTAAAACCAAAAGATATAGTTTTAGTTTCAGGAATAGGTCAGGCTGCAAAAACACCACAATACATTAATACAAATTTTTTTAATGGACTTCATGGAAGATCACTACCTCCAGCAACTGCAATTAAAGCAGTTAACCCAGATTTAAAAGTAATTGTTACTAGTGGAGATGGAGATATGTATGGAGAAGGTGGAAATCATTTTATTCATACAATTAGAAGAAATCCAGATATTACAATAATTGTGCATAATAATATGATCTATGGTTTAACAAAAGGTCAAGCATCACCTACAACTAGAAAAGGAATGAAAACTGTAGTTCAAACAACAGGTGTTATTTTAGAGCCTATAAACCCAATTTCACTTGCAATATCTTTAGATGCATCTTTTGTTGCTAGAGCAAACATAGGGGACTTGAAAGAAACAAAAGAAATTTTAAAAAAAGCAATTGATCATAAAGGACTTTCAATTGTAGATATTTTACAACCATGTGTAACTTTTAATAAAATAAATACTTTTGAATGGTTTAAAGAAAACACATATTATTTAGAAAAAGATTATAATCCAGAAGATAAAGAAAAAGCAATTTTAAAATCATTAGAACTTGACAAAATGCCTTTAGGTGTAATTTATATTTCTAAAAACAAAAAAACTTTTGAAGAAATGCAAAATGTTTATCAGAAAGATAAATCTCCACTTTATAAAAGAAAAAGAAATTTAGAGAAATTAAAAAAAATTATTAAAATTTAATTTTTACGTCTCCAGATTTAAGTTTACATTGACACATTAACCTTTCATCTTTTTTTAAATCCATAAATTCTTCATTACTGGTTTTTTTATCTAAATTATCATAACCTTCAACAACTTTTACTTTACAAGTACCACAAATACCTTCTCTACAACTAAAAGGAACTCCTAGTTTCTCTGCAGCTTTAATTACCTTATCACCGTCTTTTACTTCTACTTTTTTTTCATCAGTTTTTAAAAAACCCATAATTTACTCACCTTTTTTTTTACAATAATTCTAAATTAAAATTTAAAGAAATCTTCCTAACATTACCTTTCCCTTCTTTTACAGGAGAAAGAGAAATAAAACCAAGCTTTTCAAACTTTAAAAGATACCTACTTTTTGTTCTTTGAGCAATTTCTTTTAAAGAAGAATAAGCCTCTGTTGTTGTTTGATCTTGTTTTAAAATTTTTAAAAATTTAAATTCTTCTTTTGAAAGAGAAGCTATCTTTTCATTAAGTTTAATAGAATCTATTAAATTTGAAACTGATAATAAAACTTCTTTAGAGATCATTAAATTACCCTCTCTTTCAGATTGTTTTGCAGCTTTATATAGTAGATCTATTGCAATTCTGGCATCTCCTTCTCTTATTGCAGCATACCCTGCAATATATCCTATTAAGTCTTCTGAAATAGCATTTCCAATAAGTCCATATTCCACTCTTTCTTTTAAAATTAATTTTAAATCTTGAGAAGAATATTTTTTAAACTCTAAATCTTTTAAAAATAAAGAACTTTGAGTTCTGGAATCTAAGTCTAGAATAAAAGATTTATTGTTTGTAATTAAAATTAATGTAAAATATTTATTATTATTAGAAAATCTTGAAAGATCATATAGAAGAACTGAAAGATCTTCTTTTTTAAGTTTATCAATCTCATCTAAAATTATTACTGGAGAAAAAGAAGATTTTGTAAACAATTCCTTTATCCTTTGCCAAATTTCATCAACAGCAAGCCCTCTTCTAGGCATTATTCCTCCAAAAAAAGAAACAATTCTTGAAAATACAGAAAATCTTGTATTATCTTGTATACAATTTACATATAAATATTTAACTTTTAAAGAATAATTAATAAGTTCCTCTAAGACAAATCTAGAAGTTAGAGTTTTACCTGTTCCTGGAGGACCATATATTAAAAAATTATTTGCCTTTTTATTTGAAATTAAAGGTTTTAGAGAAAATGAAAGTTCTTTAATTTGTGCATCTCTTGAAAAAATATTTTCTGGAGTAAAGTCTGGATAAAAGACTTGTTCGTCTTTAAAAATAGACTGTTCTATATTTTTAACATTTGAAAATATATTTTTTTTTGAAATAGGCATAAAAGTATAATGTAGGGTATAGTTTAAAAAGATTATTCTTCTAATTTAAAAAAATAGTGTTTTCTCGGCCAGCTACCCCCTGCTTGAAAACAGATATATTCTATAAATCCCTATTTATTTTGTTAAGTAAATTTTTTATAAAAAATAAAAAAAGGTGATTAAAAGATGCAAATAATATATAGAAGAGAACTTTCAAATTTTGAAACTAAATTTTTAAATAATATTAAAAACACATTACTTAAAAGAATGGAGATTGGGCAAATGAAAAAAAGTCATAGCCATATGCTAATAGATGTTTTAAGTGAAATAGATTTTAGAAGAAATTATAATAATTAAAGAGAAAAAAGATGTTTTTTAAAAATTAAGAAGAATTATAAATATTATGTATTAATACATAATATATGGCAGTGTCTAAAAAAGCCTTTGCCTCTATAACTATTCTTCTATTTATGCTCTTTTTTTTATTTATAACCCTCGAAAATAACCTAAATGAAACAACAGATTTTATAATAATTAAACAAATTGAAACCAAAAAAGAAAACATTTATTCTAACTTTGAAAAGACTATTAAAAATACACTTAATGATTGTGAAAGTGATCCTTTAATTGTCAAAGAAAAAATAAGTAAAAATGTTTTTGAATATGCAATTAAAAATAATTTCTATATTCAAAATACTGTTTCTAAAGAAACTAAAAAAATAACTCTACAAGACACTAAAGAGTTAATTAGAGTTATAGTTTATAGACCATCTGAAAGAATATTAATTAAAGAGGTGTATATAACAAAAGGAATTTTTTATAATAAACAATTATTATTAATTGTAAAAAATAGAAAATACCAAGAAACATTTTATTTTCCTAAAAATTATTTTATAAGAGAGGTGATTTTCTGCTAAAAGCACAAGTCTCTCTTGAATTTATATTTGCTTTTTTAATAATACTTATAACTCTGTATTTATTTATAAACACTAATATTTATTTTAAAGAAACTTTAAAAGAAAAAATAAATTTTAAAAACATAAATCAAGAAATCTGTTTTATTAAAACAAAAATATTAACTAAAAATAATGGAGTCTTAATTAATGATGCTTGTAAAACAAAAGAAAGCACAAGTAATGATACTTGATGTTTTAATATTTATACTTCTAATAATAATTATATTATCTATTGAAACTAAAATAATCATAAGCTATAAAGAAGATATTTCTTTTAAAGAAACAGAAATAGAAATTATAAAAAATGATTTTTTAATTGAAATTTATTTACTTGATTGTAATTATCTTGGAAAAATTAATACCCAAACAAAAAAATGTATGCCAAATGAAATAGAAATTAAAAACATAGAAAAAATTAATTCTTATTTTTGTGAAATAAAAATTGATGATAAAAAAATATTTGATAGAAAAGAAGAAATTAAAAACAAATACAAAAGAGGAATAATTTATAAAAATAAATTTTCTGTACTAGAGGTGGGATTTTGTGAATAAAGGAATCTTGTTTACAATAGATGCAATTATTGCATTATTATTTGTAGGATTAATGGGGCTTATCTTACAAGTGCCAAATATTGAAAGTGCAGAAAAGATATTAATTAATAATAGAATTTCAGATCTTTTAATTACCTCTCAAAGATTAGAAATTGACTCTATTGATAAATTAGAAGAAAATTATATAAAAATATTTGATAAAAAAGAAGGTTATATAATAATTAATAGTGATAAAAAAGAAATTAATAAAAATAGTAATAAATACAGAATAATCTCTCAAAACATTAAATATATTAATAGTTCTAATAAAGAAATATATATAGAGATAGGAGTTAAGTATTAATATGTTTTATATTATTGGAATTGGACTTACAACAAAACAATTAAGTCTTGAAGCAAAAGAAGCAATTAAAAAATCAAAAGAAGTATATATCGATAATTATACAAATATTTTATCTTCAGGAGAAATTAATGAACTTGAAGAAACTATAGGAAAAGAAATTATTCAATTAAATAGAACTGAACTTGAACAAAAGCAAGAATATCTAAAAAACGATTCTTGTCTTTTAGTAATTGGAAATCCATTATCTGCAACTACACATTACTCTCTTTTAGAAGAACTAAAAAAAAGAGATATAGCATACAAAGTTATTGCAGGAATCTCAATTTTTAACTATAGAGGGTCATTTGGACTATATGAATATAAATTTGGAAAAACAGTATCTATTGTGTATCCTGAAAAAAATTATTTTCCTAAAAGCTTCTATAATCTAATATTAGATAATTTAAAAATAAATGCACACACCTTATGTCTTTTAGACATTAAAGTTTTAGAAAATAGATTTATGTCAGCTAAAGAAGCTTGTGAGTTATTAGAAGAAATTGATATTGACAAAACATTAGAAAATAAAACTTGTGCTATGCTTTCTGGAATGGGATCTATTAATGAAAAAATAATTACTTTTGATTTTAAAGATTATAAAAAATTAAAAGAATACCCTAAACCTCAAAGCTTAGTCATTTGTGCAGAATTAAATGAATTTGAAAAAGTGAGTGTTGATGAATACAGAAATTGAAGAATATTCTAAAAAATATAGAGAACTTTTAGAAAAAGCAATAAAGACTATTAAAATAAACATTGAAAATGAATCTTTCCTAAAAGACATGGCAAAAGATTATTTTCAAATGGCGAATAATTATCTTGAAGATGGAAAAGTTTTTCAAAAAAATAAAGACTTTAAAAGAGCCTTAGCATCTTTTTCTTATGCTTATGGATGGATAGATGCAGGGGTAAGAATAGGTTTATTTTATGGTATAGATAGAAACATGTTTACACTTTATAAATAAAAAAGGAATTTTAAATTATGAATGCTTATATTGATGGGAAAAGATGTATAGTTACATCAAATAATCTTAAATCAAAGCTTATTCAAAAAGGATTTGGAACTAAAAAAGAAGATTTATTAATTTTAGATTTATTTGAAAGTTATTTTCTTTTGGAAACTAAAAAAATAAAAATAACAAAAGATGAAAAAGAAATAACTGCAGATGAATTTAGAGGATATGTTAAAAAATATATCAAAGAATTTACAGATAAATATTTAGTTTATAAAGACTTTAGAGAAAAAGGATATATTGTTAAAGATGGAGCTATTTTTGGATTTGATTTTAGAGTGTATGAAGGAAATAGTAAAACACATCAACATACAAAATATGTAGTAGATGTTAAAAGAACACATAAAGATGAAATGACAAAAGTTATAAAATCTGAAAGGCTTGCAAATAGTATAAAAACTAAATATGTAATTGCAATAATTGATCAAGAAGATAAAATTACAAAAATTAAATTAGAAAGAATTTAAGAACACTTAGTTTCCCAATAACTTAAAGGACATTGTGTACTTCTTAATTGTACTTTTATTGGACGCACACCATTATAATCTTCAATAATAAAATAATTAGATTCACCTTTTGAAAGACCATTTGAATCTAAAACATCATTGTTAGAAAAATCTACATGTTTTGCATTATCAATAATTGTTACATTAAAATTATAATCTTCTTGAAAATCTATTTTACCAGAATTAATAAAACTTGCAGTAATTGTTTCTTCTGAAACATCATAAATACAAGAAACAAAATCAATGTATGCTCCAACACACTCTTTATTTACTGCATTATCAGCATCACTTGTATTTTTTGTAACAAAATCAGAACCCCAAGATAAAAGTATAGCAACTAAGGCTAAAGATACTACAATTAATAAAATAGTTGCGATTATAGGGCTTATTGCTTTTTTCATAAAAATTTCAAAATTTATAATTTAAAAAAAAATAAAAAAAGAAAAACTTTCTTTATAATTATAAAGAAAGTCTCTTTTTATTATATACATCTATTGACAGTTTTTGATTTGTGCAACTGCATCTGAAGCACAATAGTTAGATATAACTTCTACATCGTATCTTCCTGTTGCAGCTCCAGGGAAGTTTGCATCATCAACTGTAATTAATGCAGTTTGTCCAGGAGTTAAACCTGCCCATTCTGTTGTTGCAGTTTTAGATAAAGGTAAATTTAATGTTGAATTACCATCTGATGTGTTTCTAATATTTAATATTAAATCATCACCAGCAGAAATATCTACAGTACCTGTGTTTTTAACGTGAAATACTAACTCATTTGAATCATTTATCATACAATTTGATAATTGAATTGCAGCACCCATACAACTTGTGTCAACTACACCTGTTGCATCAGAAAGACTGTCTGTTGTGAAAGATTTTCCCCAAGCAACAACGATTGCAATTAATGCTACAGCAACAACAATCAATAAAATAGTTGCGATTAATGGAGATATTGCTTTTTTTAATTTCATTTTATATCACCTTATATTTTCATATTTATAATTTTTTTAAAAATTAACTACATCTAGAGATATATGATACTCTATCAGGACAATTTTTAACATGTGCTTGTACTCTCTTAAGAGGAGTTGCAAGACCTTTAACACCATCAATAGCATTTAAAGTTGAAGCTAAAGACATTGCATTACCAGTAAAATTTGGTTCAATTTCAACACTTGCAATCTCATCATCTGAATCAATTATTGTTAAAACAATATTTTGATCAATTTCAACTGTAGATCTATCAAATAATATTAAAGTACCAAAACCATCTAAAGAAGTATAAGAACATCCAGAATCTATATATATATTAACATTACTACAATCTATCCATTCTGCAGAAGTATCTGAAACACTTGTTGTTGTATCTCTAAAATTTTGAGATGACCAGGAATATAATATCCCTGCAAGAGATAAAGCAACAGCAACTAAAAGAATAGTTGCAATCAATGGAGATAATGCTTTTTTATTTTTCATTTTTTTTCATTTTAATATATATATATTTATCTTAAATTATAATAATATATAAACTATAACATATATAAACCTATCTTCTTTAAATTACAAATTAAGATTACAAGAAAATTGCTGAAACAATTACATATATAGGAACTGAAACCCCAACAAGAATAATTGAATGCCTAATTCCTGCAACAAAATTGTTTTCTGAAATCAATCCAATTGTCGGACCTGCAAATAAACCTTGAATAACAATTAAATATAAAAAGTATTTATTGAAATTAACATCAGACATTGAAGATGCATTTGTTGCTCCTTCTCCGGTTAATGATACTGTACTACCACTAAGCATTGGCAGAAAAACTATTTGTATAATTAAAATAATTGCAATGAAAACAAAAAACATAAAGTAACTTGAAAAAACAGTAGAAAAAGTTTTAGATTTTCTTTCTTCTACCATATCGTTTATTGTTTTTACATAATCTGAAATGGATGCAAATATCTTAATAATATTTCCACCAACTTTTGTAGTTTCAGAAATTATTTGTGTAATTTGTGCAAAAACAGTACTATCAATATTTCCAAAAACATCATTTAAAGCAACATCAAAAGGAACACCAATTTTTATTTGTGCGGCAATTCTTTTAATTGGTTCATTTAAATGACCATAATCGTGTCTTGATGCAACTTCAATAGCAGTTACAATATTCATACCACCTTGTAAAAGATCTTTTAGGTCATCTAAAAACACATAAAGATTTCTTTCATAAGACTTTATTCTTGCAGTGTATATTTTTGCAGCAATACCTATAGCTGCAAGTAAAGGAAAAATTGAAAATACTAAAAACTTAGTGTTCATTAATAATACAAAAAAAACAATAGAACCTACAGAACCATAAATAACATAATCTACGAAAAACTTTTGTTTTTCTGAAAGTGTTATTCCAAATTCTTTTTTCAAATCCATATTTTATCTAACCACTAACTAAATTTAAAACAGCTATAAATGAAATATTAATTATTGGAACCATTAAAAATATTCCAATCTGTAATACAGTGTTTATACTTAAACCTGCAACACCACCACCAACCATACCTAAAAGCATTATACCAGAAAATAAAAATAATGGTCCTGCAACAACAATAGCAGAATAAATATCACCAAAAGTTTCTGCTTTTTGATTTTGATTGTTAAGTAAAAGATTATATTGAAATCTTGCATGCTCTGCTTTTTTTTTCATAAATTCTGGCAAAGATCCACCAGCTTCAATATTTGATTTTAAATCAAGTAAAAATTTTTTAAGTTCATAAGAAGGAGTTTTTCTTGCAGAAATATCAATTGCTTCCAGAAGAGAAATTCCTAAATTATTTACATAATAAGTTATTTTTGTAAACTCTTTATCTAAATATTGACTTTTATCCTTTATTGTTTTTGTTGAAAAAATTGCAATTGGAGGTGCACCAGATTCTGCAACACTTGACATTCCAATAATTGCTAAAGGTAATGCATTCCTAATACTTGTAACTTTATTTCCAATAATTAAATAAGGATTAAAAACTGCATATCCCACAAATACAATGAAAATAGATAATGCTAAAATTACAACTAACTTTAAACTTATAATATCTGGAACTAAATTACTTGCAACAGTTCCAAAAATTAATATCATGAAAAGTATAAATAATGCAAAAAATAAATTTTTTGAAAAATAAACATCTATATCTACAGTTATGTCTGCTTGACTTAAAGCCTCTTCAAAATCATCTGACTGAATATTTTTTGTAAAAGGCAAGAATAATCTATATAGTTCTTCTTCAAAACTAATTTTTTCTTTCTTTTTTGGAGCCATATAAAATATATTTATAATTTTTAATAATTTATAAGACCATTTTATTTTTATATCTTTCTTTTTAATAGATATTAATAACAGATTTAAAAATATATGAAAAACAATGATAGATACAGAATTTAATAAAACCTTAGAAAAAATATTTTCTAAAAATATAGATTCAATGACAATTAACATAGGGATGCCTAGAAGTAAAATTTTTAGAGATTTTATTAATAATTTTACAAAAGAACAAAAAAAAGAAATTATTGAAATAACCTCTAGAGTTTTAAAAGGAAATAATATTGAAAACAAAAGAGAAGTTATAAGAGACCTTTTACTTTTAAATTATGGAAAAGTATACCGAAATAAAGATGTGAATAGAAGCATAGTGTCTCAATTAAGAAACCTAGACAAAGGTTTTTTTCTAAAAAATAACACTCAATCATTAACTTTTGAACAAACTTGTAATCAAACATATAAAGGTTTTTTAAGATCATTAAAATCTGAAACTTTACAGACTGCAAAAGTAAAAATAGATGGCAAACTTACAAGAGTATTTATAAAAGATAGAATTGGAGAATATGGTGGGCTTGAAGGAAGAAATTTATTATTTATAAATCCTCAAACTCTTAATGTATATTCATTTAAATCAGACCAAAATGGAAAAATTACAAATTTCTTAAAAAGAATAGACTTTGAGAAAGGAAATATAAAAATAAGCCAAGAAGTTAAACAATATGCATATGCATTTAAAAAAGAACTTTATGAAAAAATAAAAGAAAATTATTTTAAAAATAAAAAACCAATATCTTTTAAAAAAACCGTTAAAAAGAAACCCATTATTAATAAAAAAAAATAATTAAATATTAAACTCAACAACATCTCTATTTTTTAAAACATAATTTTTAGATACTGTTTGACCAGGATATTTTGTAGAACCCCATACTTTTGCTGATTTTAATTGTTTATAAAAATTTTTGTGAATTAATTTTGCAGCATCTAAAACAGTATTGCCTTTATCAATAACTAAAGGTTCTGTTTTATCTACTTTTTGTCCAGGTTTTTTAGTAAAGACAATTACACTTTCTAAAATTTCAAAAATTTTTTCAGTAACCTCTTGCTTTTGAGAAAAATCAAAAACAGGAATATTTTTATAAAAAGTACTTTTATTAAAAGATTTAGAAAAAGGCATAGAAACAACAATAGCAGATTTAAAAGAAGCTCGAGGATTAATTAAAAGCATTAAATCATCTAAATGCGTCTCTTGATTTAAAATTATATTGTGGGCTCTAAATCCAGAAGATTTTAAAATATCTATCGCTTGATCTTTTGGAACTTTTAAAAAATGATCATTTACAAATGAAATTCCAGAAAATTCACTTTTTGAAATCTGGATATTTGGTTTTTTCTTTGTAATAAAAACATCTTGTTTTTCAAGAATAGAAATCAAACGTTTTAATTCATCAATTGAACCATCTTTAATAACTAAAACTAATGCATCACAAACTCTAATCATTGAAAAAATTTGAGGAGTTAATTCATGTCTTTCAAGAAAAGAAGGTAATTCAATTAATTGTATTAAAGCTCCACCATAATTTAAAATACCAACTTCTGGTTTTTTTGTAGTATAAGGATATGCAGCAATCAAAGGTTTAGAATTTGTATATTCTGTTAAAAAAGTACTTTTTCCAGAATTTGCATCTCCAAAAAGAAGTATTTGTCCAGCACCTTCTTTTTTAATATTTATGGTATTACCAGTTCTCTTTCCCGCAGCAATTGCTTGTTTTTCCATCTTAGATTTTAAAGCAGCAAGTTTTCTTGAAAGATCTTTTCTTAAATTTTCTCCACCTTTATGGGCAGGAGCACGAGAAATCATTTCTTGTAAAGCAATTATCTTTTCTTCATCATTTCTAGCTTCATCAAATTTTTTTTGAGCTAAAGCAAACTCAAAAGATACATTTGCAGGCATTACTGATCACTTATTTTTAAAATAATTAATTTTTCAAAAAAGATATTTTTTTCAGAAATAAGTTGGTATTTAAGTTTATTATATTTCAATTCAAAATAAATTTCATCAAGATTATTATGAGAAGAAACTAAAAGATAACAAACACCATTCTCTTTTAAAAAATGAGGTAATTGAGAAATAAATCTTAAAATTATTTCATTACCTTCTCTACCACCATCAGTTGAAAGAACTTCAATTTCTTCTGATGGAACATATGGTGGATTAAAAACAATACAATCAAATTTTTCATCTTCAATTGCAGAAAATAAATCAGATTGAATTATTGTTTGATTTTTTAAAGAATATTTTTCTTTAAGTAATTTAAGATGATTTATTACATTTTCATCAATATCTACAGAGATTATTTTTTTAAAAAAAGGAGATGCTTTTAGAGATATTATTCCAGAACCTGAACCTATCTCTAAAAAAGATTTATCACTTTTTACAAATTCTTTCTCTAAAGAATCTAACATTAAAAAAGTATCTTCTAAGGGAGGGTAAACCTCTTTTGAAAGATTTAAAAGAAAATCTTTATAATTAAATTGAACCATATATAATATATGCAAACAAACAAATATAAGCATTATCTTGACATGCATTGTCATTATGATCAAATACCAATTCAAGATATCAAACTTAAATTTAAAAATGAAACAATAATAGCAATTGCACAATCAACAAACATAGAAGATTATAGAAAATATCTTGAAATTAAAAAAGAAAATATAGAAAATCTTTATTTTGGATATGGATTATATCCAGACAATGTTTTAAAAAAAGATTTTGAAAAAATAGAAAAAGATCTAGAAGAAATTAATTTTAATGAAGCTTTGGTTATTGGAGAAATTGGAATGGATAAAAAAATTACAGAAAATCCATTTAATATAGCATTACAAGAAAAATTATTTAGAAAACAAATTGAAATAGCGTCTAGTTTAAATAAACCAATTGTAGTACATACAAGGGGAGCTGTTAAAGAAAGTTTAGAAATATTAAAATCATATCCAGAAGTTAAAACAATACTTCATTGGTTTACTGCAGAAAAAGAAGATATTCAAGAAGCATTATCAAGAGGATATTTCTTAACAGAAAGATTTGCAAAACCAAAAATTGAAAATATAGAATACTATTTAGATCAAATTTTTATAGAAACAGATCTTCCTGTTTGGCAAAATGGAAAAGAAACAACAATTGAAAGTATTAAAGAATCATATGATGTTTTTTCTAAAAAATATAATATTCCTTTAGAAAAAGTTAAAGAAAAAACAATTAATAACTTTTTAAAACTGTTTCCTACAATAGATATCTAAAATAGATGTGAATAAATATGAGTGAAGATTTTTTTGAATATAAAAGTGAAATTAAACCTAAAAAAACTAGTGAAATTAAAGATATAGTTATAGCATGGCTAGGAATCTCTTTATGTTTTGCATTAGTTTTAGGAGGATATAATTTATTTAATCTTTCAAACTTTAATAATTTTTCAATAATTACTTTTATATTATTTTTAATAGTTAGTTTAGTTGTAACAGGAACTGCTTTTATTTTACATGAACTTGCACATAAGTATGCAGGTATATATTATGGTGCAAAAGCAAAATTTGTAAAATGGAATGGACCTTTATATTTTGCAATGATTTTTGCATTTATTTTTGGTTTTGTGTTTGTAGCTCCAGGAGCAGTATATATCTATGGAAAAAGACTTTCTGTTAAAGAAAATGGAATTACTTCTGCTGTAGGACCAATTACAAATATCATCCTTGCAGGAGTTTTCATACTACTTGCAAGCATAATAACAACACAAAGTACAATAATAGCAATGATTCTATCTTTAGGAATATTAATTAATTTATGGATATCTTTTTTTAATTTACTACCATTTGGTCCACTTGATGGAAAAGCTATATTTCTATGGAATCCTTTTTTATGGTTTATTTTAATGGCAATTTCAATTGGCGGATATTTATTATTTTCAGGAATTATTTAATTAACATATTTTGAAATTCCTGAAAGAACTTGGCCTTGTGAAACTTTATTCTTTAATTTTGAATAAGTCTTTAAGATTGCATCTTTAGTTAATTTAGATTCCTTATATTTATTTTCTTTTAAAGTTAAAAATACAGATTCAGTTATTAAAAGATTTAAATCTGCAGGTGAAAAATTAGTTGTAAGATTTACAATTTCATCTAAATCAATTTTATCATGAGGAGTTTTTGATAAAAGAAGAGATAATATTTCTTTTCTTTCTTTATTTGTAGGTAATTTAAATTCCATAAATTTATCTATTCTTCCACTTCTTAAAAAAGATTTATCAATTATTTCAGGCCTATTTGTGGCACAAATAAACAAAACATCTTTTCCATTTAAATTATCAAGCTCAGATAAAAGTTGATCTAAGACTTTTATGTTACCTATAGAGTCATCATGTCTTTGAGTAATAGAATCAATTTCATCAAAAAATAAAATTGAAGGAGCGACAGATTTAGCTTTTTTAAAAATATGTCTTATTGTTTTTTCTGACTCTCCAACCCATTTATTAAAAATTTCAGGACCTTTAATATATAAAAAATTAATTCCATGTTCTTTTGCAGTTGCTTTTACAAAAGAAGTTTTTCCAGTTCCTGGAGGGCCATAGATTAAAATATTTTTAATAGTTTTAACATTATACTTTTGTAAAAGACTTTTTCTTTCAAGAGAAAGATTAATTATTTCTGAAAGTGTTTCTTTTTGTTCTTTTAATGCACCTAAGTCAGAATAACTAATGTTTGGAAGATCAACAAATACTTCTCTTAAAGCAGAAGGTTGAACAACTTTTAAACCTTTTTCAAAGTCATCTTTAGAGATTGCTAAATTTTCTAAAATTTTTGAAGAAACTTCTTTTTTAGGAGAAGAAATATCTGAAATTTTACTTTTAATTGCAAGAATTGCAGCTTCTTTTACTAAAGCAGAAAGATCTGCACCAACAAAACCATGAGTTACTTGTGCAATTTTTTTTAAATTAACATCTTTTGAAAGAGGAACATTTCTTGTATGTATTTTTAGAATATCAAGTCTACCTTCTTCATTTGGAACATTAACATCAATCTCTCTATCAAATCTTCCAGGTCTTCTAAGTGCTGGATCAATATCATCTTGTCTGTTAGTTGCACCAATAACAATTACATCTCCTCTTGAAGAAGTTCCATCCATAAGCGCTAAAAGTTGTGCAACAACACGTTTCTCAACTTCAGAAATAAATCCATCTCTTTTAGGAGCAATTGCATCAATTTCATCAATAAATATAATTGCAGGAGTCTTACTTTGTGCTTTCTTAAAAATATTTCTTAATTTTTCTTCAGCTTCTCCAACAAACTTAGCCATTATCTGTGGAGCATCTATACCAATAAAATTTGCTTTTAATTCATTTGATAAAGCTTTTGCAAGTAAAGTTTTTCCAGTTCCAGGAGGTCCATATAATAAAATCCCTTTTGGAGGAGTTACATTTAATTTTTCAAAAAATTCAGGATATTTAAAAGGAAGTTCAACCATTTCTCTTATCTTTTCAATTTCTGGTTTTAATCCTCCAACATCTTCATAACCAATAATTTGTTTAACTTCTTTTTTAGAAGCAGGTTTTTTATTTATTACAAGATTTGTTTCTTCTGAAAGAATAACTATTTTTGAAGGAGATGTATTTATCACTTCATAAAGATAATTTGAACCAAAAATATTAATCATAACATGATTACCATTTACAAAAGGCCTACCTAAAAAATTCTTTTTAATAATTAAATCTTGATTTTCAGAAAATAGATTGACTTCTTTTAAAGGTGCAAGAACAATTTCTTTTGCAACAACAGGTTCAATTTTTTTAATTGTTACAAAATCACCAATAGAAACATTTGCATTTTTTCTGGTATATTGATCCATTCTAATAATGTTTTCTTCACCAGCTTTATTTTTCTCTGGCCAAACCTGTGCAGCGGTAAAATCATCACCTTTAATTAGAATAATATCTCCTGAAATTATGTTTAGTTTTTGCTTAACCATAATATCAAGCTTAACTATATTTTTACCTACAAAATCTTCAGAAGCTTCTTGTACTTTAAGTTTAATTGAGTCTTGTTTTTTTTCAACCATTAATTATCACTAAAATTAATTTTTTTTAAAAATAAGTTTAACAAAATAATATATATTTATGAACCAAAGTGTTTTAATAGTTATTTAATTAATTCAAAAGAACCTGGTGGGAGTGAAGAATCAATTTCTTCTTGAGATAAAGAAATTCCTTTTTTTAAATATAAATTTTTAATTTCTTTTGAAACATCTGATTTCTTTAAACTACCTGGAATTAAATAAAATTCATCTTTTCTTAAATCTTCTTTATAAGTTAAAAGAATTGGAAAGGGATAAAGACCAAGCTTTGAATCATAAATTAATTTAAGTTTTAAATTTAATTTTTTATAATAAGTTCTTTTACCTCTTATAACAAAAGCACCAGCCCCCAAAGATTCACCTGTGTTTGCAGTCTTTGAAACTTGATCAGGAGAAACAGAATATACTTCTGCAGAAAAAGATTTTGTTTTCCAAGCTGATGAAAAAATTAATGCAAAACATGCTGCTTCAATTTTATCTTCTTCTAAAATTTCTTTTTTTAAATCATTTTTTAAAATAACATGTGGTGCACCATGAACATCCGCATGAAAATAAAGATCATTTTCTTTTAAATGTTTTTTTATTAAAAAATCATTATTTTTAGTATCTTTTCCACCTAAAACTAAAAAACCATTGGTTGTAAAAAAAAATCTAAATTTATGATACCACTCTTTTTTCTTTTCAGTCTTTTTTAAAACATTTATTTTATTTTTTTGCTTTTCAAGAATCTTTTTATTTTGGGATTCAATTTTGTTTAAAGTTATGGCTATAGCTTTATTTGCTCCCTCTAATTTAGATTTAAATTTATTTCTTTCTAAATATTTATTTTCTGCATTTTTTCCTGCAGACAAAGTATAATTTATTTCAACAGGCATTACTATTCATTTCCTTGTTCTTCATTTAATAAATCAATTAATACATCAATTTCATTTTTATCTTTATAAATTGGAGAAGATAAATAAAAACTAGAAGATTTCTTTATAAAATCATAATAATTTGGAATTTTATAAACATATTTTTCTCTTAAACTATTATGAAAAGATTCAATATTTTTTGAAAGAAAAGAAATTGCAATATTAAAATCTCCATCAGAAATTACTTGAGAGGCTGATAAAACATTTTTATCTTTTTTTAAAATTTCAAGAAATTCTTTTTGTTTTTCTTTTAAAGAAAGATCAACTTGAAAATAAGAAGAAGATTTTAAATTATAGCCAGCAATCAAAGGATCTAACAAAGGACGATATCCTAGAATAAATTTTTCATCTTCAAGAAAATCAATTGAAGATTTTATTGTAGCTCTATGAAAACCAGTAATTTTTTTTATCTGTCTTACATTTGGAACTACAGCTCCTTTTCTTGTCATTGCAGATAAAATCTTTACTCTTATAGGATCATTTATTTTCTTTACAACAGCCATATATAATCAATATAAATATATATTAAAACATAATAAAAACATAATGGTTGTACAAAATATAACAATTAAATAAAAATATCATAATTTATCTAAAAAAAATACATTTATAAGCATTTATGATATATATTATATTATAAACATCTAATTTTTTAAAAACTTTAAAAAATGAAAAACTATGGAAAAATTAACAAAATATGAAATAACTAGAATACTATCTGCTCGTGCAGAGCAAATAGCTTATGGTGCACCTCCTTTAGTAAGAAGTACAAAGGAAGATACAGCATATATTCTAGCAGAAAAAGAATATTTAAAAAAAACAATACCATTAGCAGTTATTAGAGAAGTTAATGGAGAAAGACAAATTATAAGTGTGAATTAATTATGGGAAAAGCAGTATCAAATAATATAAAAGCAAAAGCAAAAATAATAATGACAGAATTTAGTGACAAAGTCGGAATTGAATTTGAAACTAACAAAAATTTTTTAAAAAGCATGAAACTTCCTTTATCAAAATTAACAATTAATTTAATGGCAGGTTACATGACAAGAACTCTTAGAAAAGAGCAAAAAGAAAAAGAAATGCTTGAACAAAAAATGGATGTTACAAAAACACCTATTAAACAAGCAAAAGACACTAAAATACATGGTTAATTTTTAACCATCTACTTTTATTTTTTTAAAATAATTTATATCTTAAAACAGATATAATTCCACCAAAAGAATTTAATGTTTTAATTACTTCATCATGTCTTTCATCAACTACATGAACTTTTGTTTTATATTTTTCAGCTTCTTTAATTAAATTTTGTATTTTATCAATATCTTTTTGCCAAAGAGAATAAGAGATTAAAATAAAATCACAAGCCCCTGTTTTTAAAACATTTAAAATTTCTGTGTACCCATAAATTGCAAGAGAATTATCTTTTCCAAGATTTTCTTTAAAAGAATCAATCATATTTTTTTCTTTAACAATAATTGAATTTTCAAAAAATTTTAATATTTCTTTTTTACCTAAAAGCTCATTTATTGCAGATTTAGAAGTGCTTGAAAGATTTACAACTAAAGAAGAAATATTGTATTTTTCAACTAAATATCTTGAAAATAAATTTTTAGTACCTCCAGGACCTGCAATTATTAATTGTTCTTTATTATTTGAAATTACAGAATAGATCGATTCAAAAAAGTTAGTAAAGTCAAAAGATTGGTTATATCTCTTCCCATGTTTTCCAGATTTTATATTTGCAATATTTTCATTAGATATACCTGATAACATATAAATTTCAGAGATTTCATCATCTAAAATAACAACATTAATTTTATTTTTTAAAGAAGATGCTTTCTTTAAAAGATCAATCTGAAAATCAAAAAGTTCTTTTTTAATAATTGAAAATTTATTTAAAAGAGAAACTTCTATGGTGTGATATTCTCCCAAGGGTGCAAAATCTTCTGGTTTTGAAAAAATTATTCTCCCTGTAAACCTTAGAGAATTAAGAGTTGAAGAATAATCTTTTTTTTCAACATCAATTTTTACAAAAACAGGCTTTCTATCACTTTCTCCAGTTTGTTCATTTTTAAGTCTTCTATAAGAACTACCACTAATAACATCTCCTTCTAAAACAATAGTTTTAATTACCCACAAATCTTCTATTGTTTGAGGAATAAAAACAATTTCTTTTGTTTTATAATCAATGTTTATAATATTCATAAAAAATCATTTTTTTAAAAGAGATTTCTCCATATCCTTTGGTATTTTTTCATCTAAAATATCTAAAATTGTAGGAGCGATATTTGCAAGAGTAGGTTTTTTAATATTTTTTTTCAAAGAAAATTTATCAGAAACTAAAATAAATGGAACTTTATTTAAGCTATGAGCTGTACTAATAGATTTATTTGGATAAATCATTTCATCACAATTTCCATGATCTGCAGTAATAATTAATGTTGTTTTCTGATCAATAGTTTTTAATATTTTATTAATGGAATCATCCATATATTCTAAAGAAGAAATTGTAGATTGTAAATTTCCTGTATGCCCAACCATATCTCCATTTGCAAAATTAATAACCATTAATTTATAATTTTTTTTAATTGCAGGGAGTATTTTTTTAATTAATTTTAAAAGAGACATTTCAGGCATAAGATCATAAGTTGCAATTTTTGGAGAAGGCACTAATATTCTATCTTCATTTTTATTTGCCTTTTCTTGACCTTGATTGAAAAAATAAGTTACATGCGCGTATTTTTCAGTTTCTGCAGCCCTTAATTGTTTATAACCAAGCTTTGAAATTATTTGTCCTAAACCTGTTGCAGGTTTTAAAGGAGGAAAAATAACATTTATATTTTTAAAATTTTTATCATATTGAGTAAAAGAATAAAAATTAAGATTTAGTTTTTTAGTTTTAAAACTTTTAAAAGATTTATCTATAAAAGCACTTGTCATTGCTCTTGCTCTATCACTTCTAAAATTAAAAAATAAAACAGTGTCTTTATTTTTAATTAAAGCATTTTTATCAAATAAAGTTGGAATTAAAAATTCATCTGTAATCCCTTTTTTATAACTTTTTTTAACAAAACCAGCTTTACTATCATCATGATTACCTTCACCTGTAACCATTATCTTATAGGCTTTTTCAATACGATCCCATTTATGATCTCTATCCATTGCATAATATCTTCCTGCAAGACTTGCAATCTCAACTACATGTTCTAATTTTTTTTTATAGATGTATTGTTTTAAACTTGAAATGTATTCTAGAATAGATTTTGGAGGAACATCTCTACCATCACCAAAAAGATGTAAGTATACTTTTTTTAATTTTCTTAATTTAACCATATCCATTAATGCAAATAAATGATTAATATGAGAATGAACCCCACCATCACTTAAAAGACCCATAATATGTAAAGAGTTATCTTTTTTAACATCCTTAAAAGCTTGATTTAATATTTTATTTTTAAAAAAAGATTTATCTTTTATTGATCGATTAATTCTTTCAATATCTGAAAGAACAATTTTTCCTGCACCAATAGTTAAATGACCTATCTCAGAACCACCAATCTGTCCTTTTGAAAGCCCTACATATTCTTCACTTGCACCTAACTCTAAATAAGGATATTTTTTAATTAAAGAATCTAATGTTTTTGTATTTGCTAAAAACGGAGCATTTCCTGGGTATTCTTTATTTACTCCTACACCATCTAATATAAGTAAAAGTACTTTTTGATCATTCATTTATCTTTTCACCTTTTTTAATATTTTTAAATAATTGAAAAGGATGTTTTGTTTTACAATCATTAACACATAAACCATTACTTTTAAGAGTATCACAGTTTGGAACAGAATATTGTTTTTCAATAATTTTTTGGATTTGATAACTTGCAATTTTTTCATCATAGTTTGGTAAATTTTTAAAAAGATGTAAAATTTCATCAAAATTATAACCAATATTTGATAAAAAAACAGCTATATAAAAATTTTCAATATGAGATAATTTTTCTCCACCAATAAGTTTATTATATATTTTCAAAAAACATGGAGGAAAGGTATTAACTTCTGGTTTATTAATTGTTTTAATATCAAAAGTATTCTCAGAAATTACCTTCTTTCTAATATAATCTCCATATTCTAAAAATAATTTAGGAAGTTCTTTTTTTTCAAGATCGATATTTTTTAAAATTCTTTTCTTTAAAATAACTGATAATAAATCAATTACTTCTAATTTTGTAAAATAAATTTTTCCATCATCTAAATTAGAATATTGAAGTTTATAATCATCTGTTAAGTTTAAAGACAAATAATTTACAAGATCTAAATAATATTTATTTTTATCATCATCAAATTTAATGTATTTACAAAGATCATCTTGTATTTCTTTAAATTCTTCTTTATCTAAAAGTTGTTTTAAATAATAATTTAGTTGTTTTTGATAATATTCACCAAATCTTTGATAAAGAGGGTTATAATCTACAACATTTAAAAGAATTCTTGATAAAGGATAAAGTGTTGCAAACATCTTTGCAATTCTTTCATCATCAATTCTTAAATATTCTTTCCATTGTTTTTCATTTTCTTGTATGTCTTGAAAAATAGTTTTTAAAATAAATAAAGTTGCTTTTTTTATAGTTTCTTCATTTATTGAAAAAAGATCTATTTCTTTTGATTCTAAATATTCTTTTGCTTTATTTGAAAAAGGATATTTAATAATATAATTATAAGACATAAATATATTTAGTAGATGAAAAGAAATAAAAACATGTTAGATTAACTAAACAAAATAACTAGCTTCTATTAATCCACCAATAACTAAACAAATTATTGCAAGTAAAAATAAATATAAAAAATCTTTTGCAGCATGCCACTTAAAAGGAGTATCAAAAACACCTTTAAAAAGATCTCTTGCAAAAATTGCTCCTGCAACAGAAGCTACAAAATATGCCAAAACTTCAAAAAAACCATGAGGAATAAAACCTAAAAAAGCAATAAGCCCATGCTTTGAACCCATTATTGCAGCATTAATTCCTGTATGATAAACTGCAGAAGAAATATAATTAATAATTACAACCGCTAAAAGAGAGGCATTCCACGCTATTAAAAACAAACCGCCTGCACCATAAAAAAAAGAAAGAATAATTGCAGAAATTACAACTATTAGATTATTACTAAAAATTAAAGAAAACACTTCCCAAAATTTATTTTTATTATAGCCATCTGAAGTAAAGTCACCAGTAATTGAATTTCTAACATCACTTACTTTTTCAAGTTCTTCAAATTGAGAATTAAAAAGATTTGAAGAAATATTTTCATTTAATACAAAATAAGAAACTACTAATGTAAAAACAATTCCTAAAAAGAAAAAAAATAATAAAATAAATATTTGTTTATGTCTTAGAAAAAAAGGTTTAGAATAATTTGTAATATATGAATCATAAGAATAAACACGGTTTAATAAAGGAACTGCACCGATTATAATAAAAGAAAGTATTGCAACACTTAAATATTTACCAGGAAAAATAAGATTTGAGAAAAATATTGCAAAAATAGTAAGTAATATAGCTTCAAAAAACATTAAATAAGGTTTACTTCTTAGCTTGAATGTATTTGTAATTAACTCTAGAACCATAAAAAAATAGATAAGGAAACAATATAAAAATATTTCTAATTATATAATATATATTATTATAACTTATTTTATAATTATACTTAAAAAAATGTGATAAAAATTGAATTCTAAAGAAGATAATATACAAAAAATACTTAAAAACATACCTCAAAAAAGAACTTTAAGAGAAGGAGACATAGTTATTGGAGAGGTTGTACAAACAACTGATAAAATTGCAATAGTGAACATAAATAATAAAAGTGAACATGTATTGAGTCCTTCTGCAACAGGAATCTTGTTTATTAATAATGCATCTGAAGATTATGTTGAAAAAATGGGAGATGTTGTAAGAATTGGGGATATTGTTAAAGCAAAAATAACTGAAAAAGATAAATTTGGTTTTAAAATTAAGATTAGTGAACCTGATCTTGGGGTTATAAAATCATATTGTAAAAATTGTAAAGCAGAATTAAATTTAACAGACTCAAACATTAAATGTTTAAACTGTAAAACAATAAATACTAAAAAAATAGGGAAAATGTGAATAACCATGGATTTTGAATTTATAAAAAAAGAAAAAAATGAAATTGAAATTAAGATTATAGAAGAAGATATTTCTTTTTTCTATTTAATTGAAAATATTGCAAGTTCTAAAAGAGATGTTGATTTTGTAGCTCTTAAAAAATCAGATCACTTAAGAAATGAATTTATTTTTTATTTAAGAACAAAAGAACAAGCAGCAAAAGATGTTTTCTTAGAATGTATTAATGAGGCAGAAGAAAATATTTTAACTACAATTAATAACCTTCAAAAACTTACTCAAGATTAAGGTTTTAAATAATGAAAGATAAATTAAAATATTTAGATCCATACTATTACATAGATACACTTTTGTTAAAACTTTTTGGAAAATCTAAAAGTTTAGAAAATAAAATTATGTATTGGATCTTTTATTTAGTTTATTCTTTAATATTAGCATTTCTAATTTTTAAATTATTAGGACTAATTTTAGGAACTTCTCTACCTCTTGCAACTGTAGTTTCAGGATCAATGGAACCTAGTTTTTATAGAGGAGATATAATGGTTATATCTTCTGCAAAAAATTTAAAATCAGAAGTAATTACTATTGATGATAATATTTCAACTAAAAACTTAAATGAATTTGCAAAAATGGAATATAAGTTAAATGATTTTGGAAATTATGAAGTTAAAACAATAGAAATTAATAACCAAATTATTGAAATAAAAGATGCTATTGAAAAAAATAATTCTGTAGTTGTCTATAAATCTAACCTTACAGGAAGAGATATAATACACAGAGTTGTTTTAATAATTGATGCAAATGATGGAAAATATGTTTTAACCAAAGGAGATAATGGAGAAACAAATTATATTATTGATCAAGATTGTGCAATTTCTGGAAATTATATTGTTAATGGTTGTTTAAATGTTTATCCAATAAATGTTGAAAATTTAATGGGGAAAAAAATATTAAGAATACCCTATATTGGTTATTTAAAATTATTTTTATTTAGAGGATAGGTGAAAATAATGCCTCAAGATGATTTAGTTGAAAAAATTATAAATAATTATAAAGGGGCAATTAAACTTCAAACACAATACACTATCGGACACGAACCTATTTTTATTCAAAATGTAATTGATAAATATAAAACTCCTGAAAAAATAAATACTGCTTTAATGGTACTGTCAAATCTTCCAAGAAACACTTTTTTTACAGACGCTGAATTTTTTAAAATTGTAGACTATAATTTTAAATTTAGAAAAGTTTTTGAAAAAAAAATTGAAAATTTTAATTTAGATAAAAAAATTACTCTTAAATATGCATCTTCAGAAATTATTCCTGAAATAGGTTATTCAAATAAACATGTTGAAGCTCCTTTTCAAATAAATGTATATTATCAAGGAGAAAAATTTGGATCTTTTAATTTTATGTTTTTATTTAAAAAAGATAAAAAAGAATTACAAATAAATTTAATTCAAGGTAAAAAATATAGTCAAAAAGCAAAAGAAGCAAATAAAATATTAGGAAATTGGAAACAAAAAATAATTGCAAACTTAGTTGATATTTCAAAAAAAATGAAAATACCAGCTTCAGGAGTACTTCCAAGGAAATACCCATCAGTTACTGATAAAGAATATGAAAGAATAATTAAAAGTTATTTAGATGCATATATTGAAGGTGGACTTAAATCAGAAAAAATAAATTTTCAAAATGTAAAACCTACATTTAGAAATAAATTTCAAAATTATGTAAACTTAAAAGAAAACAAACAAAATATTAAACCAATTAAAACAAGAAAAGAACCTATCTGGAAAAAAATTAGAAAAACTAAACATTAAATTCTTTTTCTAAAAGTTCTTTAATATTTTTTGAATCTACACCTAATTTTATTAAAGTAGTGTTTCCTTTAACACCTTTACCTGATTGAGTAGTAGAAATAAACCCATAAGCCTCTAATTCATTGATATACTCTCTAAACCATCTCATAGATACTGGTTTTTCACCATATTTATTTGAAACAACTGTGTATGTGTCATATATCTCACCAGAATAAAGCACATTTTCTTCATAAGATCCATCAATTTTTAAAATGCCTTTTGGAGATTCTGATCTTTCTGTAATTGCAAGCAAAACTAACTGTAATTGAACTGGCAAAGTTAAAACCATACTCTTAATGATTTCATGTTCAACTTTATCTTTTGCCAAATGAACTTCCTTATCTGTTACATAATCTTTTTTGTTCATATCTGCAATTTCTCCAGCCTTTAATAAAAGCATTAAAGCAGTTCTTGCATCACCAGATTCTTTTGCAGCCATTGCTGCAGCAGAATTAATTGCAGAATCAAGGACAACATTTTCTTTAAAAGTTAAAGAAACTCTTTGTTTTAATATTTCTTTTAATTCTTCAGCATTATATGGAGGATATACAGCTTCTTGTTCACATAAAGAACTTTTTGTTCTAGGATCAAGTCTTGACATAAAAAATAAATTATTAGAAATACCAATCATTGAAACACTAGAACCTACACCTAGTTCATCATTACTTCTAGATAAAGTATATATCAAATCATCTATCTCTCTATCTTTTATTTTATCAATCTCATCTAAAATAATTACAAAATTTAATTCATTTTCTTTTAAAAAAGTAATAAATTTATCATAAATAAAAGATTTAGAATAACCAACAAAATTTTTATCAGGATAAAAAGATTGTACACAATAAAAAAGAATTGCATGTTTTGTTTGATAATTTCTACAATTAAGATAAAGGGTATAAAGGCAAAGATTATTTTCTTTTGAAATACTATCTAATTGATTTACAACATGTCTTACAGCAGAAGTTTTACCAGTACCTACTTTTCCATAAATAAATATATTATGTGGTTTTTCTTTTTTAAGTGCAGGAGAAAGCCATAAAGATAATTCTTTAATTTGTTCATCCCTAAAGGGTAGTTTTTCAGGAACATAATGAGGTGATATTTTATTTTTATTTACAAATAGAGAACCTTTATTTAAATATTCATAAAAAATGTTATCACTCATATAATACTTAAGATAAATTGGTTTTTTATAGCTTATTGTTTTATTTTCCAAAGATCTATTTAAAAGAATTATTATATTAAAAATAAATAACACTAAAATAAAGGAAAGAACAAATATGAGTAATGATTTAGAAAAATTAATACCTAAAAAAGAAGAAACCACTTTAAAAGATATAAAAGAACCTAGTTATACAAACTATAAAGCAATAGCTATTACTATTATTTTTTTAATAGTGATTGGGTTTTGTACATACGGGCTTATTTATGTTTATAAAAATTATATTTCAGGACATTATAGTAACCTAGAAAAAGATTTTTTAGAAAATGCAAAAGAATGTATTCCTAGTAGTTTTGAAACTAGGCAAGAAACAACTTCTATGTTTGTAATGTATTTAAGTCAAGACCTAAATTATAATATTAAAGGATTAAATGAAGAGGGTAAATGTGAAATTGAAATAGAAACAATTGATGCAAATGTATCTTTTGATTATAATGATGTGTTAGCATATGTAAATAAAGAAGAAAACTTAGATGCAGTTTATTTCCAATACATGCTATTAAATGCCTTCAAAAATGCCTTCAATCCAGAGTCTCAAGACACAAATCTTGAAAAAGAAATAACTATAGAAGAAAAAAATAAAGCAAAACAAGAAATTATAGATATTATAAATCAAGAAAAAGAAGAATACACACCAGATAATGGTTCACAAGAAGCAACTGCTGAAATGTTTAAAGGAAGTAAAGAAGTTTGTGTATTTGAAAGCTTAGACGGAATAGATGATTTTTTATCTAAAAAAATGACAAACAGTATTTTTCCTACAGAAAGCAGCATGAGTTATAAAGATGGTGTTAGTACAAGTATTAATATTTATGAAAATGTTACTTGTACAACATTAAACTAAAATAATATCTGAAGAAGAAATTGCATTATTTATTAATTCTTCTTCATTTTCAATTTTCTTTTCCATTTCTAAAATTTCATCTAAAGTAGATCTTGTTTTAGGGTGTTTTGAAAGCATATAAGAACAACAATCAGGATAAGGAATTATTGAAGTTTTGTAAGTATCTATTTTTTTTGCAATTGTAATTATTTCATTTTTATCAAAAGCGATTAATGGAGAAAAAATTGGTAATTTTGTTGCAGAATAAATAGTTGTCATATTTTCAATTGTTTGAGAAGCCACTTGACCTATATTATCTCCTGTAATTACTGCTTTTGCATTTTCTTTTTTTGAAATTTCATCAATTATCTTGAACATAAATCTTCTATAAATAATCATTCTATAATCAGAATCAATATTTGCAATTATATGTTTTTGAATATTTGAAAAAGGCACTACATATAATTTTGAATTTCCTTGAAATTGATTTAAAGTATTTACAAGATTTTTAATTTTATCTAAAATTTCTTTTTTTACTAAAGTATTATTATAGATGTGTACAAAAATTACTTTTGCACCTCTTTTCATAAAAAGAAAAGCTGCAACAGGACTATCTATTCCTCCAGAAAGAGAACAAATTACATTTGCACTAACCCCTACTGGAAGACCTCCAAGTCCAGGAGTTCTACTTGTAAAAATAAATATTTCTTTTAAAGAAACTTCTACAAATAAAGTTAATTCTGGATTTTTAATATCAACTTTTTTATTTAAAGAAGTATAGATCACCTCTCCTAAAGAAACATTTATTTGAGGAGAAGTTAAAAAAAATTGTTTATTACTTCTTTTTGCATCTACCTTAAAAGAATCAAAAGTATAATTTTCTAAAAAAGACACAGTATTCTTTTTTAAAATTTCAAAATCTAAAGGAGATTTAAAAGCAAATGAAAAATTTGCAATACCAGGTATTTTAGTTAATTTTTGTTCTAAAGTATTAATTTCTTCTAAAGTAGGATTATTTATATCAATTAAAATAAAACCATAATGTCTTGTAATTTTATGTTTTTTATTAATTGAAGCACAAATATTTGAAATTAATTTCTTTTCAAAGAAAATACGATTTTTTCCTTTTATAGCAATTTCATTGTAATGAATAATTATTGAGTTGTACATATATATATTAAGAAGTTAAAAAAATAAAAAGAGAGTAGTTTATTTAAATTTCTAAAAAAACTACTTTTTTTGTTTTTAAAAAAAATTAAAAAAATTATTGAACAGTAATTCTTACTTTTTTAGTTATGTTTGTTAAACATCTTCTAACTCTTACCTTTCCTAAAACACTCCAATAGATACTATATCTATCACCTGTTAAAAAACTAACAGCCTTAATTATGTTTTGTTGAGTCTTTGTAGGAGTAAATACATCTAGAGGTATTTTTAATTGAAAAGGAAACTCTACAACTTCTCCTTTAGTATAAGCTCTTTCATTTTCAAGATCAAGTTTAAAATCATAAATTATTGAAGATCTAGTTGTTGATTTACCAGAATTATTAACTCTTGTTTGCTGAATTGCAGATAAATAAACATAAGCACCTTTTGATTCAAAATCTCTTTTTACAGTTAAAATCATTTTACCTTCAATTATATCACCTGGAGTAAAATCATGTTTATTTAGAATCACATTAATTTTACCTTTAAAAAAACCAAAAATAATAATCACCTCTTTTTTATAAATATAACAAATAAATTAATAATAGCAAGTAATATTTATAAAAAGATAGTAAAAAGGCATAAAAAATACATTTTGTATTTAAATATTTTGGTTTATAATTATAATATAAATTGCATTTATATAATTTCGAGGTGGGGAAAAAATGGCCTTTTTAGATAAAATGTTTACAGGTAAAAAAGAAGAAATAGATATTGACGATTTCTTAAACAACATGGATGTTGAAGACGTACCAGAAGACGTAGATTTCTATGTAAAACCAATTAGTTTACAATCAAATAATGAAGTTGAGATTGTAATTAAAGAATTAAAAGAAAGAAACTTTGTAATTTTAGATATAGAAGGAATATCTAAAAGAAATCCACAAAGAGCAAAACAATTTGTTGGACAATTAAAAATGTATGTAACTGACAAAGGTGGAGATCTTGCAATGATATCTAAAACAAAATTATTATTGGTTCCTGAAAAAGTAAAAATTATTAAAAAAATGAAATAAATGCCAATAACAGTTACTGAAAAAAGGTTTCCAATTAAATTAGAGCCAAAACAAGCAGTAAATATATTTCAAGCGGCTCTTAAAAAAAAAGGTCACAAATATGAGATAAAGAAAGAATCTCTTTATCTTACTATTACACCTTATTGGGTCTGTTTCTACGATATATTAATTAATAAAAATGAGAAATTTAATAGAATCTCAAATCAAATTGCACTAAATTCTATAAACAATCAAATTAATGAAAAAGTTGTAGATATTTTTAAAATATCAAAACCTATTATTAAAGAAAATTTAGAAGCTCCTAAAACAGAACAAATACAAATTAATCTTAAAAAACCAATTGTTACAAAAGAAGAAGCTGAAGAAACAATAATTAAATATTTAATATACAAACATAATGTTTTAAAAGATCAAATTTCTTTAAGTGGTATTGAACAAATTTATGTTCCTAATTGGAAAGTTAAACTAGATAAGTTTAAACTTAAGATAGATGCAATTACTGGAGAAGTTAATAATTTTGAAATAATACCTAAAAAAGAAAAAACAAAAATAGAACTTATTAAAGAAGTTTTTTCAGAAGTTAAAGAAGATAAAAAATTAGGTACATATTTTAAAGATTTTTTTATAGGCATATTTGATGGAATTATTTTTATATTTAAAGAAATTATTAAAAATTACAAAATAATTTTATGGATATTACTTATAGCGATTTTAATATATTTGATATTTCTTTAAAGTCTTTTGATTTTGATAACAACTCTCTTATTCTTGCAGAACCTTGCTTACCTTTAAAAAAAGGAATTAAAGATACTTTTAGTTTAGAAAAAGAAATTGGATATTTTTTAACATATTCTAAAAAAGAAAATAAAGCATCATAAGAAGTGTCTTTTTCTAAAAGAACATTATTTTTTGAAAAATAATCTATTTGTTTAAAAATAAATGGATTGCCTAAAGCTTCTCTGCCAACCATAAGGCCAGAAAAATGATTTATTTGTCCAAGATTAGTTTCAGAAACATCTCCATTATAAATTATTGGAAGAGAAGTTATTTTTTTAATTTCTTCAACTCTTGAGATTCTTGATGGCACACTATAATTTTCTTTTGCAAGTCGTCCATGAATAGCAATTGCAGATACACCTATCTTTTCAAAGTTATTTACCATACTTTCTAAAATATCTTCTTTAAATCCAAGTCTTACCTTGACTGTTATTGGTTTTTTAGAAGTTGAAATAATTTCTTTAAGTATAGGATACACTTTATCTAATTGCTTAAGATTATAAGAACCTGATTTACTATTTATTATTTTTAAAGATGGACAACCTAAATTAAAATCAATAACATCAAAATATTTATAATCATCAATTAAATGAGATGCAGTAATTGTTTTTTTTAAACTTAAATCTCCAAATAATTGTAAAGAAACAGGAGATTCTTTTTCAGTAGATTCTAAAAGATCTAATTTAGATAAATCTTCTTTATACTGAATAATGTGATTAATATTAACCATTTCAGTATAACTTAATCCAACTTGATAATCTTTACACAAAAGCCTAAATGGAAGATGAGTATATTCTTGCATTGGTGCTAAAACACCTTTTTTTCTAATAGGAATATTTTTTATTTTAAAATTAATCATAAGATATATAATGTTTAGATAAAAATAAAAAGAAAACCTTATAAATTCTTTTAAGTAATAAATATATATTAGAACTTATTTTTAGTTATAAAAAATGTGAAATATATATGAATAAACAAACTGGACTTTCAATTTTATTAATAGTATTAATATTAGGATCTATTGTAGGTATGTCAATTGGGGCAAGACCAGAAATAGATACTACATATCAAGATTTTGAAGAAGACTTAAACATACCTTCAGAAATGTATTTAGGAGAAACTGAAGCAATAGTTTCAGAAATGTTTTCAGAATTAATAATTGCAAGTAAAACAGATGTTTTTGAACAAACAAAAATTGAAAATGATCTAATTGCAATTGAAGGTGTTAAAAGATCAAGTATTCAATTTAATAAAGATACTCAAGAAGAAATAATATTAATTGCAAAAATTGTAATTGATCCTTTACTTCAAGAAGAAATTATTGCAGAAATTAATAATTTAGAATATTTAACATCAGAACCTATTGAAATCTATAAACAAGCAAGAGTTGAAATAAATAATACTGTGAACTTTAGAAAAGGAGAAGATGAAAATAAAACAATTGATTATGATTTTGTAGATTATATAGTTGACGCAGTTGTAAATGTAAATACTTTAAAGAAAGATAAAATTCAAGGTCAATTACAAGCAAGTTTTAAAGGAGAATTTTTAGAGTATGTAATACTTTATGAAACAACAAATCTAACAAGTTCACCTTCTCTTGTTTTTGATGAACAAGAAATAAGTATTATAGAATGGAATGAAAAATATAGGTATTCAACAAATACAAGTTATTTAAATGAGAATGATGAAAACTCAATTAAAGAAAGCATTCCTGAAATAGAAAAAGTTACAATTGTTCCAGATTATACATTAGTATATCAAGGACTTGATATAAATATATCTCAAGAAGATTTAAACATTAGCGAAATTGAAGCTATTGATTCTAATTTAGATGAAACAAAAATTAGTTTTATTGCAGATTATAATCTTAGTAACTATGAAGAAATTAAAGAAAAATTAATTGAAAATGGATTTTTAGAAGAAAATAAAACTAAAGATTTTGAAAAGAAATATTTGCTTGAAAGTTCTGTTGAAATTAATGATATTACAGAAAAAATAACACCATTAGATTTAGAACTTGAAAATATTGAAAAAGAAGCAATTTTAGATGTTGAAAAAATAACTTTACAAGAAGAAGAATATTCTTATTCTGAAAAAACATATCCCGTATGGCTTAATTATCCAGAAGATGTTAATAAACAAACAATTGTTTTTAACGTTCAAGCATATGTTACAAGACAAGACATTATGTTTTTAATGTTAGATAAAAAAATAGAAGAATAATTTTGTTTAAAAAATTATTCTGATAATTTAGATATTGCTTCTGCAATATCTCCTTTAGTTTCTTCCAAAGCATCTTTTGCTTTTTCTTTTGAAACATTAGCAGATTCTGAAACCATATCAATGTCTTCTTGAGGGATTGATAAAACTTCTTTTGTAGTTACATTTCCTGCAACTTGAAAACTTCTGTTTCCTTGCATAACAATTTCAGTAACTGAAGGATCTATTACTTCAATAACAGAACCATCTTTAAGTTCAATAATAACTTTAGATGCATCAATTTCATTATTTTCAATACCCATTTGCTTCATTAAAGCATTCATTCTTCTTGGGTCTATACCATTCATTCCAGGAATCATTTGTTAAAACCTCTTTAAAATTAATTTATTATAATATAATATATTGTTATAAAAATTAATAAAGGTATTTATTTTATTTAAAAGAGTTAAAAAAACAAAAGTTCTTAAAACAAATATAACTATAATATATATTGTATATTTAAAATTGATAACTTATGAAACCAAATACAAAAAGAATAACCACAGTTAAAGAACTTAGTGAAGCCCTTGATTTAAATTTTTCAGAAAAAGATGAAAAATTATTAAAATATTTTTTAAAAAAGAAAATAATTCACATAGTTGATAAAAAAATAATTTATCCTGGGATAAGTGAAACTAAAAAAAAACAACATGAAATTGAAAAAAATCTATCTAAATTAGAAAAAGAACTAAATTATTGGAAAAATAATAAAAATAAAGTTGAAAGAAATAAAAAACTAGCTCCAATTACAATGTTTCTTAAAAAAAACTATTGGAGACATAAAATTAAAGAAATTACAAACAAAGAATACAAACAAGATGTTGTTGATTCAAGACTTACTGACAAAGTATTACTTGATCCTGAATACAGTAATTTATTTGAAACATTTCTTATAAATCCAGATTATAGAAAAAAACTTAAAGAAACAATTAATACATCAATTGTCTATAAAAACAATAGTATTGGTGGATATAGTGAAAAGAAAAAAGAATTTAAAATTAAAACTTCTGAAATGAAAATTGATCAATTAAGAAAACAACTTAAAGAAAGTCAGTTTAAAAAAGAAATGTATGACAAAATTATTGATATTTTAAAAAAATATTCTTAAAATTTGAAGTAAAAGTATATTAAAAATATATATAAAGGTTATATTGTATATATTATATACATATATAATGTCTAAAAAATGAGAAAAAATGGAAAGACGAAAAATTAGTTTTCTTGGAGATTTAATAATTATCATTATAATTGTGTTTTTTGTTTTCTTATTCTTAAATCAATATAATCAAAATAATGTTTTAAAAATAGAAAAAATAAATGAAAAATATAATGTTACAAGCAACATATTAGTTCCTGAAGATTCAACAGGGTATATTTCAGAAATATCTTTTATTTCTCAAAAAGAAATTACAACTCCATTAATTGAATTTATAGAAGTTTCAAAACAAGTATCAGAAATTGAAAGACAGATATATAGAGCATCAGTTATAAGAGAAGAATGCATATCAAGAGATTTAAATCTTAAAATAAATGGAATCATATTAAAAATAGAAAAATTAGAAAACGATTTTGAAAAAATAAACACAAAAGAATATAAAAAATTAAACATTGATAAATATTTAGAAAACTTAAGCGTTCTTAAAAATAAATATACAACTTATAATTTTGAACTTAAAGATGTTAAAGTTTGTTAAAAGTGAAATTTAGATGGAAATTATTGCAAAAGGTGCAGAAGCAACTATTTATAAAACAAAAATGTTTAATAAAGAAGTCTGTATAAAAGAGAGAAATTCTAAAAAATACAGACATCCTGTTCTTGATACTAAAATCTTAAAAACAAGAAATAAAGAAGAAGCTTTTTTGCTTAAAAAAATAAAAGAAATAGGACTTTTTAGCCCTTATATATATTCAGTATCAAATAATAAAATAATCATGGAATATATTAAAAATAATAAGAAACATAAAGACAAACTTGAAGAAATTGGAATTGAAATTGCAAAATTACATAATAATAACATCATCCATGGTGATTTAAACTTAATAAATATATTAACTAATAACAATAAAGTCTATTTTATTGATTTTGGACTTGGATATGTTTCTTTAAAGATAGAAGATAAGGCAACTGACCTTTTAGTTTTTAAAAAAACCCTTTTAGCCCTTAAAAAAACAGAAAAACTATGGGAAGGAATTAAAAAAGGGTATTTAAAAGAAACAAATAACAAAAATATTATAAAACATATAGAAAATATTGAAAAAAGAGGAAGATATCTTTAAACAATAATATATATAAATACATCGCAATAATAATATATATATTAATACTTTTTATAAAAATATCGCCACAATTTTTATAACAACATAAAAAAAAATTATAAATTAAAAAAAACATGATTAAGTATGGTTGAAAAAAAAGAAATTAAAAAAATGGATAAAGATCAAATCTATAAAAAAATAGAAGAATTAACAAAAAAAGGAGAGTCTAATGCAAAGATTGGACTTGAACTTAAAAAAGAAAATGTTTTAAAAACAAAAAAAGAAACAGGTAAAAGAATTGGAAAAATTCAAAAAGAATTAAACCTTAATAAAGAAATACCTGATGATTTAATGGCATTAATTAAAAGAGCTGTTACATTATTAAAACATAATGAAAAAAATAAAAAAGATACCAGAGGAAAATACGGGTATCAATTAACTGTTTCTAAAATTAACAGATTAAAAAAATATTATATTAAAGAAGGAATTTTACCAAAAGATTGGAGATATTCTGATCAAAAAGCAAAATTACTTGTAAGGTAGTTTTTAACGATTATAAAATGGTGTAATTAACATGGCTAAAGTAAAAAAGAAAACAGTAGATAATTGGAAAAAGAAAAAATGGTACAATGTAACAGCAGATCCTGTATTTGATTCAAAAGAAATTGCAAAAACAGTTGCTTTAGATAGTTCTAAATTAATTGGTAGAACTATTAAAAAATCATTAAATGATTTAACATCAAATATTAAAGATTCAGGTTATACTGTAACATTTAAAATAAATAAAGTTACAGGTACAAACGCTGAAACTAAACTTGAAGAACTAAACACTAAAGTTGCAAATTTAAAAAGAATGATAAGACGTGGAAAATCAAAAGTTGAAATTATATTTTTTGTAGAAACTAAAGATAATCAAAAAATAAAATTAAAAGTAATGTGTCTTTCAGGAACTAAATTTACAACTGCAACTAGAACTGAAACAAGAAACCTAATTGTAGATTCTTTAACAGAAGATATTAAAGAAAAAACATCTAGAGAAGTTTGGACAAACATAGTTTATCAAAAATTTTCTGAAAAACTTAAGAAAAAATTAGTAAAATTAGGTTATATAAATAAAGTTTTAGTTCTTAAGGCAAAAATAATTTAATGAACTACTATGCTTTTTTTATATTTTCTAGTATTTATTTTGATCGGGATCTTCTTACATCTTTTAAGAGGATACGATCTTTTTACTATTTCTTTAATTTATGCACTTTTAAGTATAATTCTTTACTTTATTAATATCTATGCAGTTGCATATGTAATTGTATTTTTCGCAATGGCAGAAGGTATAACTTTAATACTTAATAAAAAACATGAAAAAAGAAATTATTTAAACATTATTGGAAACTGTTCAGCAGCAGTAATATTTGTAATAATTGGTTTTATTTTTGATAAATTAAACATTTTAGATTATTCATTATTTATTCTTGCAAGTATAGTTTCAATAAATGCTGCTTTTTCAGACACATTTTCTTCAGAGATTGGAAAACTTTCAAACATAACTCCAAGACTTATAACTAATTTTAAAAAAGTTAAAAAAGGAGAAGATGGAGGAATTACTTTTCTTGGGATCACAGGAGCAATGATTGCATCTTTTATTTCTGTAGTTTATTTTTATATTGTAGGGTATACTTTTACATTCTTAATAGTTTTATTTATTGGTGGAATATTAGGATCTATTGTTGATAGTTATATAGGTGCAACAATTGAGAGAAAAGGTATATTTAATAATAATCAAACTAATTTTCTTGCAACTTTTATAACTGGTACTTTATCTATTTTAATATATGTTTTAATTGTTTAATTTAAATTATACTATTTAATAAAGCTAAATATTTATATAAAGTTTGATAAATAATTAACTATATGCACCTAGATAAAAAAACAATTAATTTCATTATTTATTTTACAATAATATACACTTTATTAAGTTTTATATTTCTTAAAACAATTGCAACCCCTTTGATTAATCTATGGGAATATTTAATAAGAAGTATTTTTGGAGACTTCTTAAATTATGAGCCTTTTATTTTTGTACCAATATGCAGCGGAGTAATTAGCATTTCTGTTTATCTAGGAATAATAACCTCATCAAAAATAACATTAAATAAAAATAGTAAAATTAAGTGGATACTTTTGAGTGTCCTTTTGTTATGGTTAGCAAACTTTTTAAGAATACTTTTAGTTTTACTTGCAGAAAAGATAAGCTTAAGTGTCTCAAAAACTGCACATATAGTGTTTTGGTTTGCAATGGGTGTAGTTATACTTTATCTAATACTAAAAACACTTAAAAAATAAGAAAAAAGGAAAAATTATTTTCCTTCTTCAGCAACAATTTTTCTTGCAATCTGTGCATAAACTGGTCTTACAATAAAAACACCTATTGCAGTACCAATTAAAATAGTTACAGCAAAACCAACTAATTTTCCAAGACCTAAACTAAAGAAAATGATTGGGAACATTGTTGCAGCAGCAGTTGCAGCAGCAGCAAACATAATAAAGAAAGCTTTCTTAATTTTCTTTAAAAGACTTTCATGATGTTCATGCTCATCTTTTTTCTTGCCTCTTAAAAGTTCATCAATGATAATAATATTATCATCAACACCAGTTCCAATAGTTGCTAAAATACCAGCAACAGCAGCTAAGTCAAGTCTAAAACTCATAAGAGAAAGTATTCCTAAAAGAATTAAAATTTCACTTGAGGCTGTTAAGATAATTGGTGCAGCTAAACTAAATCTTTTATATTTTATAAATAAAACAACTGCAACTGTAAGAATAGCAAACAAACCAATAAGCAAAAATGTATTTAAAAATTGCTTTCCTAAAAATGAAGATATTGATTCTGTACTTATACTGTCAATTGCAATAGGAAGAGAACCTGATTCTAAAATTAATAATAAATCATCAAGTCTTTCTTGAGAAGCTTCTAATGATTCTGCATGTCCTGTAATATTAAGTTGAGAAAAAGTTTGAAATCTTGAAGATTCCATACTTGAAACATCCATATTTGCAATTCCAGGTGTTATTGAAATTACAGATTTTAAACCTGTAACACTCCAAATCCATGGAAGGTTTTCTTGTTTTTCAATAGAGATTACTTTAAAACCAAGTTCTTTTAAAGAATTTACATCGTTATTTGTTATTCCTGGAGAAACAATTACTTTAGAATAATTTTCTAAGTCTTTTGTTAAACTTGAAACATCTTCTGCAGATAAATTTCCATCAATAACATAATATGGAGAAGTTACTTGATCTAATAAATCTTCAATTGGAAAGAAAGAAGAATAAAGTCCAGGTATTACAGGAACTTCTTTTTCTTCTGTATAAGTTAAGTTATCTATTAATATTATACTATCTACTGGTCTGTCAACAAAGAAATATGTTTTTTCACATTCATATCTTTCATCTAGAGAACCAGAAGAAATTCCTGTAGGAGTACATTTATGAAAAGTCATTTCTGCAAATCTTTTTGCAGAATCAGGAGATAATAAAAACGGAAGAGACCATTGATAATCAACACCTTTTGAAACTTCAGAAATTCCATAACCTCTAGAAGGATCTTTATAGATTGATTTTATATCTTCACCTGAAAATAAAACATCACCATTTAAAACTGCTTCAAAATTACCTTGTTTTAAAATTGCGCTTCTTAAACTTGCAATTTCATCAGGATTAGATTCAGCAATCTGTATAGTTATATATTGACTTCCAGAAGGAGTTACTCTTGCATCTTTTGAACCAGACCAATCAAGTCTTCTACCTAAAATAGATGCAGCTTGTGCTAGTTCTTCAGAAGATACTGATTCTTCTAAAACTACTTGAAAAGCAGTTCCACCACTAAAGTCAACTCCAAATTTCAAACCATTAGTTAAAAGTAAAACTAAAGATATGATTATTAAAATAATCCAAAAAATAATTATTGGTTTTTTTATTAATGTTCTCATGGTTAATTCACATTTTTAAATTAATTTTTATGTTTCCTTTTTGCATATTTGATTAATGCAGGTGCATTGAAAAGCCATGTAGAAATTACATCACCCACAAGACCACATAACAATATTACAGAAATTTCTAAGATAATAAACATCTGTGCAAAATAAGAAATTATAAGCATTACAAGAATAGTTGCCATTGTTGTAAAAGTCATGGTAAGCCCAGTTACAATTGAAGAATTTGCTGAATCAATTGGGTTTCTATTATCATCTTTTAAAATTCTTGTGGTTAAAAGAATATCTGTATCAACAGAGTATCCAATAAGCATTAAGAGAGCAGGAATTGTAGTTAAACTTAAAGGAATATTAAATAAAGCCATACCAGCAAGAGCTGCAAACACATCAAAAATAACAGCAAAAATAATTAATCCTGATGGAACAATCTCTCTGAAAAACAAAAGAATAACAATTAATAATAATGAAAACGCTACAATTCCAACCTTTACAGAACTATTTACAAAATCTTTTCCCAAAGTAGGTGCGATTTCTCTAGTTTGTATTTTTGCATCTTCTGCTAAATCTAATTCAGATTTAACAAGATTTGTAATTTGATTATAAAAATTATTATTTGCAAGACTTATGTTTTCTGAAACTACAGAACTTAAGTCATCTTTGTTATTTATTTGTTGAATAGAAGTTAGATCATTTTCTGTTAAAAAACCTCTTTCTTTTAAAGGAGTTAATAGAACAATAGATTCTTGTTTTAAAGTATCTAAATCTTTTGTAAAATCTAATTTTGATCTTTCTGCTTTAGCAGTTTCAAGATCTTGTTGTAGAGAAAATTCAATTAAAAGTCCATATTCATTTATACTTTTAACTTCATTTACTTGTATTTGAGAAATATTATATTTTTCAACTAAAGCAGTTTCTAAAGAAGTATAATCTTTTTCTTGAGGGTAGTGTACAATTATTTGATTTCCTCCTTTAAGATCAATACCTCTTTCAATACCTGGAAATATAAATGCCATTAAAATAAATATTATAAAAATAACTAAAGGTATAATTATCATTTTAGAATAGTTTTTATTTGTAAAAAATTTCATATTAAATCATTCTCTTATTTTATAAATTTATAATTTTGTTTTAAGAAATAAAATACTATAATTAGTATTAATATATATTATATATTTAGAAAAGTATATAAAGCTTAAGTAAACTTTTTTATTACTAATTTATAAACACTTATAACTATAAATATATAATATTAAAGAATAAATAAACTCAGATAAAATATGAAATATCCAGAAATTATTAAAGCAGATTCTTTTTTAGAAATTATAGTAAATAAAATAAAAAAAGAATATAATCAAAAAGATGTGCTTTACTATGTTAATTTTGTGCACAACAAAATAGCTGATAGATTAACACATATATATTCATCACTCCCAGATTATTCAAAAATGGATGAATATTATCTATTAATGTCAAAAAATATTGTTCAAGAAAAAGTTTTAGATAAATATAAAAATCACTATATTACAACAATTCATTTAATTAACTCAATTTCTGAAAAATATAAAAGATTTGTAAAAAGAGAGAAAAAATATACAGACAAACTAAAATTAAAAAAAGAATATTTAGGAAGAATTAAATCAATACTTAAAAAGTTAGATGGTACAAATGAAATATTAATGGGTTATGGAAAATATTTTAGAGCAATACCAAACCCTCAAAAATTATTTACAGTTGTTTTAGTTGGAGCTCCAAATACTGGAAAAACAACTTTACTTGCAGAAATTACAACTGCAGATCCTGAAATTAATAGTTATTCTTTTACAACTAAAACTTTAAATTTTGGATATTATAAAAAAAGAGAAGAAATCATTCAAGTTGTTGATACACCAGGGCTTATTCATGAAGATTTTAAAGATATGAACTTTATTGAAAAACAAGCTGTTGTTGCAATAAAAACACTTGCAGATGTAATCATCTTTTTATTTAACCAACATCAATCTTATGATGAACAAAAAAAAATATTAAAAAAATTAATGGATGAAAATCCTGATAAAAAAATATTAGTCTATCCAAGTTTTGGTGGAAAAATGGAAGGGTACCCAAACATCACTTTAAAAGAAATTTTAGATAAAAAATTTTAAATAAAAACTTATTTTGTTAAATCTATTTTAAAAATATAATTATCTAAAGGAAGGTTATTTTGTGCAGCAATATAATTATCTTCTGAATATTTATATATTTCTAAGGTATCAATTACACCTTTAAAAAAATCATAAAAAACACCTTGTTCTTCATGGTTTGAAGCTCCAATAATTGAATCGTATGTTAAGGATGGATTAGTTCCATAAAAAATAGAATCTATATTATAATTAGGATAATACCACCAAGGATTACAATGATAAGTTGTAAAACCATAATTTAAAGCACAGGTTGTAATATATCTATCTCTTTTTGCAAAAAAAACATCATAATATTTATTTACTGTAAAATCATATTGATAATTTCCATTTTCATTTGGAAAACTTCCAGTATACAACCACCAATTTCCTGCACCATTTTGAGTTGACACTAAATAAAAATAACCTGATTGACTTACATAAAATTTAAATCCGCTTCTTTGATTAGAAGCTCTATTGGCATTTCCAGAGTATTTATAAGTCATTAATGTCTTTATGTTTTCAATCTGATTTAATTTAAATTTTGTTTTAAAAATAAAATCATCTACTTCAGGAAGATTAATTTCTCCTGTTGGAGAAATATATTGATTATTAATATCTGCATAACCTAAATTATAAAGTTCTTTTAAAGTATAATATTCTTTATTATAAGTATAAGTTGCTTCTGAAACTTTAGAGAAAACATTATTTCTCTCAGCGATTGCTTTTATTGTAAAATTATTATAAGTTATAAAAATATCCTCTCCAGTATAAAATAAAGATTCTGTAGTTGGATTACTACCATCTAAGGTATAATAAATATTAGTATCTGGAAAAAAAGGAACATAGAGTTTAGTTTTTAATTCAAATAAAGAAGGATAATATCCAGGAGAAGATGTAAAAGATGGAGCTGGAAGATTAATTTCTGTTGGTTCTGATTCAGGATTTATATTAAAAACAACATCAAAATCTGTCTTTTCTCCATTATCACTCCAAGAAAATGCATATTTTGGAGATTCTTTGTATTGATTATTTTTTGAAACTTCAATAGTTAAATAATAAGTATCCCCACAAGAACTAGATCCTAAATCTATATCTCCTAAAAAAAGATTGTTTGTAAAATTTGGATTTAAATTTTCAGAATCTTGTATTTCACCATTATAAACAACATGATATTTTCCATTATTTAAAATATCACCATCATTATTCTTAATTATTAATCTATAAGTGCCTTCTTTTGTAACTGATTTCCAAGAAAAATAAATATGCCCTTTTTTATATGTAGTACCATAAATTTCTTCAGAAACACAATCTAAATAATTTGCCTTAACATTAATAATTGTAGGCGCAATAGCCACATCTGTTGAAGAAGATGCTGAATTTACTTGGTCAACTGAAGATTCTCTAGATTGGCCACCTAAAGAAATTAAAATAGTTAATATGACTACTGCAATTAATACAGCGCCTCCTATTAAAATTAAATTTTCTATACTTGCTTGCCCTTTTTGCATCATAAATAATCCCAAATAATATATGGTACAATAAAATTATAAAATGCACAGAAACAACATATAAAAACATATTTATATATATAATATATATTAGAAAAATACATTTTTAATTCTTATTTAGAAAAAGGTGATTTAACCATGCCAAAAATTACAAAAAAACAAGAATTATGTAATAAGATGGTTTTAGAAATTATTTCTGAAGCTGATTATTTACTTGAAGATCAAACAATTCCAAAAAATGTATTAGGTGTTATTAGAAGCATAAAATCTAAACTTACAGATAATCTTTGTTCTCTTGAAGTTTCAAATATTTTATATGAACTTGAAGAAACAATAAATACTGTTAATGCAACAGAATATAGATCTGTAGTTTGGAGCTTAATTTCAAAACTTGAAACTTTAAAAGAGAATATGAAATAAGAATATGGATAACGAAATCATAAAATATGCAAAAGAAAACAATTTAATTCTTACACCTGAAACATTAAAACATCTGTCTAGTGATAACTATAAAGAAATTTTAAATAAACTTAAAGAAAAAAATTTATTTATTGTTAAAGAAAAAGATGTTCTGGATGTTAAGAATCAAAAAGAAGAAAAAAAATATTTTAAAAATTTTTATATTTTAGATAAATACGATATAACTGGTAAAAACTATTCACAAGGAAGTATAGAAGACTTCCACAAACTATTTTTAGACAAATATGAAAAAATATCTAAAATGATTAAAATAAGACCAAACTTTGAACACACAACAATTGAACAAGCAAGATTACTTGTAAAAGGTAAACCAGCAGATGTTATTGGAATGGTTTATGATAAAGGAATTAGTAAAAACGGAAATTTAATTTTAACAATTGATGATCCTACAGGACAAATTAAACTTGTAATCATGAATAAAGATGAAAAAGAATTTTTCAAACACAAAGAAATTCTTTTAGATAATGTTTTAGGTTTTAAAACATCTCTACTTTCAAAAGACATGCTAATTGTAAATGAAGTAATATATCCAGACATTCCTTTTGAAAAAAAAACACACAACCTACCTAAAGATGTTTATTTAACAATAATTGGAGATGTGCATGTAGGTTCTAAAAAATTTAAAGAAAAAGAATTCTTAAAATTTATAGAATGGCTAAATGGTAATTTTGAAGATGAAAAAGAACTTACTAAAAAAATAAAATATTTAGTTATTGCTGGAGACTTAGTTGATGGTATAGGTGTTTATCCAACACAGTTTAATGAACTTGCAATTACAGATATTAAAAAACAATATGAATTGTTTGAAGAATATATTTTAAAAATTAGAGAAGATATTGAAATATTTATAATTTCTGGAAATCATGATGCAGTAAGACTTTCAGACCCACAACCTGCAATTACAAAAGAATACATGCCAAGACTTTATGAAAAAGAAAACATCCATATCCTAGGATCTCCTGCCTGGGTTGTAATTGAAGGATTTAAAACATTAATGTATCATGGAGCTTCACTCCACGGAATTTACACAGAAATTAAAAATGCAAAAATGGATAAACCAGATACTGCAATGATAGAAGTTTTAAAAAGAAGAGATTTAATGCCACAATATGGAAATAGACAAACATTTGTGCCTATTGAAAAAAATCTAATGGTTATTGAAGAAGTTCCAGATATTTTTATAACAGCAGATGTACATCATCATGCATACTCTAAATATAAACATGTGCATTTAATTGCATCCTCTTGTTGGCAAGACATGACTGATTTTCAAAAAGAGTTAGGACATGTTCCAACAGTTTCAAAAGCACTTTTATTTAATTTAAAAACAGAAGAACTTTTAATAAAAGATTTTTTAGAAAAAGAAATTTAAAAAAGAGAATAGTAAATGATAAAAATTACTGCAAGAAAAGATGTTTCTCAATATTTTGAAAAACTCACAGAAAAGATAAATAATCAAGTTGATATTGCAAAAGATGCAAGAAAGACTGGAAGAGATATTGATACAGACATAGAAACATTTCCTGCACAAGGTATTGCTGAAAAAACAGAAATTTTAGTTGGACCAAAAGGAGTTTCTAAAATATATCATGAGCTATGGGAAGTACATAATCACGATAGATTTAAAGTTACTTTAGATATATTTAATCAAATTTTAGATGGAACTTTAGGTGGAATTGAAGATCCAGAAAAAAGATTAGAGCAAGCTATAAGAACTGCTTTAGTTATTCAAACAGACGGAGTTGTTGTTTCTCCCTTAGATGGACTTCCAGAAATAAAAATTTCTACAAATCCAGATGGTTCAAAATATCCAGATATTTATTTTGCAGGGCCAATTAGAGCTGCTGGTGGAAATGCACAAACCTTACCTGTACTTCTTGCAGACCTTGCAAGAAAAAAACTACATCTTGATAGATATAAACCTTCAAAACAAGAAGTTGATAGATTAATTGAAGAAAATATGATTTATCAATCTGATGTTGTTGTTAGACAACAAAGAGTTACTGAAGATGAAATAAGAGTTATTGCAGAAAATTGTCCTGTGTGTATTAATAGTGGCCCAGATAGTGATGTTGAACTAATGGTAAACAGAGACCTTGAAAGAATTAAGACAAATAGAGTAAGAGGTGCTATGTGTCTTGTAATGATTGATGGTGTGTATGTTAGAGCTATGAAAATTTTAAAAACAAGCAAAATACTAGGGCTTGATTGGTCTTGGCTTGAAAAACTAATTAAAGTTAAAAAAACTTCAGAAGGATCTTTTGAACTAAAACCTTCAACAAAATATTTAGAAGGTCTTGCAGCTGGAAGACCAGTTTTTTCATACCCTTTAGTTCCTGGAGGATTTAGACTTAGATATGGTAAAACAAGAACAACAGGACTTATGGCAAAAGCAATTAATCCTGCAACCATGTATATATTAGAAGAATTTGTAGCAGTAGGAACACACGGCAGAATTGAAAGACCAGGAAAGTCTTTACAGTATTTTCCATGTGATAGTATTGAAGGACCAATTGTAAGATTAAAAAATAAAGATGTTATAAAAATAAATAACGTTAAAGAAGCTTTGAAAAATAGAGATTCAATTGAAAAAATACTTTTTTTAGGAGATATTTTAATCAATGTTGGAGACTTTAAAAAAAGTGGACACCCTTTAATTAAAGCTGGATATGTTGAAGAAGAATGGCTTTCTGAAATGAAATATCTTTTAAGAAAAGAAGAAATTACAGAAGATGATTTTGAAGAACTTTATCAATTTTATAAAAATCCAGATCCCTATAAAGCAATAAGTTTAAGTTTAAAGCACAAAGTTTCACTTTATCCAAAATATATTGTGTATTATTCACTACTTGATAACGAAGAACTTAAAATATTAGTGGATAAATTTAGAACTGCTGAAAAAATATTTTTAGAAGATAGGATTATTGGTGCTAAAATAAAAACAAATAATGTTATTAAAAGTATTCTTGAAAAAATTGGTGTTGAACATAAATATCTTCTTGAAGAAAATAAAATTATTCTTGAAAAAGAAATAGCTTATCCTTTTTTAAAAACTCTTGGAGCACTTAATGCAACAAATCCTCTTGAAGAATTTAAAGAAGTTTTAGAAGATAAACAAAAAACAATTGTTGAAAAATTAACAATAATTTCAAAATTAAAAATAAATGAAAAAGCAGGAAGTTTTATTGGAGCAAGAATGGGAAGACCAGAAGCTGCACACGAAAGAATCCTGCCAGGTAAAAGTGCAACTATTTTCCCTGTTGGAGAAGGTTTTGGAAACAATAGAGATCTTTTAAAAACAATTGATTCTAAGAAAAACTATTCTGGAAGCATGGATATTAAAGTTAAAGGATATCAATGTGAAAGTTGTAAAAAAATAATGTTTACATCTTATTGTACAGACTGTAATCAAAGAACTAAAGAATTATATGAATGTAATAGTTGTAAAAAAATTAGTTTTAATAAAACTTGCCCAGTTTGTAATGAAGAAGGTAGAGCAAAAATAAATAATAAAGTAAATTTAGATGACCTTATTAAAAAAGCAATTGAAAATTTAGGAGTTGGAGTTCCAGAAACATTAAAAGGTTTTAAAGAACTTGCAAGTCAAGAAAAATATACAGAAGCTCTTGAGAAAGGAATATTGAGAAGTAAACATGGACTTTATGTTTTTAGAGATGGAACCATTAGATATGAAGCATTAAATGCAACCATCACTCAATTTAAACCTAAAGAACTTAATTTAAGTGTTGAAAAAGTAAAAGAGCTAGGGTATGTTATAGATTATCAAGGAAAAGAAATAAAAGATGAAAATCAAATAATTGATATTTTTCCACAAGATATTATTATTTCAGATCACACTGCTGAATATTTTTTAAAAATTACAAAATTTGTTGATGATCTTTTAGAAAAATTTTATAAAAAAGAAAAATATTTTAACTTTAAAGAAAAAGAAGAACTTATTGGTGAGCTTGTAATTGGACTTGCACCACACACTTCAGCTGGTATTGTTGGAAGAATATTAGGTTTTTCAAAAGCAAGACTTTGTTTTGGACACCCTTTCTTTATTACAGCTAAAAGAAGAAATGTAGATGGAGATCAAGACTCAATAATGCTTTTAATGGATGCATTACTTAATTTTTCTCCAAAATATCTAAGTAAAGGAAGAGGTGGAAGAATGGATGCACCTATTGCTTTTACAACTGTTGTAAATCCTTATGAAATTGATGATGAGTGTTATGAAATTGAAACTGCAACAGAATATCCTTTTGAATTTTATCAAAATTCTAAAAGATTTTTAGATGCTGATGATAAAAATTTAAAATATGTTTCTGATTTTTTAGGAACTGAAGATCAGTATACATGTATGAAATTTACACATGATACATCTATCTTTGATGAAGGTCCTAAAATGAGTACTTATCTTACAATTAAATCTATGCAAGATAAAGTTACAAAACAAGCAGAACTTCAAAAAAAGATAAGAGCAGTTGATAATAAAGATGCTCTTGAAAGACTTTTACATTATCATTTATTTCCTGATATTATTGGTAACACCAGAGCTTTTGCTCGTCAAGGTTTAAGATGTATTAAATGTAATTCTAAGTATAGAAGAATACCTCTTTCAGGTATTTGTCTTAATTGTTCTGGTAAACTTGTAATGACAATACATGAAGGATCTATTAAGAAATATTTAGAAATTGCAAAAAATTTAATTAAAAAATATGAACTTAAGCCATATCTTTATCAAAAAGTAATCTTAGCTGAAGAAGATATAAACTCTCTTTTTGTTGATAAAGAAGAAATGAAACAAAAATCTTTATCAAACTTTTTTTAAAAAAGATTAATAAAAATAGATTTTTTTAATAATTTAAAAAAAATAGAAAAAAAACTTAAAGAAAAATTATTCTTTAAGCTCGATACCCATTTGGATATCAGATGGAACTTCAACTCTGATAACTTTTCTTAAGATTTTATCATCAGCCTTAACATCAATAATTCTTTTATGAATTCTTAATTGAAATTTTTGATAAGTCTCAGTTCCTCCACCAGAAACACCTCTTCTTGTAGGAACAACTAATTTTTTTGTTTTTAAAGGTATTATTCCAGAGTGTTTAACACCTGCTCTTTTTGCAACATCAATTAAGTTATTACAAAAGTCGGTGAGTTTTTCATAATCAGTGCTTGTTAAAACAATTCTTGCTGTCTGCATAAAATCTCAAACTCCCTTCTTTTAAAAAATATAAAAAAAGAAAAAAGTAAATTTTTAAAAATTTACTTCTTTACTTTCTCCTTAACTTCTATAATAACACCAGCAGCAACTGTTTTACCCATGTCTCTGATAGCAAGTCTTCCAAGTTGTGGATAGTCTTTGAATGCTTCAGCAACTAATGGTTGTGTTGGTTTTATTTTTACAATAGCAGCATCACCAGTCTTTAAAAACTTTGGATTCTCTTCTTTTGTTCCACCAGATTTTGTATCAAGTGTTCTTACAAGTTCTGTGAAAGTACAAGAGATTTGAGCTGTGTGTATGTGGAATACTGGAGTGTATCCAACTGTTATTGCTGAAGGGTGGTTTATAACAATTATTTGTGCTGTAAACTCTTCTGCAATTTTTGGTGGATTTGACTCGTGACCAATTACAGATCCTCTTCTTATATCCTTAGGACCAACTTTTCTTAAGTTGAAACCAACATTATCACCAGGATTTGCTTGAGGTAATTGTTCGTGGTGTTGTTCTATTGATTTTACTTCAGTTAATGTTCCTTCAGGATTGATGATTATTTTATCATTAGGTTTCATAACACCTGTTGAAACTTTACCAACAGGAACTGTTCCAACACCTTTGATATTGTAAACATCTTGAACAGGAAGTCTTAATGGTTTATCTGCAGCTGATGCTGGAGCTTTAAATTCATCCATTGCTTCTAAAAGAGTTTGTCCTGTAAACCAAGGCATTTTATCTGTTTTTTTAGCAACGTTATCTCCCATCCATGCTGAAACAGGAATTACTTTATACATTTCTTCTTTATAACCAATTCCTTTTAATAATTTAGTTACTTCTTCTTTAACTTCATTAAATCTTGCTTCTTTGTATTCGATTTCATCCATTTTGTTAACAGCAACAATTAATTGGTTGATACCTAATACTTTTGCAAGGTATGAGTGTTCTTTTGTTTGAGCCATGATACCTTCTTTAGCACCAACAAGTAAAACAGCAGCATCTGCTTGAGATGTACCTGTAATCATGTTTTTAATATAGTCTTGGTGACCAGGAGCATCAATAACTGTGAAAAAGTTTTTCTTAGTGTCAAATTTTTTATAATTAACATCGATTGTAATTCCTCTTTCTCTTTCTTCTTTTAATGTGTCCATCATGTAAGCGAAAGCGAAAGTTCCTTTACCTTTTTCTTGAGCAATAGCTTCAAGTTTTCTGTAATCTTGTTCTGATAAAGATCCAGTGTCGTACATTAATCTTCCAACTAATGTTGATTTACCTTGATCAACGTGACCAATGAAAATTGTGTTAATATGTGGTTTTTCACCTGCCATATTTATTCCTCCGTTATTTTGATTTAAATTAATTTTTTTCTTTTTGTTTTTTTAAAATAAAAACATAAATTTGTCTTGTAATTTTTGTAAAAAACAAGATAAATTTACAAAACACATTTTACTATAAATAGTGTCTTATAAGTATATATATTAGTTAAACCAAAGTATTTTTAAATAGATATATTAAGGAAAACAAAGCTAACCTCTTTACTATTAAATATAAAAAATAATAATATATAAAATGAAAAACTATATAAACCTAAACCTATAATATATTATTAGAAGGAAAGAACGAATATGACAATTAATTTTGCACAGATTTTAATAATTATTTTTATATTTTTATCATTTGGTACAATCATAGCCATAGTTAATCTAAGAGTTAAGAAAAAAGACCCTATTAACAAAGAACAAAAGACATGGCAAATAATTGAAACATTAAATACTAAGAAAAAAGAGATTCTAGAACAAAAAAAAGAACTTTCTTATAGATATACAGCAAAAAGTATTGATGAGTCAGTATATTCAAAAACTTTAAAAGAAATTAATGAAGAACTTAAAAAAATAGAAAATAAAATAAATCAAGAAGTTTCAAACCTTACAAAAATACAAAAAGATGACTCTCCTGAAGAAGAACTAAGATTTAAAAATCTTAAAATAAAAGGAGATGTTAGTGAACTTGAAGTTGAAAATTTAAATTTAAAAGAAAGAATTAAAGAACTTGAAGAATTTATTAAAAATATTAAAAAAAATACAGAAACAAAAGCTAGTGAAGAAGATATTAATAAAATAAAATATTATTCAATAATTATTAATAAGTACAAAGACATAATAAACGAAGATGAAAGAAAAACAATTTCTCAATTAAAAGAAATGATAAAACCAAACGATTTAACAATAAAAAGTATAATTTCAAAATTCACACCAATTGCTTATGATTATAATAAAGATTATTTAACAACACTTAGAAAAATATATAATTATCTTAGAACAGAAATTGATGTTATTGAAAACGATTTAAAAGTTATTTTTTGGATGGATTTTTCAAAAATTATTTCTGAAAAAATTTGTGATGAACAAACAATATCTGTAATTCTTTGTTCAGTGATGCAAGGAATGCAAGATAATTTATCAAGCATAGAAGTAGTTTTACTTGAAGATGATAAAGTACATTCATTTGTAAGTACAAAAATAAAAGAAACTTATTATATTTTAGATATTGTTCAAAACACACCTATAGATACTTATAAAAATACAGATGTTAATAAACTTTATGAAGAATATAGGTACAACAACAAGAAAATTGTTAAAAAAATATATTCTTATAACAACCTAGAATATACAGATTATAGTAATGAATAATTTATGGAAAATATACAAACCACTAGTACTGTTTTTTTTTATATAGCTAAAAAATTAAAAGAAGAATTTAATTTAGGGTATATTAATAATGTACAGACTATTGATAACAAAATTTGGAAAATTAAAATACATTCTAAAAAAACAAAAGAACTAATTATAACACCAGAAATTTGTTTTTTACCAAAACATACTTTTCCAGTTTCAGAAATATTAGGTTTTGAAAAATATCTTAAAAAAAAATTATATAATCAAAGAATACATGATATTTATCAAGATAAAAATAACAAAGTAATTTGTTTTAAATTAGATAAATATTATTTAATATTTGAATTCTTTTCAAAATCAAATGTAATCTTAACAGATGAAAATTTAGAAATAATAACCTCTAGACAAAAAGAAGAATGGAAAGATAGAATCATTCAGAAAGGAGAAACTTATAATTTCCCTTCTGGAGAAGATATTAAACTTAAAAATAAAAAAGAAATTGAAGAAGAATTAAAAGATTTAACAGATATTGAAAAAATAAGAGTGCTTTCTAAAAAATATAATATAGCACCAATGGAAATTAACGATATCATAGATTCTAAAAAACCATTAATTGAAACACTATATAAAAATTATGAACTTAAAGAACCAAAAGTTAAAAAAATTATAAAGAATAATAAAAATAGTTTTATAATTTCAAATGAAGGGGAAGAAATATTTTCCTCTTTTGAAAACGAATTTAAAAATTTCTTTGAAAAAAAAGAAGAAGTTAAAGAGACTATTAAAAAAAATAAAGTTTCAGAAATATTAAAAGCACAAGAAGATAAAAAAAAAGAATTTGAAAATAAAATAAAAACTCTTGAAAAAGAAGGAGAATTTATTTATTCTAATTTTACATTAATTGATCAACTTAATTCAATTATTGAAAAAGCTACTTTAAAAAAAATAGAGTCTAAAGATATTATTTTAAAAATTAATAATTATCTTGAAGAAAAAAATATTGAATTATATATTACAGAAATTAATCAAAAGAAAAAGACTTATACAATAGAGAAGAAGATAAAGAATAAATAAAAATTTATTCTTTTTGTACTTGACCTTCATCTACTATAAAAACATCACTTACAGCTAAAACACTCTTATAAGGTATCTCAAGCATATTACCTTGTAAACTTAATTTTTGTATAAATGCAGATGCTGGATCTACTTCAACTAAAATAGATTCAATTTCTCCTGATTGTTCATTTACCATTAAATCAATTAAACGTCCGATATTGTCTCCTCTGTTTGTAATTAATTTTTTTGTAGCAAGTTGTCTTGCAATAGCATATTTGTACATAGTTAATTCCTCACTTTAATTTTAAATATAAAAATTATATTAATATGTTAGTAATTAGATTTATAAATGCATCGGTTTAGATTAACTAACCCCTTTAAAATTATAGTTTAGAATACAAACTAATAAATAAAACAAGGTTTTTAAAAACATACCCTCTAAATAATATTTAAATGTGAAACTTTATGGATTCTGAAAAATATTCAAAAAACACTATTATTATTGTTGTAATTAGCCTAATTATAGGATTTATACTTGGTGCAATTGTATTTTCAGGAAATGTTTTTACAAAAAACAAAAAAAACGTAAGTTTTAATGAAATACAAATATTAAACAAAGAAATAAATAATTGTATAGATCAACTAAATATTTGTAAAAATCAACTTGTAAAAGATGTTAACTTAGATTAGAATAGTACCATTTTCTAAAACAAAGTTCTTTTCTGAAATTGTTTTTACTTTTTCAGTGTTCTTTTCCTTATATCTTAATATTTTTCTCTTATCATCAACACCAGTTACTTCTCCTAAAAATAAACCATATTTAGAATAAACTGGAAGACCAACTAAAAGAGGACTTACCTTAAAATTAACATCAAATAAAACAGTAAATCTACTTACTAAAACTAAAAGGATTGATCCAAAGATTACCACTAATAAAAAGAATGAAATATTTATATCTTGAATTATAAATTGCAAAGCAAAATCAACAATAATTGAAAAAATAACTATAAAAAATAAAGCAAAAATATTTTTACCTAAATTATACATTTTTTTCAAATAGAATAAATCAATTATTGAACCTATTACTAAAAGAACAAAAGCAATTACAATTTGTAAAAGCACAGACCTAATTGAAGAAACAATAATAAACAAATAATCAAAATATTGATTTTGATAATATAGATTTAATCCTTTAATTATTGCAAAGATTAAAAAGAATATAAAAGCAAGATAAAAAGGAAGGCTTATCCTGTATATTGAAAATTTTTTAATAATATTGTTATAAAAATTATTAATTCTTTTATCAAGACTAAAACCCTTTACTAAAAAATACATTCCTAATAAAAATGCAACAATTTGCAAAGCATAAGCCCTAAAGAAAACAAACAACAATAAAGCAATTGCAGGAACACCATAAACAACTCTTGCAAAAAAAGGATCTTTTAATGCTCTTTTAATTGTATAAAAAGTACTTTCAAGACTCTTTGATTGTCTTACAATTACTGTTTCTTTAGAAATTATCGGAACAAAATTTTGAATTAATGGAATAACTTGATCATCTTCTGCTCCATCACTTACAAAAACAACACCAGTTGCAGGATAAACAGACAAAACTTGTTTTAATTGATTTGCAATATTTTTATCAGAAAATAAAACATTTTCTTTTGAGTGGCCTGTTAAAGTTACAATTTCAACATCTGTATTTGACTCAAGTTTTTTATAAACTTTAAGACCTCCAAAAATACAATTGGCATCTGAGTCTTCTGGATCTGCAATCCCAAAATTAGTTACAACTTTTAAATTGTTTTTAAAACCAATAATTGGTCCTGTTACATTTATTTTTTGACCAATATCATTATCCCTATCTACACACACGACTAATATTTTTTCTTGATCTAAAATCTCATCAGAGATTGTTTGTGAAACTATTTTTACATCTTTTGTTTTATTAGTTTCTTTTTTTTTAGATTTAGCCATGGTTACTCCAAAATATATAATATAGAAAAATATATAAAACAATTGTAATTTAATTTATTTAAATAAACATATAAAAATGAATTTTCTATGGACGAATCTAAATTTAAAAATTTTATATTTACAATATTGACACTTTTTGTTTTAGGAGCATTAATTGCTGTTTTTTATTTAAGCCAAAAAATACAGACAAGTATACTTTGGTTTTTAGGAATTGTATTTTTTATATTTCTAATATTTAAATTTAAAATAATCCTTACTCTAAAAGACTATGAAAGAACTGTAATATTCAGATTTGGAAAAGTCAGAAGAGTTGGAGGGCCTGGTTGGACTTTTGTATGGCCATTAATTGAAAAACCAAATATTGTGACCTTAAGAGTTGAAACAATAGATATTCCCCCACAAAATGTATTAACAAAAGATAATATTCAACTAAGAGTAGATGGGGTATTATTTATTTCAGTAAAACCAGATAAAGAAAGTGTAGTAAATTCAATTGTAAATGTTGAAGATTATAGAAAAGCATCTACTATGTATGTTATTGCTGTATTAAGAGATATAATTGGTGAATTTGAATTAACTGAAGTTGTTACAAATGTAGAAGACATTAATACCAGGATAAAAAAAGCATTAGAAAATGTTTCAAAAGAATGGGGTATTAAAGTTACTTCTGTAGAACTTACTGATATTAAAATACCAGAAGACATTTTAATGGCAATGCACGAACAAAAAGCAGCAGTTCAAAAGAAACTTGCAGTTTATGAACTTGCAGAGTCTGAAAAAGCAAAAATCTTAGCTGTTAAAGATGCAACAGATCAATTATCTGAAAAAACAGTTATCTATTATTACTTAAAGGCTTTAGAAAAAATGGCAGAAGGACAATCTTCTAAAATTATTTTTCCAATGGAGCTTACATCTTTATTAAACAAAGTTACAGACACTATTAGTAAAACTAAAGATGTTAAAAAAGTTGCAAACAAAGTTGACACTGAAGATTTAAAAAATTATTTGCCATTTATTAAAGCTTATTTAAAAGATGAAGAAAAATAAAAAGGATGTGGTTAAAATTAAACAAAAAAATAATACCAAAAACATATTAGTTTATGGGTTAGTTGGATTATTAATAGGACTTATTTTAGGAATATTATTATCAAGCTCATTTACAACAAGTGGAAATGCAACAAGCATAATGTCAAAAAACAACACATTATTAATTGACCAAATATATACTGGAAATGCAAGTGAGTGTGGTTTAAGTCCTCCAAATTTAGAATATTGTACAGGAAACGTATCTTGTTGTAATGGTGGAAGACCTGGTTGTTGTGCAAGAGCAGGACAAAAAGAAATTGCCCAAACTAATTAACTTTTAAGAAAACCTTTCTAAAAATAACTTTGAAAACTTCTCAAGTCTTTCAAAGTTCTTTTCTATTTTTTTATTTGCTCTGTCAACTATAAATTTTAAATAATCATCAGTAACTAACATTTTACCGTTTTCCTTTAAAGGTAAAGCCATGTACTGTGTGCTTGTTACCTCTAAGATGTACTTTCCATCATGAGCAGTTATTATGCCTGCTTTTTTAAGCCCAAATTCTTGAGAAAAAGAAAGTAGTTCTTTTGCCTTTTCATAATCTTTACATCCAAAATGAAAAATAAAAGGTTCCATCTTAAACCAAAGCTCAGATTCATTAAAATCATCAGTATCTTGTTTAAGTTCTTCAAAAGTGGTTTTTCTATGATATTTTTTATGAAAAGAAGAGACTTTCTTATTTTCATATTCATCTGTAGATAAAAGCATTATTCTTCCTGCACAAGAAGAAGAAGTAAAGACGTCTGGAATTTTTGTAACTTCTAAAAGAAAAGGAATTAATATTTCATCAACTTTTTTAGTTTCTATTGCTTCCATTAAAGTTTCTGTATGATGTTTTTTTATCATTTCATATTTATTATCAATTGTATTTTGATTCATAAGTATTTCCAACCTTTTTAATTTTAAAAAGCTTTTTATATTTGTTTAGCTATAATATATATAGATAAAAAATATTTAATAAAGGATAGGATAAAAGAAAATTTATGAAAAAATATTTAATAATAATTATTTTTATGATAGTGATTAGTACTAATTTATTTTCATTAGAATTATTAGAACCAATCTCTAAAGATTTAACTTATAATGACACTGTAGAATTAGGATTTTTTTCTCCAGGGGAATTTTTTATGATAAGCTTTCTTTTAGAAGAAAATGAAAATTACAACAACATTTCTATTAGTCCAAATCAAATAAACGACGTTATTGTAGAAAAAACAAGACAAACAAGAGAAAGTATTTTCACAGAAATTAAACTTGCAGATAATTTATCTGGCCCTTATTCATTAAAATTAATTTTAAGCTCTGAAAACCAAAAGAGAGAAATTATTTTAAATATGGAAATTACAAATCAAGTAATTCATTCAAAATTAATTAATTATAATCCTTATGTTAAATATGAACAAAAAGAAACAATAACCTTAAGTATTATTAATAAGTCAAACACTACTAAAAAAATAATGATTACTTCAGATATTTCTGACAAATGGTTTTTAGATAAAAAAGAAAGACTTTCAAAAGAAAAAAAAATTATTCTTCAACCAAATAGTGTAACAGAACAAATATATCAATATTATCCTAAAGAAATTGGAGAGAAAAATTTTACTTTGAAAATATATCCTAAAGAAGAAGATTTAACAAATAGTATTAATTATAATATAAAGATAGAAACTATTAAAGATCTTAAATCAATATATGGTTCAAAAGAACATTTTTATCCATTATTTAACTCAAACTTAATACCTATTTACTTTTTAAACAAAATAATTAAAATCATATAAATACATGAACAAAGAAAAGAAAAAACAAATAAAAGATTTTTTTAAAAATATAAATCTTGAAAAAATAAAATACAAAGAACTTCAAGGACTAAAAGCAAGTTTTGCAAAAAAATATAATTTATCTAAATTACCATTAACTTCAGATATTTTATATGCCCTTGATATTCAACACCCAACTTCTACATTTATAACTAAACCTTCAAGAACCCTTTCTGGAGTTACAATACTTTCTGTAATGACAAAACCGCATGTGTGTCCTGGAAACTGTATTTTTTGTCCAAGCTTTAAAGATACACCTAAAAGTTATACTGGTTTTGAACCTGCAAGTATGAGAGGTAAATTAAATGATTTTGATCCAGCAAAACAAATTACAGATAGAATAAAACAACTTGAAGCAATAGGTCACCCTACAAACAAATTAGAACTTATTGTTATGGGAGGAACATTCCCTTCAACTGATTATAAATATCAAAAAGAATTTATGGTTAAAACATTTCAAGCAATCTCAAATTCTAAAAGTAAAGATATAAATAATCTTAAAAAAATATTAATGAAAACAAAAAGAAGAATAGTTGGACTTACCTTTGAAACAAGACCAGATTATTGTGATAGAAAAATAATTAGAAGACTTTTAGATTTTGGAGGGACAAGAGTTGAACTTGGAGTACAAACAACTTATGACGATGTTCATGTTTTTGTAAAAAGAGGACATGGTATTAAAGAAGTTATTCAAGCAACAAAAGAACTTAAAGATTCTGGATTTAAAGTATTATATCATATGATGATTGGACTTCCTGGAAGTGATATTAAAAGAGATTTTGAAAGTTTTAAAGAAATTTTTTCAAATCCAGATTATTGTCCGGACATGATAAAAATATATCCTTGTCTTGTAACAGAACATACTGTTCTTGAAAAAATGTATTATTCTCAAAAATATATTCCTTATACTGAAAAAGAAGTTATTAATTTAATTGCAGATATAAAAGAAATTGTCCCAAAATGGGTTAGAATAATGAGAGTTCAAAGAGATATACCTGCAACAAAAATACTTGCAGGAATTACAAAAAGCAATTTAAGAGAACTTGTATTTAAAGAACTTGAAAAAAGAAAAACAAAATGTAACTGTATTAGATGTTGTGAACCTAAACATAAAATTGAAAACATAAAAAGTTATTCTATTAAAAAAATTAAATATTCTGCATCTGGAGGTACAGAATATTTTATATATGCTGAAAAACAAGAATATTTATTAGGTTTTATAAGACTTAGAATACCAGATAAACCTTTTGTTAAAGAAATAAATGAAAACACCTCAATTGTAAGAGAATTACATGTTTATGGACAAGCAACAGAGTTTAAAAATAAAAACATACAACATATCGGTATTGGAAAAAAATTATTGAAATTAGCAGAAACTATTTCACTTAAAGAAAATAAAACAAAAGTTGCAGTAATTAGTGGAATTGGAGTTAGAGAATATTATAAAAAACAAGGCTATAAACTTGAAGGCGCATACATGGTAAAAGTGATTAAAAATGATAGAAAAAGAAAAATTAATTGAAATGGTTGAAAAAGAACCTGAATTATTAAAAATCATACAATCTAAAGAACATATGGCAGTTTTAGTTGAAATTAACAAAAAACCACCTAAAATTGAAGAATTAAAGGCAAATATATATTTTAAAAATGTATCTATTCTATATAATATATTAGATACACTAATACAAACAAAATTAATTAAAAAAATACAACTAGATGAAGAAGAAGTTTATTATCTTACAGATAAAGGAAAAGATTTTGTTAGTATCTATATAGAATCTAAAGAAAAATTTGATTTAAACGGTGGTGAATAAATGAAAATGTTTTTAGGAATACTAAGTACAGGAAAAGGAACTTGGGGACAAGTAGCTCACATTATCGATAACACTGATTATGATAAAGTTTATTTAATCTCAAATGAATGGGCACAAGATAAATTTACTTGTTCAAAAAAAGTAAACTGGATAATTATTGATCCAAGAAAAGGTTTTTCAGAAATTGTTGATGATATTGAAAATCAAATGCCTAAAGATTTAAAAGATATTGAACTGAACATACATTCTGGAAGCGGAAAAGAACATAGTGCAATATTATCTATTCTTTTAAAAAGTAACATAAAATTTAAAATAGTAACAATAAATGCAGAAGGAATCGTAAGATATTAGGAGATACAAAAGTTGATTGATAAAAAAATATACATATATTTTTTATTGATTTTACTAGTAAGCCTTTCAGGTTGCCTTGAATTTATTACCACTAGAGAAAAGCAAGCTTGTCTTGCTTTAACTCACTATTCATCTACTTCTATAGACGATTGTACGTCTCAAAATAAATGCTTTTTAGAAATTGAAAAATTATCTATTGAAAAAAATAACAAATTACCTCTTTCCTTAAGTCAAAATATAGACACTTATAAAAACTATCTTGCCTCTAGTCATTACTATTATACACTTACAAAAGAAGAATTAGATTTATTACATGAAGGGTGTGAAAAAGAAGAGGTAAAAACTATTTTAGGACATTATAATAAAACAATGGACCTTTTTTCTAAAACATTTGCATATGTTAATAATGCAACTAAAAAAAGCATGTATCTTATTATTGATTATACCTTATTTCTAGAAAAACAAGAAGTTAATTTAATTCCAGAAGAAGAAATATTTCAAGATTATATATTATTAAATGATAATATTAATTTTATGAAAAAACAAATAGAAAATGAAAGTTATTTATCAAAAGTGGATCAAGAGATTAAAAAATTACACACTTATTCTAAAGAATTAGGTTTTAATGAAACTTATCTTTCAAAAGAAAATGTTTCTGACCTTACATTATATTATCTTGAAATATACGAAAAAGAAATTAATTCACAAGAAATTAATCTTCCAGAAATATTAAGAATAAATAGTTTTGTATATAAAAAATTATCAAATATAGAAGATTTAAGAAATATAAATTATAATTTAAATAAACTAGATGGTTATAACTTTTATATTTTAATGGATAAATTAGTTGGTAAAGAAAAATCTTTAGTCACAGAATTTATTATACTTAATAATAAAGTAAATGATAGTCTAAACATAGTTTATGAAAAAATAAATAACTATCAAATAGAAATTGAAAAAAATAAAAATTATCTTACAACTGAAAAATATAATTATTACCTTAAAGAAAAAAATAATTTTGAAAATAAAACAATTACATTTGGAAGATATTTATCTGAATTAAAAGAAATAAATTTAGAAATTTTACAAAACCAAGAAATTATTGAACAAGAAAAGTTAGAAAATTCAGAATTGTTTGCATGTGATATTTTAGTTGAAAATTTAGAAAATCAAAGTAACTTGTATATATCTAAACTAATTACAGATTATAAAGAAAGTAATAACCTTGTTGAAAAAATAAATTATTGTGAAAAAATAAAAAATGCTATTGAAATTAAAAATTGTCAAGAAATAATGTATGCTATAATTGATAGTGGAATTGAAGAAATAAAAGATTATGAACTATATGTGTATTCTACAGAAAATGATTGTTTAGAACACATAAATAACATAAATTATAAACTTGAAAGTAATACTCAAATAATAGAGTTAAGGAAAACCATACAAGATATAGAGAGAAAACTTAGTGAAATATATATAGAAAACAAGCAAGAAGAAAATTACGCACTAATTAGCGAAATTGAAAAAGATATAAAAAATATAACCTCAAAAACAAATGTAGAGCTTATTTTAAACATTAGTAGTAATTTTGAAAAAATAAATAAAATAAATACAGAACTAGATAATTTAATTAAAAAAATAATTGCAGAAAATAAAAATTACACTATTAAAAAAATAAATGAAGAATATTATTTAGAAATTGAAAATAAATTTTCTCAAGTCATATTAAATTTAGAATTTAATAATCCTTATATTAATTTAATCTCAAAAGATCCAGAGTTAAATGTTAATAAAAGTAAAATAAAGGTACTTAAAGTAAATCCTGGAAAAAATTATTTTTTAGTAGAGTATGAAAATAATAAGAAAATAAATTACGAAATAATATATCTTGCATTAAATGAAAGTATTGTAAAAATAACTATTGAAAATGAGGTAGAAGGAATATATGATTCATTGAATTTCATACCGGGATTTACAGTTAAAAACAAAGATGTAGAAATTAAAGATGACAAAATATATTATTATACAAAAAATATAAATGAATTTTATGTTTACGGACCTTTATTTGAAACAAATATAAATAAAAAAATAGAAGAAATAAATACAGAAAAATTTATACTAACAACAAACATCACAATTAAAAATAATTTCTTTGAAAAAATAAATCACAAATTAATTATTAAAGAACATAAAGAAAATGAAGTAAATAGCTTTTATAAAAATAACAAAGAATTAAATTTAATTGAAGAAAATAATATGTTACTCTACAATATTGAAATAAAAGAAAAAGAGGTTATTGATTTTATATTAAAAACATTAGTTGAAAAAGAAAATGTGTATAAAGAAATTAGAGAAATGATATTAGCTGCAGAAAAATTAAAAAACACAAGATATTTAGACATACAAAACCAAGCTCAAAAAGACGTGAAATATTTATTGGACACAACATATTCTGAAAACTACACTATTGAAGACATTGAAAAAATATATTCTTACTATAACCTTTTACAACAATTATTAGAAAAAAACAATAATTATGAAGTTATTGAAGAAAATTATTTACTTACTCTTAATGAAATATTAAAATATGAACTAACTTTAACTGAAGATAATAAATTACAAAAAATAGAATTAAATAAATATCAAAACATGATTTTAGCAGAAAAAGAAATTACTAAATTACTAATAGATATTAAAAAAAGGAACGAAAATTTAGAAGAAAAAAATAAAAGTTTAGAAATTGCAGAATTTAAGGAACTAAATGAAATTATTTATGAAAATAATTTAGAAAATATTGATTTAGATTTATTAAGTAAAGATAAAAATATCACTGAAATTAAAGACATAATTAATCAAAAATTAAAAGAAAAAGCAGAAGAACTTTATTATTATATAAACCTAATTACAAATAATTTAGAAGAAGATAAAATTACAGAAATTATTAATAAAACTTATTTATTGTACGAAACATATAGTTTAACAGACCTTTATTCAATAGGATATTTTTCAGGAATTACAGAAAATGATGCAAAAAGATTAGAAAAAAACTATTCTTTTTTAGAAAGTGTGCTTTTTAATAAAGAACTTTCAAATTTTGATGAAAAATACAATGAAAAAGATTATAAAGGTGCACTTAATTCTATTTCATTAGAAACAATTAACAGAATAGATAAAATAAAATCTGATTATGATAATTTAACATCTGGTTTAATTGAAATTAAAAATGATGCAAAAAAAGAAATTATTGAATATCAAAAAAAAGAATATGATCTAGAAACATTAAATTTTGCAAAAACCAATTATGATGACGAAAAATATCTTGATGTAATATATGTACTTAAACAAAAAGGCCCAATTACAAAAAATTCAACAAAAACACAATATTTGTTAATTACAATAGTTGTGATTTTATTTATTAGTTTATACGCTTATTTAAGGTTAGGTAATAAAAAGAAAGAAAAAACCATTGCTGAGAAAAAGAAAAAAATATTAAGACATTAAAGATAAGAATATAAATTAATTGATAGATATAATATATTGTGAAGTATATATGAATTATAAGTATTTTCTATTAATTATTGGAATAATATTAGTTTCAAATCTATTGTTTGCAACAACAATCGATGAAACCACTTTAAATATATTAAATAAAGGCGATATTGTTGTTGAAAAAGGAAATAGTTTTTGTAAAGATTATTCTTTTAATCTAAAAACTGATGAATTTACAGAAACCTATCTTCAATTAATGCTAAAAAATTACATACCTATATCTAAAGGTGTTGCAATTAATATAAAAGTAAATGATAAAAACATTACAGAAATAATTGATAAGGATATTAAGGAAAAAAATATAGTTTATTTAGGAAAATTAGAATCTATTAATAACAAATTAGAAATTTGTGTTGAAAATAATTTTTTACCAAGATTAATTATAGATTCAGATAGTTTAATTGGAACATATTATAACTCAAAAATAACTGGTGATGATTTTTATCAAGATGCACCTTCTATAGCATATGTAAATACCTTAATACCTATAACCATACATGTAAGAAATAGTGGTTATGCAGATACTTATATTGAGCTTGAAAATGCATCGAATTTATTTATATACAATTCAAATTTAGAAAATGTTTCAGGAGAAACAAGTTTTCAAGGAATTCTTAAAGCACAAAGTGAAATAAAAATAGATTATTTTGTAAAAACAGATTCAAATAATACTTTTGCAACCCCTATTGCAAATTTAAAATATAAAGATGTTTTTGATCAAGAAATTACAAAAAAAATTAAACAAAAAATAATAAATATTTCAGAAAAAGAAAATGCATTAGAAAATCACATTGATATTCAAAAAATTATTACTCCTAAAGAAGAACAAACAGGGCACTTAATAATAATTAATAATTCAGAAAAAGAAGTTACAGATCTTTATATTAAACCTTATTTTAATGGAGAAATAATTCTTTCTCAAGAAAAAATAAATTTAATTAAAGCAAAAGATGTAGTTGAAATACCATTTATTATTAAAACCTATAAAGAAGGAGAACACACCTTAAATTTTAATCTTAATTATTTAGAAAATGAGGTTGTAAAAAATATTGGAACTCAGACAATAATTGTTAATTCAAAAAATCCAGATACTTCTGAAAATACAGCAATAACTATTTTATTAATAATTACTGTGTTTTTATTCATATGGATTGTAAAGATTTAAACAATTCTTTTAAATAATATTTCAAGATCTTTTAAAGATAAAAATATAATTGTTGGTCTTCCATGAGCACAAATACCTTTATCTTTACAAAGATTTAATTTTTTAATAAGTTCTATTTGTTCATGTATGCTTAGATAATCATTAGCTTTAATTGATTCTTTACAAGATCTTAATTTTAAAAGACTATCTTTAAGTTTTAAAACTTCATTATTACCTTCTTCTATATCTTTTAAAAGATTTAAAAATAAATTCTTATCAAAATATTTATTTAAAAATAAAGGAATTGTCTTTAAAAAATAGACCTCGTTTTTTAGATAATATTCAAAACCAATTTTTTTAAAAATTTCAATATTATTATATAAAATTTCTTTATGTGATTCAGATATAAAATCTAAAGAAATTTCTGAAATTAAATTTTGTTTTTCAACATAATCAGAATATTTCAATCTATTTTTTTCTAAATTTATTCTTTCATCAGCAGCATGTTGATCAATTAATATCATACCCTTGTCAGTTTCACAAATAATAAAGGTATTTTTTATTTGACCGAGTATTTTTGTAATATTGTGTTCAAATAAAGTTAAATTATCTGTATTATTAAATGAATTATTATTTTCATAAAGTGGTTTTTGAAGATCACTTCTAAAAAATGGAACCTCTCTATTACTTGAAAAATTATTATTTGAATAATTATATTGAACTGGTTTTTCAAAAGAAGAATTATTAGAAGGCTTAGAAGAAATAAAATCTTTTAATGAATTATGTTCTAAAGCTGGTGCGAATTTACCTAAGGAGGCATCTAATTTATTTGATAATTCTCTTTTAAACTCAGATAAAAACAACATTTCATTCTGTAATTTAACCACTCTTTTTTTAGGATGTACATTTACATCAATTGTTCTTGGATCTAGTTCAATAAAAAGAATAAAAAATGGTTTTTGTTGTATCATTAAATAATCTTTATAAGAATCTATGATTGCTTTATAAATCTGAGGTGAAAACACAAATCTCTTATTAATAAATAAAAAATTTGAAGGAAAATAAACTGGATTTTGAGGATTTGTTAAAATCCCTTTAACTTTAAATAATTCAGTGTCAATATTAAGATTTATAGTTTTTGTTTTAATTTCAGAACCATATATTTGAACTAACCTATTTTCAAAATCTGTTTTTGGAAACACCACATTTTTCTTTTCAGAAATAAATTTAAAAGTGATGTTTGGGTTTAATAAAGCATTTGCAAGAAAAACTTCATATAATTTTGAATATTCAAAACTTTTTGATTTTAGAAATTTTTTTCTTACAGGAACATTATAAAATAAATCTTGAACTGTTATAGTGGTCCCTTTATTTGAAGATACTTGAGAAATATTGTTGTTTTCTAAAAGATATCCTTTTCCATCATTTGTTGTAGAAGAAACAATTTTAAATTTTGAAACTGCAGCAATTGTAGATAAGGCCTCACCTCTAAAGCCAAAACTATCAATAGAGTAAAGGTCATCAATTTTTTCAAGTTTGCTTGTAGTATATTTTTCAAGACAAATTTCTAAATCTTCTTTTAAAATACCAGTTCCATCATCTTTTATTTTTATTAAATCTAAACCAGAAGATTTTATTTCAACAACTATTTCTGTTGCTTTAGCATCAACTGAATTTTCTAAAAGCTCTTTTAAAATATCGCTTGGCCCTTCAATTACTTCTCCCGCACTTATTAGATTTATTGTTTCTTGAGATAATTTTTTAATAAACATATATTTCCACTTATTTTTTATAATCTTCTAATTTTTTTTGTTCTTTTTTAAAAAGAATTCTTTTTTCATCTTGATTATTTTTTTTAACTTCTTGCAAATTAGTAGAAGATTTATTTTGTTTTAAAAAAACATCTTCTTCTAAATCCCTTTGAATTAATAATGCTTTTTCAATAATTTCTTCTGGAAGACCAGCAATTTTAGCAACTTGAATTCCATAACTTTTATTAATTCCACCTTTAATAAGTTTATGATAAAAAACTAAATTATTATCTTCTTCTTTTGCAGTAACATGGTAATTACTAATTCCTTCAAATAATTCTTCCATTTTATTTAGTTGATGATAATGGGTTGCAACTAAAGTTTTTGATTTAACTATATTATTTAAATAATCTGTAATTGACCAAGCAAGACTTAATCCATCATAAGTACTCGTACCTCTTCCAACTTCATCTAAAATAATAAAACTATTATTTGTACAATGATTTAAAATATAAGAAATTTCAGACATCTCAACTAAAAAAGTACTTTGACCATGTAAAATATCATCAGAAGCACCAATTCTTGTGAAAATGCCATCAATTAAACCAATTTCAGCATCTGTTGCAGGAACAAAGCAACCAACATGTCCAAGAATAATTGCAAGACAAACACTTCTCATATAACTACTTTTACCAGACATATTCGGACCAGTAATTATCATTGTTCTTTCTAAGTTATCTAAAGTACAATCATTTGGTATAAATTCAATATTTTTTTCAATAATTGGATGTCTTAAATTTTTAAATGTTAATTTATTAGAATCATTTATAATTGGTCTTGAATAATTATTATACAGAGATACATTTGCAAATGAATAATAAACATCAAGTTCTGAAATTAAACTTGCAACTAAACTTATTTCTTCTCTATAGGTATTAATCTCTTTACAAATTTCTAAAAAAATATTATATTCTAGTTCAATTCTCTTTTCTTGAGCATTTAAAACAATTATTTCTTTTTCAGATAATTCTTTTGTTGTAAATCTTTCTGCGTTTACAAGTGTTTGTTTTCTCTCAAAATAAGAAGGCACTTCTTTTGATTGTGCTTTTGGAATTTCTATATAATATCCAAATACTTTATTAAATTTTACTTTTAAAGATTTAATATTTGTTTCATTTTTTAATCTTGCTTCAAATTCAACTAACCAAGAATTAATATTTTTAGAAGTATAAATTAAATCACTTAATTCTTTTGAATAACCTGGTTTTATAAATTTACCTTCTCTAACTGTAAAAGGAGGTTCTTCAACAATTGAAATATTAATTAATTCATGTAATTTATCTAAAGTAATTAACTCACTGTTTAATATTTTTAAATTTTTAGAAGAAGTACTCTCTAAAATCATTTTTATTTTTGGAAGTATTGAAAGACTTTGTTTTAAAGAAATTAAATCTCTTGGATTTGCATTACCAAAACCAATTTTACTAATTATTTTTTCAATATCTCCAATATACGATAAATTTAAAGAAATCTCTTGCATTAAATGTTGATTATTAATTAATTCTTCTACAGAATCATAAATATCATTTAATTTTTCTTTATCTAGTATAGGGTGTAATAAATCAAAATATAATTTTCTATAACCCATAGGTGTTTTTGTATGATTAATTAAATGGAATAAAGAGTTTTTTATTGAAAAATCTTGAAGATTATAAACTAATTCTAAATTTCTAACAGTTTTTCTATCTAATTTTAAATATTTGTTTAATGAATATTCTTTTATAGTTGTAATATAGCTTAAATTTGAAAATTGAGTTTCTTTTAAATATTTAATAGCATTATAAGCTGATAAAATAATTTCTGATGATTGGTTACTTGAAATCATCCCAAAAGGAGTTAAAGATTTCATATTGAAGTGATTTAGTAGCTCTTGATATGCAAAATCAACATCTAAATTTTCTGTATAGTTTATAATGGTGCTCGGTATTGCTTTTTTAATAAGATCAAGTTGATCTATATTTTTTAAAATATTTTTTGTTAATAATATTTCTTTTGGTTTATTTAATATAAGTTCATTTAAAAGATTTGAAAAATCATTAAAAGAAGTAATTTTAAATTCACCTGTAGTAATATCAACTAAAGAAAATCCAAATTTATCTTTATAATTTGTAATAGAGCATAAAAAATTATTATCATAGGAATCATTAAAAAAAGTACTAGGAGTAATTATTCTTGTAACTGCTCTTTTAACCAGACCTTTTGCAAATTTAGGATTTTCTATTTGATCGCAAATAACTACTTTTTTTCCAGATTTAATTAATTTTGCAATATAAGGATCAATTGAATGGTAAGGTATACCTGCAAGAGGAGCTTCAGTTGCCCCTTTACCTCTTTTGGTTAAAGTTATGTTTAGGATACTTGATGCTTCTTTTGCATCATCAAAAAACATTTCATAAAAATCTCCCGCTCTAAAAAGTAAAATACCTTCAGGGTATTGCTTTTTAGTTTCAACATATTGTTTCATCATAGGAGTATATGTTTTATCATCCATAATATAATATATAATAGAAAACAATTAAAAATAGTAATTTTAAATTTAAATAAAGATAAATGGCTCCGGTGGGATTTGAACCCACGACACATAGGTCTTCAGCCTATTGCTCTCCCAGGCTGAGCTACGGAACCATTATTTTTTTAAAATATTAAGGAAGTGAGCTCGGTGGGATTTGAACCCACGACACCTGGATTAAGAGTCCAGTGCTCTTACCAGACTGAGCTACGAGCCCTAATAATTATTTTAAAATAAAAAAATAATAGAAAGTGAATCCGGTGGGATTTGAACCCACGACACCTGGATTAAAAGTCCAGTGCTCTGCCAGACTGAGCTACGGATCCTTTTTTATATTGTACAAACCTAATATATAAAAAGATTATACTATATAATATATATACTAAACATTTATAAATAATTTCTATTTTATTTGTAAATTAAACATAACGAAAAAGTAAGAAAAAATGATTAAAATATTAAAATTAGATCACAGACCCCTTAGAGATAAAAGGATTACAACACATTGTGCTTTAGTTTCTAGGGCATTTAATGCAGATGAATTTTATTACTCAGGGATAGAAGATAATGTTTTTGAAAAAAATATAATTTCTATTAGTGATCAATGGGGTGGTAAATTTAATGCTAAATATATTGAATTACCAGAAACTTTTGTTGATGAATTTAAAGGAGTAATCATACATTTAACAATGTATGGAGAACAAATTGTTGAAAAAATAGAATTTATAAAAAAAGATTTTAAAACTAAAGATTTATTGATTATTGTTGGTGGTCCTAAAGTAGATAAATTTTATTATCAAAAAGCTAATTATAATATTTCTGTAACAAACCAACCACATAGTGAAGTTGCAGCTCTTGCAATTATTTTAAATTTTTTAAACCCAACTGCGTTATATGTGGATAAATTTAAAAATAATAAGATAAAACTAGAACCTGCAGAAAAAGGTAAAAAAGTAATCTCCTTAAAATAGTTTTGTAACATAATTATATTATACAAGGAAGTGGTGCTATAATGAATAAATTGAAAAAAGACCTATTATCTGATAAATCAACAGCTATTTTTTTAGAACAAATTGCAGGACCTATGGCAATTAATGTTATAAAATTATTTAATAACGATGGATTATCTCCTGAAGATATTTCTAAAAAATTAAATGAAAAAATTACTGTTGTAAGATCTACATTAAATAGTCTTCACTTCAGAGGAATTGCATGTTATAAAAAACAAAGAAATGAAAATAATTTATATGAATTTATATGGGAAATAAAATATAAAAAAATAGTAGATGTTTTATTATTACAAGAAATTAAAAAATTCAAAAAATTAGAATATGAATTAACACAAAAAGAAGGACATGATTATTTTTTCTGTCCTAAAAAATGTAATGTAGAAGTTATATTTGAAGTTGCTGCAGCTTATAATTTTAAATGCCCTAATTGTAGTGCTAATTTAGAAATATTAAATAGTAAAAATAAAATTAATAAACTTAAAAGAGAAAAAAAGATTGTTGAAAAAAATATTAAAAAATTAGAAGAATTATTAAAAAAGATTAATGATAATACTTCTGGATATCATTGTGAATGATATTTATTGTTTTAAGTAGGTTTATATATATTTTGGTATATTAAAATATATATTAAGACTATTTTTATTAATTTAAAAAAAGCAGGGTGGGGCAGTCTGGAGTGCCCGTCGGGCTCATAACCCGAAGGTCGTAGGTTCAAATCCTACCCCTGCTACTTAAAATTATTGCTAAATTACTACTTTTCTTGGACATATTTTGACATTATAAATAACCTTATTTTAAATTAAAAAAAAGAAATTATAAACCTTATAAATAAAATAAAGGTTAAAAAAACCTCTATTATTAATAAAAACAAATTATAGAATTATTTTTTAAAAAATAACCTTAAATTAAGTATATTTTAATTGTAATTACCATGGTAATTACGATAAAAAACACTGATTATTATATAAAAATAGATAATAATTCATTATACTACATAATTATATATTAAGAATTATTAATTATATTTTTTAATAAATAAAATAATTAGTAATTACCATCAAATTAATCAAATAATTACGGTAATTACGATAAATAGGACTATATAATTACTGTAATTACCAATCTATTTAAAATAATTACGGTAATTACTATATATATGGGCTTACTAAAATTTATTAAAAAAATGTTTTCAAAAGAAAAAAATAATGAAAACAACACAACTACAAATAATAATACAAATATAGCTATAGAAAAAAACACAATAAATAGTGCAAATACTATACCCTATTCTTCTGAAAATATTAATAAAAATATTGATCAAAATAATAATATTAATGAAAATTTAAGTAATGAAAAATATTTAGAACAGGAAAAATTATTACAATTAAAATATCTTAATAATAAAAATAATATAATTGAAGATAATGTTCAAACAGCAGATGTTGAAAATATTTCAATAAAACAATTAAATACAATTTGGGATATTTTAAAAATTAAAGAAAACACTCAAGCAGAACATATTATTAATTCTATACCAACAGATAAATGGGTAACAATGGATGAAATTAGACACAATATTAAACTTAATTTTAATGTAGAATATTCTAATGAAAAAAGTCTTTATCCTTATTTAAAAACACTAACAGATATAAATTTAATAAAATTAAACAACACAGGTAAAAAAAGAACTTGGAAAAAAAATATTATATTTATTAAAGAAAATTAAGTAATTACTAAAAAATAATAGTAATTACTAAAAAAAATATAGTAATTACTTTACAAAACTAAATTTTATTTTTAATTTCTAAATAGTTATTATAAAATTTAATTAATTTTTCTGATTCTTCTTTAACTTCTTTAAACCATTCAAAATTAATTATATTTTCTACAATTTTAGAAATATTTGCTAAATGTGTTTTATCATAAATATTATTTTCAGTAATATATTTTAATTCATCATAAATATTTGTTTCTTTATTATTAAGATTAATTATCTTATAATTATATATATAATCTTCCATAATTTTAATAATATTTGAAGAATCTAAATCAATTTCATCAACAGTATATTTAACATCCCATTCACCTTTACTTTTCCAATTATGAGCTGGATTAATTCCTGTTGAAAAATAATCTATAATTTTATTTTCATAACCTTTAGGAATAATTACTGCGTTTCTTCCTGGTTTATAATGAGGTATATCTGTTAAAATTCCTTTTCTAATATATAAATATGGTTTATTATTTTTTTTAGTTACATTTTGTTGATAACCATAAATAGATCTAAATACTTTTTGATAAAGATAAGAAGATCTATTAATATCATCTTTAAAAATAAATTTATATTTTATATATATTGATTTTATTTTACTCAAGAGAGACACCCCGTAATTCCTGTATTAAACATTTATTAAAAAAATAAATGTATTATGTATATATTTTATATATATATAATGATATATAATATATATAAATATATCTTAAAAATTAGATAAAAAATTAATTAAGAAAGTAATTTTATTAAAAATTACCTTCTTGCTGAATATTTACTCTTATAACCTATATATTTTTTTCTTATTGCTGCATCTTTACTTTTAGCAGGATCCACTACTTCTTCATCAACCATTTTAACTTCTTTTTTGTTAGTTGGTATGTTTCCTGCATTAATTAAAATAATATCATCAGCAGATATAACTTTATTATAAGGTATACTGTGTTCTGTTATTATTTTTTTAGCTTCAATTTTAGAATTTACTTTTAAAGGTTGAGTTGTTATTGTTTCAATAACACCTTGTTCAATATTTACTATTAAATCATGAACTTTTCCTCTATAAGTAGCATCTGTTTGGTAAATATCCATACCAAATAATTTTGAAATTCTTGTTGTCATTTATAATTCCTCCAATAAAATAAATATTAATTATAATATGTGTTATACAAAAGATTTATATATCTATTTATTTAATTAATAGACTTTATGTTTAATAATTAGTTTACTTTCCAAATAGTATTTTTTTAACTAAATTTTCATAAAATTATAATAATTATTACAGGAAGTGTGGGGTCTTGCTTCCTTTATAGATCATCTAATGGATTTTTTATAATTTTTAATTTATTTGTATTAACTTTAGTGTATATTTGGGTTGTATTTAGGTTAGCATGCCCTAGTAATTGTTGTATGTATCTTATATTCACATCATTTTCAAGCAGATTAGTTGCAAAAGAATGTCTTAAGGTATGCGGAGATACTTTTTTAACAATTCCTGCTCTTTTAGCTGCTATTTTTAAAAATTTTTGAACAGTATCTACAGATAATGGTTTTCCAATACTATTACAAAACAAATATTCTGATGATATTTGTCTATTTTCAAGATATTTTTTATATTCTTCAACCCATTTTTTAGAAAGTATTATTATTCTATCTTTATTTCCTTTACCAGAAACAACTTTTCCAGTATATTCATTAAAATCTAAATCTTTATACTTCATTTCCATACATTCAGAAATTCTAACTCCTGTTGAAAAAATAAATTGTGTAATTAATTTATTTCTCAAATCTGTTATATTTTCTAAAAGTAAAATTATTTCTTTAGAGGTTAAAACCACAGGTATTTTTTTAGCTTTTTTTGGTAATTTAATTTTAAGTTCTAGATCAATTTTTAAAAAATTTGAATAAAAATGCTTAATTGCAGAAAGCACTAAGTTCATTGTAGTACTTTCAGCTTTTTTTTCTTGTTTTAAATAAGATAAATATTCAATAACATCATCACTATTTATAGTAATTAAATCTTTTTTAATAAATTTTGAAAATAATGTTATATACATTGAATACATATCAATAGTTTTATCACTATAACCTTCAATATTTAATTCATTTTTAAATTTATTAATTAATTTAAGGTTGTTTTCTAAAATATCCATGTAATAATCATTTTTTCTATATAATGTTATATTTTATAATATTATACAGAATATTATTTATATGTTTTTAATTATTACTACATAATTTTTAATATTATTAAACATAAACTTGTTTTATCTAAAAAAAACCTTCCATATATTTTGTAATTTTAACCAAACACTATAAAAACAAAATACCCTATTATATTTCAAACACAAAACATTTTTATAAAAAATAAGGGGTTTATAAAAATGAGTTATGGTAAATTTCAAATTTATACAGGTGATGGAAAAGGAAAAACCACTGCTGCTATAGGTTTATCTATTAGAGCTGCCGGAAGAGGTGCTAAAGTTTATTTTGTTCAGTTTTTAAAAAATCAAAAAACCGGAGAACAAAACACCTTACCTTTAATTAAAAACATTACTTTCAAAAGATTTGGATTTAAGGAATTTATAATTAATAATAAAATATTAAAAGAACATATAGAAACAACAAAAAAAGCAATATTATATGTTGATAAAATTTTAAATAAAGAAAAAATAGATGTTTTAATTTTAGATGAATTAAATATTATTCTTTATTATAATTTAATAACAATAGAAAAAGTTAAAGAAATTATTAATATTTGTAAACAAAAAAATATTGAACTTATAATAACTGGCAGAAAACCAAACAAAGAATTAATTAAAATTGCAGATCTTGTAACTGAAATGAAAGAAATTAAACATTATTTTAAAACAACTTATGCAAGAAAAGGAATTGAATTTTAAAAAAAGCAAAAGAGGGATTTTTTATGAACATGGTTTTAAAAATTAAAAAAATTACACAAATTAAAAAAAGAACAGGTGAAGTTGTAGATTTTAATAAACTAAAAATTAAATCAGCTATTTTAAAAGCAATGAAATCTGTTGATCAAGTTAATGAATCTTTATTAGAGACATTAGTTGAAAAAGTAATTTTAGTTTTAGAATCTAAATTTGTAAATAAAATTCCTTCTGTTGAAGATGTTTCAGATACTATTGAATATGTTTTAATTGCAACTGAACAAACTGAATCTGCAAAATCATTTATTCTTTATAGAGAAGAAAAAAGAAAATTAAGAGAAAATAAAGAAATAATTGAAGATAAAGAAATTGTTAAAAAATTAAAAGAATCTAAAGTTTCTCTTTCAAAACAAGCAATTAATGTTTTAAATAATTCAGATGCTTTTAAAGATTTAGGTTTAATTATTTTTTTAGATAGATATTCTTTAAAATCTAAAAGAGATCAAATAGAAGTAGGTGATCTTGTAATCACTATTACAAAAGAAGATCCTAAATACCCTAAAAAAGATATTGGTATTGTAAAAGATATTGTTAATAATAAATTACATTTACACATGATTACTGGTGTTTATGCAGACCAATATTATAATTATGAATTTATTCAAGATCAAAGCAAATCAGAAAAACCATCAGAATCTGTTTTTGATACTTATAAAAGAGTTGCAAAAGCTGTTGCAAGAGTTGAAAAAGATGAATATCTTAAAAATAAATGGTTTGAAGAATTTTATGAACAATTAAAAAATAACCATATTTCTCCTGGAGGAAGAATTCTTTCTGGTGCATCAGTTGATGATTTAGGTTATACTTCAAATTTAACATTATATAATTGTTATGTTATACCTTCTGCTAAAGATTCTAGAAGTTCAATTATAAAAGATGCAGCTCACCAAATGACTGAAATTTTTTCAAGAGGTGGTGGAGTTGGAACTTCACTTTCAAGTTTAAGACCAGCTTATGCATATGTAAGAGGAGTACATGGTAGATCTTCTGGAGCTGTTTCTTGGGGTGGTTTATTTTCTTTTATAACTGGTTTAATTGAACAAGGTGGATCAAGAAGAGGTGCTCTAATGCTTATGCTTGATGATTGGCATCCAGATATTTATTCTTTTATTGATTCAAAAACTAAATCTGGTGTTTTAGAACATGCAAACATTTCAGTAAAAGTTTCTGATTCATTAATGGAAGCTGTAAAAAATGATGATGATTGGTATTTAGAATTCCCAGATTATGAAAATGCAACTTATTCTGAAGTTTATGATCAAGAATGGGATGGAGATTTAAAAGGTTGGAAAGAAAAAGGATATCCTACAAAAATTTATGAAAAAGTAAAAGCTAGAGAACTTTGGAAAAAAATAATTCAATCTGCATGGAAATCAGCAGAACCAGGTGTTGTTTTCATGGAAAGGTATAATAAATTAAGTAATAGTTATTATTTTAATAAAATAGTTGCAACAAATCCATGTGGTGAACAAGGTCTTCCTCCATGGGGTGTTTGTAATCTTGGACACCTTTATTTAGCTTCTTTTGCTGAAAAAGTTGGGGAAGATGAAATTGGTCCTCTTTATGAATTTAATTGGGATAAATTAAAAAAATCTGCAAGAGTATTAACTAGATTTTTAGATAATATAATTGATTTAACACCATATTTCTTTTCAGAAAATGAAAAAGTTCAAAAATCTGAAAGAAGAATTGGTGGAGGAACTTTAGGTCTTGCAGAATTATTAATAAGACTAAGAATTAAATATGGTTCTAAAGAAAGTATAAATTTTATTGATAAATTGTATAAAACAATAACTTGTGAAATGTATTCTACTTCTGCTCTTTTAGCTGAAGAAAAAGGATTCTTCCCAAAGTTTGATAAAGAAAAATACTTAAATAGTAATTTTATTAAAGAACTTCCTTTAGAAATTCAAGAAAAAATTAAAGAAAAAGGAATTAGAAATGTAACTTTAATAACTCAAGCACCAACAGGTTCTACTGGAACAATGATTGGAACTTCTACAGGAATAGAACCTTATTTTGCTTTTAAGTTTTATAGACAATCAAGACTTGGTTTCCACGAAGTAAATGTTCCTTTAGCACAAGATTATATTAAAGATGGAAAACTTCCTGATTTCTTTATTTCAGCAATGGAATTATCTCCTGATGACCACATCACAGTTCAAGCAGCAATACAAAAATGGACAGATTCTTCTATAAGTAAGACTGCTAATGTTCCTGCAAATTTTACAGTTGAGCAAACTGAAGAACTTTATATTAAAGCTTATGAACTTGGATGTAAAGGTGTTACAATTTATAGAGATTCTTCAAGAGATGAACAAGCTTTATCAACTGATAAAAATTTAGAACAAAAGAATGCAAAATCTATTAAAAAACAACTTGATGAAAAAACAAAAAAAGTAAAAGTTCAAGAACCAGTTGTTGAAGAAGAAAAAGAAGATGTAGTTTATGGTTCTGAAGCTGGAGAAACTTGCCCTTCTTGTAAGAAAGGAACTATGATTAAACTTGGTGGTTGTACAGAGTGTTCTGCAGGTTGTGGATTTAAAGGTTCTTGTGATATGAAAAATTAAAAAAGAGGTTTTTTTAAAATGATTAATGTAAAAAAATTAACTGAAACTGCAAAATTACCAGAAAGAGCACATGATGATGATGCAGGATTTGATTTATTTTCTGATGAGGATGTTATTATTCCTGCAATGGAAAGAAAAGTTATAAAGATAGGAATCTCAATTTCAATTAATTTTGAATCAACTGATTATAGTTGTTATTTAAGGATTGCTCCAAGATCTGGACTTTCTGTTAAAAAAGGAATTGATGTTTTTGCAGGTGTTGTTGATTTAGGGTATAGAGGAGAAATCATGATCTGTTTATTTAATTCTTCAAAAGAAGATTTTGAAATTAAGAAAGGGGATAAGATAGCTCAAATGATACCTACATTAATTTTAAAAACAAATATACAAGAAGTAAATTCTCTTGAAGATACTTCTAGAGGAGAAAAAGGTTTTGGATCTTCTGGAAATTAAATATGTTTTTAAATTTATTAGTTTAATTATATTTATTTTACAAAAAAAATAAAAAAGTGATATGGAAAATGATTGAAAATATATCTTGGATTTTACCTTTAGTAATAGGTATTGCAATTTGGGAAATGGTTTGGAAAGGTATTGCTTTATGGAAAGCAGGTACAAGAAAAGAACTTGGTTGGTTTATTTGTATTTTTATAATTAATACAGCAGGAATTTTACCAATAGTTTATTTACTTTTCTTTTCAAAAAAAAATAAAAAATAGAATTATATAACACCTTTTTCTAAATTATTTTTTTTATTTTTTCCTTTTTCTTTTTCTATATTTTTTATTTCTTTAATTGCTTTTTTAATATGTTTTTCAGTAATTACAAGATTTTTTTCATTTCCAACTATGTTTTCTCTTAAAACATCCATACCAGCTTCTCTAACAACAGCTTCAATTTCAGCACCTGAAAGCCCATCTGTTATTTTTGAAAGTTCTTTAATATTTATATTTTTATCAGTATTCATTTTATTTAAATAAACTTCAAATATTTTTTCTCTTGATTTTAAGTCTGGATTTGGAATTTCTAATTTTAAATCAAATCTTCCTGGTCTTAAAAATGCTGCATCCACTATATCTAATCTATTTGTAGCACCTATAATAACAATATCTTTTAATTTTGAAACACCATCCATTTCTGTTAATAATTGTGCTACAACATTATTAGATGCACCTGATAAATTTTCAGAAGATTTTCTAGAAACTGTAATTGCATCAATTTCATCAAAGAAAATAATCGCTGGTGCAAGTTGTCTTGCTTTTTTAAAAACATCTCTAATTTTTTTTTCAGATTCTCCAACCCATTTATTAAAAATTTCAGGCCCTTTTATTGATATAAAATTTGCAGAGCTTTCATTTGCTATTGCTTTTGCAATTAATGTTTTTCCAGTACCAGGTGGTCCATAAAGTAAAACACCTGCAGGTGGAGTTAATTTTAATTTTTTAAATTTATCAGGATATTTTAAAGGCCATTCAATCATTTCTTTTAATTTTTGTTTTTGTTCATCAAGCCCACCAATATCTTCCCAAGTAGTTGTAGGTATTTGAACTTGAACTTCTCTTAATGCAGAAGGTTCTACAACATTTAGTGCGTCCAAGAAATCTTGATGTGTTATAATTAATTTATCTAATATCTCTCTAGATAAATGTTTCCCACTTTCTTTATTAATTAAAGGCATTAATCTTTTTATTGCTTTTAATGCAGCTTCTTTACAGAGTGCTGAAATATCAGCTCCAGAAAATCCATTTGTAATTTCTATAATTTCATCTATGTTAAGATCTTTAATAGGCATTCCTCTAATATGAACTTGTAATATTTCTTTTCTTGCTTCTTTATCAGGAACATTAATTTCAAGTTCTCTATCAAATCTTCCAGGTCTTCTTAATGCAGGATCAATTGAATCTGGTATATTTGTTGCAGCAATAACAACAACTTGTCCTCTTGCTGTAAGACCATCCATTAATGTTAAAAGTTGTGCAACAACACGTTTTTCAGTTTCTCCATGAATGTTTTCTCTTTTTGGAGCAATTGCATCAATTTCATCAATAAAAATAATTGCAGGTGCATTTTCTTCTGCATCTTTAAAAATATCTCTTAAATTTTCTTCTGATTTTCCATAAACTCCTGAAACAATTTCAGGACCATTAATAGTTATAAATTTTGCATCAGTTTCAGATGCTACTGCTTTTGCAAGTAAAGTTTTTCCTGTTCCTGGAGGTCCATAAAGTAAAACTCCTTTAGGTGGAGATATACCTAACTTTTTAAATATCTCTGGTCTTTTTATAGGAAGTTCAACCATTTCTCTTATAGCTTCAATTTCTTTTTTAAGCCCACCAATATCATCATAAGTCATAGAAGGGGTCTTTGAATCTTCTGCCTTTTCTGAAATAATTACTTTTGTATTTTCAGTTATCCTTACAGCATTTTTAGGAATTGTTTTATTTACAATTAATTGTAAGTCTCTATAACCATCTTCTGTTAGAATAGGAAGTCCTGGGATTTTAACAATGTTTTTTTCAACAATATTAATATTTAATAATTTTTCTTTAATTAAACTTTCAACATCTTTAGTTAAATTTATTTTTTTATTTTTTTCAATAATAGGTGCAAGGTTAATTGTTTCACAAGGCAATACATTTGCTTTTTCAATAAAAACAGAATCATCTATTGATGCACCAGAGTTATGTCTTACAATACCATCTATTTTTATTTGATTTAAACCAGCATCAAGTTCTGTTCCTCTAGTTGCATAAGCTAATGCTCTTTTAGATCCTTCAATTAAGATTACATCTCCAATAGTTAATTTCATTTTATCAAAAACAAGTGGATCTAATTTTGCAATACCTTTCAAAGCATCTTTAATATCTGTTTCTTTAACAGTTAATATTATTTTTTCAACCATATTTTTTTACACCTTTAAAATAAATTATATATTGTAAGAAACTGCTTAAAAATATATTTGTTTTTTTATTAAATTAGTTAATTTGTTTTTTATAATTGTTTTAAACAAATGTCCAAGAAATATAGTTTTTATTTTTTCTTTTTGTAAACTCTTTTTTTAGGAGGTGTGCTCTCTTTTTTATCATTAGACAAATCTTCTTCTTTAGACTCAAGAGCATCGTCTTCTTTCATTTTTTTTAAAAATTCTTCTTTTGTAGGGCATTTATGGTTTAAACACATTTCATAACTTTTTCCTCTCTTAGAAGAAACTTTTATCATTGGAAATTTACATATTTCACAATATGCGTCTTCAATAGGAGTTACAATTTTGTTTTGAGGTAATGGAAATGTATTTTTACATGCAGGATATCCTGAACACGCAACAAATTGTTTACCGGTTTTTCCATGTCTTATAATTAAATTTTTTCCACACTTATTACATTTCCCAATGTAATTTTGTTCAGCAATTCCACCTCTAAGTTCTTTTGCAATTGCATCTTTTTCTTTTAAAAGTATTTTTATAATTTCATGAAGTATTTTTCTAGATTCATTAACAACATCTTCTTTAGTTTTTTTACCAGAAGCTACTTTTTCCATTTCATTTTCAATATCAGCTGTAAGCTTAGGTTGTGTAATTGCATCTGAATGTTTATTTAACACACTACAAACAGATATTGCAATTGGAGTTGGTTCAATTTGTTTTTCAGGTTTAATATATCCTCTATCTTTTAATTTTTGTATAATTGCAGGCCTTGTAGATTTAGTTCCTAAGTTTTGATCTTCCATTAATTTAATAAGTCCACCTTCAGTATATCTTGGTGGAGGTGTTGTAACTTTCTTATCTAAAAATTTATCTTTAATATTTACAATATTTCCTTTTTCTAAAAATGGTAAAATCACTTCATTTAATTTTGAGAAAATATATATTTTTTTCCAACCAGGGTCAATTATCCTTTGTCCATTAACAACAAAAGGTTCTTTTAACACATCAATTAAAACTGATAAATTCTCTGTTTTTGCATCTGTTGAAAGAGTTGCAAGAAATCTTCTAACTACAAGATCATAAATTCTTTTTTCAGTTCCTGATAAATCTACAGCAATATCTACAGGGTAGATAGGAGGGTGATCAGTTGTTTCTTTATTACCTCTAGATGGTTTTATTGGTTTTTTTAAAATTTCTTTTGCATCTTTTTCATATTCTTTAAGACCACTTAGTTTTTCTAAAATACCTTTAAAATCTAGACTTGCAGGATATACAGTGTTATCTGTTCTAGGATAACTGATTATTCCTTTTTGATATAAACTTTCAGCTGTATTCATTGCAGTTGTTGTTCCAATACCTAAAGAACTTGCACTTCTTAAAAAATTAGTTGTATTAAAAGGAGTAGGTTTTTTAAGTGTTTTTTCACTTTTTGAAACAGATATGACAGTGCCTTCTTTTGCATCTTTAATTTTTTCATATATTAAATCTGCTTTTTCAATATCAAACATTTTATTAAGTTTATGAGTACCTTCAAACTTAATTTTATCTTTTTCAAATAAAATTCTAATCACTCTATATTTTTCTTCAACAAACTTATTTCTTTCAAGTTCTTTTTCTACAATTAAATTTAATAAAGGTGTTTGAACTCTGCCTGCTGATAAAAACAATTTTCCTTTTCTATTTGAAATTACTGATAAATATCTAGTTAATATAGCACCCCATAAAAGATCAATTTCTTGTCTTGTGAAAACAGAATAAGCATAATTAAAATCAAGTTCTCTAAGTTCTTTAAAAGCAGTACTTACTTCTTTTTCAATTAAAGCACTAAAATATGCTCTTTTTAATGTTGCTGAAGAATTTTTAATTTTTACATATTCATATGCTTCAAGACCAATGGCTTCTCCTTCTCTATCCGCATCAGTTGCAATTATTATTTCATTTAAATCTTTTCTTTTTTCTTTTAAAAGAGAAATAATTCTTTTCTCAACTTCTTTATAAATAAATTTTTTGTCAGCTAAAAGATCTAAATTAAATATACTCCAATAACCTTCTGGATTTTCAAAATCAACAGTATTTATATGTCCTCTTAAAGGTATTAATAAATAATCTTCTCCATCTTTTTTAAAAGAAAAAGTATCTATACCTTTATCTTTAACTGTCGTAAATTTGTTTTTAGAAAGTATAGATGCAATTTTTTTTCCTGCAATTGCTTTTTCAGAAATAATTAGTTTCATTAATTAACAGCTCTTTTAAAAAGTTGTTTGTAATATTTTGCTTGGTAGGCTTTTACTGTTTTTATGTTCTTTTAAAATAGTTAAAACATTTACTTTAATTATTCCATCTACAGAATAAATATTATCTAAAACTATTTTAAGATCTGGTTTATCTTGAGCAATTATTTTACAAATTAAGTTATATTCTCCTGTAACTTCACTTATATTTAATATATCTTCATTTTCTTTTAATTTTTTTATAATTTCATTTTTTTTAGAAGGATCTAAACAAATTAAAAGTTCAATAATTTCATTATAACCTATAATATTATAATCAATTTCTGCAAATATATTTTTTATAATTCCTCTTTGCTTAAGTCTTTCAAGTCTTTTCTTTATTGCAACATCTGTTAAGTTAATGTCTTTTGCAATATTTGCAAATGAAATCCTTCCATCATTTATTAATTTTTCAATAATGTGTTTATCAATTTTATCAATAATTTGCATTTTAATTCAACCTCTTTTAAGTATTCATTTTAATTGATGTCTAGGTTTTAATAAGTTATATTTGTTAAGATATATTTCAGTTTTTAAAATTTCAATAAACGGGATTACAAAAATTACAAAGAAACCTGTAGAGATTATAATTCCTGCAGATCCTTTTATTAAAACATCTATTATACTTGTAATTATAATTAATATAAAAGAACTAATAAATAATGTTATAAAATGAAACCAATTTCTTTTAAAATATTTTATACTTAAAAGAATTGATTTTGGAATTAATTCATTTTCAAGAATCATTATTTGTGGAACAAACCAAATCCCTATAGTTATTATTAATAAAATAAATTGCACAATAAAATTATTTAATATACCTATATCATAAAAAATAGAGGATATTAAAAATAATAATAAAAATGTTGAAAAATTAAATTTTAATAATTTATAAAAAGATTTTTTTATTTTATTAAAAGGAACAGTTTCAGAAAAATTATAATCTTTTCCAATCTTGTATATTAAAACTGTTTGAATCAATGAATAAATAAAAAACAATATAAATGTTGTAAATAGAAGAATAATAGTTCCTTGCAGAGTATTATTTACAATATTATAAGATATATTTAAAGTTCCTCCAAAAATACTTATTAAAGGATCAATAACAAATAAAAGAAAGATAAATAATATACTATAAGAAAAAGCTAGTTTGTAGTTTTCTACATATTTTTTAAAACTTAATACAAAATCCATAAATCACACACTTTAAAATTAAATAAGATATATTATATAATTAGTAGCAATTACTTTAAAAACCTAATCTTATGTTGTGTTTTATTTTGGATTATAAAATCTTTCCTTTTAAATAGTATTTATCAGCATCAATAATTTTAACTTTTAGTTTTTGTCCAATCTTTGCATTTTCATCAATTACAACTGATAAATAATTATTTGTTTTTCCAACAAATTTATTGTTTTTTCCAATTTCTGTAATAATTATTTCTTTTTCTTTACCAATTTCTAGTTTGTTTTTTTCTAAAATATATTTTTCAAATATTTTTGTAATTTCTCTTGATCTTTCTTTTTTAGTTCTAGAAATTAGATCTTTATATTTTTCAGCTTCAATATTTTTTCTCATTCCAAATCTTGAAAGATTAATAAAATTAGGTTTAATTTTTTTAATGACTTTTATTGTTTCTTTAAAATCTTCTTCTGTTTCTGTAGGGTATCCTACAATAATATCTGTTCCAATTGAAATTTCTGGTATTTCTTTTTTAAATTTATCAATTATTGTGTATACATCTTCAATTGTGTAATATCTATTCATTTCTTTTAAAACTTTATTACTTCCTGATTGAATAGGGATGTGTAGAAATTTATATATTTTCTCATTTTTATAAATTTTAATTAAATCATCAATAATTATTTTTAAATGTTGTGGATTTGCCATTCCAACTCTAATTTTAAAATCTCCTTTAATTTCAATAATTCTTTTTAAAAGCGTGTTTAAGTTTTCATTAATATCAAAACCATAACACCCATTATCTTGTGATGTTAACAATATTTCTTTAGAGTTTTCTTCATTAACAGAATATTCAATTTCTTTAATTATTTTTTCAATAGGTTTGCTTTCAAGCCTACCTCTTGCAAATTTCACTGCACAGTAGTTGCAATTTCCTAAACATCCATTTGAAATAATTATTGTATCTGTATTTTTTTTTAAATTTTTTTTTTTATTTCCTACATTATTAATTATAACTTCTATTTTTTCTTTTTCTGAAACTTTAAAGTATTTTGCGTCTGGCATTTCTTTTACTAATGCTTCTTTATCAATATCTACTAAACATCCAAAAATAATTATCTTTTCTTGTGGTATTTTATTTTCTTTTAATTTTTTTAAAAAATTTAATATTTTTGTTTGTGTTTGTTCTTTAACCCCACAAGTATTAATAAGTATATAATCAGATTTTTTAATTTCTGCAAAATCTTCTGTAAAGTAATGCTCTTTAACTACATTTTCTGTATCTTTTTTATTAAGTGTACAGCCATATGTTTTTACAAATAGTTTTGACATTTTAAATCTTTATTTATTTTTTTGAAGCAATAATTCCTATTGCTCCTGAAATAATAAACTCTAAGAATGCAGATTTAAAAAAGAAATCATAATTATTAAAAATAAATTTAAATAATTCTTTCATTGGCAGATTATTTAAGTTAATAATATTCCAATAGAAAAAGAAAAAAGCTAAGAAATAACTAATAATTCCAACAATTAAAAAAATTATTAATAAATTATATTTATTTTTAATCTCCATATATTTTAATGTATATTCTGTAAAATAATACATTCCAAAGAATCCCACAATAGGAAGTAACATATACATTGGAGATTTAAAAAAATCACTTGGTGTTATAAAATATATTAATAAATAACTAATAATGATTGTTATTACAAACCAACTGATTAAAGAATAATTTATTTTTTTCATAGTTTTTCATAGTTTTAAAATTTTTATTTAAATTATAATATTAAATAATAATAGACTAAAAACTATAAATATCTTTCTTATTTAAAAAAACACTAATTTATATATTTTTTTATAGATTATATTCCTATGGCTGATAAAAAATCAGATTTAAACACAATTAGTTTTATTAATCAAAAGACTATTAAAAAAAAGGCAGCCATACCAAAGATTAAAAAAAAGTTTTCTATAATTAATTACTTTAAAGAAAACAAACCAATTTTATTAAAAAATTTAAAATATTTTTTCTTAGCCTCTTTTGGAGTTCTTTTTTCTCTTTTATTATCTGTTTTGATTTTTCCTGAAAACATAGGTTTATTTACAATAATTTTAACCACTTTGTTTTTAATGCCTCAAATATATAAACAATCTAAATATAGTCAATTGTTATTTGGAAGATCTAAAAAAATAGAACATAAAGGAATTAGCATGGTTGAAATGTCTGTTCCTAAAAAAACTAATTTTTTAAGATTCAATCAACTATACAATGAAAATAAAGATTTAGTTGATCTTTTTTTAATTTTTTTCTTAGGTATTTTTTTAACAATTATGTTATTTATTTTAATTGCTCCTTTTGAAGTTTCAAGCAATGCTTTTTCAACCATTGGGTGGGATAATAATCTTGTTCCTTCAAAAGATATTGGTTTTGATAATCAAGATAAATTAATTATTTTCAAAGAAATTTTTGTAAACAACTTATCAGTAATATTTGTTTGTTTTTTATTTGCTTTAATTTTTCCTTCGGCAGGAATTTTAATTGTTGTTTGGAATGCTATTCTTTGGGGGGTTATTTTTACTCAATATATGTCATTGTATAGTTTAGTGTATAATGTTTCTTTTTCAGTTGTTTTTCTTGCTGTTTTTTGGAGTGCTATACCACATATATTTTTAGAGGCAATAGGTTATTTTTTTAGCACCATTGCAGGAATTATTTTAGCTATTTCAATAAAAACAGATTTTCATGATACTGACAGGTTATTTCTAATTTTAAAATATTCAATTGTTCTTTTAGGTTTTGCAATATTTTTTGCACTAGCAGGTTCTTTCTTTGAAGCTTATTTCTATGATATTTTTAAAAATTTGTTTTTATAATTTTTATTTTTTAAAAAGTATTATAAATATATTGTATTACTATATTAATTGTAAAAATATAAATAAAGTGATTAATTTTGACATTAAAAACAGATGCTTCTTTTCCATGGACTGAAAAATATAGACCAAAGACTTTAGATCAAATGGTTGGTCAGACACATGTAGTCCCTAGACTTAAAAAATATGTTGAAAAAAGAAGTATGCCTAATCTTTTATTTGCAGGACCTCCAGGTGTTGGAAAAACTTGTTCTGCAGTAGCTCTTGCAAAAGAACTTTTCCAAAATACTTTTTCACAAGATTTTCTAGAGCTTAATGCTTCTGATGAAAGAGGTATTGGGGTTGTAAGAGGTGCTATAAAAGATTTTTCAAGAACTATTCCTTTAGGAGCAGATTTTAAAATTATTTTTTTAGATGAAGCAGATGCTTTAACAGTTGATGCTCAACAAGCTTTAAGAAGAACTATGGAAAAATACACTGGAACTGTAAGGTTTATTCTTAATGCAAATTATTCTTCAAAATTAATTACACCCATCCAGAGTAGATGTTCTCTTTATAAATTTAAACCAATATTAAAAGAAGACATAATTAAATATTTAACAATGATTCTTACAAAAGAAAATGTCTCTTACGATCAAGAAGCATTAGATGCAATCTATGATGTTTGTGAAGGAGATATGAGAACTGCAATTAATTATCTTCAAGCAGCTTCTTCTATTGGAGATAAGATTACAAAAGAAATAATTTATGAAGTTTCAAATTCAGCTCAACCTCAAGATATCTTTCATATGATAGATGCTTGTCTTGAAGGTGATTTTTTAAAAGCAAGAGGATTTATGGAAAAACTTCTTTTTGAACAAGGTTTAAGTGGAGAAGATGTAATTAATCAAATTTATAAAAAATTTATTGTATATCCTGAAGATAAAATTACAATTGATCTTAAAGTAAAAATTATTGATCGTATTGCTGAAATTAATTTCAGATTAGTAGAAGGTGCAAATGATAGAATACAGCTTGAAGCTTTACTTGCACAAATTATTTTATTAAACTCAAATAAATAAGGAAATGATATTATGGCCTCATATATTGATGATTTAGTTGGAAAATATAGTTTAGAAAAAGATAAACAAAAAGAAGAAGCTAGAAAAGCTGCTGAAAATAATACTGAAAAGAGGGAAGAAATTTCTCTAGATTCTAAGAAAGAAACTTTAAAACAAGATAATTTCTTTGAAAAAAAATCAGTTGATGTAGATTCTTCTCCAAAACCTCAAGAAAATTTTTCTTTTACACAAAATAAAAAAATAATGGATTTATCAGAATTTGATTCTTCTAAAAAACAAGAAAAAGTAAATTCTACAGAATCAGAAGATTCTTTATTTGAAAGATTAAAAGCAAAGAATGCTGAAACACAAGCACCTTCTGAAAAGAAAAAAACATTAGATATTGGTGATTTATCCGAAAAAGAAAAAAAATTAATTGATGATGATAAAGATTCTGTTTTTGATACAGATACTCAAAAACAAAATAAACTTGATGCCCTTTCAAAATTAAAAGCTCTTAACACAAACACAGAAATTAAATCCTCAGAACTTTCTGAAACAAAAGGAGATTCTGCTTTTGAAAAACAAGAAGAAAAAATAGATGGTGCTACATTAATTACAAAATATGGAGAGGTTAAAATCTATAGATTAGATTCTCAATCTATTTTACACTATTCAGTTCCAGTACCAAAACCAAATCCTAGTCAAAAAATAATAATTAATACTTTAAAAGAAGCAACTACAAGACTTGTAGCTTCTGATCCTTATAAAATAAGAGATCCTCTTCAAAGAAAAAACATATATTATCAAAAAGTAATTGATATTTTAGAAACTGCTCAAGAGATAAACATTCCAAAACATCTTTATCCATTTTATGCAGATGCAGTTGTAAAAGAAATGACTGGTTATGGTGTAATTGAACCATTACTTGAAGACGATAAGTTAGAAGAAATTATGATTGTTGGTCCTAAAAAACCAGTGTATGTTTTCCATGTAGATTATGGAATGATGACAACAAATATTGTTTTCTTTTCAGATGATGGAATTAATGATATTATTGATAAAATTGCAAGATCTTTAGGAAGAAGTGTAGATATTTCAAATCCACTTTTAGATGCAAGACTTCCAGATGGATCTCGTGTAAACGCAACTGTGCCTCCAGCATCAATTGATGGTTCTACAGTTACTATTAGAAAGTTCAGAGATGATCCTTACACTATAATTGACTTAATAAACTTTAAAACACTTAATTTAGAAGTTGCTGCATTCTTGTGGTGTGTTGTTGAAGGATTTGGTGCAAAACCAGCAAATATTTTAATTTCAGGTGGAACAGGTTCTGGAAAAACAACTACATTAAATGTTCTTGCAAACTTTATTCCTGAAGCAGACAGAATATTAACAATTGAAGACACTGCGGAATTAAGACTTCCTATAAAGCACGTAATTAGATTTGAAGGAAAACCACCAGGCCTAGAAGGAAAAGGTGAATTAAGTTTAGAAATCTTAACTAAAAACACTTTAAGAATGAGACCTGATAGAATAGTTGTAGGTGAAATTAGACACAAAGAAGCAACTACTCTTTTCACTGCCATGAACACTGGTCACGATGGTTGTATGGGTACAGTGCACGCAAATTCTGCAAAAGAAACAATTGTAAGACTAACTTCACCACCAATGGATGTTCCTCCTTTAATGCTTGCAGGAATTGATTTTATAATTATTCAAAAAAGATTAAGAACTTCAAAAGGACAAGTTAGAAGAATCACAGCAATTGCAGAGATTATGGGTGTTTTAGATGGAGATCCAAAGATAAATATGGTCTTTGTATGGAATCCTGAAACAGATTCTCTTGAAAGAACTAAAGAACCTATACTTTACTTTGATTTAATTAAAACATACACAAATTTAAGTGATCAAGATATTTTGAATAAAATTAGTGACAGGGCAAAAATCCTTGAAGATTTACGTTCAAAGAAAATTAGATCTATAACTGAGGTTGCAGAGCAAGTCCAAAAAGAATATATACTAAAAAGATAGTATATATATTTAAAATAGAAATAAAGATTTTAATGGATTCAAAAAAATTAGAACTTTTAAAAAATGATTTAGAAAAAAATAAATCAAAAAAAGATGACTTAGATGTAGATTTAGATGCTGTTCAAAATATTGTTAAAAAGATGAAAGAAAAGGACAAAAATATTACATCTGAATCTTTATCTGAAGGTCATTTAAAAGAACTAAGAGAAGTAATCTCTCAAGGTAGACTTTCTCAGTTTGATGTAGATGCTGAAAATAAATTAGCTGCAAATACAGAAGGTGCACTTGAGAAAAGTGCTGCAAAATATTATAGACCTTTTAAGAAATTAATTGATTCTGTGGTTTTATATATTTTAAAGAATCCATTAGGTAAAAAAATATCTTATTATTTAACCTCTGCAAACTATAAAAGAACATTAGTGCAACATTTAGTTCTTTCAACAATCTTTTCTTTATTGATTGCAAGTTTTTTATCTTTTTTATTATTAATTATTTTTGTTGCAACAATGCCTTTATGGACAGTTAGTATACTTTTTATATGGCCAATATTATTTTTAGTATTTGTATTTATTTTATCATACGTTATTCCAATGCAGAAAGCAAAATCCAGAGGGGTCTATATTGATATTGAACTGCCTTTTGCTTTAAGACATATTGCAACAGAACTTCAAGCAGGTATTGGACTTTACAAAGTACTTCAATCTGTTGCTGCAAATGACTATGGTGTATTATCAGAAGAAATGAATAGAACTATTCTAGAAATTGAAAATGGTACTGATACAAAAACAGCTTTAAGACATTCTGCATTAAGAAGTCAATCTAAAAATTATAATATTGCACTTTTCCACATTGTAAGAACATTAAATACTGGTGGTAATTTAGCAAATACAATTAATAGTGTTGCAGACACAGTGTCTTTTGATCTTTTAGAGTCTACTAAAACATTTGGAGAAAAAATGAATTTCTTCGGAATTATTTTTATTTTCATGGCTATTGTTATGCCTGTATTTGCAGCTATTTTAGGTGCAATTGCAAATGCTCCTCTTGGACAAGATGGTGCTTTGTTTTTACCAGGTGTTATGACGCCAACAACATTAACTTTAATTTATGCTGTGGCATTACCTGTAATATTCATCTTTTTAATCTATTATATTAAAATGATTGAACCAAAAATGTGATTTTATTTGAGTAAAGTATTAGACAGATATCAAGTATTTTTATATGCTTTAAAAATAAAGATTCCTGCAAAAATATGGATTGTTTTAATCTTTTTTGCAAGTGTATTCTTAGGAATAATTGGTTATTTCTTAGATATTAAAATTGGACTTTTATTATTTGTAAATGCATTAGTTTTAGGTCTTGGACTTCCAATGTATCTTTATTTTAAAAAGATTAGAGCAATTGAAAGATATTGGCCAGATTCTTTGAAATTAATTGCAGACACTATGAAGGCTGGTTCTTCATTTGATTTTGCTTTAAGAGAAGTATCTACTGCTGATTTTGGACCTCTTTCTTTTGAAATTAATGAAGCTATCAGAAGACTTGAGATGGGAGATTCAATGTATGTTGCTTTAAGTTATTTATCTTTAAGAATTGAATCTAAAATTGTAAGAAGAACAATTACTTTAATTCAAGAATCTTTAAGAACAGGTGCTCAACTTGCAGATGTTTTAGAAGAAATTGCAAATGATACTAAACAATTGTTTAGAGTAAAAAAAGAAAGACAAACAAAAACAATGCTTCAAACAATTTTTATTGTTGCAGCATCTGCAATTGTTGCTCCATTTATTTTTGGAATGACAAGAGTAATTACAGGTTTTTTAACAGATATTGCTGCAAACTCAGGAATTGCAGCAGCAGAGGCTTTACAAGTTTCTTTAGATGCTCAAAAAACAATCTTTTTACTTTTAGATATTTATATTGTAATTGAAATATTTGCAGCTTCTGCAATGATTAGTGTTATGAGAGAAGGAGATTTAAGCTTTGTAGTTTTATTTTTCCCTGTATTAATTACTATTGGATATATAGTATATTTTATTTCTCAAGTAATACTAAATTTAATGCTTTCAGGAATGGTTTAGATATGAAGTTTAAAAGATTAATAAAAGATAATAAAGGACAAGTTTCTTTAGAATTTATAATTATTACAGGTGTTGTAATATTAGTTGCGTTAACTGTTGGAATTTTTGTAAAACAGACTTCTGCAAAGAATGTTAAGACTGCAACTGACTATCAATCAATAGTTAATAATAGTTAATTGGTTTGAAATATTGAACAGAAACATATATAAATATATTGTATGTAATATTTTAATTAATTTAACTAGTACAAGTTATTAGTTATACACTTTATGTGTGATGTTTAAAAAAATATAAAAAAGGTGTTTTAAAAATGAATAAAAAATTTAAAGGACAAGGTGCTCTTGAGTATCTTCTTTTAATCGGTGGTGCAGTATTAATCGCTGTTATTGTTATTGCATTACTTGTTGGTATGGGTGGACAATCTAGAGATTCTGCTGCTGCTCAAGCTGAAAAAGCTAATCAAGCTACAGATGTTCCTCAACCATCACAAATTGTACAAGTTGTTGCTGCATACGATGCATGTAATTCAACTGCATTAACTGCTGACTTAACATTCTCTTGGAGACCATTAGGTGAAGGTGGAAGTCACGAGTTATATATCATGGATTCAAGTAATAATGAATTAACAATAGCTTCATTAACAGATAATTCTGGTGCAGTAACTATTGATGAAACAGATTTAAATCCAAACGAAGTTAATGGTTTAAGAGTAGGATTAAATTTAAATACTGGTAATAAATGTGGTGACTCATACTACTTATATATTAAAACAACAAAGAATAACCAAACAGTAACATCTCAAGGTTATAGATTCAGTTGGGTTGATTAAGTAGTAAACTAAATAGGTTGGTTTTTTATTTTTTTAAAAAATCAACTTTATTTTATTTTTTTATTTTTAAAAGAAAGATGGTAATTTATGACATTTTCAAAAAAACAAAAAGGACAAGGAGCAATGGAATATTTGCTTTTAATTGGTGCTACTATAATTATTGCAATTTCTGTGATTATTTTAATAACTAATATGAATGCTTCTAATAGAGAAGCTGCTTTAGAGCAAGATAAAGCTATTACAACTATTTTAGATAATACTTTAGTTCCACCAATTGTTACAAGTGTTGATTGTGAGGCTAGTGGAGATGTAACTATTAATTTAGTATCTTCTGCTCCAAATACAGGTTATAGAATTAAAATAGATAATAATGATCCTTATCCAACAGGAACAGATGTTTTATATGTTCAAGAAGGAACTAGTGTTTTAAAAGTTTCTGCAAGTCAATTAGGCACAACATCACCTGGAACCGAATATGAAGTTTCAGTTATAACTGTTAAAAATAATGTTCATTCAAGACCATCAACTCCTGCATCTTCATGTGTTGCAAGATAATTAAAATATAGTGATTATATATTATGAATAGATTAAATTTACTTTTAAATGACCAAAGAGGTCAAGTTTCTATTGAATATTTAATCATGATTGTTTTTGGTATGATTTTAGTAATTACAACTGGTATTGTTATATTAAATTTAAATAGTTTTATAACTGTTGCAAAATCTAAAATATTAACTTATAGAGATAATATTTTAGCTTCTTTATAAATAATTTTTGTTGAGAAAATAATGTATGTTTAACTTTCCTTTTTTTGCATTTTCAATAACTTTATTATTTTTATTATTTGCAAGTTATTATGATATTAAAAAAAGAATTGTTCCAAATTTTTTAGTTTTATACTTATTGATTATTGGAGTTATTTTTAAAATTATAGAAACAATTTATTTTTCACAAATATCTATTCTTCTTAATGCTCTTTTATCTTTCGGGATAACATTTATTGTAGGTTATATTCTTTGGGAATTTGGTTTTTTTGCAGGTGGTGATTTAAAGTTGTTTTCTGCAATTTCTTTTTTAAATCCTTTTAATATTAATTTTTTAGGTTTTTTATTTTCTTTAAAAACAATTACTATTCCTGTCTTTTCTTTAACTTTAGTAATTACCGCTATTCTTTCTACAGCACCTATTCTTATTTTTAGTGCCCTGTATTTATTTATATTTAAAAGACACTATAGAATACTTATAAATCTATTAAAAACAAAAAATACATTGTTTTCATTATTAAGCTCTATTTTAATTCTTTTTTTAATTTCTTCTTTTTTTAATATTTTTGAAATGTATATTCCTTTTTTAATATATTTTTTATTATCTGTAATGTTTATATTATTTTTTAGACAACTTGAAAAACAAAATATTGTTCAATATAATTATTTAGTTTTAGGTCTTTATTTATTATTAATTGGATATTCTTTGATTTTTTCAAAAAAAATATTTGTTTTTTATGATTTATTAGTTATCACTATAACTATTTTAATTATTTTCTTAAGTATAACTTTTTATAAAATAATCTCTTCAAAGATATTAACTTTTAGTAAAAAAATAAATGATTTAAAAGAAGGAGATGTAGTTTTAAATAATTATTATTTAGTAAATAAAAAAGTTATTGAAAAAAAACTATCATTTATTAATTATTTAAAAGAATATACTTCTAAACAAAAATCAAATAAATTAATCATAGATTCTAGGAAAGTAGGTGGTCTTTTACCAGAAGACATAACCTTTTTAAAGAGTTCATATAAACATAATTTAGAGAAGGAGATAGTTTTAAAAAAAACAATTCCATTTACCCCTTCTGTGTTAGTTGCATATATTTTATTAAATATTTTAGGAGATTTTATTTGGTTTATTTTTTAAGCTTAAATAATAAATAAGGAAGGAATTTAAAATGAAGAATATAAAAGGACAAATTGCAATTGAATATATTATTTTGATATCTATTTTATTATTGTTTTTTCAAGCAATCATATATCCAAATATTGTTTTTTCAGAAAATATTGTAGGTGATATCTATAATATTACTCAAACAAAACAATCTATTGATAAACTTGGAGATGATTTAGCATCTTTTGCAAGTTCTCCTGGATATGGTAAAAGATTAGTTTATTTTTATCTTCCTGACAATGCAAAAATTATAAGTTGTAATTCTGCAACAAAGACAATTGAATACCAAATATCAATTTCTTCTCAAAACCCAAAACCAAACATTTCTGAATGTGATTCTGCAACAAACGTTTGTACTTTTGAAAAGTTTGTCTCAATTGGAGATGTATCTTTTACTTGTGATGAAGTTGGCCCTGGCTTTAACAATTACTTAGTTGTTGACAAAACTATTAATGGAGATATAGATGTTTCTTCAAGATAAAAAAGCTCAAACAAGTTTAGAGTTTTTAATTATTCTTTTAATTGTAATGGTTATAGCTATAACTGTAGTTGCATCTTTAACATCTACTTTTGATATTAATATTGCTATGCACAAAACAAAAAATTTAACTTTAAAATATATTGCTGGATATAATCATTCTTATTCAATTAACACTATTAATTATGTTTTTGATAATGATAAATTAGATCTAGTAGTTTACTTAAATAAAGGCCTTGAAACTAATTGTCCAGTAGTCCCTGATGATTATAATTACACTGCTTTAACAAATGGCTTGTTAGATAGAACTAAGTTTGATGTTATTAATATTAGTTTAGAGTGTGTTTAATAGGTGAATTAAAATTATGGATAGACATATTATTTATTTAGAGATTATTTTTTTATTTTCAATAATTGTAAATTTAATTGTTCCAGGCAATTTATTTTTAAAAATACTACTTATGCTATTAACTTTTTTATTCTATATTAAAGAAATTGGTAGCTATAAATTAATTAAAGCAAAATATAATTATGTAGGAATAGGATTTACATCTATTTTAGGGATGTTTATCATTTCTCAATACATAACACACATTTATTTTTTATTAGTATTTATGTGTCTTGTTGTACTTTATTTATATTTATTTAAAGTATTATTTAACATAACTTACGGAGTGGTTACAAAAAGTAATTCTAAAGAAGTTTATTTTAAAATTAAAGATCCTTTCTTTAATTTAAATAAAGAATTTTCTTTAAAATATTCAAGACCTTTAAAAGAAGGTACAGTAATTTTAATTGAATTGTCTAAATTTTTTGTAAATAAAAAACCTGTAAAAATAAAAAAAGTTATTAAATAACAGTATGGATGAAATAAAATTAAAAACATTTTTAATTTTTGCAATTATAATCTCACTTTTAATTTTTCTTTTTTATATTCTTTTTTTTAAAGCACCTGTTTTAGATCTTTTATCGCCTGACATTTCTCTTTTAGAAAAAGTTGTTTCTGTTTCTGGAACATTAAAAGATTTTTCTATTGAAAACAATAATTTGTTTTTTAAAATATGTAATTTTTCTTCGTGTATAGATGTGGTTTATTTTAATCCTTCAAAAACTAATGTTAATTTACTACAAAATTCCTTTTCTTTTAAAAAAGAAATAAAAATAACTGGTAAATATACTCTTTATCAAAGCAAACCAGAAATAATATTATATAAATTTGAGGATTAAATGATAATAGAAGTAATATTAGGGGTTTTAACTGGAATTGTTTTAGGGTTAATTCCTTCATTACATATTAATTTTGTATCGTATCTCTTTATTTCTTTTAGTATATTTTTAATTTTTCCAAATCATTTATTTTTCTTTTTATCTCTTTCAATTTCTCAATTAATTACAAACTATATACCTCAAACTTTTTTTTCTGTCCCAAATACCGAAAACATAATGTCTTTATTCCCTCTTCACAGATTGTTTTTAAAACAACAAGCTTATGATGGTATTTTTCTTTGTTTTTTAGGTTCTTTTTTTGGTAGTTTATTTTCTATTTTACTTTTTCCTTTATTATTTTTATTTTTTACTTTTTTTATTGGTTTTAATTTTTTAATTTCTTTTGCAATAATTTTTACAATTTTAAGTTTTATTTTTTCTCAAAAAAAACTAAAAGAAAAATTAATAATTTTTTTAATTATTTTTTCTTCAGGTGTTTTAGGTTTGTTTACTTTAAAATATAATTATTTTGTAAAAGAACCTTTATTTATTTGTGTAATGGGTCTTTTTACTTTTCCTTTACTTTTAAAATCTATTTTTGAAAAAAATTCTAAAACAATTTATCAAAAAACAACCTTATCTATATTGCCTTCTTTTAAAAATTCTTCTCTTTATTCTTTTTTTGGTTCTTTAGCTTCTTTATTTGTAATACTTGTGCCTTCTTTTTCGTCATCTTTAGGGGCTGTAATTTTTTCAAGATTTAAAGAAAAAATTTCAACTTATAATTATTTAATTATTTTTTCAAGTATTTCAATTAGTGCTTTAATCTTTTCTTATTTTCTTGCAATGTTTTTCAATAAACCAAGACTTGGTTATTTTGCAATTTTACTTTCTGAAAAATTAGTTCTTTTTAAAACTGATTTAGTTTTATATATTTCTGCAATTATTTTAACTGTAAGTTTAACTATTTTAATTTTGTTATCATTAATTAAAGATATAATTTTATTTTTTAATTCTCAAAATTTAAATCGTCTAAATCTAATTGTTTTAATTGTTAGTTTTATTTTTATAATTTATTTATCTGATTTTAAAACTCTTTTAGTTTTCTTTTTAAGTGTTTTAATTGGTTTTTTACCTTTAATCTTTAACAAATCTAGAGTATATTTAATGGGATATATAATGCTCCCAACTCTTTTGTTTTATCTATAAAAATTAAGTCTTAATAAAAAATATAATATTTTATTTTTAAAACTTGGAATATATACCACTCTTCTATTCTCTAATGCTTTTATAGATTTTAAAACAACCTCTTTTGCTTCCATGTACATAAAAGAAGGTAGTTTTGGAAGCATTGTTTTAAAGATTGCATGTTTATCAAAATTAGTTTTCGTAAATCCAGGACATAATGCTTGAATCTTAATATTTTTATTTTGTTTTTTAATTTCATCTTGTAAATTTTTAGAGAAATGTATTATATATCTTTTAGTTGAATTGTATATGATGTTACTTTTAGAAGTAAACAAATATCCTGCAAGAGATGCTACATTTATTATTTTTCCTGAATTTCTTTTAATCATTTGATCTAAAACTGCTCTTGTAAGTAATGTTGTTGCAGTTATGTGAACATTTATCATGTTTTGTGTAATGGAGTATTCTGTTTTTGAAAAAGGTATTCTATTTCCAAAACCTGCATTATTAATTAATATTTCAATATTTTCTTTTTCAATAATTTTACAGAGTTGGTTTATTTGATCTAATCTTGATAAATCAAAAATTAAATATTCACATTTAATTTTATATTTATTTTCTAAATCTTTTTTAATTTTTTTAAGTTCTTTTTCATTTCTTGCAACTAAAATTAAATCTTTTTTTAATTTAGCAAATTGATATGCATATTCCTTACCAATTCCACTAGAGCCTCCAGTAATTAATATTTTTCTTTTCATATTTTTTCTTTCTTTTAATTATAGTTATATATATTTAGGTTTATATATATAATATGGTAGAATGGTATATTTATAAAGATGTTCTTGAAAGCATAATGGAATTTTCAAAATCTTTTTATCCAAGAGAATTTTCTGGAATGCTTTATACAAAAAATAATATTATTGAAGATATATATATTATACCTCAAACACATAGTAATGAAAATTCAGCAGTTATTAGACTTGATTTTGTGCCTCTTTCTCTTTCAATAAATGGTTCTGTTCATTCACATCCATCAGGAAACGGATATCCTTCTAGAGCAGATCTTTCTTTTTTTCAATCAAAAGATGTAAATATTATTGTATATCATCCTTATGATTTATTTTCTTTTAAAGCCTATAATTCAAGAGGAGAAAATATAGAAATTAAGGTGATTTTAAGAGAAAAAAGCAAACTTTTAAAAAACTTGTGACACAAAAAATTTAAAGATTTTGTTACATATGTTATTTAATAAATTATAACTACTTTTCCTATGTGATTTTTTTTAAATATTTGGAGGATATTTTTATGCACGATGACAACACAGAGAATTTTGACAAAGATTCTTTAAATTCAGTTTCAACTGAAGATATGCAAGAAGAATTAACTAATGATAATTTAGAAACATCTCAAGAGACAGATAAAAACTTATCTGAAAATAAAGATGATTGTCAAGAAAGAATTGAATATCTTGAAAATCAACTTAAATTATCTGTTGCAGATTTTTCAAACTATAAAAAAAGAGTTATCAGAGAACAAGAAAATATTTCTTTTCAAGAAAATTCAAAAATAATTTTAGAATTTTTATCTTTTAAAGAAACTTTACAAAAAGCGATATCTCATGAACAAAATGAATCTTCAAAGAAAAACTTAGAAGAACTAAACAATAATTTTGATAATATCTTATCTAGATTAAATATTAAAAAAATAGATTTACAAGGAAAAGATTTTGATTATAATTTATCAGAATGTATTCAAACTTTAAAAGTTACTGATAAAAATAAAAATAATAAAGTAATTGAAGTTTTAGAAAACGGATATACTTTTAAAGAAAAATTAATAAAACCAGGAAAAGTAATAATTGGTCAATTTATGGAGGAATAAATTATGGCATCAGAAAAAATAATAGGTATTGATTTAGGTACAACAAATTCTGCAGTAGCAATCATGGAAGGAGGAAAACCTGAAATTTTAATTAATTCTGAAGGAGGAAGAACAACTCCATCTGTTGTAGCTCTTTCAAATGATCAAATAATTGCAGGTTCTCTTGCAAAAAGACAAGCTGTTGCAAACCCACATAATACAATTTATTCAATTAAAAGAAAAATAGGTACATCAGAGAAAGTAACTTTAGGCGATAAACAACATACCCCTGAAGAAATTTCAGCAATGGTTTTACAAAAATTAAAAAAAGATGCTGAAGAAGCATTAGGTCAAAAAATATCAAAAGCAGTAATAACTGTTCCAGCATACTTTACAGATTCACAAAGAAAAGCTACAAAAGATGCAGGAAAGATTGCAGGTCTTGAAGTTTTAAGAATAATTAATGAACCTACAGCTGCAGCTCTTGCATATGGTTTAGATAAAAAACATGCACACACAGTTTTAGTATTTGATCTTGGTGGTGGAACTTTTGATGTTTCTATTCTAGAATTAGATGATGGTGTTTTTGAAGTAAAAGCAACAAGTGGAGATAATCATTTAGGTGGAGATGATTTTGATCAAAAAATAATTGATTATTTAGTTGCAGATTTTAAACAAAAAGAAGGAATTGATTTAACAACAGATAAAATGGCAATGCAAAGATTAAAAGATGAAGCTGAAAAAGCCAAAATAGATCTTTCTCAAACTTTAAAAACAACAATTAACATACCGTATATTACAGCAAACAATTCAGGTCCAAAACATTTAAACACAGAACTTACAAGAGCAAAGTTTGAAGAATTGTCTCAAGATTTATTTAAAAGAGTTGAAATACCAGTTAAAAATGCATTGCAAGATGCAAAACTTGATGCTTCAAAAATAGATGAAATTATTTTAGTTGGTGGTTCTACAAGAATACCAAAAGTTTTAGATATTGTTGAAAAATTAACTGGTAAAAAAGCAAATAAATCTATTAATCCTGATGAAGTTGTAGCTATGGGTGCTGCTATACAAGGTGGTGTTTTAGGTGGAGATGTAAAAGATGTTTTACTTTTAGATGTAACTCCTCTTTCTTTAGGTATTGAAACTTTAGGAGGAGTATTTACAAAATTAATAGATAGAAACACAACTATTCCTACTAAAAAATCACAGATTTTTTCAACAGCTGCAGATAATCAAACCGCAGTTGATATAAATATTTTACAAGGTGAAAGACCTCTTGCAAAAGACAATCATCCTTTAGGAAGGTTCCAACTTATAGGTATTATGCCTGCACCAAGAGGGGTTCCACAAATTGAAGTTTCTTTTGATATAGATGCAAATGGTATTCTTTCTGTATCTGCTAAAGATTTAGGAACAGGTAAGTCTCAAGAAATAAAAATAACTGCAACTACAAATCTTTCTGAAGCAGATATTGAAAAAATGAGAAAAGAAGCAGAAGAGAATGCTGAAGCTGATAAAAAAGTAAAAGAAGAAATTGAAGAAAGAAATAAAGCTGAAACATTAATCTATAGTGTTGAAAGTTTAGTTAAAGAAAGTAAAGATAAGCTTGAAGAAGGAGATATAAAGGAACTTGAAACTTTAAAAGAAGATTTAAAGAAAGCAGTTGATGATAAATCTCCTGAAATGAAAACTAAAACTGAAAACTTACAAAAGAAGCTTTATGAAATTTCTTCAAAAGTTTATCAAAAAGCATCTCAAGAACAACAAGCTTCTCAACAAAAGGAAACTACTGAAAATGAAGATGGTTCAAAAACAGTAGATGCTGACTTTTCAGAAGAAAAAGATTCTTCTGAAAGCCAAGATGCTCAAGACAAAAAAGAAGAGGATAAAAAATAATTATTTCTTTTCTTTTTTTTTAATTTTAAAAAACTAATTGTGAAAAATTATGTCAGATAAAGATTACTATTCTATTTTAGGGATTTCAAAAGATGCTTCTTTAGAAGAAATAAAAAAAGCATATAAAACACTTGCAAAAAAATATCACCCTGATCTTGCAGGCGCTTCTGCAGATCCTGAAAAGTTTAAAGAGATTAGTAATGCTTATTCTGTTTTATCTGATACTGATAAAAGAAAACAATATGATTCTTATGGTCATGATGCATTTTCAAAAGGGTATGCTGGAAATGCTGGACAAGGATTTTCTGGTTTTTCAGGTTTTGATTTTTCAGATATTTTTAGTTCTTTTATGGATGATGACGATGGAGGTTTCTTTTCTCAATTTTCTCAAAGAAGAGGTGGTAGATCTCATCGTCAAGAAAGTTTAAATCTAGTTTATAATCTTGAAATTGATTTTGAAAAGGCAATTTTAGGTGGAAAAGAAAAAATTGAATTTTATAAAGATGAAGAATGTAATTTTTGTGCAGGAACTGGTTCTAAAAGTATGCAAAAAGATGTGTGCCCTACCTGTAATGGTAGAGGAAGAACAGTTACTACAAAAAGAACTCCTTTTGGAATGTTTTCTGTTGAAAATGTTTGTTCTAATTGTAAAGGGGATGGTTATATTATAAAAGATCCTTGTTCTAAATGTTCTGGAAAAGGATATTTAAGAGAAAAGAAAACATTAAATGTTGAAATTCCTTCTGGAATAAACACAGGAGATGTAATGAAATTAAGAGGTCAAGGACATAATCATCAAGGTGTTAAGGGAGATCTTTTCTTAAATATTTCTGTAAAACCACATTCATTCTTTAAGAGGAAAGGTTCTGATATTTATTGTGAAATTCCAGTTACTTTTTCAGATTTAGTTTTAGGAACAACTATTAAAATTAATAAATTTAAAGATAAGATTAAACTTAAAATTCCTTCAGGAACAGAAGATAATACAACTTTTAAGATTAAAGGAAGTGGAGCTTCTATTTTTAATAGAAGTTCATCTTCTGGAGATTTATATGTAAAAGTTCATGCTTTTGTACCTCAAAAGTTAGATTCTTCTTTAAAAAAGAAATTAAAAGATATTAATTCTCTTGAAAAAGAAGCTATTAAAAAAGAAATTGAAAAGAAAAATTCTGATTTTATAGAATATTAGTTAGAATCACTTTATATGTTTTTTGATTCAAGTTTTATATATTCTATAAAAAATGATTATTTATGGTTTCTAAAATATGTTTGATGGCTTGTAAAAATGGACTTTATTTTGCAGAGAAAATACTTCCTCATTTAAATCGTTTTTTAAAAGATGCAAATTATTCTGAAATCTCTTTGACAAAAACAGATGAAGTGCAGTTTAGAAATACAGAAATTAAATCAAATATATTAGAATCAATAAGAGGTGCTCATGTTTTTATTGTTCAAGATGTTTCAAATAAATCTAATGGTTATTCTGTAAGCGATAATGTTTTAGCACTTAAAACATTAATTAATTCTGCAAGAATTTCTGATGCTTTTAAAATTACAGTAATTCTACCAACTTTTCCTTTTGCAAGACAAGATAAACATTTCTCTAGAGAAGGCATTACAGCAAGAATGTTTGCTCAAGAACTTGAAATGCTTGGAGTTAATACAGTTATTACTTTAGATATTCATAATCTTGCAATTGCAGGTTTTTTTAATAAAACTGTTTTTGAAAATTTAAAAGGTTTTAGAGATTTAAATAAATATGTTAAACAAAATTTACCTCTAGAAAATTTAGTAGTATCCTCACCAGATATTGGTGGACTTAAGAGAGCAGAAAATTATGCTTCTGAACTAAAGATTAATTTAGTTTCAATCTATAAAGAAAGAAACTATACAAAAATAGATGCTATTGACAAAATGTATGTTATTGGAGATGTTAAAAATAAAGATGTTCTTTTAGTTGATGATATGATAGATACTGGTGGAACATTATTTAATGCTGCAAAGTTATTGAAAGAAAAAGGTGCAAATAAAATTTATTTTGCATGCTCTCTTCCTTTTTTAAATCCTCCTTCAAAGGAAAGATTTGATTCTCTTTATAAAGATGGAAGTTTAGAATATTTAATTGCAACTAATGCTGTTTATCATGCTCAAGAATTTTTAGATAATAATCCTTGGTTTAAACAAATTGATGTTTCTGATTATTTTGCAAAAGTAATTTTTAATATTTTTACTTATAAATCAATTTCTAATCTTTTAAAAAACATAAAAAGTTAAGTTATATAAATTATATTATGCATATATTTATTATGCATTCTTCTTTTATTTTTAAAAAAGGTTTTTTTATAACTACAAAGAATAATAAAGAAATAAAAATACCTATAAATAAAGTTTTATTTAAAAAAATATCTAAAGATGCATTTGATCAATTATTTTCAATATCTAATATTTCACAAGTATCTTCTCCTATCTTAGCTATGCCAGATATCCATCCAGGTTTTGGAGTTCCTATAGGCACTGTCTTTGCATCTTTAAAAGAAAATGCAATTATTAGTTCTGAAGCTGTTGGTTATGATATTAATTGTGGAATAAGAATTGTAAAAACAAATCTTTTTTTAAAAGATTTTACTAAAGAACAATTAAAAGATTTAGCCTCTTCTTTAAAGAAATTACCATTAGGCCTTTCAAATAATGGTTTGAAAATAACTGAAAAAGATTATAAACAAATATTAACTGAAGGTATTAATTGGGCTGTGTCCAAGAAATATTGTTTAAAAAAAGATCTTAATTATATTTATAATAAAGGGTATTTTAAAGGTGCTTCTCCAGCTTATGTTTCAAAAGACGCTTTAAAGAGAGGTAAATCTCAGTTAGGTACTCTCGGGCAAGGAAATCATTTTATTGATCTTTTAGTTGTTGATAAAATTTTTAATAAAGATGTTTCTAAGCAATTTAATCTAAAGAAAGACCAACTTGTAATTATGATTCATTCTGGATCAAGAGGGTTAGGGCATCAGATTGCATCTGATTATTTTAAAAAATTTAAATTTAAAAATCCTTTATCTCGTGCAACTTTAGATTCAAAAGAAGGATCTTCCTATTATAAAGCAATGCTTGCAGCTGCAAATTTTGCTTTTGTAAATCGTGCGGTTTTAACTTATTTTGTAAACCTTAAATTTAATGATTTTTTTAATAAAAAAATTAAATTCGATTTGTTATATGATCTTTCACATAATCTTGCAAGTTTAGAAAAACATAATAATAAAGAGTATTTAGTTACAAGGAAAGGTTCAACTAGAGTTTTTTTGCCTGAAGATTTACCTTCTAAAAATCCTTTCAAAAAAACAGGTTCTCCAATTATTTTGCCTGGCTCAATGCTTGATAACACTTATATTTTAGTTCCAGATAAAGGTGTGCGAGAAACATTTTGTTCTGTAGCACATGGTTCTGGAAGAAGTCTTTCAAGAAAAGAAGCTAAAGAAAAAATTTCTTTTAAAGATTTAAAATTATTTATGGAAAAGAATAATGTTATTTTAGAAAATGTTTCTGAAAATTTAGCAAGAGAAGAACAACCTTCTGCTTATAAATCTTCAAATGAAGTTGTAAAGTCTATGGTTGCGTCTAAAATGGTTAAAAAAGTTTTAACTTTAAAACCTGTAATTGTTTTAATAGGTTGATGTGTTTTTTTAAATAAAATAATTAATTTTTAAAGGTTTTTAATTAAAAAGAAAAGTATTTATATTACTATCTACATATATATAGATAAATATATTTATTAAAATATTTTAAAAAAATAAAGGTGATATTTTTGAGACCAATTATAATAATTTTATTAGTATTATTAGTTTTAGCCGCAGCTGTTGCTTTTGTACTAGTAAGTTCTCCACAAGAAGATGTTGTTGATGACTCTTCTTTTGAAAATTTACCTGATGATATAAATACAATAGATCCTAATGGAGGAGCTGGAGATGAAAATCAACCTCATGTTCCAGAAGAAGTAATTGATCCTAATACATATTGTGAAGACTTTGCTTGTTTTTCAACAAATTTTTCTACTTGTCAAGAAAATGTTGTTTTCACTTCAACTGAATCTATTGATTATCCTTCAGCAGGTAGTAGATATTCTTATTCTGTAGAATATTCTATTAAAGGACTTAACGAATCTAATGAATGTGTAGTTTCTTTAAAACTTTTAGATCATTATACTTCTTTTTTAGATGCTAAAAAACAAATGTATCTAGATGATAGTTATACTGAAGAAGGTATTGCAGAAATGGAAGTTGGTTTAAACGAATCTTCAAAACATTTAATTTCTAAAGAAGGCTCTTGTAATTTAGATGCGTCTAATCCAGAATTTTTAAATAGTTCACTTGACTTTATGAAAAATGTAATGCTTTCATATGAAAAATGTTCTGGAGAATTATTTTTACAACAAGAAGGATTAAAATCATTTTTCATTTATATTGATTAAATGATTTTTCTCTTTTTTTTATAAAAATAGGAATTAATATGCTACTATCTAAAAAAGGTCAAGGTAATTTAGAAACTTTAATATTAATAGGTGGTGGTGTATTAGTTGCTGTTGTTATTGTAACTATTTTAGTTTCTTTAGGCGGACAATCTAGAGATTCAGCATCAGAACAAGTTGATAATGTTTCTTCTTCAACCGATGGTCCTTTACCCCCAACAATTACTTCTGTTAAAGCTAATTATTTAGATTGTGAAACTATTGATGTTGGAGGTTCTTTAAGAAAAATTGGACTTTTGTCTTTTTCTTGGAAACCTTTATCCAGAGAGGGTACTTATAAATTAATTATTGAAAATAAAGATAATTATGTTTTAAATGAGGGAGATTACACTGTTATTTTAGATGGAAATATTATTCCTGAAGATAATTTAAATCCATTAGTTACAAATAATTTAATTGTTTCAGATATTGATTTAGGTAATGGTTCTTGTGGTGATTCTTATTATTTATCTATAGAAGTTTCAAAAAATAATCAATCCAAAAAATCTTCTAAGTATTCTTTTAATTGGTCTGATAGTGGACCTAAAACAACAGTAGTTTCAAGACCTTTATTTAATCCTGTTCCTGGTTCTTATAATTATTTTTCTTTTCCATCAACTATAACTTTAGATGTTACAGATCCTAGTGTTTCTGTTTATTATACTGTAGATGGTAGTGATCCTTATACTAGCGGTATACCTTATACTTTAGAGCTTCCTATTTCAATTAGTCCTGGAACAACAATTAAAGCATATTCTGAATATAACGGTTTAAAATCTGGAATTGCTTCTGGAACTTATACAGTTTCTTATGATACAGTATCTTCAGTAACTGCAACTCCTGATAGTTCTATAAATTTAGAAGATCCAATTAATGTTGTGCTTTCAAGTGCAACCCCTTCTTCAACAATTTATTATACTTTAGATTCTTCTACACCTGATTGTTCAGGTAGTTTTTCAGAATATACCTCTCCAATAATTGTTTCAACAGACTCTACTATAAAAGCAATTGCTTGTAGAGAGAATTATAATGATAGTTCAGTTTCAACTTTTACTTATAATTTTTTTATACCTTTAGATCCAGTTATTTTTACTCCTCCTGCAGGAGATTATTCTGCAATACAAAATATTACTTTAAGTAATTCAAATCCTGGTGCAACTATTCATTATACCACAAGTGGTTTTGATCCTACTCTTTTAAGTCCAGTTTA